>Ga0137367_10000060_pt1 | contig 63590 bp, 63 predicted proteins | sample SagtaG_14_FD_104939 | JGI IMG/M metagenome (GOLD analysis project Ga0137367, IMG submission 104939) | Vadose zone soil microbial communities from Sagehorn Ranch, Mendocino, California, USA - Sage1_L_80_16 metaG | ecosystem: Environmental > Terrestrial > Soil > Vadose zone | place: USA... | reverse complement strand
CTTTTGGATGCTCTCCCTTCTTCACCACAGAACTCTGCGTCGTCAAAAACACAAAAGCGATGCTCCACAACTCGGAACATCGCCCGTGCTTTCGAATCACCAATTCGTTTCGTAACAATCTGACTTGCCGCCCCCGTTACTTGGATTTGCGTTTAGCTTCGGTTGAGTTTCTTTCGCCCCTTCAGGTCTGGCTCGCTTCCTACTTCAACCCAGGGCTAACGCCCTGGGCTGTATTCCGCCGCTTCGCGGCTGGAGCGTCGGTCCAGTTCAGGCTTTTGCCACTAGATCGGCCGCGCTGCAGATTTGACTCTAAAGCCCTGAAGCCCAGAGCCTCAAGCAAAAGCCCTGCTATTTCGAATACACGAAATGACCGCGCCGATTTTGTTGCCAGCAGGTCTCATTCGATTCGGTGCAGAACGGCTTTTCTTTTCCGTAGCTGACCGTCTTCACCCGATCGGCAGCGATTCCAGCACCCACTAGGGCGTTCTTAACGGCGCTGGCGCGATTGTCGCCGAGAGCCAGGTTGTACTCGGTTGACCCGCGCTCGTCGCAGTGTCCCTCAACGGTGAAGCTGATGTTGGGATGCTGCTGCAGGAACGCCACGTCCGCCTGAATCGAAGCCTGCTCGCTCGAGCGAACATCGGACTTGTCATAGTCGAAGTAGATGTCCTTGACGTTTTGCGCGAATAGCTGCTCTTCAGTCAGCGAAGACTGAGTTGGGGCTGGTGGTGGCGGCGGTGGCGCGTTCACCGTGACCCGCGCCGTCGCGGTCTGCGATCCGCCAGCACCTTTCGCGGTGAGCGTGTAGGTGGTTGACTCGGCCGGCGTCACTTGCTGTGTGCCAGTCGGTTGCACCGCGCCGATTCCGTCAATGCTGACGTCAGTGGCATTCGTCGTCTGCCATGTCAATGTTGAAGATTGGCCCTTATCAATGGTGTCCGGGCTGGCCGTCAATGATGCGGTTGGTTGCGCCGGAGGCGGCGGAGGCGGTGGTGGCGGAGGTGCTGCCTTCTTGTGGCACGCACCGAGGAACAGAATCGCACCCAGCGCGAATACGAGAGCGATCCATCTCAATGTCAATTGCTTCATTTTCTCTCCCTTGTGATATCTGCTAGCTTCTAGCTACTTGCTTCTAGCGACCAAGACTCGATCTTCCTTGCTAGAAGCTAATAGCTGGCAGCTATGAACTAGTTAGCTACATATCAAGAACTCACGCCTAAGTACAACAAAAAATCTACTTCCAGCTCCAGTCGGGCTCTGAGTTGTTACCTGATGTTGTCAGTGGTTTCTGGTCGGCGCCATTGGCAAGCATGGTCCAGATTTGCAGCGAGCCGGAGCGGTTCGACTGAAACACGATGTGCCGGCCATCCGGCGACCATGATGGAAAATCGTTGCGCCCGCCATCGTGGGTCAGTTGCACCCACTGCTTACTAGCCACATCCATTATGTAGATATCCTGCGCGCCCGGCGCACCAGGTCCGTAACGACGCATCCAGGAAAACACTAGGAATTGACCATTGGGTGACCACGAGGGAGAAACCGCATAACCCTGATCGGTGAACTGCTGAACGTTGGTCCCGTCCGCTCCCATGGTGTAGATGTGAGGCAGACCGCTGCGGCCGCTGACCCAGGAAATTTCCGACCCTGTCTTGCGGTTCCAGACTGGGGAGACATCTGGCCCTTTAGAGTTGGTGATGCGGTGCAGGTTAGCGCCTGACTGGTCAACCACATAAATTTCAGGATCGCCGGAGCGGGATGAAGATATCGCCAGCTTCGAACCATCTGGGGACCAGGCGGGAGAAAGGTTTGTCCCGCCGAAGCGGGGGAACGAAACCATACGATTCAGGTCGAAGGAGAACATGCGAATCTCCCATCCAGACCCAGAAAAGGAACTAAAGGCCAGACGCGAACCGTCGGGAGAAACGTGAGGAGAAAGAGAAATTGTTCCCAGTGTGGTTACGGGATGCTGATTTGCGCCGTCGTAATCCATCGCCCAAATTTCCTTGTGGCCACTGCGCGAGCTCACATAAAAGATTTGCGTTTCGGCAATGCCATTGATTCCGCCGCCCAGCCGGAAGATGATCTCATCGGCGAATTTGTGGGCGATGACGCGAGCTGCCTGAGTGGTTGCGACGTCGGTGTACTGCTTGCCCAATACCTGAGGCGAGGCGGTGTTCTTTACGTCGTAGAGCCAGCCCTGGACTGTGACATTGTTCGCGGCGGCGGCAACGTTTCCAAAGGCCAGCATCGCAGCATTTGGCGGCGGCGCACTCCAGGACTCGAACTTGATATCCGCGGGGGCGCCGATTTGGCCGAGAGGATAGAAGCTCTTGGAGACCATGTCGAAGATGCCGGCATTGTTGAGGTCATTCCATAGAACGTCATTGAACGTCTTGAGCAGTTCGGTATTGCGGGGGTCCTGGCTGGATGCCTTGAAGTCGGGGACAGCAATGCGGATTTTTTCTACGCCCAGGCCGGTGCCGCTTTTTACCCAGTCCTGGGCGGGGGCGACGGTGGCGGCAAAAACCACAGCAAGCGCCAAAACGCTAGAACGGCAAAGCGCGAAAAACATTGGAGGAATGAAGGTAGTACAACCAGTAATCTGTTTCAACGAGCCCTTATGCATAGTTTGGTTCCATTCCTCTGGTCGGGAAAAGCTCTTAACCGCAAAGTTCGCAAAGGTGTCGCGAAGTACGAGAAGAACCGCCCTTGCATTTCTTAGCGAACTTTGCGACAGCTTTGCGAACTTTGCGGTTAAAAGGTTTTTGATTTGAAGGATCGTGCGTAATCACCTCTTGTAGTCAAACCAGAATTCCACGCTCACTTTGTTTCCGTTGTAATCCGGGGGCAGCGGGCCAAAAGTGTCAATCCGCTGGAGCGCCCGTACCGCGGACTGATCAAGCGACGGTACGCCGCTGGACTGCTCGATCTGTACGTGGCCCGGGCGGCCGCCGCGGTCTATGTCGAACGTCAGGTACACACGGTTCCCTTCGTGGATCCGCGGGTCAATTTCATACTTCATCCAGTTCTCTGAAATTTTTTGATTGATGACGCGCACATACCATGCGTAGCGCGATCCAAAATCCCCTGCGCCGCCGGTAAGACCAAATCCGCCCTTCGCGCCGCCAACGTTGAAGACTGAATAAGGTCCGCTGACCGGACCTCCCTCGCCAAACGGCACAACGTTGCTAGCTTCTTCCACGGGCTGAGTCGGCGGTTTGCGCTGAGTCGCTGTGGGCTGAGGAACGGGTTTCTTCTTCGCATTCTTTTCCGGAATTGGAATCGCTTCTTTTTCCTCTACCACCGGCTTCGGCTGGGACTTCGAGACTCCCTTGGATTCTGTCGCCAGAACATTCTGCGTCTGCACGGGATTCGCGGGCAGGGGAACGTTGCTGACCAGCGAGACTCCCATTGCCTCGCCGCCTCCGCCTGCACCCCAACCGCTGCCACGCGAGCCGTGGACGACGAACGCATAAACGACAATGGCGACTGCTACGCCGACATGCAGCCCTGCTGACCACGCCAGGTTGCGTCCCCAGCGTTCATGCTCGAAAAAAATCTCAGTGCTGGCCATGGGATTCAAGGGGCTGGGTCACGATGCTCACGTTGGTAATTCCCGACCCTTTCACGGCATCCATGACGGTGGCAAACGCGCCAAACGGCACATCTTCATCCGCACGTAAGAAAATAGATTGATGTTGCGGGTCGCGAACCTTCTGCCGCAACTTGCTGCCAATCTCATTGATGTTGACGGGGTCGCTTCCCAAAAACACGCGCTGCTGCTTGTCAATGCTGATGACTAGGCGCTCTTCGGTGATTTCTTTTACGGTGCGAGTCTTGGGAACTGATACGTCTATTCCGGATTGAAGTACCGGAGCGGTGACCATAAAAATGATCAGCAGCACGAGCACGACGTCCACAAGCGGAGTTATGTTGATATCGGCAAGCGCGATTTGGGTGCGCCCATCGGAAGCGGTGAAAGCCATTACCGCCGGACCTCCTCGGGAACCCGCGGGGCTGTCGGCTGGCGTTCAACCGCATTTAGCATCTCGAGCGAGAAATCGTCGCAGCGGGCAGCGAATGCGCGAATGGAGCCGCCGATCAGGTTGTAGGCTATGACGGCCGGAATGGCGGCCGCCAGTCCGGCTGCAGTGGTGATCAGAGCTTCGGAGATGCCTGGGGCTACGGCGCGGAGTGTGGCGGCGCCGGCGGTTCCGAGCCCATGGAATGCGTCAATGATTCCCCAGACCGTTCCAAACAAACCGACGAAGGGGGTGACTGCACCCGTGATCGCCAGCCAGGGAAGATTCCTTTCGAAGCGAGTCATCTCTTCCGAAGAAGCGATCTGCATAGCACGCTGGACTGCCAACGGATTCCGCAGACCTCCAGATGAGCCGACCTGCCGCTCTAACTCCCGATAGCCGGATTGAAAGACTCCGACCAGCGGGCTGGGACGGAACTGCTCTGAGACTGCCGCTATATCCTGCAGCCTCTGGGCACGCCGAAAGGCGCGCAGAAAGCGGCCACTCTGGATTCGAGCGCGCTGCAACACACTCCATTTGGAGAGGATGATGGCCCAGGAAACCAGGCTGAAGGCCAATAGCAGCAGCAGCACGGCTTGTGCGACCACGCCGGTTTCGCGAACGAGGTCAACGATTTCGCCGCCAATAAAGAGAGCAGGAAAAAAGTGAAAATGCATTGTTATTCAGGGAAACGCTCGAATTCGATTATAGAGCAATAGCTTGCGACACCCAGCGGGGTATTCAATCCGTAACTGTGGAAAGGACATGCATTCGGCGGTAGGGGCCAGAGCATCCTAGGCGAGCAAGCACACTTAGAACAGCAACTCAGATGTGAGTTCCTGACAGGAGGATAGATCGCGCACTATGGGCTACTAGGTGACTTTCAATTTGCGAACCCTGCCGAAGCTGCGGAGGACCTTCGGGGATCAAAGGTTTATGGCCGAAATGACGAGAAGTTGGGCAAAATTGAAGACGTGATCTTCGATCATGCCACCGGCAGCATTCGCTATGTGGTGATTGACGCTGGTGGCTGGCTTACGCGCAAGAAATTCCTTGTACCGCCGGACCGGCTGCAGATTTCTCCAAAGCACGACGACGCTTTCTTCATTGACATAGACAAGAAACAGATCGAGAGTTTCCCGCCCTACAACGAATCCGATCTGGATTCTGAAGACAAATGGCAGCAGTATGCCGAACGCCTTCAGAAAGCCTGGCACGACGGGCCAGTTCTACATCGCCACGGAAGCGACCGGACGGTGACACCCCCTCCGGACGAAATGCCGGCTGAACCCGGGTCGATTGGCCGTCAGCTCACGCCGAGCGAGAGGGCGGAAGTTAACTCGCGGATCATTCCTTCCGGTGCGGACGAGGTGACAATCCAAGCGAGCGCCGTGGGAATCGGAGGGCGGTGGCTGACGTTTGAAGAACGACTCCGGCAGCGGCGGCGCAAAATAACGCGCGCCTGCACCACATGCTCGGTTGGCCCGGCCTCCTCCAGATCGTCAGAAAGTGCCGCCACCGAATGCAAAGCCATTTGACCTGTGGGCCTGAGTTCGGAATTCGTGTTTTAATGCGCCTGCTTGCGGGCAAGATACACAACTCGCAGTAGGCGCTTCTCTGAAGTGAGCTGGTACGCGCAGGCCAGAAAACGCTGCAGCCCATCGAAATTGTCCTGACCTTCGGCGGCGATGAGTTCTTCTTTGTTTTTGCTCCGGTTCCGGGCCTCTCGCCAGCGACGGGCAATTTCGGCTGCTGCCTTGGTTGTGTCGGTTGCGCTGATTAGCTGGAAACCAGCAGCCTGGAGCAACCGCTCATTTTCTCCCGGCGGGCTGAAGGCGTAGTAGCCGATTGAACTGCGGGCGGCGATTTCTTCGTGAGAGAGTATTCCGCCAATCACCAGGCCGTCGCTGAACAGCAAGCGTCCGCCTGGTTTCAGTACCCGGAACAGCTCTCTGAGTACGGCGGGCCTGCCCGGAATGTGAGTCATTACATCGTTAGAAAAAGCCGCGTCGAATGTGTTATCCGGGAATCCAAGGCCCTTCGAAACATCGCACTCGTCGAAGCGTGCCAGGGAACCTAAATTATTGCTTTGCGCAAGCTGGTTGGCGTTACGGACTCCGTGCGGATTGATGTCGAAGCCGAGGATCCGGCAGCCGATTCGCTCGGCGATGCGTAGAGCATAACGCCCAGAGCCGGTGCCAATTTCCAAGACAAACGAGTCAGGCGTCAGTTCCAGTAACTCAGGAATGCGGCTGGACTCTTCGGCGGTGACCCAACTCGTCTGGCCGAGATCTTCTCCGTAGGTTTCGATACGGACGCGGCGGTAAACGTCCAGCTCGTAATTCGAGTAGGCGGTATTGTAGAGATCTACTTTTGCGGACATTTGCTTTGTGCCTGGCCCCGCGCACGCAGTGACGAGTAATCGTGAGTGTACAGTGTTCCTGACGGCTTACAAAAGCCGATCCGTCGCCTCCGACGCCTGTCGGACCAAGTAGAAGTGAACTCAAAATGGGGTATGCAGAGGTTGTTAGCGTGGTGGCGATGTCACGCCAATATGCTGAAAATCGGACGAATATCTACCAAGCGCGAGCCTAAAGCTCCGGCACTCAGGGCTCAGAATACGCGAGCGGTAACCGGAACCGTAATCAGAGGAAAATTCTTGTCATCGGTTTCAATTTCAACAGAGCCCGCAAGCTTTCCAGCTTTGATCTTTTGTGGATTGAGCGCTATATCGATGCGATAAGTAGAGCTCTTACCACTCGGCGGATCTTTCCTCACTTCAAGCACTTCCAGGTCTGAAGCGACGTTCTTGATCTCAAATTCACCGTCGCGTCTCTTAACCAGGAAGGTTTGCGTTAATAACTCGCGAGTTGCGGGGTTCTTTCGCAGTTCTTCTACCGAGACCGAACCAAAGTCGATCGCCTCCGGATTAGCGTAGAGATCGGGCTTGACGAACACGTGGACTGGAATCGTGATTCCGCCGAGCCTGGGATTATCTGTTGAGAGAGACAATTCCTCGTCATAGTGACCAGGGATAGCAGCAGACGGGATCTTTGCAACGAGCTCATAAACTCTTCCACGCTCGATCGTGGTAAGTGAGGCAATAAAGTGTTGGCTGGCTGTCGCCGATAGCGAGATGGCTATTGGCTCCTCAGTGTTGTTGAGGATTCTCAGCCGGCTCTCATTGTCTTCTCCGCGAAATGCACTCAGGAAGATTGCTGGGTAGGGCAGGATCTCAAGGGGCGGACGCACTACTCCTTTTAGCAGCAGGGTTTCTGTCTGCTCTGGAGTGTCCGCAAACAGGACAGTCGCTTGCCCTTCCATTTCGCCACTAAAATGTGAGGTATCCCAGTCAAGGGTGATCGTGCCTTCGCCATTGGGCGCGATTGCCGGTCGGAACCTGGCGCTCATTCCTGGAATCGACAATTGAATGCTTTTTATCGTCAGGGGTGAAGCAGTGCCGTTCTTCACGGTGAAGCCGTGAGCAACCTTTGATCCCTGCTTTACCGTGCCAAAATCGTAGGCGGTTTCCGTGAAGGTAACACCCGCTGGCTCAGCCGTCTGAGCCGGGAGATAAAGACACAGCAGTCCGAGAATGATGAGAACGCGAATCATTTCGATTAAGGATTATGAAGAGGGCCGGATGTACAGTCGCAGCCCTCCTCGTGGTTGCCGCTTACAGGAGATAGAACCGCAGCTGAAGCAGTCTCAGGCCGGTATTGGCGTATTGCCAAAAGAAGTCCTTGAGATCGCCCGAGAACAATGCCACGCGCTGATACGTGGCTCCGCCATCGAAACTCACAACGATCGAGGTCAGTTCGTTGGTGACGTTTGTGAACGTCTGTTTGCCCGGGTTTCGAACAAACGAGTTCATTGTGCTCTCCGTGGAACAAACCACTTCCAAGGTGAGGGTGTCGGTTGCGCATGTGGTTATAATCGCCGACCCGCCGGGTTTTCCAAGAGCACGGCCCCAGACTTGATACGACGCTTGGGCGGTCCCATCCGCGCAAGTAATGTCGGCGATAATGTTGGTATTGCAAGGGAGTTGGAACACGGCGCCCTGGCTCTGGATTTGGGCTCCGGAGCAATCGTGCGCGGCATCGAACGCATTTCCGTCGCAGACCTGGAAGTCACCGGGAGTAAGGTAAATCTTACTAGTAGCGGTTCCCTTGTTGCCCAGCGCCACGAAGATAGTGTGGCGATCGGAACCTGTCAGGGGGCTGGTCTTAGGATTCTCAACTCCAATAATGTTTAGGTTGTAGTGAGCACCGTTTGGGGCGCCATTGCCGTTTTGGGAAAGGGCGGGCCGCGCTAGTGCGAGGGTTGCAAGCAGGAGCACGCAGAGACGGGCATGTCGCATTTGTCACCTCAGATTTTGGATCCACAACTTGCGTGGTTGATCGGCAAGGCAGCACTGCCTAAGTACGTCGAGTCATTCTGCCCAGCAGAGAAGTGGCTGAGGCAAACCTTATATGGTTCTTGAATAGCGAGCCACGTCACCAAAGTGTAGGGAAAATCCGCAAATGGCCACATCGGGCGATGTCCCAAAATTTCATCGCTCTGGTTACAACCGCCACGGCTCAGTCCGGCGGGAAATCTGGCTGAACTCTTCGACAGTGACCCAACTCGTTCGGCCTAGGTCTTCGCCGTAGGTCTCGATGCGAACTCGCCGGTAAACGTCGAGCTCACAGTTCGAATAATGGCGCCATCGTAGAGATCTACTCTTGCTGAGATTTGCGTTGTGGCTGACTGAATCACATGAGTAACGAAGCGTGTACAGCGTTCCAAAGGTTTTACAAAAACCTGACAAGGTGCTTCCCAGTGCCTATGGCACCGATTAGGAGTGGTTGTTAATGGCGATATTTCAACAAGCAAATATTACTATCGTCAGTCCGAACCCATCTTTCTCCTACTCCCATTCAGCGCCATCCAATATCCTTGGGAATCCCCCGGAGCACGGAGCTCTACGTATGAAAAATCAAGAATGGCTTTGCCAGTTGTCGACACTTACCGGTGTGCAGTACTACGAAGAACACAGAATTTTCGGCGACAAAAGCGGCGCGCTGATCGGCATCAGCGACGGATACATCGTGGCTCTTGGCCTCGGCAAAGCAGACGGCAAGAACTCCGCGATCAAAATGTTGTTACGTTACGCCAAGGCGCAAGATCCAGAACAAATCAAGCAGGCGCTCGATCCGGCGAAGGGCAAGTTCAAGCTGCTGACGGACGAGACCACCGCCACTCTGGTTCGAACTTATTCCTTGGGCAAACCGGACGCTTCCGGTGTCGCTGATCAATTGCGCAATTTGCTGGCCGCGTTGAAAACCTCCGCTTTGCCGATCAACGGAAAATGTGAGGAATGTGGACGGGCCGAACCGCAGCTAATTCTGCTCAACGATGTTCCCACACATTACTGCTCCAGTTGCCAGGTGCAATTGAACCAAAAACTGGATGCAGCCGCGATCGAGTACGAGAATCTTGAGACCAACTTGCCGCTCGGCTTGCTCTACGGCATGGGAGCCGCGGTCCTGGGCAGCATCGCCTGGGGAGGCGCCGCTTTCCTGCTGCACCGCATCTTCCTTTGGGGCGCAATTATCATTGGGCTATTCGTGGGCAAAGCTGTTGTGAAGGGAATCGGCAAGGTGACTTGGACGGCCCGAATCATGATCGGTGTGCTTACTGCCGTCAGTGTGGCATTCGGTGATTCAATCTTCTATGCGTTGATCGTGATGAAAGAGAATCAAACCCCTTTTGTGGCGGCCCTGAAACTTGTCCTGGTGAACTTTTGGAAACTTGAAACTGACGCTGACGGTGGAATCGCCTCAATCCTGTTTGGTTTGATCGGCGCGGGAATTGTGATGTATAGCACGCGCAAGCCTGCATTTAAGGCGCGATTCATAGCCTTGGGAACTCCTGCTGCTACGCTTAGCAGCGCGGCTACGAAATAATCTAAGGGGCCAATTGACGGTTGCCCAATCTTCAAGGATTACGGGCAACTGGTTTGCGCTCACGACCTGCGCTCTGATCCACATGGGGATATTTCTGTGCTTTAGCGCGGAAATAGGTGGATGTAAAAGGCGCTGACAAGACATCCCACCAGCGCTAGCAGACCCATAACCAGCTTGGCAGCAAAATGTCGCCGCGGCGGAGATGGATTCCACTTCGCTACTGCAGCCCTGAGTTCCTCAATCCGCTCTTCTTCATCAGTGTTGCGATAGAGGCCGGACTGAAACGCCGCCTGCAATGTACCCTGATCGCTTTCGGGCAGCGCAATGAACCGGAAAGGCTGCTGTGTGCTGGTGACAGGCATGAGCATTTCTACTGTGCCCAGCACCAGTCCCCTGTGCGTGTGAAACATCAACTCAACGACGGTGCCCTGGTGCACAGGTGCAGGCAGGAGCAGTAAGCCACCGTTGCGAGAAATGACATGCAGTTCACCAGCCATGCGGAGGCTATTCTTGAATTGAAGGACAGCCGGAGTCACGTCGGTGAGCCGGAATCGCGGAATACGCCGATTGGCATCTAGTGGAGAAAAGCTCATTAGCCCCAGTATGTTCTCAATCGTCTGGCGCTGGAGATTACGGAAGGACTTGTACTCTATAGTTGAACGTAAACATGCGACAACGCTCACAAGCCGGGCTGATAGGGCCTTAGGGAAGGAATACAGAAGAACATCGATGCGCTTAGGCTTGTTGAAATCGATGCGCTTAGGCTTGTTGAAAACAGGCGTTTGCGCGCTCATTGACCCTGTTGTGAGTGAAATGGCGATTTCGCGCCCACCTATCATAAGATTTTAAGTACCTGCTAAGAGAACTTCGGGGGTGGAACCTTGGACAAACGAACCTTCATCCGACTCTGTTCCGCCGCTGCTGCAAGCCCATTACTCTCGCCCGTTTTCGCTTGGGCGTCAGAAAAATCGACCAATTGGGCAGGCAATCTTGCGTACGGTACCGACCGATTGTATTCGGCTCGTTCGCCGGAAGATGTTCGGAATTTTGTGAGGGAACATAGCAAGCTTAAGGTTCTCGGTACGCGGCACTGCTTCAATGACATCGCAGACAGTTCAAGCGAGTTCCTTTCGTTGAAGACTCAGGACAGAGTCCTTGCATTGGATCCGAAGGCGCGAACCGTCACTGTTGAAGCAGGCATTACCTATGGCCAGTTGTCTCCTTATCTACACAACCAGGGATTTGCCCTGCACAACCTGGCCTCTTTGCCACATATTTCAGTCGCAGGCGCTTGCAGTACCGCAACCCACGGCTCCGGAGAGAAAAACGGAAACCTGGCCACGGCGGTCTCCGGTCTAGAAATGGTCACAGCTTCGGGCGAAGTTCTGAAGCTGTCCCGCGATAAAGATGGAGAGACATTTTACGGCGCTATCGTGGGGCTCGGTGCTCTTGGCGTCATCACGAAGGTCACGCTGAATATTCAACCCACTTTCATGATGCAGCAGTACGTGTACGAGAACCTCCCCCTGAATCAATTGAAGGAACATTTTGATGAGATCGAAGCAAGTGCCTACAGCGTGAGTCTATTTACGGATTGGCAAAAACAGCGCCTCAATGAGGTCTGGATCAAGAGGCGCATGGACCCGGGCCAAAAGTTTGAGGCCGGGCCGGTTTTCTTTGGTGCTACACGTACGACTAGAAACTTGCACCCCATAGCAGAACTTTCCGCAGAAAACTGTACCGAACAGATGGGTGTTCCCGGCCCATGGTATGAACGTCTACCGCACTTCCGTATGGGCTTCATGCCCAGCGCCGGCAAAGAGCTGCAGTCGGAGTACTTCGTACCTCGTCAGCACGCGATTGACGCGATTCTCGCCGTGGAGCGACTGCGCGACATCGTTAGTCCACATCTGCTGATCTCAGAAATCCGCACGATTGCCGCCGACAATTTGTGGATGAGTCCTTGCTACAAACAGGCATGCGTGACGATTCACTTTACCTGGAAGCAAGATTGGCCTGCGGTGAGCAAGGTCCTCCCCATCATTGAGAGGGAGTTAGATCCGTTCAAAGCTCGTCCGCATTGGGGAAAACTGTTCACCACGCCTCGGCGGCAACTTGAGTCAATTTACGAAAAACTGCCTGATTTTGTAGCCCTGTGCAACAAATTTGATCCACAAGGGAAATTTCGCAACAAGTTTCTTGAGAAAAATATCTTCGGCAGCTGAGCTTTTTGCGGTCACCTCAGTGTTATCGCGGCGTGAGTTTCTTCCACGGCGGAACCGAGTTGTACAAGCTGGCCGCCGCTCCCGGTGTGAGGCATGAGCAGTGTTGCAACCGGCCACTGGATAGTTGACAAGAAACAGGCGCTAGGCCTCAGCTCAACCAGTGATAGGGCGATTTATCGTTAGTTGTCGGAATGAGTTATCGGAAGTCGATAACAGCGATTACACCAACTGCGGCGCCTGCCGTGGGCGAGAAAGCTCGCGCCAGAATTCGTCTATTCAGTGGCCTTGGCGCGAATCACCGCAATCAGGGCCGCCGCAGTGGACACGTCGATGCTGTAACGTTTCCCACCGCGCACAATCGGACCGCCAATGGCATCCAACTCGAGCTGCCGCCTGGCGGCAAGGTCTTTCTGCATGGAGCTGCGCATGCCCGAGGGCAAGCCGTCATAGATTGCCTGAATATGGGTCGCGTCAACTTCTGCGCCGCTTGCTCTCGCTACGGCACAGGCCTCAGCCATGGCGGAAATCAATTTGCGTTTCCACTCCGCGTCGGCGTAGATCTCTCCTTTGTTCATACCTGATGCCGACGTTACTAACGCGAACGGTCCCAGAAAGCAGAGCTTGCTCCACAACAAAGTCTGCTCATTCTGGATGAACCTGCAGGTGAATTCGAGATCACGCAATCGCGCGACGATTGCTCCTAAGACTTGCTCTGCACTGACGGCAATGCTGAGATTCACGAACGGGGAGCGCTGCACGAACCGTCCCGGGGCAATCCTCTCCGCTTCAACCGCGATCGTCGCCGGCAGCACGCGGTCATTGCCAAAATGCGCGCGTAGGACCTCGACGTGATCCACTCCGTTCAGCAACGGAACTACGCAGCGTGGCGATGACTGCACGGCTTCGAGCGCCGTTTCTAGTTGATAGGTTTTGGTAGCGATCCACAGCACGTCAACCGGATTTTGGAGCGTGGCTGTGACTTTCGCAGGCGCAGTGATGACGACGGCGCCTGACGGACGTTCCACTGAGAAGTTTGCGGGATAACCCGGCAGCCTCTCGGGTCGAACTAGTATCGTGACGTCTTCGCCAAGCGACGCCACCGCAGTGCCAACCAGACCTCCGATAGCTCCTGCTCCCAAAACTGCATGTTCCATGCCAGCGCTCCCGCGGTAGAGGCTATTAAGATACGTCAGTTTCTAAGTTTCGATGGAATGAGTTGAAGGAACACATCCGGCTATGGTTCGCAATGATCGGGTGCGTTTGCTGAGTGGTGAGACCAAGTACAAGGCGGCGACCAGAAAGACTAGGGCGACGGAAATACCTGCAACTGAGCAGTTCACCGACGCCTAATCTCCTCTTTTCAGGAGTTTGAAGCAAGAGTTGATGATAACAGGCGACAAAGCTAACGACCCGGTCAATGCTATGGCGATACTACGCGAACCTAGAGTCCGGGCTTTGAAGCTGAATCGCATCCAATCACAACTTTAGCCACGTGCTACCTTCGGCATAAGCGTCAAGCTTTGGAGGAAAAATGCGAAGGATGATTCCTTGAGTAAGGATTCCGAACACAAACGCGAAGGGCAGCCCTGCCAACAGCCAGCCCGTCCCTGCGCTTTGATAGCCCGCGTACATCGTACATCCCATCACGAAAAGACTGGCTACTAGAAGAATGGCACGATAGTAGAACGGTATACCCAGGGAACTCGGCATTTTGGGCAAGCTTTTCCGGTACGCGAATGATCCCGCCATGAAAAACGACATTGGCAAAGGGGACAACTGAGAGGGTTTTTCGCCCTTTGCCTCAGTTCGGACCATCCTCCGGTAGTGACCTGAGCAAAGATGCCAGTGCTGGGGATCAGCAGAAACAATACTGTGTAGATGCGGATCACGCAGGAAGTATAAAGCAGGAGCAATCGGCGATGGATAACTCTTGAGAACGGGTGTTAGGCGCTCACAGGCCAAAATTCTGCCTCTGGGTTTACCGGTCGTAGATCTCGTAATGTGTGGAGCATGGCTCCAGTTCGAGCAGAAAATCCTTGTCGAAGTCGTAGTATTTCGCCACGCTGATATCGTCTCCGGCGAAGGCGCGGATCGCCACCTCGGATTCCCAGAACGTGACCATCAAAAAATGTGCGGTATCACCCTCGATACGACGCAGCGCATAAGCGCCCTTGTTGCCGGGAGTCGAGCGGTAGTCGGGGATGGCGACGGTTCGCATCAGGTTTAGGTACTCGTCGCTTTTGGTCGCGGGGGTCGCGCCATGCCAGATTCGGGTGATCATGTTGAGATTCCTTCCGTGTCGTTGTGTCCAGAAAACCCAGATCCTCGGCTAGAACTGGGTCACATCCCACTTCATTCTTCACCATTAGAGTTGTTACACAGCCTCTTGGTAGGGACTAATCGCAAAACCGCTTGCTCGGCTGGAAAGCCGGCTGCCCCTTCCCGTGCAGGCAAATTACTGGCATTATGCTTACACGGCTAAATGTCTGCACAAACCACTATTGGCCCGATTTCAGGAATTGGTTCTGGAGTTTTCCCCAGCCTGATTTTTGTTCAGGGAACCGAGCAGCGCACGCTTTATCTTGACCATACTCCTTTCACCATCGGTCGAAAGATGGAAAAGGACCTGGTGATTGCCGACCCTCGGGTTTCGCGCGACCACGCCCTCATTGTTTCCGAAAGTGGCAAATGTTTTGTTGAGGACCAGGGCAGCAAGCATGGGACCTTCGTCAATGGCGAGCGTGTCGAGCGCCGAATGCTCGAGCGAAACGATCGGATCGAGTTTGGGGCGCGGGACACGATCTATGCCGTCTTTCATCCGCAGCATGTTACTACCAATACTGCACGAGATTTCCTGAGTCAGATTTCAGGGATCCAGATTTCCAGCGAAGTTACTGACCTGGAGAAACTGACCATCTTTCTGGATGCGGCGCGCCGGCTGAACACCACCGGCGTACTCGATGAAATCCTGCTCACGTTGCTGGATGTGACTTTGAAGCTGACCGGCTCAGAACGGGGATACGTCTTCCTGAAGGACCCCACGGGCAAGCTACGCCTGGCGGCGGGGCGGAACTCCAAAGGCGAACTGCTGCTCGATGATAAGACGATCTCGCACTCGATACTCGAAGATGCGTTGCGCGCGAATTCGGAATTTTTGCTGACCGATACCAGCCAGTCTCTTGATCTGTCGGGGCGTCAGAGTATCGTGGCTTACGATTTGCGGACGGTGATCTGCATACCGCTTCGCAAGTTTCAGGTTCAGACCCGCGCGCGCGGCGCCAACGATGCAGCACAGGCCAGTGGAGAGGCCATGGGCGCTCTATATGTGGACTCACGTTTTGCCTCGCGTGATATCTCGAAGGTGAGTGGCGACATCCTGCATGTAGTGGCTACCGAAGCCGCTTCGCTGATCGAGAACGCACGGCTGGTGCAAGCGGAAGAGGAGTCGCGGCGCTATCAGCAGGAACTTGCCATTGCCGCTTCCATCCAGCAGCGACTGATGGCAGTGACCATTCCTGATGTGCCTTTTGCGCGGCTGTCGGGAAAGAATCTTTCCTGCAAAGAAATCGGTGGAGATTTTTACGACGCTGTCAACACTGAAGACGGGTTGGCGATTGTGTTGGCGGACGTTGCCGGCAAGGGAGTCTCGGCTGCGCTGTTGGCTTCGACCTTGCAAGGCATGATGTATTCGCAGTTGGTAGCGCGCATGCCGCTGACTGATATTGTGGCATCCGCTAACCGCTTTCTCACCAGCAAACAAATTGGCGAGAAATACGCGACTGTCATCATTGCCCGGCTTCGGCATGACGGCGAACTGGAATACGTAAATTGCGGACATGTTCCGCCGCTGCTGGTTTGCGGCGGAGAAGTGATTCGCCCGTCGCATGGAAACTTACCCGTGGGACTTTTGCCTGATGCGGTGTATGAAAGCGACCGCTATAGCCTGCATGCGGGGGACCGCTTGGTGCTAGTCACCGACGGAGTGACGGAAGCGGAAAATGCCGAAGGCGAATTCTTCGATAATGAACGCCTGGAAATCGCTGCCCGGAAAGGAACGATGCAGGACATCTTCGCGGCCGTCTCGGAATTTTGTGGCAGCACGCCGCTAAGTGATGACTGCACGGTTGTGGAGATGATTTTCTCAGGCGAGTAGAACCCAGAAAGAGCGATCAACCACGAAGGACACCCTTCGACTTCGCTCAGGGCAGGCTCCGGTTCACGAAGGAAGGCAAGAACAACTTCTTCCCGGCAGAAAAATAGGCGGGCAGCCTCGCCCGCCTAAAAACAACCTCGCTTGAACAATTCCTCTCAACCAGCTTAGCTAACGCCCTTTCCGGTCGTGATCATTGCCTTTTCCCTGATGAGAGTCTCTCTCGCCTCGAGGAGCACTTTCTCCGCGAGGTGCGTTCTCATGTGGGCGACCACTTTCAGCACGAGGTGCGCTCTCGCGCTGACGCCCAGCTTCGGGCCTAGGAGTGTTGTTATGCGGTGCGGAATCCATCCGTCCGCGAGGCTCCGGCCGACTTTCGTTGCGCATGGGTTGCGCGGACCGGTTATTGTGCGCCTCCTGATGCGACATTTGCGGTCGCGAGATGTTGCGTCCCGAATTCTCCGGACGTGGTGACACACGGTCGGCAGGACGCTCATGCCCGCCGTCAGGACGGGCCGCAGCCACATCGTGTCCTCGGAATTCGCCAGGGCGCGACGTTGCCGCGATGGCGGGACGCCCATGATTTACGGACGCCAGGAACTCGCGGTTGCCGCGAGCGCCATTCTCGTGTTGCAGCTGCATGTGTGTCGGTTCGAAGTGGCGCTCGCGCGCAGCCAGCTGTTCAAAATGAGCGGGACGAGCATGGGTTCCGCCATTGCCCCCGTTATAGCTGACGCGATTCACGGTGACGTTACGGATGACCGTCTTGTTGTAAACGTTCACGTTGGTGATGTGAATGTTGTTGACGGTGCGGTTGTAGTAAAAACGATTGCCGCGCCAATATCCGCCCTCATAACCGCTTCCGAAATAGCCGAAGCCATAGTTCACGCCGCCGTAGAAACCGATGTGCGGACCCCAGTATCCGGCGTGCCAAATGTACGCGCCTCCGCCCCAACCCCAGTAACCGGGCGTCCACAGCAGGCCTGGCTCGGGAGCCACAACCCAGGTGCCGGGCACCCAGTAATAGCCATCGGAACCGTAAGCCCAATAGCCCGGAGTCCAAATGTAACCGTCACCGGGACAAGGTGGCTGCACGTACACCGGCAGCACCGGCGGCGCAATGGTTACGGAAACGAAGACGCCCGCAAAGGACGATGCTGGTATAGCCAGCATCAGGATTGCTACGAATAGATATCGCATCATGCGCGAAATTTGCATTATGTCTCCTCTTTTCGGTCCTCCATCAGAGACCCGTTGTGCTACACAGGTTGTCTCGCAGAGGAGCCAAGACCTAATCTTCAGGCGCTGCTAATGTATAAACGCAAGTCGCGGAAATATGTTGCTGGGCGCGCAGTGGGCTGATTCTACATCGCTTTACATGAAATATTTCGACCGCAAACTAGTTGGGGATTACTTTGGTTTGTGGATCGAGAATGCTGGGGCTTGGTCCTCCCGTGGAACTATTCGATAAACAGCTCCGTATAATGTAGCGATTTTCAAACTGGAAAACATGGCAACCGCACGAACTCTCTCTGCCCCCACCACTGACCGGCAAACCCTGCTTACGAGCGGCATGGCCGTGATCTGGGCCATTGCACTGGCGAAGCTGCTTCTCCATATTTACTTCAACAACCGTTATGGGTATTTCCGAGATGAGTTCGATTACATCTCTTGCGGAGATCACTTGGGCTGGGGATACGTGGATCAGCCGCCGCTCATTCCGTTCTTGATTCACATCAACCGCGCCGTGCTGGGCGACTCGCTACGAAGCATTCGCTTTCTCCCGGCGCTAGCTTCTTCGCTGTTGGTGGTGCAGACGGCCCTCATCGCGCGCGAGTTCGGAGGCAAACGCTTCTCGCTTCTATTGAGCGCTGTTGCGGTGGTGGTCGCGCCGCAATATCTCTCAAACGGCAGCTTGCTTGGTACAAATATCCTCGAGCCCACCCTGTGGATGGCTTGCGCCTACTTCGTGATTCTCGCGATTAAGCGGAATGATCCGCGCTACTGGCTTTGGTTCGGAGTATTCGCTGGGCTTGGGCTTGAAGAGAAGTATTCCATCGCGCTTTTCGGATTCGGCATTGTGGTTGGGCTGCTCCTGACCGAACAGCGGCGAGTTTTCCTGAACAAATGGATTTGGCTCGGCGGAGTCGGGGCGTTCCTGATATTCCTGCCTAACCTGCTGTGGAATTTTCATTACCACTGGCCGTTTCTCGAACTGATGCGCAACATTCGTGCTGATGGGCGAGATGTGGTGCTTCCCGCAGGGCAGTATTTCTTTCAACAGATATTGCTCGTACATCCCCCTTCGGCCCCGATCTGGATCACCGGGCTGATTGCTTTCTTCGCTTCTCCGCGGCTGAAACCCTATCGCGTGCTCGGCTTGAGTTATCTGGTATGCTACGCGGTCTTTTTTGTTCTGCACGGCAAGATCTATTATCTGGCGCCGATCTATCCGATGTTGCTGGCGGCGGGGGCAGTTGTGATCGAATCCGCAATTGATCGTCCGCGCTGGGCATGGCTCAAGCCCACAACGGTCGTGGTGCTGCTTGCCAGCGGCGCGTATTTCGCTCCCATCGTGATTCCGGTGTTCTCGCCGGAGCACTTTCTAGGGTACGCACGGACTCTGCCATTCAAACTTCCAGTCATGGAGCACTCGCACGAGCGGGTGGCTTTGCCGCAGTGGTATGCGGACCAGTTCGGATGGGAAGAAATCGTCGCAGGAACAGCGGTCGCCTGGAACAAGCTGGATCCCAACGAACGCCGAGATTGCGGCATCTTCGCACAGGATTATGGCCAAGCGGGAGCAATTGATTTTCTGGGACGGCGATATGGTTTGCCTCCGGCGTTGAGCGGTCACCAGACTTATTTTTTGTGGGGACCACGCGGATATTCCGGAAATTGCTTGATCGTGCTCGATGACAGCCGGGAGAATCTTGAGCAGCTTTGGAGCAGTGTGGAATACGTCGGGAACTCGCCGGACAATCCTTATGCGCTGGAGAAACAGATACCGGTATTTATATGTAGGGGTGCGAAGTTCGGCACGCTCGCCGATCTTTGGCCAAGGTTGAAACATTGGCGTTGAGGACACTTAGATTGGGTGACGTGAATGAATTTGGATCTAAATCCCCGCCCTATCTCTCCAAAGAAAGGAGAGATAGAACGGGGCACCCTTTGGCAATCGCAGACTCATCCCAGATTTAGCTTCAAGTTGTCGAACACCGCTTCAAGGCCTGGGCCTTCGGGTGCGGCGCACATGATGCCCACATCTACTTTCACTTGCGGCGGGAAATAGCCCTGGCGCACGGACTTGAAGTCTTTCCCGTTCAGTGAACACAGAGTTTCAATCGAATCTTTCTTGCGGACGGCGCGCCACCAGATAGGTGCGGTGTTGGACAGGTCGGGCATGGTTGACCAATCGGAGAAGTCGCGGGTGAAGACCACGCTGGCGTGACGCTGGCCGTCGAAAAATTCTGTGCCGCACTTCATCCAGTTCTCCGCATCCAGCCGCACCATGAGTCCGGCCTGGTCGTAGAGCGCCGCGTATTTTCCGTTGACGCGGGCCTGCAAGACAAAATCGGCACTGGTCGGCAGGTGAAAGAAGTGGCCGTTATCGGTGATGTAGCCGTAAAACGTCTTGCGCCAAAAGTCGGTTTTAGGACGACTCTGCACCTGCAGGTTTCCGCCGGATTTGTTCCAGGATGCGGGTTCGTTCAACCAGGACATCCGTGCGATCAGCTCGGTGCTGTCGTGCGAGGGTTGCGGAACCTGTGCCAGCATGTGTTCGCCCAACACGGTCGCGGATGCTACTCCGAGAGACTGCCTGAGAAATGATCTGCGGGTGATACTCATTGAGTCTCCTGTCGGCGTGTTCTCACGACGCGGCGTGTCCAACCTTGTCAGCGGTACCAATCCTCCCGGGTCAGCGGCATGCCGCTACGGCCGTTGTGACTCTTCACCAACAAGGATTGATACACATCCAGCTTGCCTGATTGAAAATAGTATGCCGATCCCGCCAGGTATAGACGCCAGATGCGATATTTAAGCTCGCCCACAAGCCTGCGCGCTTCTTCTGCGCCAGCTTCCAAACGTCGCAGCCATTGGCATAGTGTCAGGAAATAATGCTCGCGGAGGCTCTCGAGGTCGCGCAGTTCGAAGCCGGATTCTTCGGCGTAACGCAGCGTGGTTGAAATTGGAACCAGGTCGGCATCGGGAAAAACGTACACGTCAGTGAAGGTCGGCGCGTCGGGCCTGGGACGGTTGCCGGTGCGGCCAATGCCGTGATTGAGAAAAACTCCGCCGGGTTTGAGTAATCGAAACGCGCTCCAGAAATATTCCGGGAGAGCACTCTCGCCAACGTGCTCCACCATGCCCACGCTGACTAATTTGTCGACCCCCCCAAGATGGTGGGCGTCCCGATAGTCAAGCAACTTGACATCGCAGTGCGATCCGATCCCAGCCTCAGAAATGCGTTTCTGTGCAAGCGTGAGTTGTTGTTCGCTTAGCGTGATTCCGATCGCGTGAACTCCATAGTGGCGCGCCGCGTGGAGGATCAAACCACCCCAGCCGCAGCCGAGATCCAGCAGCCGTTCGCCTTCGCTGAGGCGCAGCTTGCGACAGATGTAGTCGAACTTCTGCGCCTGCGCGGTTTCCAGAGTGTCCTGTTCTGACTTGAAGTATGCGCAGGAGTAAACCATCTCCCGATCCAGCCACAGTTTGTAGAAATCATTCGAAACATCGTAATGAAAACTGACCGCCTGCCGGTCGCGCGACTTGGAGTGAGTCCTACCGCGAAGCTTCGCGGCCGCATCTCGACCAGCGGTTTTGGTGGGCAGTCCTAACAACAGACCCGCGAGACGCAATTTCTCTTTGGCTGTCCAACGTTTATCGGCGAGATGTTCGGCAACGTGAAAGATGGCGAGGATGTCTCCGGAAATATCGAAGTCGCCGTAAATGTAGGCTTCACCCAAAGAGACCTGAGTGGCTCCGGCGATGGCAGCACGCAGGCCGCCAGCATTGTTGATCCGCCAGGTGAATCGGCAAAACTGCCCTGGCTCAGGGTCCCATCTTGTACCGTCCCAGAGTTCGACAGCGAAATCGCGGGGATGACATTCGCGGAGCAATTCCTGAATAACGGCCATTGCCCGGGCCGCGGGCTTGTCTTTAGTTAGGACGGCTGCAGGTCTTACCGGCGATCGTTCCGCCATGGCGATAGTATGCTCTCACTGTGCTTGGATGGTCACTGAGAAATCTGCGCCTTCCCAGCGCTGGGTCCCCGGCCAGAAAAATGTGAAAACCACTATGTCTCCGGGATCCAGGCCATTGGTCGGGAGGTCTGCAATCTCTATTCCCAAACCCGTATCTTGCGTCGGGAGATCGTGTACTGTCTGCCATCCGTCAGTACTCCAATGCACTGAGGCCTTGGCCTGGACTGCGATTCGCAAAGTCTTGCCTGCGGGAACAACGCGGCACTTGTTGTTGAAGCGCCACTCCCAGTGAACCGACCGGCGCTGCTCTACTCGGTAGCGCTTCACGGTCTGTGGAGGCTGGTCGAAAATCTTTCCATCTTTGAGCGAGCGCACCAGCTTGATGTACTCCGAATGCGCCCATACCAATGGGCACGCGGAACCGGACGGTTTGCCGAGGAAAAGCTCGCGGTCGGGGATGTCGGCGCTGTCCCAGACTTGCTCGGGCAGAAGACGGCTGCCATTGGTCGAAAATTCCATTACGCGCAGCAGCTCGTGCGCAGTGTTGATATTTCCAGCGGCTAGTTCGTAATGTGCGCGCTCTCCAGCTAAGAGGGGCCATGGCCGGCCGACGCCGGTGCCGTCGAACGGAGATCCATCCGCATGTTCACCGTAGCCATCGTCGTTATAGCGATACCAGCATGGGCCCTGCGGCAGCTTCACTCGCAGCAGCGCATCAACCACTTTTATGGTGTTGAGAATTCGCGGATCATCCGGCGCCCGCAGTCCAAACCTCACTAATGACAAGGCATCAGGACTGATGATGTGCGAGGCACGCTCCGTGTCTTCGCCTGGAGGACGGTTCTTGATGGGGACGAAGCCCTCAGTGGGAGAAGCGGCGCAATCCGTTTCTGGCGGAGCGATGCGAACGTAATATCCGTCCACGCCGATCTGGCGGGCTAAGTCCCCGTTTGTCGAATAGGTCCAACGCTCGATATTTTCATTCCAGGTGTCGGCAAGATCGCGGAGGTACGATGCAATGTTGGTCTGATGGACAGCATCGGCAATGTCGGCGGCCGCGAGCAGGCCTGCAACTTCTACTGCCAAAGTGAACGGGGAATAACCCGCGTCTTCTTCCCAGCGGTCCTGCTGGGTGACTGGGCCGTTGCTGGCGATGAAGCTGATAGCGCGCTTTACCATGGGCCACCAGCGCTTCAAATCCCCCAGTGCGCCAGATACTTGACGGCGGAGTAAATCCACCAGGAGGATCGGGAAGGCCGCCTCGTCCATTTGCAGGCCATTCCAGTATGGACGCCCGTCCAGCCACATGTTCTGCGGCCATCGGCCATCGGCTTCCTGGGTAACTTCGAGATAATGCAGCACTCGTACAGCGTCGCCAACGGCGCCCGCCGCCAGGAATCCGGCTGCGGTTTCGACCAGATCACGCGGCCAGACCAGGTGGTATCCGCCCAGGTCTTCGTCGCCTTTATTGAATCCCCAGGGAATGGAAAGCCCAGCAATAACCCCGCCAAGGAAGTCTTTTGACTCGTGTGCGCGCAGCATGGCAGTGCTGGCGCGGTATAAGTCGCGTTCGACTGGGCGGTCGAGCGGCAGCAGCATCTTTTGCCAGCTCTTCCATTGCGTAACGTAATCGTGAAAAATCGCGTTGTAGTCATCGAGCAGGGCTGCGCGGACTTGTTCGGCGGCCTCCGCCCAGATGTTTCCAAAGCCCAGCGCGAGAACGAATTCGCCGCCGGTGGCAATGAGAACAATTTCTCCCGTTAGGGCAACGTTGCCGTTTTCCGCTCGCTGATATTCCTGGGTTAGCTGGAAATTGCGGGACAAGTCTTGCCATCCGTCGGAATATCCGGCGAAGCCAACCGACATTTTCTTCCAGGGCACGGAGCATGCGAACGCGAGCGCGAAACCGTTTGCGCTCTCGGCAAAAAGCATCCGCACTCCCTTGTAGTTTCCCGTCCACCCGGTGTTGTTGCTGCCGATGTTCCCAAGGTGCGGAGCGAGTAATGCGTAGAGATGCTTTTCAGAGCTACGCTCCGGCGCGCGGACGAGGGCGTCCGCCCCTACATTGAAACGAATCTTCTGCAGGACGACGTTTCGGTGTGGGTCGGCGAAAACTTCTTTCTCGATGCGATATGCCTCGTCGAGCTCCGTATTGATCAGGCGGAACGCGGGGACACCGGGTTCCACTGGAGTAATTTCGAATCGGCAATGCCGCTTTTCTTCGGAGAAGAAGCTTGAACCGTCAGTGACGATCAATCCCATATCACGCGTGCAAGCAGTATCCACACGAGGAAAGTAGATTTCGTTCAGGATTCCGTGGCTCAGAGTGAACCAGACGCGGCTGCTGCGATTGAGAGCCGTGCCGACTCCGGTCTTGGCGCTGGAAGTCCAGCGTGACGGAATGCCCGGCCATCCCGGGGCGGAAGTGTTCGAATCACTCACAAATGAGATCCGTTTTTCCAGCATCTAGCTGGAGAAAGTTACTTGGAGATTGGAATAGTATCAGGCAGGGTCAATCTTCCGAGGTAAAGTGCCATCCCAACAACCGCATCCACTCCCATCCGATGCAGCTCGTCGATTTCTTGATGCGTAGAAATTCCGCCGGCGGCGATGACTTGCTTGGTTGTGGCCTGGCGCAATTCGCGGACCGGCTCGAGGGGAAGTCCTGACATCAGGCCCTCAGTATCAATGTGGGTATAGAGAAATGCGCAGCAGAATGGATCGAGTGCTTGGACCATATCGAGCGGAGAAAGCGAAGTAATTTCGCGCCAGCCGCGAACGGCAACCTTGCCGCCTCGAGCGTCGATGGCGAAGACCAGTTTGTCCGCGCCAAGTGCAGCGGCAAACTGCTTCGCGAAAGCGGCGTTGATGGCGCCATTCTGAATCAAGGTTGAGCCGAGAATCACTCGCTGTGCGCCGCCGTCGAGTATCTCGCGTGCGGCTGCGATTGAGCGTATGCCGCCGCCAACCTGACAGGGAAGTCGCTGCACAAAAAAGTTAATTAGGCCGGGGTTGGAGTCGTGGCCCATCGCTGCATCAAGATCAATCAATTGAATGAGAGGGAAAGAGGAAAAGCGGGTGACCCATTCCTCAAAGTTGCTAAACTCCAGCGCCTTCTTCTCGCCTTGCACGAGTTGCACGATTTTGCCGCCCATGAGGTCAACCGAAGGAATCAGCATGGGAACCTCATCGGGACGCCGGCCACCAACAAATGTTTTTTTAGTTCTGAGATCGAACTGAGGCCAAAGTGGAAAATGGACGCGGCGAGCGCTGCGTCAGCGCAACCTTCCCGGAAGACCTCGATAAAATGTTGTGCGCCGCCGGCACCTCCCGAGGCAATTACCGGTATGCGTACGGATTGCGCGATCACCTTGGTCAGGTCGCAATCAAAGCCTGCTCCCGTGCCGTCACGATCCATCGAGGTAAGCAGAATCTCGCCGGCGCCGCGTTCTTCGGCCTCTTTCGCCCATGAAACCGCGTCTTTTCCAGTAGGCACTCGACCGCCCCCCCTCCAGGCTTCGAAGCCGTTCTCAGTGCGTTTCGCGTCGATGGCAACGATTACCGCTTGCGATCCGAAGCGCTGCGCGATGCAAGTGATGAGCGACGAATCGGCAAGGGCGGCTGAATTAATGCTGACTTTGTCGGCGCCGGCATCGAAGATGGCCTCGGCGTCGGCGAGCGTGCGAACTCCTCCGCCGACGGTAAAGGGAATAAACAGTTCCTGCGCGGTGCGCCGGACCGTGTCAACCAGAGTCGCGCGCTTCTCGTGGGTCGCAGTTATGTCGAGTAGAACAACTTCGTCTGCACCGGCCGCGCTATGAGCAGCGGCGAGGTCGGCGGGGTCTCCGGCATCGCGCAGATCAAGAAATTGCGTGCCTTTAACCACGCGGCCGGCATCCACATCGAGGCAAGCGATGATGCGTTTGGTCAGCATTTGCAGAAATTTTCCAGGATTTGCAATCCTGCGCTGCCTGATTTTTCTGGGTGGAATTGAACTCCGAACATGTTCTCCTGTTCGACAGCCGCTGAAAAGCCACCCCCGTACTCGCATTCCGCCGATGTCGAAGATAACAGCGGCACACGATAGGAGTGCGTGAAATAGACGAACGATCCGGAAGGCACACCGCGCAACAGGCGCGAAGTGCCATTTCGAATCTGCAGGCTGTTCCATCCTACGTGTGGCGACTTGACGCCAGCGGGAAACCGGCTGCACTCACCCGGCCACAGCCCCAGTCCTGCAACTTCGGGGGCCTCTTCGCTCGAGGCCAGCATCCACTGCATGCCTACGCAGATTCCGAGGAAGGGAACACCTCCTTCGAGGCTCTCGATGATGGATTCGCGAAGCCCCGATTCATCAAGCGCCGTTGTTGCAGCAAAGTGGCCGACGCCGGGCAGTACGATCTTTTCCGCGTGTAAAACTTCTTTTGCATCGGCAGTGACAACCGTTTGGGCGCCGAGATGGTCGAACGCCTTCTTCACTGAGGTCAGATTGCCGGCCCGATAATCCACGATCGCGATCACAACAATCCTTTGGTGCTAGGAAGCAGGCGCGCCATTTGTTTATCCTGCCAGCAGGCTGCGCGCAATGCCCGGGCAAACGCCTTGAACAGCGCTTCAATCTTGTGATGGTTCGAGCGGCCGTAAAGAGTGCGCGCGTGAACATTTGCCTGAGCTCCACGGGCGAAACCGTCGAAGAAATCTGGCACCAGCTCGGTTTGCAAATCGCCAACCAGGCGCACCCGCACCTTTGTATCCACGATGGCCGCTGGGCGTCCGGAAAAATCTACTGCGGCAAGCCCCAGAGTTTCGTCCATCGGCATCACGAAATATCCAGCGCGCAGAATGCCACGTTTGTTGCCGAGAGCTTGCGCGAACGCCTGGCCTAGCGCGATTCCAACATCTTCTACGGTGTGGTGCTGGTCCACATCAAGGTCACCGTTAGCCTCAAGTTCAAGATCAAATGCGCCATGATGAGCGAAGAGCTCCAGCATGTGATCAAAGAAGCGGATGCCGGTTGAAACTTTGTATCGGCCACGTCCTTCAATGGTGAGCCGGACCCGGATATTGGTTTCTTTCGTGTTGCGATCGAGCGCGGCGTTTCTTATTCTCATTGCGCGACCTTTTGTTGCAGCTCCGGTTGCTGGAGTTGTCGCAATCCGAGCCCGGCCAAAACTTCACGTAGATTTGTGAGCATTTGCTGATTGTGCTCGCGAACGCCGACCGTGATGCGAACACAATCCTGGCAGCCATGGTCACTCGATCGATCGCGCACCAGAAGGCCACGCTCGCGCATCCTTCTGATGAAGGGTTTGCATTGTTCGCCGAGGTGGAAGAGCACAAAATTCGCGCGGCTTGGCCAAAAATGAAGGCCCCAGGCGGCAAGTTCACGCTCGAGCTCGCCTCGGCCGTCAATTGCTTGGGTTACGTATCCCCGAACGAACTCCTGATCGGCAACAGCGTCCCGAAGGCATGCGAGCGCCACGGAATTCAGATTGTAAGGAGAGCTGGCACGCCGGACTACGAACATTTGGCCGGAGTTGCCCATCAGAACCCCGATCCTGAGCCCCGCCATTCCATAGGCTTTCGAGAAGGTGCGCGATACGAACAGATTAGGGAATCCGCGCCAGTTCGGGGCCATACTTTCGCCGCAAAATTCAAAATAGGCTTCGTCCACCAGGACCGCCGCATCCGGCGCCGCTTCGGCAATCTGCATCAGATCGGTTAGCGGAACAAAAGCTCCGGTTGGATTATTCGGATTCGCAATCGCAATCAGCCGGGTTCGTCTGCTGATTCGATCCATGACATTCTGAGTGGGAAATGCAAAGTCGGGGCCCGCCGGAATAGACACGACTCGCGCCCCGGTGGCCGCCGCGTAAATTTCAAACATAGCGAAGGTGGGCACCACAATCAAAACCTCATCCCCAGGCTCGAGATAGGTTTCGCAAATCAGGTGGATGGCTTCATCAGTGCCATTAGTGAGCAGCAGTTCTTCGGGCGAAACGCCCAGATGTCCAGCCACTACCGCTTCGCCTTTGTCGCGTTCTGGATAGCGAGCGAGGGTCTCGCCATCGAGCTTGCGAAGGCGTTCCAGAACCCGTGGCGAACATCCGGAAGTATTTTCGTTGAAGTCGAGTCGCAGCCCTGAGCGATTTCCCAGCGGAGGGTGATACTCCTTCAATGTGCGAATTGTATTCCTGGCTCTAAGCACTGGCGCACCTCACGCGAATGGAATCAGCGTGGGCACGGAGGCCCTCGGTCTCGGCAAGCGTCTCGATCGTTGGCGCAAGTTGACGCAGACCCTTTGCGGAAAGTTCCTGGACGGTGATGAGCTTCACGAAATCCATCACGCTCAGTCCACCGCGAAACCGGGCAGCGCCAGCAGTAGGCAAAACATGGTTTGGCCCCGAGGCATAGTCTCCGGCGGCTTGCGCTGAGTAGTCGCCAACAAATACCGATCCCGCATTCTTGACTAGCAGGAGATCGCGTCTTTCAACGGTGATGTGCTCCGGTGCAATCCTGTTCGCCCAGTCAAACGCCTGCTCTCGGGAAGCCGCAATCAGCACCGCACCGTGATCCTTAAGCGATTGAGCGGCGACAGTATTCTCGCGTAGGGGCGGACTCCCCTTCGGCAAGCTCAGGCTAAGCTCTAGTCCGCCCAGCTCAACCTCATTCACCACCGACTGTGCCAGTTTCTTTGAAGTTGTGATGAACACAGCCAGCGTCTCTGGATCATGCTCTGCCTGTGCAACCAGATCGGCCGCGATAAATGTGGGATTTCCCGATGCGCTCACGATCGCAACTTCTGTCGGTCCCGCGAGCATGTCAATCGCACAATCAAATGAGACCAGCTTCTTGGCGGCAGTCACGTACAAATTTCCCGGGCCCACGATCTTATCGACGCGCGCAATACTTTCCGTGCCGTAGGCCAAAGCTGCAATCGCCTGAGCGCCGCCGACGCGGTAGAACTCTCGCACGCCGAGCCTAGCTGCCGCCGCCAGTACCTCAACGCTCGGGCGCGGAGAGACTACGCGAATACTTTTCACGCCCGCGACCTGCGCGGGAATGACGGTCATGAGCAGCGTGGACACCAAAGGAAATCTTCCGCCGGGAACGTAGCATCCGACGGAGTCGAGTGGACGAACCAACTGGCCGAGGGAAATTCCTTTACTCGACCGAATCCATTCTTTCGGCTTCTGCCATCGGCAAAATTGCCGGATATTCTTCTCTGCGGTGCGAAGGGCCTTTCGCAAAGGGGCCGCTGCGCTCGTCCATGCCGCACGCAACTCCGAATCACTCACCCGCAAGCTCTGCTTCGGGCCAAGCCCATCGAACTTCCGCGCATACTTCACCAGGGCTTGGTCTCCGCGGCGGCGCACTTCATCCACGATCTGTCGCACCCTTGGCTCGACTTCATCCAGCCGCGAGCCTCTCTCCTCGAGTTGGCGTACATAAACCTCGGCGGGCTGGCCATTGAGGATGCGCATTTAGACGACCACCTTATTCAGCGGGTACTCCACAATCCCCTGTGCGTTAGCCTCTTTCAGCCGCGGAATCACATCCCAGGCAAGCGATTCTTCGATCACCGTATTCACCGCCAGCCACTCCGGATCGCTGAGGGTGGAAATGGTCGGCCGCTTGAGCGCGGGAAGCACGGCGAGCACTCGCTGCAAATCGTCTTTACGCACATTCAGCATCAGTCCGACACGGTCTTTGGCCTCCATCGCGCCGCGCAGCATGAGCGCCAGGTTCTCGATCTTGCGACGCTTCGCGCAATCCGTCCAGGCAGCTTTGTTGGCGATGATTTGGGTATTGCTCTCGAGCACGGTATCCATGATGCGGAGATGATTGGCGCGCAGGGAACTACCGGTCTCTGTGACCTCCACGATCGCATCCGCCAGCATGGGAGGCTTCACTTCGGTTGCACCCCAGGAAAACTCAACTCGCACGTCAACGCCGCGGGCCGAAAAATAATTCTTGGTGACATTCACCAATTCGGTCGCGATGATGCGTCCGTTCAGGTCCGCCGGCTGCTCGAAAGTAGAGCTCTCGGGTACGGCCAGCACCCAGCGTACTTTGCCGCGACTCTGTTTGGCATAAATCAGGTCGGATACCGCGACCACTTCTAGTCCGCTCTCAATCACCCAATCGAGGCCGGTCAGCCCGGCATCCAGCGCGCTGTGTTCGACGTAGCGGGCCATTTCCTGCGCGCGAATCAGCATGCACTCGATTTCCGGATCTCCTGTTGAAGCGAAATACGAACGAGTATTGGTATGAATGGGCAATCCTGCCTGTGCGAAAAGTTGAAGCGTAGCTTCCTGCAAGCTGCCCTTGGGGATCCCGAGCCGAATTTTCATCGCGCGGTCTCCTGCGTGTCGCGTTCGGTTTCGGAGAGTGGAATCGGCTTAGTGAAGCATGACCGCGTTCCCTCATGGCAAACCACACCCGCACCTTCGACTTCGACTTGGATAAGTAGCGAATCGCGGTCACAATCGGTTGAGGCAGACACAACCTTCAGCCGATTGCCGGAAGTTTTGCCTTTGGTCCAAAGCTGGTTGCGGGTGCGGCTGTAAAACGTGACGTATCCGATGGCGAGTGTCTTATCCCACGCCTCGCGATTCATGAAACCCAGCATAAGGATCTCGCCGGTGGAATCCTGAATGATTGCCGGAACCAGGCCCTGCATCTTTTGAAAGTCAATGTTCATGGCGTCCCGAGTCTTTCGAAAAATTCGATTCACTGCTGAAGCACAGAGAAATCAAACCATTAACCACAAAGGTCACCAAGGTACACGAAGGTAGGCACAAGCAGTCCTGGGTGATTCGCGACTTGTTTTCTCCATGTCTCCGTGGTGCATAAAAACAAAAAGCCCGCTGAACTTTACGCTTCAGCGGGCCTTGGAACTTTGTGCTTGCTAACTCAGCCCCACACACCCGCCATCGCGCCGTGCGCGTGATGATGGTGGTGATGGTGCTGGGTCAGCATGAAAGATTAACGCTACGTGAGAGGGCGCTGAGAGTCAATTCGGAAAATTCGATTCGCGTGATTGGTTTTCCTGATATGGGTGAGTAAGCGAGGAGGGGTCAGCTTCCACGTGTGCCGGCTGCCAAATGGTAAAATGCAATCACCTCGTAACTGATTCTACGGCGCGCCCTGCCGAATTACTTACAAGAAGAGACCAGAGCAGTCTGGACTACGCCGCTAAATTGAAGGAGAAAACATGGCCAAAATCGCCAAGACCGCAGACCGCAAGAAAGTAATGGACACCACCAAGAGCACCGACTGCCCCAAGTGCGGCAAGCCCACGCGTATTGCCAAACGGGTGAAGGATCGGGAACGCGGCGTTCCCGGCGGCATTTTCATTTCCTGCTCTGCCTGCGAATTTTACGAGAAGCTTTAAGGTCCAGCGGAGGAGATAGTTGGAAAATCATCGGGCGCGGGCATAATCTTGCATTTGCTGCAGAATTTGTTCCACTGCCACTCTCGGATTGGCAGCCTCGGTAATCGGTCTTCCGACAACAATATGCGTTGCCCCGGCCGCGATTGCTTCCGCAGGAGTTACAACTCTAGCTTGATCTCCATGCCCTGAGCCTGCGGGGCGAATGCCTGGCGTCACTGCCAGAAAATCACTGCCGAGTTTTGCACGTAGGGTCTTCACTTCTTCAGCCGAACTCACTACCCCGGCGCATCCGGCCTTGAGCGCTATTGAAGCCAGCCGGACAACCTGATCCAAAACTTCTCCTGGGACTCCGCTTGCATTTAGGTCATGCTCATCCATGCTGGTGAGGACAGTGACGGCAAGGACGTGAAGGTCAGAATCCGCCGACCGTGCTGCTTCTGACGCCGCTCGCAACATCGTCGTCCCCCCGGAGGCGTGCACTGTGAGCATACTCACACCAAGCTGCGCGGCTTCCCGTACGGCGCCACCGACTGTGTTTGGGATATCGTGATATTTCAGATCAAGGAAGACTTTCTTTCCGGAGGCGACTAGGTCACGCACAATCTGCGGTCCCTCAGCGGTGTAGAGCTGCATGCCAACCTTGTAGGTTTGGACGGCGTCTCCGATACGGGAAACAATTTTCTGTGCTTCGGCGGAAGAAGAGACATCGAGTGCGACGATCAGCCGATCAGGGGGGGGGATCATTCAATAAATAGTCTAAGCGAGATTGGAGAATTGAGTAATCGGGGAATTTGGAAATTGTGTAATTCAAAACCTCCTGTGGGTGCGTTTTCAAATTACTCAATTTCCAAATTCCCCAATTACTCAATTCTCTCCGGCGTATGATGCTCCTCGTCGTACAAACCACCTTCACTTTGAGGAGATCACCATGAAGCTCTATGGACTAGCTATTTTCGTGCTGTTGCTTGCCCCTTCACTTTTCGCCCAGGAACATTACACTGAAGGCCCGGTATGGAACGTTACACTGATCCATGTGAAAGCTACCCACATGGACGACTATCTCGCCAGTCTGAGGCAAGGTACCAAGCCGCTTCTGGATGAGCAAAAACGTCAGGGGCTGATTGTGGACTACAAGATATTTCTTAAGGAAACTCAGAACAGTCCGCAAGACTGGGACATCTGCCTGGCGGTCGAATACAAAAACCATGCGGCCCTGGACGGTTTGACGGCAAAGGCGGAAACGATACGAGATAAAGTGCTGGGTGGAAAACAGCCGGCTCAGCAACTACAGGAAAAGCGGCAGGAGATACGTGAGATCCTGAGCAGTGAACAGCTGCAGGAAATCTTTGTCAAATGAGTGCTGGCTATTTAGGGATGTAAGCTGAGCGTCTGTTGCGAACTCTGCAAGTTAAGGCAGCGATTCTGCGTGACTCTGTGTTCCTCTGTGGTTAGAAAGCCTTTGACCACAGAGGACACAAAGATTCACCGAGGAAAAGCTACACAGAGAAATCTGGCTAACGGGCGAGCGAGGGTAGGCGAAGCATTGCCATAGTGGCTGGCGCCTTGCGCGGAGGAACCACATCCAGGCGTACGCGCTGGATCCCCTGTGCTTGGAACTTCAGGACTTTTGCCGCACTGTAAGAGACGTCGATAATCCGCCCCGGAACGATCGGGCCGCGGTCGTTGATCCGAACCACCACCGCTCTGCGATTCCGCAGGTTAGTGACCTTGACCATGGTTCCCAACGGAAGGGTGGGGTGGGCTGCGGTCAGGTCGTACATGTTGAAGGCTTCGCCGCTGGCCGTGGGCTTGCCGTCAAAATCTTCGCCGTACCAGGAGGCGGTACCGACTTGGTAAGGCCGGGTATTCAGCCGTGACGCTGGCACTGACTTGGCAACCGTTTCGAAAATCGCCGTTTTGTGGCTAGCCGACCCTGGGCTGGTTGGCCGCTGAGCCGCTCCCAAGCCAACGAGTAAAGCAATCGTCAGCCCTTGAGCTATACGTCTTCGCATCAGTTACCCTCCATCGTCAAGTTATCCTCCTCATCGCCATCAAAGCGATCGCGCAATGTTCTCGAATGCTAGAGGTTGGGCAGGGGGCTGTCAATCGGTAATACCGTGTATAAGTGCTTGAAAACGGTTATAGATAGGTGAAGTAACATGGCGCCCGCGTGAAGCAAAACTTCCTATGTTGATGGATCAAAACGCGAATGCCTGTTGGCCAGTAAGTAAGTAACCAGGCTACCTCCCACCTAAGCAATTTTTTCGTAATTGCTTTTTCAGCAACTTAGGTCAACGAATGATATCAATCGTGTTTTCATCATGTTGGCTTGAAAGATGGACGTATGACTGCCTTCACGGTGATCACCAAAGTCCAAGCCGCTGTAGAACTGCGTGTCGTGGCCTCCAAGACCAACGATTCATCAAAAGAGGTTTTCAACAGCGGGGGTTTCCGATACATTCCCCACATGACCTTAGCTCCGCCCATCGTCTTGACCATCGCCGGTTTTGACCCGACTTCTGGTGCAGGAGTGACCGCCGATATAAAAACCATAGCAGCCCATGGCTGCTACGGGGTCACGGCCATTACTGCCCTGACCGTCCAGTCCACCGCCGGGGTGCGACAGGTGTCAGCGGTTGATCCGCAGATGCTGACGGATAGCTTGGAAGAGCTGAACGCCGACGTGAAGGTCTCTGCGGTACATATCGGAATGCTGGGGTCGGGCGAGGTGGCGCGCCGGGTGGCTGGGTTCCTGGAAGCGGCCAAGCTTCCAAACGTCGTTTTGGATCCGATTCTGCGGGCCACTTCTGGGGCCAGTTTGCTGGATCAAGCTGGAGTGCGGGTTTTGACGGAGAAGTTGGTATCCCTGGCGAACGTTTTGACTCCGAATACGGAGGAGGCAGCTGCGCTTACCGGGATGAAGGTCGAGAGTGTGGATGAAATGAAGCAGGCCGCTCTTTGCCTACATGAAATGGGAGCGAAGGGGGTTGTAATCACGGGCGGCAACCTGGAGCGAGCCATTGACGTGCTCAGTCTTAAGGATGAGTACGTCCAGATTTTTCGTTCTGACCGGGTGAATGCCGAAAATACCCATGGCACCGGTTGCGCTTTCTCGACCGCGATCACCTGCCAGCTGGCCATGGGAAGATCGCTATCCGCTGCCGTTCTAATGTCCAAAGCCTATGTGACCGCAGCTATCACCAACGGGTACCAGATTGGAAAAGGACCGGGGCCAGTGAATCACATGTATCAGATGAAGAACCACCCAAAGGCTGCAGGACTTTCAAGGAAACTAGCTTCGGGAAGAGATTAGTTCGTGGACTTCTGGTTCTTCAAGAGAATGCCAACGAGGAAGGCCGCGCAGGCTGCCATTAGCCACTGGATTCGCCACAACTGAACCGCTTCAAAGTCTGAAACGTCACTCACGCCGACCAGCCCCACGGCAAGTGCAATGATCAGGAAAGCGATTCCCACAAAGAAGGCAATCAACGATGGCAAGGACAAGCCTAGCCAGGTTCGGGTGCCACCGAACTCGAGCGCGCGTATGCTCCCCAAGAAATTAGTCCAGCTCTTAGCGGTACCTGCACTGGAGCGATGGCGGCTTGATCCGCAGATATGACAAAATGCCGCCCCGACCATGAATTCAGTTCCGCAACGGCGACATGCTTCTGCGAGATTGGCAGACTCGGGCTGTGAAAGGGGAGGACGCCAGAATTCCTGATGTACGTCGCGAACAGTGTCAGGCATAAAACTTCTCTGTGCGCTTAAGAGGCAAGCTTGTGACCAAAGGCGCTGCGCCGGAACTCTAATAGGTACAAAGGTTTAGTAGCGGCCCTTCGATAGGCACAGCGCGAGTTCTGAGAAAGAATTACGCTCACCGTGCAACAGATTCTAAGTAAGACTGTACCTACTGAAGGTTAGAAGGCCACCGGTTGGGCATTTGAAAGGCTTCTCAGATACACTTCGTGAAGTCGCTCTTGAGCATGAGACTGCCGCGCGGGTTCTGTTCCATCAGTTTGTGTGGGTGCCTGATATCCGGTGCATTCTCGTTTGCCCTCACACACCTTCCGACAAGGGCGAGCGCGCAATCCGGCCCCCGGTCTTCTGTCGCGAATCCACCGGCAAAGCTCGCATTCCGCCCCGCCGATCCGCTGAACGCCCAAGCCTTCGACCATTTCTACAACATGGAGTATGACCGCTCGATCCCGGAATTTACCCAGATCCTGCAGCGGCACGCGGATGATGCCGACGCGGTGAACCATCTGCTCAACACGGTTTTATTCGCTGAACTGTACCGGATTGGCGCACTCAACGCAGCAGAGTATGCGAATGACAGTTTTGTGAATGCTGCACATCGGCCGGCCGATAAGCGTACCTGCGACCAGATTAAGTCCTTGGTTCAAAAGGCTCAGGCTATCGAAGAAAAGCGGCTGGCAGCCAATTCAAAGGATGCCAGCGCGTTCTACGCCCGCGGTGTCACCAAAGCACAGTTTGCGACCTACACGGCATTGATCGAGCACGCCTGGTTTTCAGCCCTGCGAAACGCGGTCGGGGCGCGCCATGATCATGAAAAAGTATTGGAACTCGATCCGCATAATCCGGATGCCAAATTGATTGTCGGTGCGCACAACTATGTGGTGGGCAGTTTGCCCTGGGGAGTCAAAGCGGCTTCGAGCATTGTGGGGCTTGGCGGCAACAAGGAAAAAGGCCTTGAGTACCTGCATCAAGCGGCCAGGGGCAACACGGAAACAGGCATTGACGCCAAAATTTTGCTGGTCGTGTTTCTTCGGCGCGAGCGGCGGTTCGACGAAGCCTTGCAAATACTGAGGACGCTCGAGCCACAGTATCCGCACAACCTGCTGTTTGCGATCGAAGAGGGCAACCTGCTTCGGGCCAAAGGCCTGGGGCGCGAAGCCGAGGCAATTTATCGCAAGGTGTGGCAGGACGGACGAAACGAACGGTACGCGGGTTTGCACTACGAAATCGTAGCCATTGCCCTAGGCGACCTGTTACGCAGTGAGAAGAACTACGCCGGAGCAGCCGTTGCCTATGATCTGGTAGCTCAAGTTCCCAAGCCAGAACCGGAGACAGCGCAGAAAGCAGCCGTTGACGCCGGCGAGATGTACGACCTGCTGAAGAACCGCGATCTGGCCCTCAAGAGGTATCAGGCAGCGATGGCGGTTGACTCGGGCTCGCCGCTCGCCGAGACAGCGCGCAAACGAATCAAAGAGCCGTATAGCGGGAGCTAGCTGATGCCGATGCTCTTCGTTATGCCATGACGTTATCCCACGACGAGAGTCTTTAATCGCAAAGTTCGCAAAGGTTCGCTGAGGGCGCACGGTTCTCTGCGTCATCTGCTTGCGATTTTGCAAGTTAAGACTGCCGGTATTGGTGGGAACTTTTAGTGCCATTTCGGCGTATCCTAGTCCAGTGGAGGGCACTATGTACTGCAACTACTGCGGTAAATCCATTCAGGACGATGCCAATATATGCGCCTACTGCGGTACCCGCGTCGGCGCCGTTATCGGCCGCAAGCGCCTAGTCCGGCCCCGCGAAGGACGCAAGATTGCCGGTGTGTGCCTCGGCGTAGCGGAATACTTTGACGTGGATGTAACCATTGTTCGGCTGGTCTGGCTGATCACGTCTGTGGTTACGGGGGTCGGCTTGCTCTCGTATCCGATTGCCTGGATTGTGATGCCTGAGGAGCCATATATGCTATCGGCGCAGGCGACGTCAGGACAGCAGGTTACGAACTCGTAGATAAACGGGAGGGCACGACTTGCAGTCGTGCGCTAAAACCCTTCCCAAGGACCCTCCGCAGCATGGCTGAAAGCCATGCCCTCCCGTCCAGATAATCTCCATGGAAAAAATCCTGAGCGACGACGCTGAAGTTTTCTACGACGTCGCGGGCAGCGGGCCGCCAGTCGTGCTGCTGCATCCAACTCCTGCAGACCACGAATTCTTCTTGCCTGTTTCGTTGTTCTTATCTTCGAGGTACCGGCTGATCATGCCCGATTTGCGGGGCCATGGTGAATCATCCCTGGGCGAAGGTCCCGCAACAATGCAGAAACATGCCTTCGACGTACATCGCATCATGGATCACGCAGGAGTTGACCGCGCACCGCTGGTTGGAGTCTCAATCGGTGGGCGGGTCATCTTTGAGTTCTGGCGGCGATTTCGCGATCGCGTTACCGCTCTAGTTCTCTGCAACACCGAGGCGCGCGCTGACAGTCCCGAGGCCCGAGCCAACCGCTTGCGAATTGCAGATGATGTGCTCAAACGCGGCACCGAGGTGTTTTTCGAAGGCATGCTTCCGAAATTCTTGGGAGAAACCACGCGCCGCTCGCGTCCCGACTTGGTTGAAGGAGCGCTGCGCATGGCCCGCAGAATGTCCGCTGAAGATGTCGCCGGAGTGCAGCTCGGTATGGCGGAGCGCCCGGATTCGGTAGCCACTCTGAAAACGGTTGCGGTTCCCACGCTCATTATTACCGGAGATGAAGACGTTCTGACGGGAGTCCCCGAAGCCGAACTGATGAAGCAGAACATCTCCGGAAGTGAAGTGAAGGTGGTCGCCAAAGCCGGCCATTACTCGCCATGGGAACAGCCGGCGGAAGTAGGAAGATTGTTGAGACAGTTCTTGGATTCAATGCAGAATCGAGGACAAGTCGGACGAGGTGGCAGTCGCCGATTGTGAATGGGGGGATTGATGCTTGTCAACTGTGCAAACTCTTGTGCATCCACTCAAAGCCGCACCTGGTGGTAGATTCCGCTATATTGAAATGAAAATGGCTCACGAAAAATCTGTTGTCATTCGTCCTGCGAAAAGCGTTAACGGATCCGTTCTCCTGCCGGGGGACAAATCCATCTCACATCGCTATGCAATGCTGGGAGCCATCGCGGAAGGCACTACAAAACTGGACAACTTTTCGACTGGTGCGGATTGCGCCAGCACTCTTAGGTGCCTGCGCGCCCTGGGCGTGACGTTCGAGAGGTTCCCCCCACCCTTCGAAAATCGCGAAGGATGGGGCAGCCAGGGTTTGTTGGTTATCCACGGACGTGGTGCGAAGTTGCAAGCTCCAGCCGGCCCCCTCGATTGCGGAAATTCGGGCTCCACCATTCGCATGTTGAGCGGGATCCTTGCCGGGCAGGAATTCACCAGTGAGCTTCAAGGGGATGAGTCACTCTCTCGCCGGCCCATGGCGCGAATCATCCAGCCGCTCGAAATGATGGGCGCGAAGATCGAAGCGGCCGATGGCGGCCGTCCACCACTGCGGGTGACCGGATCGCGACTGAGGGCGATTGATTACAAGCTTCCGGTCGCCAGCGCCCAGGTGAAGACATCGCTGCTTTTTGCGGGACTCTTTGCCGACGGGACAACTCGCATCGAAGAACCGATTCAAACTCGTGATCATGGGGAGCTGGCGCTCCAGGCCTTTGGCGCGCAGGTTGATCGCCGCATGCGAGAAGTCAGCATCAGCGGGGATCAGCAACTCCACGCGATTGAGGCCACTGTGCCGGGCGATATTTCCAGCGCAGCGTTCTTTCTCTGTGCGGCCGGACTCTTTCCGGACTCTCAGCTTGCCCTGCCGGGTCTGCTGCTGAATCCAACGCGGGCGCGCCTGCTGGATGTTCTCATGGGGCTGGGCCTGCGCATTTCAATGACTGAACTTCAGGAGCAGCATGGGGAACTGGTCGGAACGTAGCAGCTGCAGGGTGGTGACTTGAAGGGTGTGCGAATTGCGGGTGGAGACAGCGCGGCGCTGATTGACGAAATACCGGTGCTGGCCGCGATTGCTCCCTACACTTCCGATGGGATTGAAATTCGCGATGCGCGCGAGCTGCGAGTGAAAGAATCCGACCGTATTGCTTCCGTAGCGACAAACCTGCGCTTGATGGGAGCTGAAGTCGAGGAGTTTGATGACGGGCTACGAATCCCCGGGGACCAGAAGTTGAATGGCGCGTCGCTGGATTCGTTTGGGGACCACCGCATAGCGATGGCCTTCGCGGTGGCGGCTTTGCGGGCGGAAGGGGAGACGGAGATCGGAGGGGCGGATGCTGCCGTGATCTCCTATCCGGAATTTTTTAACACTCTTGAAGGGTTGCTGCAGAGGTAAGCACGCGGGCGAGGGCGCCCGCGCCACACACACCCGCGTTACACAAGGCCGCTACTTGATCTGTTCGGTTTTCCCATCGTACTTCACGGTACCGTTCTTTTGGTTCTGTTGCTCGACGTCCTCGTTGCTATAGGTGCGAGCAGCGTGCTTTCCTGTCTTTGCGGCGACAGTGGCTTCGGCAGGGCTGGTTTCTTCGACTGAGCTGTAGAAGGACCAGGCACGGGGGGCTGCTTCCATTCGCTCATGATGGGCTTCCATTCTGCGGTGCTCCGGGCGAAGCGGACGTGCGTCTAGTCGGATTGCGGGAGAAGTCAGTGGAGCGTCGCCTCCGGCATACCACACCGCTTCGGTGTGGACGGAACTGGTGTCGGTATTCACCATCGAAAGAGTGGAATTCGTGGCTCCGGCTATGAGGCCCGTGGTGGCATTGCTGGCACCGACCGGCGACGGTGACACGCTCTGCAAGGTGTATTCCGGAACGGTGGCGAGCGGAACATAGGGTCCGTAGCCGCTGTAGTATCCGCGGACTGCCGGCGCTTGACCGAAAGCGAAGCTAGAGATGAACACAGCCGCGCAAGACAAAATGAAAAGACGCATAACTGCCTCCTGGGACGAACGTAGCTAACAGATTGGGAGCAGGTGAAATGCCAAGTCTGGACAGGAAGATTCTTTTCGGAAGATTTACCGTTTGTTGCCGAAGAGTTCTGTGGTTTTCCGTGTTCTATTACGAGGTGAGCAGTGAAGCGTGCAAACAATTGCGCAAAAGCCGCAGCCCGCTTGCAGTTTGGCGGGTCTAGCTTCCGACGTATTTCGCGTACATGCTGCGGGCGACTGCGGTATCGGTGGTCCCTTTGATGATGGCCCGGCCGTCGGGGAAGAGCGTCATCTCGAGCGGCTCTTGCCAGAATTTGAGCACGAAATCGTTGTGGCGGACGCGGCCATGTGTTTTTAGGCGTTCGCTCATGTGATCAAGGTCGATGGGCCGCTCGTGCTCATGGATCTGCACAGAGTTGCGGCCGCAAAGCGTAATGTGAGGACGACCTTCTCCCGCAAGATGGACAAACTCTCTGGCCCCACAGGTGCGACAATCAGATCTCGGAGTAGCGGCTAAAACCTCGGCGCGCTCGTTCAGCCACAAATCATGGGAGAGCAAAGTGCGCCGCAGCTGCTGCTTTGCTCCAATCAGCAGTTTGATGGCTTCGGTGGCGGCAATCGAGGCGGCCAGGTTGACAGCGGAATTGAGGATACCGGCAGTCTCGCAAGTCTCGATTACGCCGCTCGGACCCTGGGGGAAGATGCAGGTTAAACAAGCAGTCTCTCCAGGAACAACGTTCATTGTGATCGCGTAGCTGCCGACCGCGGCAGCGTAGATCCACGGCAGAGAATTTTTCACCGCGTAATCGTTCAACAGATACCGGGTTTCAAAGTTGTCGGTCCCATCGAGGATAAGCTGAACCCCGCTCAGCAACTCTTCGGCGTTCTCCGGGCGCAGGTCACGCACCCAGGGCTCGGTGACGATCTGCGAATTCAAGGCGGCAATTTTGCGGCACGCGGCAACTGCCTTGGGCAACGATTCGGCGGCGTCAGCTTCGTCGAACAGCATCTGCCGCTGCAGATTGCTGGGTTCGACATAATCGCGGTCAATGATGCGCAGAGTCCCAATGCCGGCCCGCGCCAGCAGGGAAGCGAGCGCCGAACCTGTAGCCCCGCAGCCGACGATCGCCACGCGCGACTCTAACAACCGGCGCTGGCCGTCGGCGCCGATTCCACCGAACAGCACTTGCCGCGAATATCTTTCGTCCAGCTCGGGTTTCATCCAAGGACCACTCGAACGACCATCATGACTAGAAAGTGCCTGCGAACCATTGCTTCCACTGTGGTTCTCCATCTGGAGATTTATTATAAGTGGCGGTGGCACGAGGGTTGCGCGATCGGCGCGGTCTTGTGCCTAAAATCTGGCCGTCTTCTTATCTACTCGCGTTGGAGGGTTTTTGCTTAGAAAGGGTATTACCCGTGTATTCGTTGCGATTGCGATTTCAACCTGCCTGCAGACGGGCAAGTTGTGGTCGAGTACGCAATCGGGTGATGCGAACCCTCAAACGCAAACCGAAGCGGCGGTGGCGCCGCCGGAGAATGATTCGGCTTGTTTAGGCAAGCCAATTGGGGAAATCGAGTTCCCTAGTGTCAGCGCACCTGATCAGCAAATGCTGCGCGGAATGATTCCCGTCCACCAAGGGGAGATGCTTGACCGCGGCCGCCTGCGAGAGAGTTTGCGTACGCTATTCGCGACCGGCCGCTTCGCCGATATCAGAGCCGAGTGTGACCTGATGGTTGATGGTAAGGCGCGATTGTCTTTTGTCAGCGGCCCTAATTTCTTTCTCGGAAGAATCAGCGTAGAGGGTGCCCCAGCACGGCCGACGGAGTCACAAATCGTCAATGCCTCGAAGTTGCAACTCGGAGAGCCGTTCAGTGCCGAGAAGATGGACCGTGCGCTCAAGAACATCCAGCGTCTGATGGAAGAAAACGACTTTTATCGCTCGTCCCTTACCCACTCGGAGCAGGAAAACCCCGCGACTCAGCAGGTTGAGGTCACATTTCGCATCCATTCCGGCGAGCCGGCCAGGGTCGGAAACATTACGCTCTCCGGGAAGAACCTCTACTCGCGAGGCCAGATCGAGGACATTGCGCGCTTGCACTCCGGCGATATCGCATCCGCCCAGAAAGTTGCCCGCGGCCTGGAGCGTATCCGCAAACAGTACCAGAAGGACAACCGATGGTTGGCCCAAGTCAGCATCACTGAGAAGAAGTATGTGCCGGAGCAGAACCTGGTTGCCTACACGTTCGAAAGCGATCCCGGCCCGCTGGTGCAGATCCAGGTCGAGGGGTTCCACTTAAGCAACAAGACGCTAAAGAGGAACGTTCCCGTGTATGAGGAAAACGCCCTGGATGACGATCTGCTGAACGAAGGCCGGCGCAACCTGCTCAACTATATGGAGTCGCGCGGCTATTTCGACGCCAGCGTTGACTTGAGGCGCGAATCCGACCCAAAACAAAACCTCTTGCGGGTTGTCTATCACATTGAAGCGGGCGAAAAGCACAAAGTGGTGAAAGTCGCAATTTCGGGAAACAAATATTTTCGTGATGAGGAACTGCGCCCAGGGCTGCAAGTGCAGGAAGCGAGTCTCCTTCTTTTACATGGAAGGTATAGTCAGACTCTTCTGCGCGGAGATATTCAGTCCATCGAGAATAAGTATCGGGCTAACGGCTTCCCGCAGGTAAAGGTTGACAGCCAAGTTGAAGATGACTACCACGGGGTCAAGGACCATCTTGCAGTGGTCATTCAGATCCAGGAAGGTACCCAGATCCTAGTTGGATCATTTCAGATTACCGGTAACACCACTCAACCCGTGGACTCGTTACCGCAGCTTTACACCCAGGCGGGGCAGCCGTTTTCTGACTCGAACGTAGCCCAGGACCGCGACATCCTGCTGAATTACTACTTCAACAGCGGCTTTCCCAATGCGACCTTCGAAGCCACGGCCAAGCCGGCAGCGGATAATCGCATGGATGTAACCTTCAACATTCACGAGGGGAAGCGCACCTATGTGCAGCGGGTTCTGGTTGCCGGTCGCGAGTTCACTAAGCCCTACATCGTGGATCACGAACTACAGGTAAAGCCAGGAGATCCTTTGAGCCAGGGTGATCTGTTGAGCACGCAGCAGAAACTCTATGATCTTGGGATCTTCCGCCAAGTGGATACAGCGGTGCAGAACCCGGAAGGTGCGGAGCCGCGGAAGAATGTTCTGGTGCAGGTGCAGGAGAGCAAGCGCTACACCTTCAACTACGGAATTGGTTTTGAGTTTCAAACCGGGCAGCCGGCGATCAATGGCACGCAGCCGCTGGGTTCGGCGGGAGTTAGCCCGCTGGCGTCGTTCGATGTGACCCGGCTCAATTTTCTGGGCCGCGACCACACTATTACATTCGAATCCAGAGTAGGCCGTTTGCAGCAGCGGGGTTTAATCAGTTATGAGGCTCCGCGCTGGTTCAACAGCCCTAACTGGAAACTGACCTTCACCGGTTTTTTTGACCATACCCTCGACGTTGCGACCTTCACGTCGCAGCGCCTTGAGGGATTGGTGCAGCCTGAGCAGGTCATCAGCCGGAAGGCGGACGGCTCGCCTTCCACAATCATTGACTACCGCTTCAACTACCGGCTGGTGAAAGCCATCATCAGCAATCTGCAAATCAGTCAAGATCAAATTCCGCTGCTTTCGCAACCCGTGCGCGTGGGCGAACCAGGGCTGAGTTATATCCGAAACCGGCGCGACAATGACCTGGATACGACAAGAGGGAACTACACGACGGTAGATGCCGGAGTTGCCGCCAGTTATTTCGGATCAGAGGCGGACTTTAGCCGGGTGCTGGTCCAGAACTCCACGTACTATTCATTCGGGAAGCAGCGCAGAACCACCAAGCAGTTTGTGCTGGCGCGCTCCACTCGTGTCGGGCTGGAAAATCCGTTCGGCAACACCGTCACCACTCCGCCGGGAGCCACGCTTGCAGCAAACCACAACCCAATTCCGCTGCCTGAATTGTTCTTCATGGGAGGCGGGAACTCACACCGTGGCTTCGGGCTTAACCAGGCGGGGCCGCGGTACCCGCAAACTGGCTTTCCCACGGGAGGCGCAGCCTTGTTCCTGAACAGCCTGGAGTTACGATTACCTCCGCCGACCCTGCCGTTTGTTCAGGACAACATGAGCTTCGCGGTTTTCCACGACATGGGCAACGTCTTCACTAATGGAAATAATATGGTTCACAGTCTTCTGCGATGGCACCAGAACACAAGACTGTGCTCCCAGGCGCCTGGCTCTGCTTTTCAGGCAAGCGCCAATGCGGCGTTATGCGACTACAACTACATTTCACACGCCATTGGAGTTGGGATCCGCTACAAGACCCCCGTGGGCCCGGTGCGCTTCGATTTTGGCTACAACCTGAATCCGACGGTCTATCCAGACTTTGTTCCGGCGCCTAATTTCGACCCAACGGCTCCGGTCTATGACTTTGTGCGCACGAAACAAGCTGGTCCGTTCAATGTTTACTTTAGTATCGGACAGACGTTCTGATGCTGATTAGAGGCACAATCGCTGCGATGATCCTGCTATGCGCACTGACACTTGACGCGGGGGAAGTGCTCGACCGGATTGCTGCAAGTGTGAATGGGCGCGTTATATTGCAGAGCGATTGGGACGATGAGGTGCGTTACGAGAGCTTTATGTCTGGGAAGCCGCTTCAGCAAGTAAAACCTGAAGCGCGCAAAGCTGCCCTCGATCGCTTGATTGATCAGGAATTGTTGCGCGAACAAGTTCCTGCCGCTGAAGTTCAGCATGCGAGCCCGGAAGAAGTCGAAACACAGTTGCAGAGCTTGAAGGGCGATTATTTGCGGGAACACGGCTCGCCTCTGGGGGAGGCGCTTTCGCAATACCACCTGACAGAGTCGAACGTCAGATCACGCATTGAGACGGAGTTGGATCAACTCCGAATCGTGGACGTCCGCCTACGTCCCTCGATTCAGATTGACTCGTCAGAAGTGGAGAGCTACTACAAAGAAAAGCTGCTCCCCGAACTTGCTCGCTCCGGCGTCAACAAGCCCGCGCTGCAGGACGCGTCCCCGCAAATTCGCGAGCTTCTGCTTCAGGAAAAGATGAACCAGATGCTCAGCACTTGGCTTGAAAGTCTGCGATCGCAAGTCCAAATCCGCCGTTTTCCGGCTGCTTCGGAAGCGCGAGATCTTGGATCGCGAAGGCCTGGACAATGAGGAGCCCGAGATGGCGCAAGATCGGGAGCTATCTTTTCGTGGGCTCTTTGTTGTGTCTGCTGTTATTTTCCGGCTTGCTGTGGTACGTAACTACTGACTCATTCCAGCAAATGGTGCGAGGACGCATCATCGCCGCAATCGAGCGGGCAACCGGTGGACGAGTCGAATTGGGCAGCTTCCACGCGATCCCGCTTCGCCTGGAAGTCGAGGTGCGCGACCTTACAATTCACGGCCGCGAGTCTGCGGGCGACGTGCCCTACGCGCACGTGGACCGCATCAGCGCCATTGTGAATCTCTCGTCGGTGTTGGGCGCGAGAATTAGTCTTCACTCACTCACACTGCAGCATCCCGTCGTCCACATAAGGTTCTATCCCGACGGAAGCACGAACCAGCCCAACCCTAAGCAGCAGGGCGCGGCCGATTTCGAGCGGCTCTTTTCTTTTTCGGTTGCCCGGCTTGAGGTTCGTCAGGGGGAACTGTTGTGGCAGGATCAACACCTGCCATTGGACTTCACCGTGAATGACATCGCCGCCAGCATGCACTACTCGTTTCTGCACCGGCGCTATTCAGGAAATCTGGCCGTTGGCAGGGCAGAAGCACAGTACAGCGGCTATCGGAGAGTGCCGTGGACAGGTCGAGCAAACTTCGCGATTGACAGAAATGGGATCGTCATTCAGTCGCTTCGACTGTCCTCGGAGGGGTCGCGACTGAGTGCCAATGGGACAGTGGCGAATTTTCGTAATCCGGTTTTCAAGGGAAACTATGACCTGGTGTTGGACCTCGCTCAAGTCGGCGCGGTTTCCCGGCAAGGGGAGCTGAAGGCGGGGAGGCTACAGTTCGGGGGAAGCGGATCCTGGTCTCGCGAAAGTTTTTCGTCGTCGGGGACATTCGATGTGCGCGATCTGTTCTGGCAAGACCGCAATATTTCGGCGAGGAACGCATCCGCGTCAGGCAAGTTCTCTCTCAGTCCAGAGAAGGTTTCGCTCTCACAAATTGAAGGTAAGGCCTTGCGAGGCAGCTTTTCGTCTGAAGCCGAAATTCTGAACTGGCAGGCGCCCCCCACTCGAGTCAAGAATTCGAGAACAGAACAGGCGGGTGTAATCAAGATCAAAGCGCGAGATATTTCCGTGACTGAGTTGCTGAGGAGTCTAGGGCCACAGTTTCGTCCGGTGAATCAGTTGAGGCTTGCGGGAAACCTTGCAGGTACATCTGAAGTCCGTTGGCGGCAGTCCATCCGCAATGCCCAGGTCAACATCATGGCCGAGGTCGCCAGGCCGAGCCGGACGCAGGCAGGTCAAATCCCTCTGGCGGCGAAGGCGCAGGCGACTTATAGCCTCCCCTCCGGTGAGATGGCACTCACTGATTTTGGTGCAAGCACTCCCGCAACCCAAATTCACGCCTCAGGTGCGCTGTCTTCTTCGTCTACGCTCAAATTTTCATTTACGACCACCGACGTGGGAGAGTGGCAGCCCTTCACGACCCAACTTTTTCCCGGTGGCGTTCCGTTTGTGATTCATGGACGAGCCACGCTTAACGGAAGCGCCAGCGGCAGGCCGTCGAATGCCGTTCTCGCCGGCAACCTTCAAGTCGAAGACTTCGACGTTTTGCGTCCGGGCAGCGCCTCGATCCACGCAGACTCGTTGAGCACTGATTTTCAGGCTTCATCTCGCAGTTTATCCATGCACAGTGCCGTCCTGCATCGGGGAGCCTCGACAGTCAGATTCGAGGGCAATGCCGGTCTCGTCGCGTGGAAGCTGTTGCCGGAAAGTTCATTCCGCTTGCGGTTGGATGTGCAGAATGCCGATGCCGGGGATATGGTCCATCTCGCGGGATACGACTACTCCATCGCTGGCACTTTGAATGGACGTCTGACGCTTTCGGGTACCGAGGCGTGGCCGCAAGGAGAAGGAAAGTTTGCCCTAATGAAAGGCTCGGTGGAGGGTTACGGATTCGATTCTGCGACTGGCGTCCTGAGCGTGGATGGGGACCAGCTTACGCTCAAGAATGTGGAGGCTACTAGTGGCGCAGCGCGAATTGCCGGTGAAGGCACTTACCGGCCATCCTCGCGTGCTTTCACCCTTCGCATGACGGCGACAAATGTTGACCTCGCACAGTTGTCACCGCTGCCGCGTTCGAGAATCAAAATTGCCGGCAAATTGGATTTGTCCGCGCAGGCCAGGGGAACGACTGCGCAACCCGATGTGACCGCAGATTTACATCTGCGAAATTTGACCTTCAATGAGGAACTAGCCGGAGATTATCGCCTGAACATGACTTCGCACGGGCCGGATTTGCGACTTACCGGTCATTCGGAATTCGGCAAAGCGGAACTCTCGATAGATGGGAACGTGCAATTGCGCGATCAGTGGCCTGCTCGCGTGGGTCTCCATTTTAACCGCCTGGACGTTGATTCGTTGCTGGAAAGCTATCTTCACGGACACGTCACGGGGCACTCCGCAGTAGCCGGTGATTTGCTGCTCGAAGGGCCTCTGCGCAATCTTCAACAGATGAGTGTGACGGGAAACCTCACTGACTTCTATGCCGAGATCAGGAAGATCAAGTTGCGCAACGACGGTCCAATTCGTTTCGCGCTCTCAGGCCAGGCCTTAAAGGTGGAGAATTTTCATATCCTCGGTGAGAACACGGATTTTTCCGGTAGCGGTTCAATTCAATTCGTGGCCGGCGGCAGGTTGGACTTTCAAACCCAGGGCAAAATTGATCTGAAACTCATTCAAGCTTACGATCCGGACTTCACCAGCTCTGGAACCTTGACCGGAGAAGCCAGTGTGACTGGCGCTCTGGATGCGCCTCTGGTGAGGGGGAAGCTGCAGATACAGAATGCCGCGATCTCGAACATCAAGCTTCCTAATGCTTTGAGCGAGATCAACGGTACATTATTGTTCAACCAGAACCAGATCATTATTGAGAGCCTGGGGGCACGCACCGGAGGCGGAAGCCTGTCAATCACCGGGCATGCCGAACTGTCTGGAAGACAAATCCACTTTGATCTGGGCGCTAGCGCTCAAGCGGTTCGCCTGCGCTATCCGCCCGGAGTTAGTTCCACTGCTAATGCGGACCTGCACTGGACTGGTAGTTCTACGGGGTCGCTGCTCTCCGGTGACATCACGATCATAAAACTCGGTGTCACTCCTGGGTTTGATTTCGGGGCTTATCTCGAACGCGGTGTGCAAGCCGCCAGCTTGCCCCAGACCGATCCTGTGCTCAACAAAATCAGGCTGGATCTGCACGTCGTGACCACGCCTGAGCTGCAAATGCAAACCAGCGTTGTCCGTTTGCAAGGCGAGGCTGACTTGCGGGTTCGCGGCAACGCCGCGAAACCCGTTCTGCTGGGACGCGCCGATGTGTTCGAAGGTGAAGCCTATCTCAACGGCACCAAATATCGTCTGGAGAGAGGCGGCGTTACTTTCACCAATCCAGCGGTCACAACTCCGTTCTTGGATATGGAAGCGATTACTCGCATTCGTGACTACGACATTACGCTCTCTCTGAACGGCGATATCAGCAAACCAAACGGCCTCAAGACCAACTACCGCTCCGATCCGCCGCTCCCCACCGGGGACATTATTGCGCTGTTGGCATTCGGGCAGACTACGGAAGAGTCGGCACAGTTGCAGCAGTCGAGCCAATCAGCGTTTAGCCAGCAGGCTTCAAATGCGATGCTGGCGGCGGCGCTGAACGCGACTCTCAACAACCGGACACAACGCCTGTTTGGCAACAGCCGGATCAAGGTTGATCCACAGGGATTGGTCACGGAAACTTCGCCGACCCAGAGCGGCCCTGCCGTCACCATCGAACAGCAAGTCAAAGACAATCTCACGCTAACGTACACAACGAACGTGGCCCAGACCTCACAGCAGGTTATCCGAGCGGAATACAACGTCACCCGCAATGTCTCGATTGTTGCTATACGGGACCAGAACGGGGTTGTGAGTTTCGACGTGAAAATCCGGCGCCGTAAGAGATGAATTCGGTTTATTAGAGGCCCGGCACGCATCTTAGAGAGCGCGATGCTAAGGGTCGACACCAGCTCTGAAGCCGAGCGCTATTCCGTCCAGCGCGCCCGAATGGTGGAATCACAACTCCGCCGTCGCGGTATTCGTGACGAGCGAGTCCTCGACGCCATGCTACGTATTCCGCGACATGAGTTTGTGCCTGAGGACTACAGGTCGCAAGCCTATGAAGATCATCCCATACCCATTGGTGAAAACCAGACAATTTCTCAGCCCTTTATCATTGCGGTGTCGCTGCAGGCGCTTGCTCTGATGGGGACTGAAGTAGTGCTCGAAGTGGGCACCGGCTCGGGATATCAGTCCGCGCTGCTGGCCGTGCTGGCTCGAACGGTGTACTCCATTGAACGCTTTGCCTCGCTGGCGCGCGGCGCCGAAGCAGTCCTGAGCCACCAGGGTTTGAAAAATGTGAAAGTCATTGTTGGAGATGGGAGTCACGGCCTGCAGGAATTCGCGCCTTTTGACGCAATTCTGGTTTCAGCAGCGGCCCCTAGCGTGCCACAGAGCCTTTTGGACCAACTCTCTGATAATGGAAGGATGGTGGTTCCTGTGGGGCCGCCGCACGCACAGGAACTGCGCTTGGTGCGCAAGCAAGAGGGTAAGGTTGTCGCCGAGGTACTCGAAGGATGCCGGTTCGTTCCGCTTATTGGCGCTGAAGGCTATTGAGCACAGGCAACCATTCCTGCCTGGTTCGACTCTTCAATTGGGCCCCAACGCAAAGAACAAGGAAGGTAGGGGAATGAAAAAGACTCTTTTGCTGATTTTCACGGCACTGTTCACCATGGCTACCTGGGCACAGGCTCCGGCTGTGGGAACGGGACGCTATGACCAGAAAATACAGGAGGAAGCGACCAAGCTACTCAGCTCAAAAGATAAGTGGAAGGGTATCAGCGCGTCCACAGATGACGGCATTGTCACACTGCAAGGAACAGCCAAGCTGCTGATTGACAAAATCGACGCGCAAAAGAAGGTTGACAAGCTGGACCATGTACAGGGCGTACGCAATCACGTGGAAGTGGAAGGCAACAGACCCGACCAGCAGCTACAACAGGTGTTGGCGGACAAGCTGCGCTACGACCGCGTCGGTTACGGAATCGCATTTAATGCGCTCGCTCTGAATGTACAGAATGGGGTAGTCACGGTCAGTGGCGATGTTCGCGACTATGCGAGCCGCGATTCTGCGATTGCAATTGTTGAGACAACTCCTGGCGTCAAGGACGTGATCGACAATATCAACGTACTTCCGGTATCACCAATGGATGACGACTTGCGTTTGCGGATAGCACGCGCCATCTACGGGAATAGTGTGCTCTCGAAATATGCCACGGACCCGCAGAAGCCGATCCGCATTGTGGTTGACAACGGGCATGTCACGCTTTACGGAGTCGTGGACAGCCAGATGGACAAGCAAGTTGCGGAGATACAAGCGAAGTCTGTCCCCAACGTCTTCAGCGTAGATAACAAGCTGATGGTGGCGGGATCTGGTACTAAGTAGATTTTCTGCTTGTCTGGATAGGAGCCGGGCCGTTCGCTCGGCTTTTTTTGTGCCCTGAGTTGCGGCCGGCGCTGCCCGTTTTACAATGCGTACGTGCCTCTGTTGAAAGACCTGCAAGTCACGTTGGAGATGATTAAGTGGGAGCACTCGGTTTTTGCGCTTCCATTTGCGCTCTGTGGAGCGGTTCTCGCGGCCCGCGGTATGCCCACGATGCACCAACTGGGATGGATCGTCGTAGCCATGGTGGCGGCGCGTTCGGCGGCGATGGCTTTCAACCGGCTAGCAGATGCCTCCATTGACGCGGAAAACCCTCGCACCCGGACGCGCGCTCTGCCCGCCGGGGTGCTCACCCAGAACTTTGTGAAGAGTTTCGTCCTCCTTTCTTCGGCTATTTTTGTCCTAGCGGCATGGGAGCTCAACCGGCTTTCGTTTCTGCTTTCGCCGGTGGCGCTGGCCATCCTTTTGATCTACTCCTATACCAAGCGCTGGACGCGCTGGTCGCATCTGGTCCTGGGCTTTGCGCTGGGTATTGCCCCTGCCGCAGCCTGGATTGCGGTGCGTGGCTCCCTTGATGCGAGAATTCTGTTGCTTACGGCTGCGGTTACGTTCTGGGTTGCCGGTTTTGATGTGCTCTACGCTTGCCAGGACTACGAATTCGACCAGCAGGCCGGGCTGCACTCACTTCCTCGCCATTGCGGTATTGGCAATTCGCTTTGGATTGCCCGCGCCTTTCATGTGATTATGCTGTCTCTGCTGGCAGTCCTGGTCTGGGCGTTTGCGCTCGGGCGTTTCTCGACCATTGGCTTGATTGTCGTTTCCCTGCTGCTGGCTTACGAACATTCCTTGGTATCGGAAGACGATTTGAGTAAACTAAACGCCGCCTTCTTCACTATGAACGGAATCATCGCCGTTGTCTTTTTTGTTTTCCTGGCTGCGGATTTGCTGCTTCATCGGTTGAGCGCAATGTAGCCGTTCCTTTGGAGGAATATGAAGACATTGACTTCAGTGGCTGTGGCGTTGGGGTTTTCAATTTGTGCGCTCGCGCAGGCTCCCCCACGTATTGTGTCTCCGGAGGTCCAGTCGGATGGCGGAGTCATATTCCGCTTGCGGGCTCCCAATGTACTTAAGGTCGAGGTCTCGGTTGAGGGGCAAAGCCCGGCAACTCCCATGCAAAAGGATGAGCAGGGCGTCTGGAGCGCAACTGTCGCCCGTTTGCAACCCGACATTTACGGCTACTCGCTCATTGCTGATGGCGTCGCGCTGATTGATCCTTCGAATCAGCTGATGAAGCCGAATCTGCTGAATACGCAGAGCGCTGTGCACGTACCCGGTCCTGCTTCACTGCCCTGGGAGACGAATGATGTTCCGCACGGCGAAATCCACCGTCACTTTTATCACTCGAAAATTGTGGGCGATGATCGTGACTTTTACGTTTACACTCCGCCCGGCTACGAGCCGCATGCGCGAAAGGATTATCCCGTGCTGTACTTGCTGCACGGTTTCAGCGACGCGGCGAATGGCTGGTCGGAAGTGGGCTTAGCGAATGTGATTCTTGACAACCTGATTGCCCAGGGAAAAGCCAAGCCTATGGTGGCTGTGATGCCGCTCGGGTATGGCGACCTGGAAGTGATCAGACGCGGTTGGGACTCGTGGCGCGACAAGGAACTGGCGTGGCGGAATCTCTCGAAGTTCACCGACGCTTTACTTGCCGAAGTGATACCCGAAGTTGAGGAATTCTACAAAGTAAGGAAAGATCGGGACTCCCGCGCTATTGCCGGCCTTTCCATGGGCGGGACGGAATCCCTGCTGACCGGGCTCAATCACTTGGATAAGTTCGCCTGGATTGGCGCCTTCAGCTCTGGGGGACTCGACAATCGGGAATTCGGTGTGGAGTTTCCTGGACTCGACGCAAGCGTAAACAGGCAGCTAAAGCTGCTCTGGATTGCCTGTGGAACGGACGACGGTTTGATAAAGCTCAATCGCAATTTCAAGTCGTGGCTGAAGGGAAAAGGTGTGCAGTACACGGATGTCGAGACTCCGGGCGCGCATACTTGGATGGTTTGGCGGAGGAACCTGACGGCGTTGGCACAGTTATTGTTTCGATGAAATATCTGCGCTGATGTCGTGCCCACCGCTTACGCGGTGGGCTAACGAATGCCGCCCGCTTCGCCGGCTGGAGATGAGCGTTCCTACCACCTGGATCGCAGGAACAAGTTTCTCACGCACCCACTTTCAGCCGCCCCCAGCACATAAGGCACCAGTTCGCCGTTTGTGCGGCACGCCTGAAGGCGGTGCCCTGTCACGAATCCTGGACTAAGCAGCCTCTCGTTCGCCTGTTCTCCGGACGCTTGTCCCGCCGGTGACCATCTTGGTGAATTCTCCCCGGAAAAAATTGTATGGATAGGAAATCTCTGGAGCGCTGATCTCGTCAAGGCGTTTCGAGAGCTCTTCAGGGATAGTGAAATCAAGCGCCGCCAGATTGTCTTCCAACTGCTGCAGTTTCGTCGCTCCAATAATGGTGGACGAGACACCTGGTCGCTTGGTCACCCAATTCAGCGCCACCTGGGCGGGAGAGCGGCCAATTTCTTTGGCAACTTTGACCAGTTCTCCGGCGATCGCCCAGTTACGCTCCGTCAAAAGCCCCGCGAACGCTGGATGTTCGCGAACTGCGTTCAGTCGTCCGTCTCCGCTTAATCCACCTTTTTGTTGATACCGTCCAGTCAATAAACCACTGGCCAGCGGGCTCCACGGAGTGATGCCCATGCCGAATTCCAGTGCCGCCGGGACGTGTTCGCGCTCGATATTTCGCTCCACCAGAGAGTATTCGAGCTGTAGCGCGCAGATATGTTCGTAACCGCGCAACTCGGCGATGGTCTGGGCGCGCGCCAGATACCAGCCGGAGCAATTTGAAAAACCGATGTAGCGGACTTTTCCGGAACGCACCAAATCATCGAGAGTTGACATCACTTCCTCCGCGGGAGTAACCGTGTCCCAGTTGTGCAGCCAGTACAAATCAACATATTCAGTCTGCAACCGGCGCAGGGAGGTCTCGATCGCACTGTAGATATTCTTGCGGCCGTTCCCGCCGGCGTTCGGATTGCCTTCCTGGCGTCCAAAACCAAACTTCGTTGCCAGTACCACCCGGTCACGGTCACCGCGCTCCTTCAGGAATTTGCCAATTAGAGTTTCGCTTGTGCCATTGGTATAGCCATCGGCTGTGTCAATGAAGTTGCAGCCCGAATCGAGGTATTGGTTAAAGATTTGATGGGAAGTCTCTTCGGCGCTGCCCCATCCCCAGTCGGTGCCAAAGGTCATCGTGCCCAGACAGAGGCGTGAAATCCGCAGGCCGCTACGGCCAAGAAGAACGTATTCATTATTCATTTTCCACCTCGAGGAACAGTTGTCAGTGGTCAGTTACCAGTGGTCAGCAAGAAAAGGTGACCAGAGCCGCTGCACAAAGAACTAATAGATTCCAGATTAGAGTGACTAGATTCTGCAAAAGTGGGAATTGCTTGTTGAGGTCAGTTTATGGCTTCGTAGCCACTGTCCCGTGACCTCTGCCCACTAGCCACTAGCCATCGCCCACTTGTATCATCAAAGTGATGACTCGGGTGCATTCCTCTCAAACCCATTCGTTTCAGACTGACGACCCGCTGCTCGCGCCGATTCACGAGCAGGTGCTTGCCGGCCAACGCCTCAGTTCAGAGGACGCAATGGCCCTCTATCGCAGCCCTGACATTCTGGCGGTCGGCTGGCTGGCGAATTATGTCCGCGAGCGCCTGCATGGCGATAAGACTTATTTCAATGTCAATCGCCACATTAATCCCACGAATGTCTGCATTGCCGCTTGCCGCCTGTGCGCTTTTGGACGAAAGAAAGACTCTCCCGGCGCTTACACCATGGCACTGGAAGAAGCGTTCGAGACCGCCGCTTCCGGATACAGTGAAGCGGTCACCGAATTCCATATAGTCGGTGGATTGCATCCTGACCTGCCATTCCAATACTTTCTCGATCTGGTCTCTGGGCTGAAGCAGCGCTTTCCGCAAGTTCACCTGAAAGCATTCACGATGGTGGAAGTTGCGTATCTGGCCAAGCGCGCGAAACTGTCGATTGCGGAAACCTTGACTCAACTTAAAGCAGCAGGCGTGGATTCGCTACCCGGCGGCGGAGCTGAAATTTTTGCGGATCGCGTGCGTCACGTCATTTGCGACCATAAGATTGACGGAGATCAATGGCTGGACACAGCCCGGCTCGCTCACAACCTTGGACTGAAATCCAATGCGACCATGCTTTACGGGCATATCGAGAATGATGAAGACCGCGTGGACCATCTAATGAAGTTACGTGCCTTGCAGGACGAAACTGGCGGCTTCCAGACTTTCATCCCACTGGCGTTTCATCCCGACAACACGCCGCTTGAACATCTTCCGAAAACGACTGGCATGCTCGATATCAAACAGATCGCGGTCAGTCGCCTGGTGCTCGACAATTTTCCGCATATCAAGGCCTATTGGCAGATGCTGACGCCGAAGATTGCGCAAATCGCTTTGCGTTTCGGCGCGGATGACCTCGACGGCACAGTGATCGAAGAGAAGATTTATCACGATGCCGGCGCCACGACTCCGCAAGGCATGCGCCGCCAGGAATTGATGCGACTGATTCGCGAAGCCGGGCGTGAGCCCGTCGAACGCGACACGCTCTACCACCCTGTCACCAGAACTGAGACTTCGGTCACCGTGGCCGTCTAGCTCAGAAGAACTCGGACATATCAGTCGCATTCGCAGCCAAACCTGGGTAGTCGTTGATTCCGAGCAACTGCATAGTCAACTTCAGTGTGCTCTGGTGCTGGTATTTCGTGGTCGACTGATATCCCTGCCTAACTTTCGGGCCTATCAAGATCGTGGCAATCTGCTTATTCGGATTGCTAAGGTCATTGATGTCCGATTCGTCCCAGGTGTAGATCAGTACCGAATTCCCAAACGCGCTGCTGCCGATCAGTGGTCCAATATTGCTTTGTATCCACTGGTCAATATTCGCCAGCTTCTGGGTGTCGGAGCAGTTGGACATGCCCGGTGGGCAATCATGGCCGTCGTTTTCAAAATCTGGAACAATCATCGCGTAATCAGGCAGGGTATTGTTCTGAATGTCAGTGGCAAGCTGGGTGAAGGGAACCATGTTCGAGGCCTGCGAACTGCTATTGATCACATCAGAAAAATACGCGAAGGGATTATGGTCCTTTCCGTAGGGAAACACATTGGCCCCCAGGTAACCGATATTGGGTAAGCTCTCCGCGTAAATTTTCCAAGTCTTGCCGGCTTTTGTGACTGCCCGGGCCACATTGTTTGCGGTCACGGTTCCTGTGTACAGGTCGTTAGTGGTAACCAGATTCCCCACCGTAAGCATGAAATAATTCGGCAGGGAATTGAAGCGGTTCGCATAATACTGAGTTGCCAGAGAATACTTCTGCGCCAGCATGTTGGTGTATGGCATGGCTGCATTGCCGATCACTTGACTGTAGGAGTGGTTCTCCTCGACCAAAACAAAGACGTGGGCCACCACGGGAATGGTTCCAGAACCAGTGCCTGGACAAGTAGGACATGGTGGATCGGTTGGTGGATCGGACGCACCTCCTCCGCACCCGGTTACGAGCGTTCCAAAACTAACTAGCAGTAAAAAGATGAATAATTTCCTATGAATCAGCCAACCCTTTAGCATAATCGCGGTTTAGACTCACACCTTGCTGGTCCAAGTTGCATGCCAGATTAGTAATTTGGGCAGTTTTTTTTTGTAATCAACGCGTATTCAGGCCGGCTCTCTTAGTGAGTCGAAGCCTGTGCGATTTCTCGCTTTGCCTGCGGGCTGCTGGGTGTAGAATCGGCTTGGGAAAGCTTCACGGGACCTTCTCCCGGATCCGAGGCAGGCATGAATGTGCACATCAGTTACAAGGTGCAACGAACCCCCGACATTGACAAAGAGATGCAGCACTGGACAGGGAAGATCCAGAAGCGGCTGCAGGTGTTCCGTCCGGAGTTGGTGCACCTGAAGGGTTCGGTGGAACAGAACTCGCCTCGCGAGGGCACAACCGTGTCGCTGAATTTGCGGCTGCCGTCGGGGCAGATGGCGGTGCATGAATCCGCGGCTCTGCCGAATGCCGCGATTAAGGCCGCCTTCGATGAGTTGCTCGGTCAGATCGGCCGCCACAAGGATTTGCTGCGCAACTCGCACCGCTGGAAAGGACGTCGGGCCGCCAAAGGACGTCCAGCGCCTGAAGTCCCGTTCGAGCAGACGCTGGCCTCAATTCCCCCGCTGACGGCTACCACTGATGACATCCGCTCCTACGTAAATGCGAACTTCCGCAGGCTCAAACTATTTGTAGAGCGGGAAATCTTCTTTCGCGAAAGTTCGGGGCAAATCGAAGCAAATTCGCTGAGCTGGGAAGAAGTTGTGGACGAAGCCGTCGCCCGAGCGCTGGATGAGAGCATTGAAAAACCAGACCGCATGGGACTGGAACCCTGGTTATACCGCCTGGCGATTCGCGCTATGGGTGAGTTCGAAGCTGGTCTTGTCATAGCCGGGGCGGACGTGGATTTGCAAGGTTTGCGCCGTCGTAGGAGTGAGCGCGCCAGCGACGAGCCGCGGCTTCAGTTTCATCAGCCCGATGAGACTATGACGACCGAGAGTGGGATTGCCGACGAGCGGGCTTCCACTCCGGAACAAATTGCTTATTCCGATGAAATGCTCGCGCTGGTGCAGTTTGCATTGCGTGGCGCCAGTCGAGAGGGTCGAGAAGCATTCATTTTGTTTGTCATCGAAGGGTTTTCGGTCGAGGAGATCGGCGCCATTCTTGATCGCAAACCCGAGCAAATACAGGAATCCATTCAACACGCTCGGGCAAAGCTGCGCCACGCCTTTCCGGCAAACAATCCATTCACGGAAAAATCCTTTAAACAAACAGGTACAAGCTAGTTTTTGGGGTCCCCATGATTTCTCGCGAAGAGCTACGTCAGCTTGCCTCATTCGAAACCCAGCGCCCAAACGAACTTGCCATCAGTTTCTATTTTGTGCCGGGCAAACCGCAGGACAAGTCGCACCGCGAAGAAGCGATTCTTGCCAAAGACCTAGTGCGCAAGACCATTCAGGAACTGCAACTGAACGGCCGCGAAAAGGACGCCATTGCAGATCTAGAGAAGGTTCTGCGTCTGGCCGAGAGTCTTCATGGAAATCAAGCGCGAGCCAAGGCTGTGTTCGCGTGCTCGGGACGCGGTGTATGGCACGAGTATGATCTGCCTCCGGTGTCTTCGCCTACTAAGTTGTTCGTGAACCGGCGCTTTCATTTGAAACCGCTGGCAGCCGTATTTTCCGAGTACCCGCGCACCTGGGTTGCGCTGCTGGACCGGCAGACGGCGCGCTTTCTCGAAATGCAATTCGAGCAACTGAAAGAACAGGGCAGTGTGGCCAACCCCCTGCCGCGCCATGGCCGCAGTGATGGTTATGCCGGGTATGATGGCGGCCACGCGCAGCGTCACTCCGAGGACGAAGTACGCCGGCACTTTCGCAGCGTTGCCGAGTTCCTAAAGAGTGCAGCGGAACGCAAACAATTTGAAGCGCTCGTGGTCGGTTGCCAAGACGTGAACTGGCCTGACTTTGAGAGCCAGCTTCATCCCTATGTGCGCCAGAAACTTCTCGGGCGCTTCTCGGCAGATATGGGCGGTCTCACAGACGATAAGGCCAAAGAAGAAACTACTCGTGTTCTGCGCGACTCTCTGCACCAGCATCATCAAACATTGGTTCGCGACGTGTTAGATGGAGCCAGAAGTAACGGCCGAGGTGTGACTGGATTGCGGAGAGTGTTGCGGGCGACGGAACTCGGCGAAGTAGAGTGCATCATCATGGCTGACGACTATTCCGCACGCGCCGTCGAGTGCACGAACTGCCGCCATCTGGACTCGCATCTGGTGCATTACTGTCCGGTCTGCGGACGGGCTACGCGCAACCTCGATGACGTCAGCGAAGCTCTGGTCCCCGCAGCGGTGAAGAACAACATCGGCCTGGTGATTGTGCCCCGCGACGAAACCCTGGACCGCATCGGAAACATTGCGGCGCTGCTCCGCTTTCGCGCCGACCGCAACACCAATCAATTGTTGGCCGCTTCCTGAAACGCGAAGTAAGAAATATATATTAAGAGCCACCGGTGACAACCCGGCGTGTTCACCAAGGCAATGTCATCCCGAGTCCGCCCGCCGAAGGAGGGCGGAAGAGGGACCTCACGTCCCTCGGTGCTGCCGATGCAGTTTGTGTAAACGCCTGATACCTCCTCTCTAGTGATATAACTTTCCTTTTGCCATAGCGCCTTCACAACGAAAGGCAGACCATGACGATCTCGCGTCGTGATTTTCTCGCTTCAACTATAGCTGGAGCAGTTTCGCCCGGACTCCGGGCTGACTCTGCGCAACAGTCCTCCGAATCGCTGAAACAAGAATCCAAACACGCGGCTAAACTTCCCATCATCGTCTGCTCCGAATACAGCTACAACTATATCGAGGATGGTTACGGGCTTCTTGCAAAGGGCGCCGACACACTCGACGCGGCTTTACCAGTCATAAAAGGTCCCGAAGACGACCGCAACGCTCAGAATGTTGGACTTGGCGGCCGTCCCAACGAAGAAGGCGTGGTTGAGCTTGATGCCTGCTGCATGCATGGGCCAACCCGCACCGCTGGCGCGGTCGCCGGAGTTCGCAACATCAAGAATGTCTCTCTGCTATCCAATGCCGTTCGCCTCCATACCGGGCACGTAATGCTGGTGGGGGAAGGCGCGGAGAGGTTTGCCGTCGCGCAAGGATTTCCTCGCGAAAACCTCCTCACTGAGAAATCAAGAAGAGACTGGCTTCTATGGAAGGAGACCCATTCCGACTGGTGGGGCCCCGGCATTGCCAGTCCAGAGTGGCGCAAACGCTTTCGTGCTCCAGCCCACGCTGACGAATGGGAATTTCGCATGCGCCGCATGGAGGAGATCGCTGCCGGGATCGGCATCCCACCTGAAGATCGTCTGGAATCGATCCGTAGCGTCATTCATCCACCGACCGGCACCACGCATTGTTCCGCGCTGAACGAAAAAGGCGAAATCTCCGGCTGTACGACAACGAGTGGTCTCGCCTGGAAAATCCCCGGCCGAGTCGGTGATTCCCCGATCATCGGCGCAGGTTGTTATACCGATCAGGACGTCGGCTCCGCAGGCGCGACCGGTAACGGCGAAGAAAACATTAAAGTCGCGGGCGCGCACACCATCGTCGAAAACATGCGTCACGGTATGGCCCCTCTCGAAGCCGGCATGGACGCCCTAAAGCGAATTGTCCGCAACTACAACGGCGAGCGCGAACGACTGCAATTCATGGACATGGTTTACTACATTTTGCGGAAAGACGGCGCGTATGCCGGAGTTTCGCTCTGGGAGGGATACCAGCCGGGCAAACCACATCAGATTGCGGTACACGATGGATCTAAGCGTCTGGAGAGAACTGTGAATATGTTTTCGGGGGCTTCGCAGGATTGGCCGCCGTTGATGAAGAGCTGATCGAGAACGGTTTGTAGCGTGAAAAACTAAGAAAACAGTTCTATCGCAGCGCGCGTCGCTGCTCTACGCAGGCTTCGGTCGAGAGTCGCGAGGGGCAGGCCCTCATTCCGCGCCGTATCGAGATACACCGCATCATAAGCTGACAACTGAAAAGAACGTGCGGTGCTCAAGGCTTGCCGCGCGGGAATGAAATCGCTGACCGTCTCAATTTGCGCAGTTAACTGTTCAAAGTTCCTTAGGCTGCGGATGACTCCTGCGGAAGTAAGGATGCCGCGCCGCTCTCCAACTACCAGCCCATTTGCCATTTCCAAGTGCCAAAGCGCAGGTACGACCGCTCGGGCTCCGACAAGGAGAGCTTGTTTGACCTGTAAAGCCAGGGGTGAAACCGGATTGTCCAGGAACCAGGCCAGTGCGACCGAGGTGTCAAGCACAAAACGCTTCAAATCCGGCCTTCCTCAATCAAGTCCCTTACTCGAAACCCCTTAGGCCGTCGCGCCTGCTTTCTCGTACGTTCAATATCATCGAATACATCTTTTAAATTACTTTCGAGCTGAGGGGGGACGACCACAGCGGCGAGCTTTCCGCGGCGCGTGATTCCTATGCGTTCGCCTTCCGAGGCTCGCTCGATGATTTCCGACAATCTCTGCTTGGCTTCAAATAGCCCTATGGTTCGCACTCTATCCACCTAGATGATTAGTCTAGGTAGGTAACGAAACTTTGTCAATGATTTTGAACATTGGCTGCGAGAACCAACCAGGCCAAATATCCTAAGCGAACCTGACCTTCACATCGGCCTTCTTCGCCAGATGTATGCTCTCAATAAACCGAACTTTGCCAGTCATTAGTGTGAGCACGATTGACGACGTTCGGGTTCCTTCGCCGAAGAAGCGTACGCCTTTTAGCAGCGCGCCGTCGGTCACGCCGGTTGCCGCAAAAATAAGCTGATTTCCTGGGGCTAGATCCTCCGCGCGATAGATTCTGTTCTTATCGCGAATACCCATGCGCGCGATGCGTTCTTCGAGTTCAGGCCTGTTGATCACCAGCCGCCCCAACATGTATCCGTTCAAGCAGCGGATCGCTGCCGCGGTAATCACGCCTTCCGGCGCGCCGCCTGAGCCCATAACCGCATGAACACCTGTGCCAATTACCGCAGCCGCAATTCCGGCAGAAAGGTCACCATCGCTGATGAGGCGGATGCGCGCTCCCGCGGCGCGAATGTCCGCAATCAGGCCTTCGTGACGGGGCCGGTCGAGCACGACTACTACTAAATCCTGAACGCTGCGCTCCATCCTCTTGGCAATATTTTTCAAATTCTCGGCGACGGGAGCCTCGAGATCAACGGCGCCCTTGCACGATGGTCCGACGACAATCTTCTCCATGTAGCAATCGGGCGCGTGCAGGAGGCCGCCCGCTTCTGAAGCCGCCAGCACAGTGATTGATCCCGGGCCACCGGTCGCGCACAGGTTCGTGCCTTCGAGCGGATCGACCGCAATATCGACTTCCGGGACCTCCATGCCATCACGAAATTCGGCGCCGACACGCTCGCCGATGTAGAGCATCGGTGCTTTATCGCGCTCGCCTTCGCCAATGACGATAGTGCCGCGCATGGGGATCGAGTCCATCGTGCCGCGCATGGACTCGGTCGCCATCTTGTCGGATAGTTCGCGCTCGCCGCGTCCCATGGTGCGGGCTGAAGCGATGGCGGCGTTTTCGACGACGCGAATAAACTTCGGCGCCAGATCGCTCTCAATATTCTCGCCAAAACTTCGCGCTTTGATTTCAACTCTGGTGTCGGTTGCCATGGCGTCCTCCGCGAGCGACTACAGCCCGACGACTATAGCGCGAATAGATGCGTGTGCGGAAGGCCGGATGGCCGACTGATCGGTCGGCTTTCTTGCTTGAAAACCGTTACTCCATACGATGGTGCTCGCATTGTTTCGCGATCCGCTGCGCTCGAAGTGACACAGTGAAGGAGAGTTTCGCAAACCCCCGGAGGAGCTGTGAATCAGCGACGAATGATAAAATCTTCTCACCACCCACTCGTGTGGGGCTGTAGCTCAGCTGGGAGAGCGCATCGTTCGCAACGATGAGGTCGTCGGTTCGATCCCGACCAGCTCCACCATCTTTCCAATCACTTAGCGTTGTCGTTTTTGTAATCACGTTCCAATACGTTCCAAAAAAGTTAGTTGACTGTGAGAGTGCCCTTGCTAATGCATTTGCACGTCTCTTGCATGTGCAGCCGCACTGCGTGATTCCACCATGTCCATCATCTTTCCCACGGCCCGGCGCTGACTGTCCGGCACGTGTTGAGCGTAGATGTCCATCGTGGTCGAGATGCGCGAGTGCCGCATCTGTGCTTGTACGTCTTTGGGATTAGCGCCCGATTCGATCATCCAGGTAGCGCAGGATGTCCGCACCATCTTCGCCCGGCGTCGCTCAAACTCGGCATGGACCCGAAGAAAGCAACATGGCGTCCAAGTCGCGGAGCGCGTAATCGAGTTCATTGATGCGGAGTCTCCTGATGCCACCGTGATCGACGCGGACGGCTTGGGCAGCGGTGTGTTTGATCAATTGAAGCATAGGAACTATGGCGCTCGGTTGCATGAGTTCCATGGCGGCGGTCGTCCCGAGGACGTCAACAAATACTTCAATCGCCGGGCCGAAGTTTGGGGACTGATGCGCGACTGGCTCAACGCGGCCGCCGAGATCCCCGACGATCCCGAACTGGCAACCGATCTCACCGGCCCACAATACAACTACTCCCCGAAGCAGCAGTTGCAGCTCGAGCGCAAAGAAGTGATGAAGGGTCGCGGCCTAGCCTCACCCGACTCCGGGGACACACTCGCTATGACTTTTGCGGTTCGCGTCGCAGCCCGACAGCGCCCACAGGCCAAGCTGATCTATTCGTTTCCTAACCAAAGCGGGCAGCGCTGGATGAGCTCCTAACTTTTACGGTAGCGAAGATCGCCTTCTGAAACTTCCCGTTCGGGTGTGAACGCGGGGGTAAGGGGGTGCTGCGTTTCCGGTCCTTCCTGCGCTCCCTCTTTTACGTCTTCGCCGCTACTTCCTGAAAGTTACGCAAACCATTCCCTGACGATGGAACGGTGGCCCTGAGGCCAGAAGGCTGGTGACGTATGATCGCAGAATGCCCAGCCGCCGCAAACTCGATTGGGACAGGATCAACGAATTACAAATGACCACCTGTCCGCATTGCGACTCCAAGATGCCGTTCGCAGACTGTAAGCGTGTGGACGGCGAGCACCTTGAGTGTCCGAAGTGCGGGAAGAGATTCCAACCGTGAAAATACCGGGAAGTCTGTAGAACGATTTTGCCCGCTGATTCGGGAAATTCTTGCCTCCTGCCAGAAATGTTTTCTGAACACTGGCAGCAGCACCCTGCCGTAAGTGCCTTTAGCACTAGCGGGCACCCAGGTTTGGCCAAATGCTTGCATTACACTTATGTGCTTTCCGTAACCTTCGTCCGATGCTTGCCAGATTTGGAGTACGCGTGATGAAAGGAAAACTGAAAGAGCAGTGGGAGCAGTTGTGCGAAAAAGCCACCGTTGAACAGGATTCTGAACAACTGAGGGCGCTAATAAGGGAAATCAATCAAATGCTCTAT
>Ga0137367_10000059_pt1 | contig 63910 bp, 70 predicted proteins | sample SagtaG_14_FD_104939 | JGI IMG/M metagenome (GOLD analysis project Ga0137367, IMG submission 104939) | Vadose zone soil microbial communities from Sagehorn Ranch, Mendocino, California, USA - Sage1_L_80_16 metaG | ecosystem: Environmental > Terrestrial > Soil > Vadose zone | place: USA... | reverse complement strand
CAAGGAGCAACAATTTTGTCCCGCTGAACGTTGCTGCTAGCCGACGTCGGACTTAGTTTCCGGCTGCGGGGATCCTTCAAGGGAAGGGGAAGGAATGGCAGCGCTGGCGGCGACACTCAGGCGGTCGGCGCTGGACGGCTACTTCAAGTTCGCCGAGAACGGCACCACGCTCGGGCGGGACACGATGGCCGGCGTTACGACCTTCATCGTCATGTCGTACATCATCTTCTTGAATCCGGCGATCCTGGGTCTCGGAGGCGACGGGCTGCCCTTGCCCGGCGCGCTCACCTCGACCTGTCTCGTCGCCGGGGTGATGACGATCATCATGGGGGTCTACACCAATCGGGCCTACGCCATCGCGCCGGGCCTCGGCATCAACGCCATCGTCGCCTTCAGCCTCGTCTTGGGGGCAGGGCTGGGGTTCCCAGAGGCGATGGGGATCATCGTCATGGAGGGCGCGCTCGTGACGATCCTCGTGCTCGTCGGTATGCGGGAGAAGATCATGCGTGCGATCCCGCTCGAGCTGAAGAAGGCGATCGCGATCGGCATCGGCCTCTTCATCGCCTTCATCGGCCTCTACGACTCCGGTCTCGTCGTCCAGGGGGAGGGCATTCCGGTCACCCTGGCCCGCTTCACGACGTGGCCGGTCCTGGTCACGCTCTTCGGCTTGACGGTCACGCTCGCGCTCCGCGCTCGGGGCTTCCGCGGCGACCTGCTGGTCGGCATTATCGCCACGACGATCCTGGCGACCCTGATCAACTGGGGGACCGACTACAAGGCGTTCACGGCACCCGGGGTCGCTCGCTGGCCCAGCGACGTCGTCAACAGTCCGGACTTCAGCCTGGTCGGCAACATCAGCTTCGACTCGTTCGCGACGCTCGGGATTGTGGCGACGCTGGCGTGGATCTTCTCCCTCTTCCTCGCCGACTTCTTCGACACGATGGGGACCCTTGTCGGGGTGGGGAAGCAGGCGGGCTACCTGACGAAGGACGGTGAGCTCCCCGAGATCCGCAAGCCCCTTCTCGTCGACTCCGTCGCGGCGATGGCCGGCGGCGCGGCGTCCGCCTCCTCGGCGACGACGTACATCGAGTCGGGAGCGGGAGTCGGAGCCGGTGGCCGCACCGGTTGGGTTGCGGTCGTTTGCGGCGCGCTGTTCTTCCCGTTCATGTTCTTCGCCCCACTCATCGGCATGGTGCCCTGCAGGCGACTGCGCCTGCGCTCATCATCGTCGGCTACCTGATGATGACCGCGCTCTCCGAGGCGGAGGAGAGAGCCGAGCCGGCTGAGCACAGGGTCGCCGAGCGAAAACTGGCCGGGATCGATTTCAGCGATCTCGCGCTCGGTTTCTCGGCGGCGATCACCATTCTGGTCATGCCGTTCACGTTCTCGATCACGAACGGCATCGGGTTCGGGTTCATCTCCTACGCCGTCATTCGGATAGCTCAGGGCGAGTGGAGGCGCGTACATCCGCTCCTGTACGCGGTCGCGGGAGGATTCATCCTCTACTTCCTCATCCCGCTCCTGCAGGACAATCTCAGCTGGGTCTAGGCGGTTAGCGTCGGGCGGCGGCGTCGAGCCGCCGCTCGGCTTCCTCCTCGCCGAGGCCGTCGATCTCGACGACCTTCCGGCGGTAGGTTTGACCGGCCGCCACCCGAATCGCGGCCGGCGGGACGCCGAGCGTCTCGGCAAGAAGAGCGACCAGCGCCGCGTTCGCCCGCCCGCGCTCCGGCGCCGCTGCGACGCGCACTTTCCAGCCGTCTCCATGGCGTCCGGCGATCGTGTTCGAGGAGGCGCCGGGCGTGAGGATTACGAGCAGCCGCAAAGTGGCGAGGGCCGGAACCGTAGTTACTTGCTTTTCCAAGAGAGCATGGCGAGGGCCGGAATCGAACCGGCGACACCACGGTTTTCAGCCGTGTGCTCTACCGACTGAGCTACCTCGCCGCGCGCGGACAGTCTAGCCTCCCGCCGCATGACCGACCGGAGGCTGGCCATTATCGGCGCGGCGCTCGATCTCGGCGCCGGGCGGCGGGGCGTGGACATGGGCCCTTCCGCGATTCGCTACGCCGGGATCGATGATCGGCTCGCCGCGCTCGGGCTCACTATCTCCGACTGGGGCAACGTCGAGGTCGCCGTCGCAGAGGCCGCGGACCAGGGTGACCCGAAGGCCCGCTTTCTCAGCGAGATCAAGGAGGCCTGCGAGCGCATCGCGCGTCGCGTCGCGCACGCCTCCCGCGAGGGCCTCGTGCCCGTCGTCATGGGTGGCGACCACTCCGTCGCGATTGGGACGCTCGGAGGACTGGCATCTCTGCACGGGCCCGGTGGGGTCCTGTGGCTCGACGCGCACGGCGACCTCAACACTCCGGAGACCTCTCCGAGCGGAAACGTCCACGGGATGCCGCTCGCTGCGGCTCTCGGGCTGGCCCCGGAGGCATTTGCCAGCGAGGCGTGGCCACTTCCGGCGCTCGATCCCAACCACGTTGCGCTCGTGGGGATCCGCTCCCTGGACGCCGGCGAGCGGGAGCTCGTGAACGAGCTCGGCATCGCCGTCTACACGATGACCGACCTCGACCGCCGGGGTGTCGAGCCCGTCGTGCGCGAAGCGCTCGAGCGAGTTTCCGGCGCCCCCTTCGTCCATGTGTCTCTCGACATGGATGTGGTCGACCCCGAGGCGGCACCGGGAGTCGGGACGCCGGTGCGCGGCGGCCTCTCCTACCGGGAGGCCCATCTCGCGATGGAGCTCGTCGCGGAGTGGGGCGGGTTCGCCTCCTTCGAGGTCGTCGAGGTGAATCCCATCCTCGACCGGGAAAACGCGACCGGTCTCCTGGCGGTGGACCTGGCCGCAAGTGTCTTCGGCGAGCGAATCCTCTAGCTGCGTGGAAGAGTAAGCGCGTGCCGCAGCGGGCCGTGCCCATGATTTCGTACGAGAACGTCGGCGCCGCAGCCGACTGGCTGGGCGAGGCGTTCGGATTTCGCGAGCGCGGGGAGCGATACGCGGAGCCGGACGGAACCGTGTCGCACGCCGAGCTCGAGCTCGATGGAGCGGTTGTGATGCTGGGCTGGCCCGGGCCGGAGTATCGGAGCCCCGCCCGGCACGCGGAAGCGTGCGAACAGGCACGCAAATGGCTCCAGGCGCCGCATGTCGTCGACGGGGTGCTGGTGTATGTCCCGGATGTCGATACGCATTGCGACCGTGCCCGGGCGGCGGGCGCAACGATTCTGAGTGAACCGAGGGACGAGCCGTTCGGACGGCTCTACAACGTGGCGGACGTCGAAGGACACCGCTGGATGTTCATGCAGGCGCACGCTCCCTAGCCGGCGAGGAAGGTTTCGATCGCGTCCGCGGTCTCGTCGAAGGCATCCCAGAGGACGGTGTGGCCCCCGGGCACCACGACGACCCTGAGCAGGTCTCCGAGCGCAGCGCGGTAGAGCTCGGACTCACCGGCGCCGACGATCTTGGAGTGCGCGCCCACCACGAGCAAGGTCGGCACACGGAGCGCCTCATAAGGGGGCGGAGGCGTCCCGATCTCGAGGTAGTCGGCGGCCACTGAGGGCTGCGAGTAGCGGTAGCGCAGGCGCCCGTCCTCGCCGGCAGCGAGGTGGGCGCTCATCTCCTCCTCGAGCATCGCCCGCGGCGTCGAGACCAATCCGCCGGAAACCTCGCGAGCCGCGATCGCCTCCTCGACGGAGCCGAACGAGCGCTCCAGCAACTCCTCCTCGGCCAGCTCGCGGGCGATCTGGGGCGGGGCGAAGATAGCCGGGTCGAGCAGCACGGCGCGTTGCACGAGCTCGGGTCCTTTCGCCGTGATCTCCATGACCAGGCGCCCGCCGAAGCTGTGACCGATCCACGTCGCGGGCCCTTCCACGGTTTCGAGGACGTCCGCAGTGTGCGTGCCGAGATTCCAGGGCTCGTCCCACGTCGAACGGCCGTGTCCTCTCAGGTCGAGGGCGACGACGTGGAACCGGTCCGCGAGGCGCTCCTCCGCAAGTCTTCGGAAGCGCCCGCCATGCCCTGAGACGCCGTGCAGGCAGACGACGGGAGGAGCGCCCGGATCGCCCCACTCGTGGGTGTGGAGGCGCACTTAGGCCGTGTCCTCGCCGCTGCCGGACGGCTCGTAGTACGTGGTGCCCTTGAGCTCGTCCGGGAGATTGTCGACGTCGTAGCCGGAGGGGTCGTTCGGGGGGTAGACGTAGCCCTCACCGTGGCCGAGCTTCTTCGCGCCACGGTAGTGAGCGTCGCGAAGCGGCTTCGGTGGCCGCAACGCCCCGTGCTCGCTGACGTCGCGGCTCGCGGCTCCGATGGCGGTGATGACCGAGTTCGACTTCGGCGCCCGGGCAAGGTAAATCGTCGCGTGAGCGAGATTGAGGCGGGCCTCGGGGAGCCCGACGTGCTCGACTGCTTGCGCCGCTGCCACCGCGACGAGCAACGCGCCGGAATCGGCCATCCCGATGTCCTCGGAGGCGTGGACGATTAGACGCCGGGCGATGTAGCGAGCGTCTTCCCCTCCTTCGAGCATGGCCGCGAGGTAGTAGAGGGCCGCGTCGGGGTCCGAGCCCCGGATCGCCTTGATGAACGCGGAGATGAAGTCGTAGTGCGCGTCGCCGCCCTTGTCGTAGACGACCGGGCGCCGGCGCGCCGCGTCTTCGACATGCCGCTCCTCGAGCGCGGTTCCCTCGGCCTGCGCGGTCTGCCAGGCAAGCTCGAGCGTGTTCAACGCCGCCCGCGCATCCCCACCGGCCTTCCGTGCGATCAACGCGGTCAGCTCCTCGGGCACCTCGGCGTGGAGCTCCGACGCGCCCCGGCGAACGACGACCGCGAGATCCTCCACGGAGAGGGGCTCCAGTTCGTAGATCTGCGTCCGGGAGAGGAGCGCGGAGTTGACCTCGAAGTAGGGGTTCTCCGTCGTCGCTCCGATGAGCACGAGGAGGCCGGTCTCCACGGCGGGGAGAAGCGCGTCTTGCTGCGCCTTGTTGAAGCGGTGTATCTCGTCGAGGAAAAGGATCGTGCGCTGCCCGCCCGTGCCGAGCCGCTCGGTCGCGCGCGCGATCACCGCCCGGACGTCGGCGACCGAGGCGGAGACCGCGGAAAGCTCCTCGAAGGCCGAGCCGGTCGCCGCGGCCACGATCCGCGCCAAGGTCGTCTTGCCGCTTCCCGGCGGGCCGTAGAAGACCGAGGACGCGACGCGGTCCTCGGCGATGGCGCGGGCAAGCGCCGATCCTGCGCCCACGACCTGTCTTTGCCCGATGAAATCCTCGAGGCGGTCGGGCCGCAGGCGCAGGGCCAGAGGGGCAACTTCGGGTAACCGCTCGCGCGCCGCGTCGGCGAAGAGATCGCTCATCGCCGAAAGTATGCTCCGCGCCATGTCTCTCGAGCAGTGGAAGGCCGACCGGAGCGCCGCGTGGGGCTCGGCTCCGTTCGAGCGCATCGCACACCAGCTCGCTCCGATCCACGAGCACCTTGTCAGTCGGCTGGCACCGCGCCCCGGCGATCGCTGGCTGGACGTTGCGACGGGCACGGGTGCCGTGGCCCTGCGCGCCGCCCAGGCGGGCGCAAGAGTCACGGGCCTCGACTTCGCCCCCGAGCTGCTGGAGACTGCACGGTGTTTGGCGCGTCGTGACGATCTCGAGATCGAGTTCGACCGCGGCGACGCCGAGCAGTTGCCTTACCCGGATGGGTCGTTCGACGTGGTCTCCTCGTCGGTCAGGGCGATCTTCGCGCCGAATTACGAGGCGCTGGCTTCCGAGCTGGCGCGTGTCCTCGGTCCCGGCGGACGACTTGGGCTCGTCGCCTGGCGACCCGATCCGGAGTGGGCCTTCCTGAACGAGTTCCGGCCGTCGGGCCCGCCCGAGGCAGGCGACTCCGACGACTGGGGTCAGGAGGAGTATGCCGAGTCGCTCCTCGGTGACTCCTTCGAGCTTCGGTTCGAGGAAGGCGACTGCCCGCTTGTCGGCGACTCGCCCGAGGCCGTCTGGCAGCTAGTCACGAGTTCTGTGGGGCCGATGAAGGCGCTCGTCGAGGGCCTCGAGCCCCGCCGCCGGGAGGAGCTTCGGCGCGCCGAGCTCGAGCACCTCGACCGGTATCGCGACGGCAGGGGCGTCCGGCGGCCGCAGGCTTACCTCCTGATCCTCGGCAGGCGGCGCTCATGACCGCCGCGGACGCGCTTCGGGACGAGGCCGTCGACGTCCTCAGGGAGCTGATCCGGCTCGACACCGTCAACCCGCCGGGGAACGAGACGCGGGCGGCCGAGCTTCTGCGGGGCTATCTGGAGGACGCTCGGGTCGCGTGCGAGCTCTACGCCAGGGCGCCCGAGCGCGCCAACCTGGTCGCGCGACTACCGGGGCGGGGAGACGGGCCGACGCTGATGCTCCTCTCTCACACGGACACCGTCCTGGCCGATCCCGGCGAGTGGTCGGTCGATCCCTGGTCCGGGGACCTTCGCGACGACCACGTCTGGGGGCGGGGAGCACTCGACATGAAGAGTCAGGTAGCGGCGAGCGCCGTCGCGATGGCGACGCTGGCGCGGGAGGGCTTCGAGCCTGCCGGCGACGTGCTCTTCGCCGCTTGCGCGGACGAGGAGGTCGGCGAGGACTTCGGCCTCTCCTGGCTTTGCCGCGAGCACCCCGACGCGGTGCGGGCCGACTACTGCGTGAACGAGGGCGGCGGCGATCGCGTGGCCGTCGACGGGAAGACGATCTACCTCTGCTCGACCGCCGAGAAGACGAGCTCGCCGTTTCTCCTCCGGGTGCACGGACGGAGTGGGCATGCCTCCATGCCGGGCATCGCCGACAACGCGTTGGTCAAGGCCGGTCCCCTCATCGAGCGCCTCGGCCGCATTCGGCCGACGCCCCGGCTTCTTCCCGAGACGAGGGCGTTCTTCACCGCTCTCGGCGGCGTCCCCGGCCCGGCCGAACTGCCCGAGCGGCTCGCGTCTCTCGAGCCCGCCGTGCGCGCCATGGTCGAGCCGATGCTCTCCTTCGTCGTCTCACCGACGATCATCGAGGCTTCGAAGCAGCGGAACGTCATTCCTGCGCTTTGCGAGGTCGAGTGCGACTGCCGCCTCTTGCCGGGGCAGACCCAGGAGGAGGCCGAGCGCGAGATCCGCGAATGTCTCGGCGAGCAGGGCGACTACGAGCTCGAATGGATCGAGGCGATCGGAGGCACCTTTTCGCCGCTCGACACGCCGCTCTGGGAAGCGATCGAGTCGTTCATCGAAGAAGAGGATCCGGGCGCGATCCTCACCCCAGTCGTGCTTCCTGGCTTCACGGACAGCCATTTCATGCGCGAGGCCTTCGGAACCGTTTCGTACGGGTTCTTCCCCATGCGAACCATGGATTCGGAGCTGGCCGCTCGCCTCATCCACTCGGCCGATGAGCGGGTCGCGGTCGAGGACCTGGAGCTTGGAACCCGCTTCCTCTGTCACCTGGTGCGTACACTCGAAGCATGAGCGAGGAGCGAGTGCGACTCGGTGGAATGGCGCTCGGCAACGGCGTGCTCGTCCATGGGCCGCGGTTCTGGGCCTGCGCCGTACGCGGAAGGGACGGCACGCTCGAGGTGGCGTCGGGCCAGAAGCCGCTCCGGGCGGTCGACGTCCGCAACCCCCTCCTGCGCGGACCGGCTCGGCTGGCCGAGGTGTTCGCGCTTCTCCCGGAGATTCGGCGCCGTCTGCCTTCCGCCGAGCTGCCGTTTCAGCGTCCCGGTGTAGCCGGTGCCATGGTCGGGAGCGCTCTGGGTCTGCGCCTCGTGCGCGCGAGCCGGCTGTCCCCGCTGACCCAGGAGGCCGTCGCCGCCTTCCTCGCCGTTGGACCGGCGGCCATGGCTCTGCGAGGCTCGAACCTCGCCGAGTACCACGGCGCCGAGCACATCGCCATCGGCACATACGAGCACGGCGAGGATCGGGCCAAGGAGCACGAGCGCTGCGGCTCGCACGTCCTGGGACCGCTGCTCGTAACGAGCGCCGCCGGCAGCCTGCTCGCCTCCCGCGCGCCTGCGCAGGTCCGGTCCCTCGCACGGGCCGCGGCGGGAGTGGGGGCGATTGCCGCTTCGCTCGAGATCTTCTCGTGGATGGTGCGTAACGACCGCCACCCGCTTGCTCGCGCGCTCGCCAAGCCCGGCCACGAGCTGCAGCACCGCTTCGTCACCGCCGAGCCGAGCCCCGAGCAGCTGGAGGTCGCCGAAGCGGCTCTGCGAGAATGCCTCCGCCTAGAATCTCCTGCAAATGGCGGTGAGGGGGAGACCCCCCTCACTCACCCCCCGTACTCGAATGGCGATTCAGACAAGGCCGCAGCGCCTCCCACCTGAGATCTTTAACGAGGGGGAGATCCCCCTCGTTCACCCCCCGCATTAACGCTGTGGCTATCCGGACCGAGCGTAAGCGACTTCCGCCTGAGATCTTCGAGTTGCCGGTCGAGAAGATGCGGGAGGGCTACTACACCGACGTCTACTTCAACTTTGCGCGCGAGACGCTGCGCGCCGACGGACGGCGCCCCCGCGTCGTCATGCAGGTCTTCCAGAAGAAGCACGCCGTGCTGGGAGGTATGGACGAAGCCATCGCCATCCTGAAGCTCTGCTCGTACGACTGGGACGCCCTCACGGTCCACGCTCTCTACGACGGCGACGAGATCTCCCCGTACGAGAGCGTGATGACGATCGAGGGCGACTACACGCACTTCGCCCACCTCGAGACCGTTTACCTCGGCGTTCTCGCTCGCCGCACTCTCGTCTCGACGAACGTCCGCAGGGTCGTCGAGGCCGCGAACGGGAAGCCGATCCTCTTCTTCCCCGCGCGCCACGACCACCACCGCGTCCAGACGGGGGACGGTTACGCGGCGCACGTCGCCGGCGCGATCGGGGTTTCCACCGAGGCGCAGGCTTCCTGGTGGGGCGGCCGTGGTGTCGGTACCGTCCCGCACGCCCTGATCGCGGCCTACGGCGCGAATACGGTCCTGGCGGCGACGAAGTTCGCCGAGTGGGCCAAGGAAAACGAGCCCGACGTGAACGTGGTCGTCCTGGTCGACTTCGAGAACGACTCGGTCAAGACGTCCCTCGAGGTTGCCCGTGCGCTCGGCGAGCGCCTCTGGGGAGTGCGCCTGGACACCTCACGGACGCTGGTCGACCGTTCCCTCTGGGGCGAGATGGGCGGCTTCGACCCCCGCGGCGTGAACGAGCGGCTCGTGCACAAGGTGCGCGATGCGCTCGACGAGGCGGGTTTCGAGCGGGTCAGGATCGTCGCTTCGGGAGGATTCGACGTCGAGCGCATCAGCGAGTTCGAGGCCCGGGGTGTCCCCGTCGACTCCTACGGCGTCGGCTCGGCGTTGATCCGGGGCGAGAACGACTTCACCGCGGACATCGTCCTGACGGATGGTCTCCCCTCCGCGAAGGTCGGCCGCTGGTACAGGCCCAACCCCCGAGTGGAGCTGGTGCTTTAGCTCGATTGCCTCCCGGCCGATGGAAGCCGGGGTGGACAGGATCGTCGACATCCTCGGGTCGCTGCCGGGGGCTGCGCTCACGTGGCTGCCCTTGGTCTTCTTCGGGCTGATCATCTACCTCCTCTGGCGCACGCTGGCCTTCATGCCGCGCGTGAAGCCGGCGGAGATCGATCCCGACTCGAAATCCTCCGTGGACTGGGACGACATCGCCGGCGTCGACGAGGCCGCCGCGGAGCTCCAGGAGGTCGTCGATTTCCTCCAGCATCCGCGCCGTTTCGGACGGCTCGGCGCCCGCGTCCCCAAGGGCATCCTCATCTACGGACCTCCCGGCACTGGAAAGACTTTGCTCGCCAAGGCCGTCGCGCACGCATCCGGCGCCAACTTCTATTCCCAGAGCGCATCGGCCTTCGTGGAGATGTTCGCGGGTCTCGGCGCGGCCCGCATCCGCAAGCTGTTCGAGAAGGCGCGCAAGAACGAGCCGGCGATCGTCTTCATCGACGAGTTGGACGCCGTCGGCACTCGGCGCACAGGCTTGGGCTTGAACCGAGAGGCGGACCAGACGCTCAACCAGCTGCTCGTGGAGCTCGACGGCTTCCGCGGGCCCGACCGCGTCGTCATCATCGGCGCGTCGAACCGGCTCGAGGACCTCGACCCCGCCCTGCTCCGCCCCGGCCGGTTCGACCGCCAGATTCTGGTGGCGCCCCCCGACCTCTCCGGGCGGGAGGCCATCCTCCGCGTCCACACGCGAGGCAAGCCCCTTGCTGCGGACGTCGATCTGGAGTCGATCGCCCGGCAGACCGCCGGGTTGACGGGCGCCGATCTCGCCAACATCTGCAACGAGGCGGCGATCTTCGCGGGTCGTTCTCAGCAGCAGGAGATCCGGCAGGGCGATTTCGACGGAGCGATGGAGCGCGTGATCGCAGGACTCCAGCAGCGCCGTGTCGTCACCGAGAAGGAGAAGCGGATCCTGGCCTATCACGAGAGCGGCCACGCGCTCATGTCCCACCTTGTCGGCAGCCCTCAGCCCGTGCAGAAGGTTACGATCGTCTCTCGAGGCCACGCTCTCGGCTACACGCTCAACACACCCCAGGAAGACCGCTACCTCCACACGAAGGATGAGCTCCTCGACCTGATGAAAGTCCTCCTCGCCGGCCGGGCGGCCGAGCAGATCGTCTTCGGCGCAGTGACGAACGGCGCTGCGAACGACCTCGAGCGCGTCACCGAGCTGGCCCGGTCGATGGTGTTCGAGTACGGCATGGGCGACGGGGTCTCCTCTCGGACGGTGCGCGCTGACAACTACGCGCTCTCCGAGCACACGAAGCGCATGCGGGACGAGGAGCAGGCGCGCCTCTGCGACCATGCCTTCGGCGAAGCGCTGCGCCTCCTGTCCAAGCACCGCAAGACCCTCGACATGCTCTCGGCCGTTCTTCTCGAGAAGGAGACGCTCATGCGGTCCGAGCTCGAGGAGCTGCTCGCCGGCGTCGATGCGGAGTCCGACGCCTCCGCGATCGTCGGCAGGGTCGTCCAGCTCCCGGACCACTAGCCCCCGCCCGCGCCGATAGGATCGGAGCGTGGAGGTCCGCTCCGTCCACCATGTCGCGTTCGCGGTCGAGGACCTCGACGCCGCCGTCGGCACGTACCAGCGGCTCTTCGGCGCGAGGATCGAGTTGCGCGGACGCATGGAGGACCAGGGTGTAGAGGCCGCCTACCTCCGAATCGGCGACGGACGCATAGAGCTCGTCTCGGCGCTCGGGGAGGACACACCCGTGGGACGCTTTCTCGCCAAGCGTGGACCCGGCATGCACCACGTAGCTTTCGAGGTGGCCGACGTCGGTGCGGCCCTGCGTTCACTCGCCTCCGCAGGCGCCGAGGTGATCGACCAGGAGCCTCGCCCGGGCCTCGGAGGCCACGAAGTTTCGTTCGTCCATCCGGATTCCATCGATGGCGTCCTCGTGGAGGTGATCGGTGCCTAGGACACCCTCGGACGGCCGCGTCCGCCTCGACATCGCATTCGAAGGAGGGCAGATCATCGGCGGGAACGTGAGCGCGGAGACAGCCGACGGCTTCCGCGCCGCCCTTGCCGGCGACGAGCTCGTCTTCGACCTCGAGACCGAGGACGAGACCTACGTCATCGCCCTCCGAAAGGTCGTCTACGTGCGCCGCACGTCGCGGGAGATGCGCATCGGCTTCGGGGCGACTGCGTAGGGTAAATCCCCACTCGTGGGCGATGAAGCGACCAGAGCGGCGCAGGTCCGCCGCCTCGTCGAGCGGGCCCAGAAAGGGGACCGAGAGGCGCTCGAAGAGCTGTATCTCATGCACTTCGACCGCATCTACAGCTATCTGCAGATGAGCGTCGGCAACCGCCACGATGCGGAAGACCTGACGAACCAGACCTTCGTGAAGATGCTCGAGTCGATCGAGCGCTTCGAGTGGCGCAAGGTGCCCATCTCGGCCTGGCTCTTTCGGATCGCGCACAACCTTGCCATGGACCACTTTCGCGCGCACCGGCGCTGGCAGCCGGAGGAGGAGCCCCCCGAACCGCCCGGCTCGGAGGCGCGCTCAGCCGAGGAGGAGGCGCTTCACTCCATCGGGCGGCAGAGCATGCTCGAGATGATCGAGCGGCTCTCGACCGACCAGCAGCAGGTGCTGACCCTGAAGTTCGTCTTCAACTTCCCGAACGCCGACGTGGCGACGATCCTCGGCAAGACCGAGGGGGCGATCAAGTCGCTCCAGCACCGGGCCCTCGCCTCGCTCCAGCGCGAGCTCGCGAAGACTGCGTAGGCGCCGTTGCCCCTGGAAGTCGGCATCGTCGGCCTGCCGGACTCCGGCAAGACCACTCTCTTCACGACGTTGACGGGCGCCGCCGGGCAGGTCCCCGGCAAGGAGCACGTCGGCATCGCCCCGATTCAGGACGACCGCCTCGGGCGGGTGGCTGAGGTCGTCGGCTCCGCCAAGGTGACGCCGGCGACGATTCGCGTCGTAGACGTTCCAGGGACGGGCGCACAGCTCCTAGGCAATCTCCGCCAGGTCGATGCCCTCCTCGTGGTCCTCGACGATTGGTCGGGGACGCGGAATCCTGAGGAGGACCTCGCCACGCTGGAGCTCGAGCTGCTGGTCGCCGATCGGGACCACGTCGCCAAACGGCTGGAGCGCGTCCAGAAGCAGGCGAAGTCGGGCGACCCCTCGCTCAAGGCGGAGGCTGCCGAGCTCGAGCGGATCCTCGCCCACCTGGACAGGGAGCGCCCACTCCGGGACTACGGGGGGCTTCCGCCCGAGCTGGAGCCGTTGACGACGAAGCCACTCGTGGAGATCCGCAACGGCCCCGGCGCGATCGATCTCAAGCTCGAAGCCGAGCTGGCCGAGCTTCCTGCCGAGGAGGCAGACCAGTTCCGCGACGGGCCCTCTGCGCTCTCTGACGTCGTCGCGCGGCTGTTCGAAGGCCTCGACCTCGTGACGTTCTTCACCGCCGGGGACACGGAGGCTCGTGCCTGGACGCTTCGGCGCGGGCAGAGCGCCCTCGAAGCCGCAGAGAACATCCACACAGACATTGCGCGCGGCTTCATCCGCTGCGAGGTGATTCGCTGGGACGATCTCGTGAGGTCGGGCTCGCACGCCGAGGCCGCCCGGAGGGGCCTCATGCGTCTCGAAGGAAAGACCTACGCCGTCGAGGACGGCGACGTCATCAACGTCCGGTTCAGCCCACCGCGGTAGTCGTGGGCGGCGGGTTCCCGCGAACTCTCCAGGGAGTTACGACCATCAGGAGGCTCACCACGAGCACCCAGGCCACGAAGATCAGGATGGGGATGAAGAAGACGGCGAAGAGCATGACGACCGCCACGACAAGGCCGGTCCATCCGAGCCAGGCGGGCAGCACGCCCGTCCGGAGGGCCGCGGTCGAGGCGGAGAGCACGACTATCGAGGCCAGCATGACTCCCGAGACCAGGGTGAGGTAGCCCGCGTTGCTGAACATCTCCGCGGTGTTCGGATCGAGCTTGAAGTCGCTGTCGCCCGCCTGGGCCGCCGGCGCGGCGAAGAGCGACACCGATGCGAGGTAGAGGGCGGTGAAGGCGATCCCGGGTCCGAACACGAGCGCCGACAGCGTGCCGGGCCCGCCTTCCGCGCGCACGAGCATGTCCCGCAGGGTGCCCAGGAAGGACAGGAAGGCAATGGCCGATGCGATATAGAGGAACCAGGCCACGAACGCCTTGGTCTGGTTGCCGTCGTCGGCGTACCAGTCGGTCACCTCGGCCGGAGTGCCCCCTGTGTTGCCGGACAACGCGAGTGCGATTGCGAAGAGCGTCGCGAAGAGCACACCTGCCAGTGCGGACCACCGTTCCCAACGGAAGCCGTACACGAATACCCCCTTTGTCAGGACTGGGGAGATCGTGAGGCCTTCGGCGGACGGATCCGCGCTCCTAGCCGCCGCCGCAGCAGCTACCAGGGAATCGGCTCGCGGTCCCGGAAGAAACCGCCTCGCGGGCCCTCGTCGGGCAAGGTCGCCAGCCAGAAGGGGGTATCGCCGCCTTCCTCGACGGAGCGGCGTGCGCCGGGACCGCCCATATCCGTGCGCACCCAGCCTGGACAACACGAGTTCACGAGGATGTTCTCGCCGGCGAGCTCGGCGCTCAGCATGCGCGTCAGCGCGTTCAGGCCGGTCTTCGAGATGCGGTAGGCGGGCGCGTGCCCGCCCATGTCGGAAAGCTGGCCCATCCCGCTCGAGAGGTTGACGATCCGCCCGTAGTCGTTCTTCCGCATGAGCGGGAGCGCCGCCTGCGTCAGCTTCCAGGCCCCGAAGAGGTTCGTCTCCAGGGTGTCGCGCACCTCGTCGAGGTCCACGTCCGTGGCGCAGGTGCTCCAGCCGCCGCCCTCGATCCCCGCGTTGTTGACGAGGACGTCGAGACGCCCGAACCGTTCCTCGATCGTGCTGACGCACGCCTCGATGCACTCCGGGTCGGTGACATCGAGCTGGCACGCCGTCGCGCCTTCACCGACCTCACGGGTCGCCTCTTCACCCCGCGCGGGGTCCCGCGAGCCGATTACGACGCGGTAGCCGCTCTCGTCCAGCCGCCGCGCGATCTCGAGCCCGAGGCCGCGGTTTCCGCCGCTGACGAGCGCCACCCGCTCCATTTCAGAAAGAGGCTAGTCAGTGGGTCGCGTGGCCGCTACCGCGTCGAGCTGGTTGGCGTGGTAGAGGACGGCCGCCTCGGCCGTTCGCGCCGCCCGTGGGTCGTGGTGCACGGCGATCGCATGCAGGAGCTCCGCAAGGACGTTGGCGGCGAGTCCGGCACCCTGCTCCTCCACGAGCCGCAGGCCCATGTGGACATGGCCCAGGAGCTTGCCTTCGTCGGTGGGCAGGAAGAGCGGGCCGCGGTCGAGCTCACGCACTCGGCCGACGTCGTGCAGGAGGGCGGCCGCGAGCAGGAGGTCGGTGCGGAGCCGAGCGTGCAGCTGAGCGACGTCCCGGCAGATCGTCGCCACCGCGACAGTGTGCTCGAGCAGCCCACCGGTGTAGGAGTGGTGCGAGTCGGGCGTGGCCGGCAGCACGCGCAGTCGCGCCCGAAAGGCTGCGTCGCCGATGAAGCGATCGACGAGAGCACGGAGCTCCGGGTGGGAGATCTCGGACGCGAGGAACTCGAAGAAGCCGTCCAGCTCCTCCACGTCGCGGCGGCCCTCGGGGACGAGCGTTGCGGGATCGGCCTCGGCGGGCTCGAGCGTTCGCACCTCGAGCTGAAGCCGGTCGCGGAAGCGCTCGACCCGTCCGAGGACATGGACCGCGTCTCCTTCGTGAAACCGCTTGTCGAGGAGGTCGACGTCGTTCCAGACCCGGGCGTCGATCCGCCCGCTCGCGTCGATGAGCTCGAGAGCCAGATACGGACTCCCGCTGCGGGTGCGCAAGCGCTGCTTGCGGGCGACCGCGAAGGTGCCTTCGACGACCCTGTCCTCTGCCAGCTCTGCGATCGTCACGGCCCGATTGTAGGTCCGGCGTCGGCTGCTAGCCTGGGCCGCGATGGCGCTCGTGAAGCCGTTTCGCGCGCTCCGCTACTCCGCGGAAACGGCGGGCCGCCTCGACGACCTCGTCTCACCTCCTTACGACGTGATCTCGCCGGCGGTCCACGAGCGGTTGCTCGCCGCGAGTCCCTACAACGCGGTCCGCCTGTTGCGCCCCGACGATCCGGACGAAGCGGCCCGGCTCCTGGCCCAATGGCAGCAGGAAGGCATTCTCGTCCGCGAGGAGGAGCCGGCCGTGTGGCTGCTGGAGGAGGACTTCGTTGGCCCTGACGGAGTGGCCCGCACGCGGCGCAGCCTCGTTGCGCGCGCAGCGCTCGAGCCGTACGAGCGCGGTGTCGTACTCCCCCACGAGCGTAGCTTCCCCAAACCGCGGCGGGGTCGCCTGATGCTCCTCGAGGCCACGCGTACGAAGCTTTCGCCGATCCTCTTCCTTCACGACGGCCCGGCGCCGCGGGGCGCCCCGGCACGTGCGCCCGATCTCGAGGCGACTCTGGACGGAGTTACGAGCCGTCTCTGGCGAATCGATCCCCGCGCGGCCGACAGCATCGAGGCGCCGCTCATGATCGCGGACGGGCACCACCGCTACGAGGCGGCGCTCGCCTTCCACGAGGAAGAGCGCAGCGAGGAGACGGGCCACGTCCTTGCTGCGCTTGTGAGCACCAGCGATCCGGGGCTCACGATCTTCCCGACGCACCGCGTGACGGCCGGCCCGCCCCCTGATCTCGACGGCTCCTTCCGCCTGACTCCCGCTGCGGGAGCGGCAGATGCCCTCGCAATGCTGGAGAAGCTGCCGCGGGATCGTGCAGCCTTCGCGCTGCTCCGTGCGGACGGCGCGTTTGTCGCGGAGAGCGACTCGGCGGGCCTCGACACCGCCGTCGTCGACCGCTTTCCGTTGGAACGGGTGCACTTCACCCCCAGCGCCGACGAGGCGGAGAGGGCCGTTGTCACCGGAGAGGCGGGGGCGGCGTTCCTCGTCCGTCCGCCGACGGTCGAGCAGGTCGAAGAGGCCGCGCGGGCGGGCGAGCGCATGCCTGAGAAGAGCACGTACTTCTACCCCAAGCTCGTCGGCGGCCTGCTCTTCTCTCCCTTCGACGAGTGACCGACTGGCTCGCCTTTTGCCGCGACGCCGCCGCGGCCGTCGAACGAGCGCTCGCCGAGCTCGCGACGCGCACAGACCGGGAGCCCGTCGTCGCGCTGGGCGAGGGAGGCGACGAGACCACGGCCATTGACGCGGCAGCGGAGTCGGCGGTCGTCGCGCTTCTGGAACGGTTGCACGCGGGCGGCGTCGAGTTCACCCTTGTCTCGGAAGAGCTCGGAGAGCGCTCGTTCGGCGCGGACGGGGTCCGCGTCGTCCTCGACCCGATCGACGGGAGCATGAACGCGAAGCGCGGCATCCCCTTCTTCTCCGTCTCGATCGCGGTCGCCGACGGCGCGGTGATGCGGGACGTCTTCTTCGGCTACGTCTTCGACTTCGGGACGCGGGAGGAGTGGACCGCCAGGCGCGGCGAGGGGGCCTTCCTGAACGGTGAGCGGCTGGATGGGCCGGGCCCCAAGGAGAAGGTGGAGATGCTCTCCTTCGAGGCGACGACTACCGAGCTCGTGGCGGAGCAAATCGCGGACATGGTCGGCATCGCAGACCGGACCCGGATCATGGGCTCCCTCGCTCTTTCGCTCTGTCACCTCGCAGCCGGTCGCGTCGACGGCGTCTGCTCGCTCAAGCCGGCCCGAAGCGTCGATATCGCGGCGGCGCAACTCCTCGTCCGGGAGCGAGGCCTCGCAATTGACCTTCCGGATGCGCCCCCGTTCGGGGAAGCGCCGCTCGACCTGGCCGGGCGCTCGCGCGTGGTCGCCGCGGCGAGCCCAGAGCGCTGCGCCGAGCTCTTCGCCCACCTCAGCGCTTCTGACCGATCCGACGCCGCAGGTTCGCCTTCACGGCCGGCCACTCGGCCTCCGTGATCGCGTACCAGGCTGAGTCCCTCACCTCACCGTCACGGACGAGCATGTGGTTGAGGAAGACGCCCTCGAAGCGCGCGGGAAGCGCCTCGAGAGCCGCCCGGGCCCGTTCGTTTTTCGCATCCGTCTTGAACTCAACGCGTATGCACTCGGCGCGCTCGAAAGCGTGCTCGAGCAGAAGGTACTTCGCCTCGATATTGACGCCCTTGCCCCACACGTCCCGGCTATGCCAGGTGTACCCGATCTCCAGGCCGCGATGCTCCGGGCGAAGGCTCAGGTAGCGCGTGCTCCCGACCACTCGGCCGGTCTCCCGCAGAACGATCGCGAACGGCGCCTCGCGTCCTTCCTCTGCCGCCCTCATCGTCATGTCGAGCCAGCCGGTGAAGGTCTCCGGGTCGTGACCGTGCACGGTCATCCAGCGCCAGATCTCGGGATCTGCGGCAGCCGCCCTCAGCTCCGCTTCGTGCTCCAGCTGGAGCGGCTCGAGGACGACGATCTCGCCCTCGAGGCGCGCCGAAAGGCCCTCCCACATCTAGGAAACGATAAAGACCGGCGTGCCTTCGGACACGTGCTCGAAGAGCCATTCCGCGTCAGGGATGCGCATGCGAATGCAGCCGTGCGAGGCTGAGTAGCCGATCGACGCCGCATCCGGCGTGCCGTGGATCCCCACTCCCGGAGTCGAGAGGCCCATCCAGCGCGTGCCGAGTGGATTCCCGGGACCCGGCGGCACCGGTGAAAGGCCGGCGGCCCAGTCGGAATCGGGCGGGTACCACCAGGGGTTCAGCTGCTTGGAGACGATGGTGAACTCTCCTAACGGCGTGGGGTAGGAAGGCTGGCCGGTGGCGACGCCGAGCTTGGTCCGCTTGTGGTTCTCCCTGTAGAGGAAGAGTCGGTTCGCGGAGCGCTGGATGACGATGACAGAGCGAATGTCGCTCTTCATGACCTCGGGAATGAGCGTCGTGTGCCGCACCTCGACCGGGCCGCGCGTCCCGGCCAGCAACGCAGCTTCGAGCGCCCGCGCGAGCGGCTTGGCGTGAACTTCGAGTCCAACCTTCTCCTCGCTGATGACGGGCCGCAGTCGACGCAGCCGAACGTGTGCGTCGACCGCCGGGCGGGAAAAGTCCTTGGCAAGCTCCTCGGAGTAGGCGACGAGCCGAGGGCGGTCGGCGAGCACCTGGAGCGCAACCGTTTCCCCGGGGGCGGCGACGAGCGCCTTCTCGATGGCGGGCGCGATCAGCGGAACGCCGAGCCGAGAGGGCGAGACGAAGAAAGTTTGCGCCGGCAAGCCTACGGCGATCGGCTGGCGGAACGATGCTCGGACGGCGGTACGCGCCTGTTCTCCGGTCATCCCGCCGACGAGCGTCTCGCCGACGGTGACGCCGTCCGCGAGTCGGGCCGGCGAATAGTCGCCCAGCATTCCCCCGGGCTCGTCAGCCCGTGCGCCCGCCGCCGCCGCCACCGAGAGGAGCAGAAGAGCGAGGAAGGCGACCGCGCGCCGCCACGGGGGAGTGGTGCGGTAGCGTCGATAGGTCACGCGTTTGTGAGGTTCTGCGAGTCGGTGTCGAACCCTTCGCCGGCAGGCCGCAGCGCGCTGCGAAGACTTCGGCGGGCACGGTTCAGCCTGGACGCAACGGTTCCGACCGGGACGCCGAGCAGCTCGGCTGCACCTGAGTAGTCGAAGCCCTGGACGTCCACGAGGAACACAACCGCGCGCTCATCTCTCGAGAGGGCGGCAAACGACGACGCGAGGTCGAGGCGGGTCCGGAGTGCCTCGTCGGGCTCAGGCTCGGCGCTTGCCTGCTCGACGAGCTCGTCCAGCGAAACGTGCGCGACCTTACGCTTGCGAGCGAGCTCGTCGAGACAGGCGTTGTAGGTGATGCGGAAGAGCCAGGTGCCGACCCGCGCGTCGCCGCGAAAACGGGGGAGCGCGCGAAACGCCCTGACGTAGGCCTCCTGGAGCGCGTCGTCCATGCCGTCTCGGTCGCCGAGGACACGGTAGGCGAGCCCTCGGAGCCGGAGGTCGTAGAGGCGGACGACGGCGGTGAACGCGTCGTGATCGCCAGTTCGGGCACGGTCGAGCACGCCCGGTGTGACGTGGTTGGTGGCGAGGGCGGTCACGACGCGGGCTGGAGCACGACCGGAATGTGCACCTCGTGTGGCGGGTGCCCTGTGCCGGCGGCGTCGTCGTCATGAACAACGATCTCCCCCCGCTGCGCGGAGCGGACTTCATAGGAGACCGTGACGGAGAAGGTCCCGCGGCAGCCGGTGCCGCAGGTCGCGGTCGTGAACGCGTTCCCGACCACGCGGCCCGAGGAGTCGACGATGTCGACGGTGACGTTGGCCTCGAAGACATTGGCGCTGCCCGAGACGGTCACGGGGTTCGAGACCGCCTGTCCGGTCGCCGGGCTCGTCACGAGGATGACCGGGAGGAGGTCCCGGTAGTCGCGGCAGCGGAGAGGATGGTCGATGACGATTCCCTCGCCACCGAGCACGTCGACGGGACGGCCGTCGAGCTGGAAGAGGACTCCCTTGACGGTCGGAAACTGGTCGAGGGTGCAGACCACCTGTGCAAGGCGCATCGTCATCGAGGCGGTTCCGCCCCCGGACTCGTACTCGGACGTCAGATCGACGGTGGCGATGCCCTTGTCCACGATCAGTCCCAGGAGTTGGGTGCCGTCCGGGATCTGCGTCGCGACTCCCGCGGAGCGCTCGCCGGGGGACGGGCCCTCGAGCAGCGCCTCCATCGCAGCAGTGCCGACGCGTGGCGTCGCCGACTGAGTGCGGGTGACGACGAAGAGCTGCTCTCCGCGGTGAAACCAGACCTTGTAGCGCATGAGCGCAGAGCCCTGCCCTGACGTGTCGGTGGGGATCGGCAGGGTGCCGCCCTCGGTACCGGTGTCGGTCTCCGCCCCGTAGCTTTGGGAGGATGGTGATTCGCTTCCGGAGGGCACGGGCCCGGCCGACTGAGCGCCGTTCCCCGTCCCGCAGCTCGCGGCGACGAAGCCGAGGAGCGACGCGAGGATGATGCTGAGCGTGACGATGGCGTACCTCATGACTTCTCCTTGTGGGGGCTCGCTGATCGTCGTCGCGGCGCGCAACGCCGCTCTTGCCGCTAGGTAACGGTTAGGTCACAGGCAGACGCAGCGTGAAACGGGTGCCGCGGCCGACCTCGCTCCAGACGTCGAGGTCGCCGCCGAGAAGGCGGGCGTTCTCGAGTGCGATGGCCAGGCCGAGGCCGCTTCCGGGCCCCGCTCGCGAGGAATCCGCCTTGTAGAAGCGGTCGAAGACGTGCGGCAGCCGGTCCGGCGAGATCCCGGGGCCGGTGTCAGTGACCTCGACGAAGGCGCCGAGCCCGTCCTTGCCGACCCGCACGGAGACGTCCCGTCCCGCGTGCTCGAGCGCGTTGCCGACGAGGTTGGCCACGATGCGCTCGAGCCTCCGCGGGTCGGTGGAAATGACGACCTCGTCGCGGTCGATGCTCACGCGGTCGTCCCAGCGGCGTGAGCGAACGGCGGTCGCAATGAGGGATCCCACGTCCACCGGCTCCAGGCGAACTCGCGCCTCTCCGGCATCCAGCCGGGAGATCTCCATCAGGTCTTCCACGAGGTCGCGGAGACGGGCGACGTCGTTGACAAGGAGCTCGGCGGGCCGCCTCGCCTCGTCCGGCATGCGATCGAGATGCTCGGCGAGCAACGAGGCCTCCGCGACGAGGGCCGTGAGCGGCGTTCGCAGCTCGTGCGAGACGTCGGAGGTGAAGCGGCGCTCTCGCGCTTGGGCTTCCGACAGGGCCGTGATCTTCGCCTCCAGCGCCTCCGCCATCTCGTTGAACGAGGCTGCCCAGGCGCCGAATTCGTCCCGTGACTCGACGGGTAACCGAGTGTCGAGCAGGCCCTCGGCGAGCGAGTGTGCGGCGACACTCGCGCGTGCCACCGGGCGGAGCAGACGGCGGGCCAGGATGGCGCCCACGAGACCGCCCAGGAGGACGATGGCGCCGAGCACGGACAGGAGAATGTTGCGGAGCTGCGCCAGCTCGTCCCAGAGTCTCTCCTCGGAGAAGAAGTAGTAGAGCTTGGTCTCGGAGTTCGGAACGCGGCCTCCGACCACGAGGTAGCGCGTCCCCGCGATCTCTCGGCGCTCGTAGGCGAGGCGTCCGGCGCCGACGAGCCGCTTCAGGTCGGGCGGAAGCTGCGCGGGCCCGAGCGAGAGGCTCGAGGAGAAGGTTCGGCTGTCCGTCTGGCCCACGACGGCGAAGGTGCCGCGGCGCTCATAGGCGTCGAGGAGCTCGGTCGTCTGGGCGGTCGTTGGGCTCTCGCGGAGGGTTTCGCTCGCAAGCACGAGGTTGAAGCGGCTCTGCTCGAGCGCGCGGTCGACCGAGTCGGAGAGACGCGCTTCCCTGACGAGCAGGTAGGAGCTGACCGCGAGGATGGCGGCGGAGAGCCCGGCGACGAGCATGAATGCGAGCGTCAGGCGCCGGCGAAGCCGACCGGTGCGAACGGGAAGCCGCGCCGCCATCGCTACCCGGCGTCGAAGCGGTAGCCGACGCCCCGCACGGTCTTGATCGTGCGGGGCTCCTTCGGGTCGTCCTCCACCTTCGCGCGGAGGCGCTGGACGGCCACGTCGACGAGCCGGGAGTCGCCGAGGTAGTCGTAGTTCCAGACGCGCTGCAGCAGGAGCTCGCGAGTGAAGACCTGGCCCGGGCGCCGGGCGAGCTCGAGCAACAGCCTGAACTCCGTGGCGCTCAGGCTCAACTCCTCGCCGCGGCGCCGGGCGACGAAGGCGCCGGGGTCGATCTCGAGGTCGCCGCGAACGAGGACGGGCTCCTCGTCATCGACTGCCGTTGCTCGCCGGACGGCCGCCCGAGCGCGGGCGACGAGCTCGGCCATCTCGAAGGGCTTGGTCACGTAGTCGTCGGCCCCGAGCTCGAGCCCGACGACGATGTCCACGGTGTCGCTCTTGGCCGAGAGCATGATGATCGGGACGCGGCTCTCCGCCCGGATCTGGCGGCAGACCTCGTAGCCGTCGAGTACGGGAAGCATGACGTCGAGGATGACGAGGTCGAAGGGCGCCTGGCGGAAGTGGAGCAAGCCCTCACGGCCGTCGGGCGCGGTCGTCACCTGGAACCCGGCCTGGGTCAGGCCGAGCTTCGCCACCTCGCGGATGGATGCGTCGTCCTCCACCAGGAGCAGCCGTTCGTCCATACCTAGAGCAATATCGGCTGAATGCCGAAGACGCCGCCGATGCGGGCTCGGCGGAGGCCGTAACGGAGGATTCCTACGTGACCGAGCCGCATCCGGAGGATGCCTGTTCGCTCCGTTCCAGGGCTGTTCGCGCCGAAGACGAAGTTCCCCAAGCTCCACGCGACCAGGCGGCGCCGACGCGGCTGCTCGATCGGCTGGACGACGTGCGGATGGGCGCCGAGGACGACCGTGGCCCCCGCGCCGAAGGCGACCGCCGCAAGCGAGCGCTGGCGCGAATTGGGGCTGAACGTCCGCTCCACTCCCCAGTGGAAATAGACGACGACCACGTCCACGCCCCGGTTCTTGGCCCTGCGAACGTCGCTCGAGATGTACGACGGGAAGGCCGGTGCGGTGCCAGACCACGTTGGCCCGGCGTCGAAGCCGAGCGGGCGGACGTCCGAGTACCCGAGGAGCGCAACGCGAATGCCGCCCAGGCGGAAGAGCGCAGGCCTGCGCGCGACATCGAGGTTCCGACCGCCGCCTGTCGTCTTCATTCCGTACTCGTGGGCATAGGAGAGCGTGTCGGCGAAGGCGAGGCGCCCGTAGTCGAGGGTGTGGTTGTTCGCGAGCGTGACGACGTCGATTCCCGCGTAGCGTGCCATTGCTTGTAAGGACGACGGCTTGCCGCGGTAGGTGTACTGCTTCCCGGGAACCGGATAGCCGCGCGTCGAGACGGAGCACTCGAGGTTTGCGATCGCGATGTCCGCGGCGCGCAGGACCGGCGCGACCGAGAGCCAGGGATAGCGTGCGCCGTACGTTGCGATCGCCGTTCCTGGCCGGTCGCCCAGGTTCACGTCGCCGACCGCGTAGAGGCGCAAGCCCCGTACGCGGAGGCGACCGAGCTCGATGCGCCCGATCGGGCCGCGGGCGACCTCGAGGGCGATCGAGTAGCGCCCTGGCACCCGCGGCACGCGGAAACGGAACCGAAACGTGCCGTCCTCCGCGGCTGCCGTCGCTCGCTGGTTCGTCCCGACGAAGAGCGTGATCGCTTCCGCCGGTGCCGCCGTTCCGCGAATCACGAGCAAGCCCCCAGGAGCGCGCCAGGAAGGCAGTGTCGAAGTGACCTCGAAGGGCGTGGCATCCTCCTGCGCAAATGCGACTCCCCAGGTGAGGGCGATGGCGCTGGAGGTGCCGAGAGCGAGTGCGAGCACCGTGCGGCGATGGCGGCGAAGCCGGCGCATGTTCAGTTCGTACTCCCGCCGGGGCCGGAATCCTTGCTCCACCGGCGGAATCTGACAGATCGGCCCCTGGTAGCCTAAACCGTGATGGCGGTCTCCCAGGATGCTGTTCTCCGCGCGCTTGAAGGGGTTATCGACCCCGAGCTGAAGCGCTCTGTCGTCGAGCTCGACATGGTCCGCGACGTCCGTGTGGACGGTGGCGACGTCAGCGTGACGATTGCACTGACCGTGCCCGGATGTCCGCTGCGCGCAAGCTTCGAGGAACAGGTCGAAGAGGCCCTTCGCCCGGTCGAGGGCATCCGTTCGGTCGCCCTCGGCTTCGACGTCCTCACGCCTGAGGAGCGCCAGGCACTGACCGCCAAGCTTCGCGGCGACGTGGCCGAGCGGAGCCCCGGTGTCTCGGTCGATGCCGGCACGCGGGTGATCGCGGTTGCCAGCGGGAAGGGCGGAGTCGGAAAGTCCTCGCTGACGGCCAATCTCGCCGCGGCGTTCTCACGGCTGGGTCATGCGACCGGCGTCCTCGACGCGGACGTCTACGGCTATTCCATCCCGACGATGCTCGGGATCAGCCAGCGTCCCGTTGCCGTGGACAAGATGATCGTCCCGCCCGTCCGGGGAGACCTCAAGGTCATGTCCATCGGGTTCTTTCTCGACGAGAACTCGCCGGTGATGTGGCGCGGGCCCATGCTCCACCGCGCGCTCGAGCAATTCCTCTCCGACGTCCACTGGGGCGAGCTAGACACGCTGGTGGTCGACATGCCGCCCGGGACTGGCGACGTCGCCATCTCGCTGGGGCAGCTGCTCCCCCGCGCCGAGGCGGTGGTTGTGACGACTCCTCATCGGGCTGCTCAGCAGGTGGCCGTGCGCGCCGCGCAGATGGCGCGCAAGACGAACATGCGGCTCCTCGGCGTCGTCGAGAACATGTCTTTCCAGGTCGGCACCGGGGAAGAGCTCTTCGGCTCCGGCGGCGGCGACGCGCTGGCGGAGGAGGTGGAGGCGCCGCTCCTCGGCCGCATTCCCTTCGATCCGAAGCTCGCGGCGTACGCGGACGAAGGCGAGCCGATCGTCCTGGCCGAGCCGGACGCCGAGGTCTCGCAGGCCATCACGGCCCTAGCCGAGGCGATCGCGGCGACGAAGCGCGAGCAGGGCGTCGGCATCGTGAAGCCGCTGCCGCTCCTTTCCGCCTAAGGCGTCCCATTCAAGATGAGGCTCTGTGTCGCCGAGCCGCGCTGGACGACGCCACGCGGCGTCCTCGGTCGCGCCCGTATCTGTCTCGATACGAGCGCTCCCTGCGTCCTGGCCTGGCACCGCCCATCGCACCCCCGCGACGAGGCCCCATCCTGAACGGAACTCCCACCCCTTACGACGAGCTCCGTGAGATCGGCTTCGCCGAGGCCGACGCGCGGACGCTTGCCGACCACTTCGAGGAGGCGGATCGCCGCGGCCGTCCCGGGCATGGGGTCTCCCGGATCCCGTGGTTGAGCAGGTTGCCGGATCTCGATACCCGCGCTGAGCCTCGCCGAGTCTCGTCCCAATCCGGATACGAGCGTTGGGACGGCAACGGCGCGGTCGGGTATCTGACACTCGCGCGCATCGTCGAGGCTCAACTGGCCGAGCCGCCCGAGCGGGCACGCCTCGTGGTCGCCGCGCATTGCTTTCCGACCGGTTTCCTGGGCTACTGGGTCCGACAGCTCGCCGAGAGTGGGCTCGCTGCCGCCCTGACGGCGACTTCGCCTCCACGGCTGGCCTCACCCGACGGCGGGCCCGCCCTGGCCGGCACGAACCCGCTCGCAATTGCCGTGCCGAGCTCCGACGGCAGCCCGCTCGTCGCCGATGTCTCTATGGGGAGGGTCACCCATGGAGACGTGCTGCGCGGAGACGCCGCAGAGGAGGACCTCGTCCCGTTCGGCGGCGAGCAGGCCCACAAGGCCTTCGCACTCGCCGTCGGGTTGCAGGCGCTGGTGGACGCGCTTGCGGGGGAGGGCTTCGGCGCCGTGCTCCTGGTCGCGCGGCCGGAAAGCGATCCGGTGCCGGGCCTGCGCGCTCGTGCGGCCGGAACGCGGCTCCCCGGCGATCGCTAGACCACGCTTGTGTTCCACCGGCACAAGCGCCACACCGGTCTCCTTCGGCCGGTCCGCGGACGGCATTTCGTTGGGTTCACATGAACGGGGACTTTGTGCCCGTGAAACACAAAGGTGGAGTCAGCGCTTGCGGAGCTCCTCGAGGACGACGGGGTCGATGCGGTCGATTCCGTCCACGCGGTCTTCGAGGTTCTCCGTCCCCGCCCACGTCTCGAATGCCTCCGGCAACGCCTTAGCCTCGTAGCCGAGGCGGTCGAGCCGCTCGCGGAGCTCTGCGGCCAGCTGTTCGTCTACGTCGAGCCACTCCTCAGGCGGCGTCTGGCCGAAGAGCAGGTCGTGGAGCACGTAGATCCGGCGAAGCTCCTCCACGGGGCGCTCGTGATCGTCGACCCGCAGGTCGACTGCGACGTCGCTAGTCCCGCCGTAACCGCCGTCCTTCCTGACCACGAGGAGCGAGGACGACTGCTGGCCGCGGCGGTCTCCACCGGCGAGCTGGGCGGCGGCGAGAGCCTCGAGGAGCCGCTCCGCGAGAGGCTTGCCCACACTCCCCTCGAAGGCCTGGGCGAGCGCGGCCACGGTCTGCTCGGAGACGAGGATGTTGCCCTGGGCCGCGTATCCCTTCCCGATCACTCCGCCCGCCCACTCGAGGCACGACGAGCCCGTGTAGGTCGTGGCGCCGCCCTCTGCGTCGACGATGCCGAGCTGGCGATGGTCGCGCCCGTCATCGGCTTCCGTCAGCCTCGCCACCACGTCGGGGGCGGGGAGTCCGTCGCGGAGAAGCTGCAGGCCCTCCGGCCCGTAAGCGACGTTCGCGAAGGCCTGCGTAGCGACCGCGCCGACGTTGGGCTCCGCCCAGGGAACGACGGCACCGACGGCTAGAAACTTCGACTGGACTCCGACCCCCCACTCGCCGCGCTCGAGGTCGCACGCGACGATCGAGTAGGTCGCGACGATCTTGGCGCTAGCCATATTTCAGCCGGCGGAAGTCGAGCTCCAGAAGCTCGCGCTTGTCCGCCGGGACGAGCACGCACGCCACCTCGGGGCGCTCGAGTGCCGCCTGAACCGTCTCGGCGCTTGCAGCGCGTACGACCACAGGGGTGCCCTGCGCGTGTGCCTCCTGCAGGCGCTCGACGTCCTCGACGTCGTCGAGGACGAGCGGCTCGCCGGGGGGAAGCTCGGCTTCGCCCTCCACGGCGATCTCGGGCACTTGCACCCCAGTGGCGCCGAACCAGCGCGTTCTCACAACTGGATGGTCTCGCCGGGCTCGGGCGCGATCACCTCGACGTCGGGAGCGAGCTTGCGCAGCTCGTCAGGCGTCCCGGTGAGAAGCGGGAAGGTCCCGTAGTGGCAAGGAACGCAGCGTTTCACGCCGAGAAGCTCGAGTGCGACGGCGGCTTCCCGTGGTCCCATGGTGTAGTGATCGCCGATGGGAAGGATCGCGACGTCGGGCTCGTAGATCCGGCCGATCAGCTGCATGTCGCCGAAGACACAGGTGTCGCCGGCGTGGTAGACGCGCGTGCCGTCGAGCTCGACGACGAGGCCGGCCGGCTCGCCTGCATACGTTCCGTCGGGCGTGGAGCTCGAATGGTGCGCGTCCGTCATCGTCACGCGGACGCCGTCGACGTCGATGGTTCCGCCTTTGTTGAATCCCTCGGCCTCCACTCCCTTGGAGCCGAGCCAGTCGGCGAGCTCGAGCATGCAGACGACCGTCGGCGAATGCTGTGTGTAGATGTCGACCGCGCTCCCGGAGTGGTCGGAGTGACCGTGGGTGAGAGCGAGGACGTCGATTCGCTCGATCTCCTTCTCGCTCGCCGGAATCTTGGGGTTGTCGAGCCACGGATCGATGTAGACGCGCTTGCCGCTCGATCCGTCGAGGCGAAAACCGGCGTGACCGAGCCAGGTAAGGGAGACGTTGGCCATGGGCGGAGCGTAACGAAGGACTGTCCGACGCTGCGGCAAACCTTACGGCCATGTGGCAGACCCGCACAGGCGCCTCGGCGATGGCCGTCGAGCTGGCCGCGGCCCTCCTCCTCGCCACCGCGATCTCGGACGCTCTCGGGTTCGCCGGCGCGTCTTTCTACCTTCTCGTCGCCGGCGTGCCTCTGACGGCCGCTGCGGGCCTGATCTGCTTCGCCCGCGTCGTCGATGCCGTGAACGAAGGCCGGATGGACTCGCTCGGACGCCTGCAGGCAACGCTCTCCGCCCTGCTCGTCGCGGCGGTCGTGATCGGAGCGGCGATCCGCGAGCCTTCGGTCGGGTCGGGTGACGTGCCGCCGCCGGCCACGGCCGTCCTAGCGTTCGGTTTCGCTCTGCTCGTGGCGCAGGCGCTCATCGCCCTCGTCCCGCTCCGGCGCAAGCGCCCGAAGAACGTAGGCGCGGACCGGCCGTTCCTTTCCCTTGACGGATAGCTCCCCGAGGTCCTCGACCTCCACGTCAGGGCCGAGCGCAGCGCGAGTGGACTCGCCGACCACGACTTCGCCCGCGCGCGCCTGACCCTCGAGCCGGGCGGCCACGTTGACGGCGTCCCCCCGCACCGTTTCCTCTCGCGCCTGGGCGGTGATGCCGACGCTGACGGGCCCCGAGTTGACTCCGACCCGGAAGCGCGGCCACTCGGGGTGTGCTGCTGAGACAGCCGCCACCCGGCGCTGGAAGGCGAGAGCGGCGTGTGCTGCGCGGCGTTCATGGTCGTCCCCGGTGAAGTAGGCCATGACGGCGTCGCCGATCGTGCGGACGTTGCGCGCCTCGGTGCGGACGGCCGGTATCCCCGCGTCGAAGTACGCGTTCAGCATCGCGGTCACGTCGCGCTCTGCGTGACTCTCGGAGTAGCGCGTGAACTCCTGCAGGTCGGCGAAGAGCACGCTGGCCTCTTCCTCGTGCCCCCACGTGGTGTCCTCGTAGAGATCTGCCCAGATCTCCGCCGTAGACCCCTCCCGCTGCCACTCGCTCCAGACCGCCTGCGCGACGAGACCGAACGCGACGAGCATCAGCAGGTGCCATTCCCACCAGGTCAGGTGCCAGTTGCGCCCGAGGCCGATCGCGAGCATCGCTTCGGCGAGGAGCAGGAAGGCTCCCACGGCCGCGAGCAGGAGACGTCTTCTGCGACGGGCGTACAGCCTGAGGTAGCCCGCTCCGGCCAGCGCGTAAAGCACTGCGCCGGCGGCGAAGAGGCCGAGGAGCAGCGGCCCCGGGTCGTCGATCGGCTCGTTGAGCGGCGGCAAGGTCGCGAGCGAGACCGCGGCCCAGAGCGCGAGGACGAGACCGAGCGCCGTATAGAGGAGGCCTCGCCGGCCGACGAGTGAGGCGTCCCGGTCGTCGAGGTCGAGCGCCGACCAGGCTGCGACGGGTGCCGCAAGGAGGAGCCCGATGGCGGCGGCGACCTGAAAGCCGGCGTTCTTGCCCGCCAGGAGCACGCCAGGAGTTGCAAGCGCATGCAGGCCGAGGAATCCCGAGGCGCAGACGAAGGCGACCGAGAGGCGCAGCACGCGCGCGTCGCCGCGGCGTGCGGCCGTCTCGCCGGTGAGGAACGCAAGCGCGCCCGTGATCACGCCCGTGAGGAGCACGAGCCAGAAATGTGCGGGCTGGTTCTCCCAGTGGAGATCCAGCCGCGGCCAGGCGAGCAGAAGCGCGAGCCCCGCGAGCGGGACGGCGAGAAGCGTCAGAGAAGGGACTGAAGCTCGCGCCGGTACTCGTCTCCCTGAAAGTCGTGGAGGTGCTGGGGCGGCAACACGCGTTCGTCGATCTCCTCACGCTGTCGCCCGTAGACGACCGGATAGATCTCGCCCTCGGCGCTCATCTCGACCGTGACGGCGACCGAGCCGCGCTCGCAGTGATCGAGGAAGTGCGCGAGCGGGACGATGTCAGTGGTTCCGTCGGGAAAGACGGCGCGAGCCAGGTAGCCCTTCTGGGTCCAGAGCTCCGGCGCGCTCTTGAGCTCCGAGAGAAGAAAGGACGCAGTTTCGTCCCGAGACACTCGATCCAGCTCGGGCGGGCGGCCCAGTTGCTGCGCAACCCGTCGCGCGAGGATGCGCGCGTTGTAGCGGAAGCCGCTGACCGTTCCCGAGGCGCTCCCAACCCCCTGCTTGCGCAGGCCGGCTGCGCCCTGCATGGCGTTGCCCGCGAAATACGCGCCCGGAAGTCCGGTGCTCTCCCAGAACGGGGTCAGGGCGGGGATGCGCCCATCCCCAACCGTGGCCAATCCGTGCTCCGGGAGGTCTCGCAGCGGCGTCCGGAACCCGGTCGCCGCGATCGCCTCGTCGACCTCGAGAACTATCTCGTCGGGGCGCGTTGTCCCCTGCGCGCGCAGCCGGAAGCCGTTGCTCGTGCGCTCGATTTGCTCGACGGCGGCGTCGAGCGCGAACGTGCCGCCGCCCCAGCTCGCGTCTTCGAACGGCTCGAAGTAGCGCACCCGCACCGTGGAGAGCGCGATCGCGCTCGTCTGAACTGGTCGCGGCGAGACGAGGAAAATCTGGCGCGCCCAGGGCTCGAGCCCGTCGGCGAGCTCGAAGCCCGAGTTGCGCTTGCCAATGATCAGCACGCTCTTTCCCCGGTACTCGGCGGCGCTCCTCGTCTCGGCATAGTGAGGGACGTCTTCGACCCCCGGGATCGAGGATTTCCAGGGCTCCGTGACGCCGAGCGCGAAGACGACTGCCCGCGCGCGGTACTCGCCGTCCGAAGTGACGAGGGTGAATCCCTCCTCCTCACGGCGCGTCGATTCCCACCGGCAGCCGTACCTGACCGACACTCCGGCCTCGTTGGCGAAAGCAGCCAGGCCTCGCTCCATCTCCGGGCGGGACGGGACCATGAACGTGCGGTCCATCTCGGCGGCGACAAGCGACTGGCAATGAGCCTCCTCGGCAACGAGGCTGTTGTGGTCATACCATTCGTACTCTCGCGTGCACCGCTCCGCCGGCGCGTCGGGCTTCGTCCAGGAGAGCAGGCGCTGGAGGATCGGCCACTTGCGGAACATCCCGCCGGGTGATTCGTCCTGGGAGATGACGGCGTGCTCCACGCCGAGGCGCGAGAGTGAGTAGCTGGTCTGGAGACCCCCCGGCCCGCTGCCGACGACCACGACCGGGTATTCCCCCGGCGGGAAAGGCTCCTCTACGACCGCCAAGCGAGGACTTCCTGCAACCGGCGCGCCTCCGTCTGAAGCATCCGGAGCATGACGCGCGGGTAGTTCAGGAGGAAGGCTTCGAGCTTCGGCCCAGGGATCTCGAGGACTCGGAGAGGGGTGTCGGCGATGACGTCCGCGGTCAGGGGCTCTCCGAGCAGCGTCGAGATCTCGCCGAAGAACTCCCCCGGGCGTAAGCGGTTCAGCTCGTCTTCCCCGACCTTGACGATGGCCTCGCCCTCGAGGATGACGTAGAAGCCCGTCCCGCTCATGCCGCGACGCATGATGCGCTCACCCGCGCCGAAGCTCCGTTCGCCGTCCGGGTCGGCGATCGCCTCGAGCTGCGCGCGGTCCAGGTCGGCGAAGAGGTTGAAGCGCCTGAGGGTTTCGGCCAGATCCTCGCCATTCGCCATAACTGGCCGACTCTACAAGTCGAGCCCTCGCGCGGCGAAAAAAATCGCCTCGGAGAACGTAGGGAAGGGTTGGATGGTGTCCCGGAGGACGTCCACGGGGATCTCGGCGCGGATCGCAAGCGTAAGCTGGCCGAGCCATTCACCGGAGTCCGGCCCCACGAGCACCGCGCCGACGAGCACCTTTCGTTTCGGATCGGCGAAGAGCTTCACGAATCCGGGCCGCTTGGGGCGCTGGTAGGTCGCCGTCCGAGAGACCTTCGTGAGGTCCCATTTCGAAGTGACGGTTCCCTCACCGCTGGTGTCGCCAACCGCGGCCACCTGCGGATCGGTGAAGATCGCCGACGGAAGCGCCCGGTAGTCGACTCTGTGCTCCCGCCCGGCGACGTTCGCCGCAGCGACCCTTGCCTGGTACTTCCCGACGTGAGTGAAGAGAGCGACTCCCGTCACGTCGCCGGCCGCCCATACGTGCTCGCCGGCCGACAGGCGGTCGTCGACCTCGATCCCGTGCTGCCCGACCGTGACGTCGAGATGCTCGAGTCCAAAACCCTCGACGTTTGGCCTGCGGCCGGTCGAGACGAGGAGATTCGCCGCCTCGAGCGTCGCGTCGCCCCCGAGCTCGAGGCGGACGCGACCTTCCGAGCGCGAGATGCGGTTCGCGCGGGCGTTCAGGCGGATGTCGATCTCCTCCTCCTCGAAGATCCCGGCGAGCAGGTCGCCGGCCTCGCGGTCGACCCGCGGGAGGATGAAGTCGCCGCTCTGCACGAGAGTCACCCGGCTTCCGATCCGGGCGTAGAACTGCGCCAGCTCGCAGCCCACCGCGCCTGCGCCCACGATCAGGAGACTCTCGGGGACGGCGCTTGCGCTCGTCGCATCGCGACTCGTCCAGACTGCGGCTTCCTCCAAGCCCTCGATCGGCGGCATCGAGGGCACCGAGCCCGTGGCGATCATCAGCTCGTCGTATTCGAGCGTCCTGTCCCCGACCTCCAGGCGACCGGGCTCCACGATTCTCCCCGTACCCTTGACGACCTCGGCGCCCAGATCCTGCACCCACTCGACCTGGCCGGTGTCGTCCTTCTCCGCCGCCTCGTCGCGCCACTTGAAGACCTGCACCGCATCGACCGTCGCCGTCACGCCGGGCGCGAATCTCGCCCGGAAAGCCAGCTCAAGCGGTCGCAGTAGCGTCTTGGAGGGGATGCACGCCCAGTAGGAACACTCTCCGCCCACGAGCTGGTGTTCCACGAGCGTGAGACGGATGTCCTCGTCGTAGCGGCGAAGCGCGGCTAGGAAGGCCTCGCCGGTCACGCCGCCGCCGAGCACCACCACGTGCCGAGGCATCAGTGCGGGAACCCGAGGAAGGAAACCGACTCGCGGGCGATGTCGAGGAGGGGCCCCGCGGCGATGAAGCTCCCCACGGTGACGACCACGGCAGCCCCGACGGCCGCGGAGAGCGCCCAGTCGCGGGGCGGCGAGCCCCCGGCGGGCGCAATGCGGACCTCGATCGAGTGGCGGAAGTACATCGCTCCAATCACCCCCGCGTAGTAGTAGATGGAGAGGACCGTGGCGGCGACGCCGACGATGGCGAGCCAGGTCCAGCCCCTATCGACTGCCGCGGAGAAGGCGTAGAACTTGCCGAGGAAGAGCCCTGCCGGGGGGAGCCCAATGAAGCCGAACATGAAGAGGCTCATGGCGATCCCGAACCCGGGCCGCTCCCAGCCCAGGCCGGCCAGGCCGTCGAAGGTCACGGGTCGCGCGAGCTCTCGCTCCCGCGCCGCGACGATTGCGAACGAGCCGACGTTCATCGCCGCATACGAGACGAGGTAGAAGAGGAGCGCCCGGCCGCCGAGCCGCGTCCCGACCGCGACGGGAATGAGTAGGAAGCCGGCATGGGAGATGCTCGAGTAGGCCAGCAGCCGTTTGATGTCGGTCTGGACGAGGGCGGCGAGGTTCCCCCACGCGAGCGAAATGCAGGCGATAACCGCCAGCGCCACCGTCCAGAGCCGTGCCTCGGTCGGAAACGCGGTCACGAGGAGGCGCATCGTCCCGACGAGAGCCGCCACCTTCGTCGCCGCCGACATGAACGCGGTCACGGGTGTCGGGGCGCCCTGGTAGACGTCGGGTGTCCACATGTGGAAGGGAGCCGCCGACATCTTGAATGCCAACCCCACGAGGATCAGCGCCAGCCCGATCACGAAGAGCAGTCGGTCGGCTCCACCCGCGGCGGCGGCGATGTCCTCGAAGCCGATGGCGCCTGTGGCGCCGTAGACGAAGGCGCTGCCGAAGAGGAGGATGGCCGACCCGAAGCTGCCGACGATCAGGTACTTGAGGCCGGCCTCGAGCGAGGGGAGCGATTCGACCGCGATCGCGGTGAGGACGTAGAGCGAGATCGAGAACCACTCGAGCCCGAGGAACAGCGTCATCAGGTTCGAGGCCGCAACGAAGAACGACATTCCTGCGGCCGCGGAGAGGAGAAGCGCGTAGTACTCGCCCACGCGGCTGCGCTCCTGGCGCTCCCAACCGAGGCTCGCTCCCACCGCCAGCAAGCCCGACCCGGCTACGAGGATCTGCGCGAGCTCCGCTAGGCGATCGCGTTGGATTGCGTCGGCGATCACACTCCTGGCGCTGTCGTCGACGGCGAAAAGGATTCCTGCCGCGACGCCCGCGCCGATGAAGCAAAGAGCTGCGACGGTCGCGCAGAAGGGGCGCCGCCAGCTCCACGGCAGAAACAGCGTGACCACGAGGCAGAGAGACGCTCCGCCGAGCAGGACGAGCTCCGGCGAGAGAGCGGCCCAATCGATTGTCGGCTGCTCGAACCGGGTCACGGGAGCCCGCCGAAGAGCTGCAGCGCGTGGTCGGTGATGGCGGCCGGCCAGAAGGAGAGGAAGACCAGGACGGCTACGAGCGGCACGATCACCCCGATCTCGGCCGGGCGAAGGTCGAGGGCTTCGACGGGCACGGCGCTGCCGACGTCCTCGTGCAGCACTGCGGAGATCAGGCGCAGCATGTACATCGCGGCCAGGACGATCGCCACGGCTCCGACGACCGCCCAGCCCCAGCCCTGGGCGAAGATCCCGTTCAGGATCAGGAACTCGCCTGCGAAGGCGGTCGATCCCGGTACGGCGAGCGCGATTACCCCTGTCGTGATGAGGACGGTGGCGAGCATAGGCCGTCCGCGAGCCATGCCGCCGAGGAGCCCGAGCTGGCCCGTGGCCGTGCGCCGCTCCACTGCGCCGGCGAGCAGGAACAGCGCGGCCGAGATAAGTCCGTGGTTGACCATCTGCAGCAAGGCGCCGTCGTTCCCGGAGGCATTGGTTGCGAAGAGCCCGATCAAGATCAGGTTCATCTGAGCCAGGCTGGAGTAGGCGATGACGCCGCGGAGATCCGGTGCCCGGAAAGCGAGGAGTGAGCCGTAGACGAGGCCGATCGAGGCGAGGACGAGGATCGGCACGCGCCAGTCGGAGACCGCGCCTGGAAACTGAGGGATCGCAATGGCGAGGAACCCGTAGCCGGCTGCCTTCGAGACGACGCCCGAGAGCACGGCCGCAACCTCCGGTGTCGACTCACGGTAGGCGTCGGGAAGCCAGCCGTGGAAGGGCCAGAGCGGCGCCTTGATCGCAAAAGCCGCGGCGAAGCCCAGGAAGATCCAGACGCTCTGATGACGACTGGCGTCGGCGAGGTCGAAAGATCCGGCTGAAAGGCCGGCCGCGATGATCGCGACGAGCATCAGAAGCGACCCGGCCATCGTGTAGGCGACGAACTTGAAGGTCGCGCCGAGCCGGCCGGGACCGCCCCAGACGCCGATCAGCACGTAGAGCGGGATCAGCATGGCCTCCCAGAACACGTAGAAGACCAGCAGGTCCTGGGCAGTGAAGACCCCGATCACGGCTCCTTCGAGGAAGAGCAGTAGTCCGAGATAAGCGCCAGGCCGCTCCCTTCCCACCCAGAACCCGTAGCCGATGGCGGCGGCCGTGACGAGCACGGTGAGGCCGACGAGCCAGAGCGTGAAGTCCTGCAGCCCGACGTGGTAGGAGACGCCCAGATCCTCGAACCAGACCGTGTCGGTTTGGAACTGGAGCCCGCCGCGGCCGAAGTCGAAATTGGCCGCCGTGCCGACCCAGAGGGCGAGCTCGACGAGGGCGAGCAGGAGAGCGAGGCCCCCCGGCCCGCGGGTGTTCTTCCACGGCGTGATCCAGACCCAGAGAGCGCCGCCGATGGGAACGAGGATGAGCGCGGTGGTCACGTCAGCTGACCAGGAGGAAGACGAGGGCGATGACGGCCGCGCCGGCACCCAGCGCGAGCGCGTACGAGCGCACGGAGCCCGTCTGGACCGCAGAGAGGCGTCCGGAGAGGGAGCGGACGCCACGGCCCAGTTCCCCCAACGAGCGGAGGAGGAGCGGCTCCTCGACATACTGGAGCGCGAGCGCCGCGCTCCGCGCGGAAGGCTCGTAGAACGCGTGGTCGTAGGCCGCGTCGAAGTAGAACTTCTCCTCGAGCGTGCGAGCCGCCCACGGGTAGCGGCGGCGCAGCCGGCCGGGCAGCGGATCCGTGCGCGCCCAGATCCTCCAGGCGAGAGCGATCCCGGCGAGCGCGAGCGCGGTCGTCGCGACGACGGAGAACGTGAAGGTGATTCCCGTCGCCTCCTCCGCAGATTCGGCGACCGGGTGCAGCCAGTCGTCCACCAGCGCCCAGCCCCACGGCACCTGGAGGAAGCCACCGACCGCCGCAAGGATCGTCAGGACTCCCACCGGCCAGGCCATCGCGAGACCGCCGAAGCCCGGGGCGTGCAGGTGTTCGCGCGCGAAGGCGCTGAGCTCGCCCCAGAAGACGATGAAGAGGAGCCGGAAGGTGTAGAGCGCGGTGAGGAAGGCGCCGAAGGCGGCGACGCCCCAGAGCGCCCAGCCGAGCGTGCCCGCGTTCGCAGCGCTGCCGAGGATGGAGTCCTTGGAGAAGAAGCCGGCGAACGGCGGCACGGCGGCGAGAGCGAGCGCGCCGACGAGGAAGGCGCGGTAGGTGAACGGCAGCCTGCGCGCCAGGCCTCCCATCCGGCGGATGTCCTGCTCGTCGGAGAGGGCGTGGATGACGATGCCGGCTGCCATGAAGAGGAGCGCCTTGAAGAAGGCGTGCGTCATCAGGTGGAAGAGGCCTGCTCCGTAGGCGCCCAGGCCCACGGCGACGAACATGTAGCCGATCTGGCTCATCGTCGAGTACGCGATGACGCGCTTGATGTCCGTCTGCACCAGCGCGATCAGGCCAGCGACGAGGATCGTCATCGCGCCGAGGATGCCGGCGAGGTGCTGGATGGCGGGCGCGAGCTCGAACAGGACGTGCGTGCGGGCGATCAGGTAGACGCCTGCGGTGACCATCGTCGCGGCGTGGATGAGCGCAGAGACCGGCGTCGGACCTTCCATTGCATCCGGAAGCCAGGTGTGGAGCGGTATCTGGGCCGACTTGGCGACGGCGCCGCCGAGCAGGCCGAGCGCGATCAGCACCGCGACCGCTGACGACTTCTCGGCGATTCCCTCCTGGAAGACCACGCGGAAGTCGAGCGATCCCGCTCGCTGGATGAGCAGGAAGAGCGCGAGGGCGAACGTGGCGTCGCCGATCGCGTTCATGACAAAGGCCTTCTTCCCGGCCGCCACCGCGGTAGCGCGGATGTGCCAGTAGTTGATCAGCAGGTACGAGGACAGCCCGACCAATCCCCAGCCCGCGAGCAGCAGCAGCAGGTTGCCCGACTGGACGAGGAGGAGCATCGAGAAGACGAAGAACGCCTTGTAAGCGTGGTAGCGCCGCTCCTCCGGATCGCCGTGCATGTAGCCGACGGCGTAGGAGAGGATCAGGAACCCCACCCCCGAGACGACGAGCATCATGAAAACCGAAAGCGGGTCGACGAGGATCTCGGCGCCGAACTCGAGGTCACCCGCCGAGAGCCACGTCCAGAGCGTCGAATAGTGGGTCCGCTCGCCGGGGCTCTCGTCGAGCAACGCCAAAAAGGCGATGAGCGAGCAGACGAAGGACACGAGCGTCGAGCCCGAGGCGACGAGCCCGGCGTGGAAACGGCTGATCCGCTGGCCCAGGAGGGTGATGACGAGAACTCCGCCCAAGGGCGCGAAAAGTGCGATCCAGGCGGCGGGGATCATCAGCCCCTAAGCGAAGTCAGCCTGTCGACGTCCAGCTCGACCCGCTGGCGCGAGACCGCCACGATCAGGCCGAGCCCCACGACCGCCTCCGCTGCGGCCACGACCATCACGGTGAGCGCGAAGATCTGTCCGTCGCCGTTGCCCGCGTGGCGGGAGAAGGCGAGGAGCGCCAGGTTCCCCGCGTTCAGCATGATCTCGAGCGCCAGCAGGATGATGAGCGGACTCCGCCTGATGAGCACGCCGAAAGCGCCCGTGGCGAAGAGGAGCACCGAGACGACGAGGTAGGCGGCGGCGCTGGGGCCGGCCATCGCCCCTAACCCCGGCTCTCTCGCGGCACGGCTGTCCCGAGGATGACTCCGCCCACCGCGGCCACGAGTAGCACGATGGAGGTCACCTCGAACGCGAGCAGGTGCGGGCCGAGGAAAAGGCGGCCGATCTGACTCGGCGAGCCGAACGTCGCCGGAATCTCGGCCGCGTTCGCGAGCCGGTCGCCGGCCTTCAGCGCCACGACGACGACGACCTCGACCGCGATCGCTCCTGCGGCGACGATCGCGGCTACCGACTGAAGCGTCGGCCCGCCGGCCCACGGCGCATCGGCGCGTCCGCCGAGGTAGGCGATGACGAAGAGGAACATGACGACGATCGCGCCGGCGTACACGAGCACTTGCGCGGCCGCGACGAACTCCGCTGCGAGGATCAGATACAGCACAGCCAGCGAGGCGAGGTTGACGATCAGCGCGAGCGCGCTGAAGAACGGGTTGGAGAAGAGGACGACCGCGATGCCCGACGAGAGCAGCGCCGCGGCCGCGAGCACCCAGACGACCCAGACGAGGAAATCTGCCACTAGCTCTCGCTCTTCCAGACCGGGATGGGCGTGTCGTAGAGGTCGCGGTCCGCGACCGGCATGCGTTTGACCGGCTCGGCGAGCAGCATGTCCTTCGTGTAGATGAGGTCGTCGCGCGAGTACTCCGAGATCTCGTACTCGGCCTCGAGCGTGATGGCGTCGAAGGGGCAGGCGAGCTCGCAGTACCCGCAGAAGATGCAGCGCGAGAGGTTGATTTCGTAGATCCGCGCGTAACGCTCTCCCGGGGAGACCCTGTTGTCGGGCGTGTTCTCGGCCGCGACGACGCGGATGCAATCGGCCGGACAGGCTGCGGCGCAGAGCGAGCAACCGACGCATTTCTCGAGCCCGTTCTGATGGCGCCACAACCGATGGCGGCCGCGGAAGCGCGGGTAGACGGGCCGCTTGAACTCGGGGTACTGCTGGGTGATTGGCTTCTGGAAGATCTGCCGGAAGGTGACGGCGAAGCCTTTCAGGGACTCGAGCGGCTGCGGGCTCACAGCGCGACCACCAGGACCGCTGTGACGACCGCGTTGATCGTCGCCACCGGGAGGAGCACCTTCCACCCGAAGCTCATCAGCTGGTCATAGCGCAGGCGCGGCAGCGTGGCGCGAAGCCACATGAACACGAAGATGAAGCCGGCCAGCTTGATCAGGAACCAGATCGGGCCGGGCAGCACGGGACCGCCCCAGGCTCCGAAGAAGAGCGTCACCGCCAGCCCGGAAAGGGTGATCATGTTGATGTACTCGGCCATTGAGAAGAGGCCGAAGCGCATGCCCCCGTACTCCGTTTGGTAGCCGGCCACGAGCTCGGTGTCCGCTTCCGGAAGGTCGAACGGTGGACGGTTCGTCTCGGCGATCCCGGCGATGAAGAAGACGACGAGGCCCACGAACTGCGGCCCCGCGTACCAGATCGTCTCCTGCTGCTTCACGGCGATCTCGACGAGCGAAAGCGAGCCGCTCATGATCACGACGCCGAGCACCGAGAGCGCGAGCGAGACCTCGTAGGAGACCAGCTGCGCCGCCGTCCGCATCGAGCCGAGGAGCGAGTACTTCGACTCGCTGGCCCACCCGCCGACGAGGAAGGCGTAGATGCCGATCGCGCCGACCGAGAAGAGCAGCACGAGCCCGATGGACACGTTCACCACCCAGCCGGTGACGTCGTAGGGCCCGATGTGCCAGACGGGGCCGAACGGGATGACGCTGAAGGCTGCGAGCGCCGTCGAGGCGGCGACCGCCGGGGCGCTGATGTAGAGGACATCCACGGCGCTTGCCGGGAAGAAGCTCTCCTTGCGCAGGAGCTTGACGAGGTCGGCGATCGGCTGGAGGAGGCCGAGCGGGCCCGCCCGGTTCGGCCCGTAGCGGTTCTGCATCCTCCCGAGGAGCTTGCGTTCCACCCACGTCAGGTAGGCGAACGCGCCCAAGACGAGGTTGATGATCAGGAAGGCCTTGATCAGGTCGATCCACCAGGGCTGATTCAGATGCTCAGGCACGAGCGACCTCGACCCGCGAGGCAAGTCCCTCCGCGTGCTCGTCCTCGATGCGAACGACACCGGCCAGGAGGCGGCGGTTGAGGTGCGCGGTGAGCGTCTTCGAGGTCCCGTTCGAGCTCACCCGTACCGGGTCCCCGCCGGCGATGCCCAGCTCGCGCGCGTCGGCGGCCGAGATCTCGACCTCGGCGAGCGCGCGCTGGAACTGCAGCTGCGGCACCCGCTCCACGGCCGGGCCGCTGAAGAGTCCGCGGTAGCGCACGAGCTCGAGGCCACGTCCCGCGCGTTTGGGGGCGCGGACCGCCGGAGCCGACACCGCGGCGCGCTCTGCTTCTGCCGGAGGCAAGGGGGCGTGCTCGTCGGGCAGGCGGCCCGCCCACGGGTCAATTTCGACACCGAAGCGGCCGGCGAGGTGGGCGAAGAAGACCAGTTCGTCGTCGTCGCCGGGCGGCGACACCGTGCGGCGCAGCGTCTGGGGCCTTCCCTCGAGGTTGACGAACGTGCCGTCGCGCTCGAGATAGCTAGTCCCGGGCACGACGAGGTGCGACCAGAGCGTGAGCTCGCTTTCGAACATGGCCGTCGTGAGCACGAAGCGGGCCCGCTCGGCGAGCTCACGGACGCGCGGGTCGGACCCCACCTCGTCCCCGGAGACGATCAGCGCACCGATCTCGCCCTCGGGCGGTCTTGCCGCCTCGCCCCAGGCGGCTGCGACGCCCCGGCCGTTCGGCGTTCGCGGCAGGAAGTACACGGAGGCCTTCCCCCCGAGCCCGTCCGCCAGGGCAGCGATATGCGCGCCGCCCGCCGGATCGTCCTGCGACCAGACGAGGGCCACCCGTCCGGCGCGCTTGAGGCTCCGCGCCGCGGAGCGAAGCTCCTTGGGAGGGTTGACCGCCGAGAGCGCTGCGCAGACGGAGGCGGCGCTGCCCGGGGCGACCGGCACGGATCCGGCGGGGTGGATCGTGATGACCTCGGCGCCGTCGCGCCGTGCTTGGCGTAGCCAGAGGTCGACGATCGGGGCGCGCTCGACGACCGGGTGGTCGCCGACGACGAGGCAGACGTCGGCATCGCGGATCGCCGACAGAGGCGCCCGGAAGCGGTCGAGCGCCGGGTGGAACGACTCGGGCAGGAGCGCCGTCCGCGACCCAAGGCCCTCCTGGACGAGGCGCGCGGTCGCCGTGGCCTGTTCCACGGTCTCCGCTCCCGAGAGCGCTACGACCACCGATCCCTCGGCCTCGCGGAGACCGCGCTCCCCTTCGTCGAGGGCCTCTTCCCAGGAGACCGGCTCGAACCCGCGGCGGCGAACGCGCTTGAGCGGCCGGCGGATGCGGTCGTCGGCCCGCAGGTGCTCGTAGGCGAAGCGGCCCTTGTCGCAGATCCAGCCGGCGTCGACCTCGGCGTGGTTGCGCGACAGGACGCGCGCCACCTTCCCCTCACGTGTCGTCGCCCACACGTTGCAGCCGACGGGACAAAGGCCGCAGACGGTCGGCACGTTCTGGATCTCCCACGGCCGCGCCCGGAAGCGGTACGTGCTGGACGTAAGCGCGCCCACGGGACAGAGCTCGATCACGTTGCCCGAGAAGGGAGCCCGGTACGGCTCGTCCTCGAACGTGGCGATGAGGGACTGGGCACCGCGGTTGACGGCCACGAGCTGCCCGTCTTCGGCGACGAGCTCGGAAAAGCGAGTGCAGCGGTAGCAGAGGATGCAGCGCTCGCGGTCGAGCCCGATCAGAGGCGAGATCGGGATCGGCTTGTCGAACGTGCGCTTAGGGAAGCGCATGCGCGTGTTTCCCGGACCCCAGCGGAAGGTCAGGTCCTGCAGGGGGCACTCGCCGCCCTTGTCGCAGTCGGGGCAGTCGAGCGGATGATTCAGGAGGATGAACTCGAGGACGGCGTCCTGGCCCTTCGCTGCCTCCTTGCTGGTCTGGGCCGTGCGCAAGACGAGGCCGTCCTGGGCGGTCATCGTGCAGGCGGCCTGGAGCTTCGGCATCCCTTCGACCGCGCAGAGGCACATGCGACATGCGCCCACCGCCGCGCCTAGCCTGGGCTCGTAGCAGAAGACGGGGATCTCGATTCCCGCCGAGAGCGCAGCCTCGACCATCCCGGTGCCCTTTGGCACCTGGAGCTCGCGGTCGTCGATCGTGACGGTGACGAGCTCCGGGGTGCTCACGCCGGGACCTCGATCTCCGCGCGGATGCGGGCGTGGTGCTGGTCGACCGGCGCCAGGACACCTTCCAGCGTCGACTCGCCACCGAAGGGACAGCCCCCCTCATCGAGGTGCCGCTGGAACTCGTCACGGAACTTCTCCACATAGCTGCCGACGCACCACACCGCGAAATCTCCGAGCGCGCAGAGCGACTTTCCCTCGATCCGATCGCAGACCTCGACGACGAGGTCGAGGTCTGCCTGCGTTCCCTCCCCCGTCTCGATCTTCTCGAGCAGCCGAACGAGCCAGCGCGTTCCCTCACGGCACGGCGTGCACTTCCCGCACGACTCGTGCATATAGAACTTCTCGGCCCGCAGGGCGAGCTGCACCATGCAGGCTCGCTCATCGACGACGATCACCGCCGCCGAGCCGAGGTACGACCCCGCGGCCTGCACGGAGTCGAAGTCGAGCAGCACGTCCAGCTGGTCGGGGGTGAACACGGGTACGGACGAGCCGCCGGGAATGATCGCCTTCAAGGCCCGGCCGTCCGCGATCCCTTGCCCGTGCTCGAAGATGAGCTCGCGGAGGGTCACGCCCAGCGGGAGCTCGTAGTTTCCCGGCCTGTTGACGTTGCCCGAGAGCGAGTAGACAACGGTTCCCGGAGCCGAGGCGACGCCCAGCTTGGCGTAGCGCTCCGCTCCGAGCTCGATGATCGCGGGGACGCTCGCGATCGTCTGAACGTTGTTGATCAGCGTGGGTTGCATGTACAGGCCGGCGACCGGCGGGAACGGCGGCCGCGGGCGCGGTTGGCCGCGACTGCCCTCGAGTGACTCGAGCAGGGCTGATTCCTCTCCGCAGATGTAGGCCCCTGCGCCGCGGTGGAGGACGACCTTGACCTGGCCGAAGAGACCGGCGCGCCGTGCCTCCTCGATGGCGGCCTCGAGCACGAGTGCCTCTGCCAGGTACTCGCCGCGGATATAGATGAAGACCGCCTCCGCTTGAATCGCGTGAGCGGCGATGAGGCAGCCCTCCAAGAACCGGTGCGGGACGCGCCCCATGATCTCGCGGTCCTTGAACGCGCCCGGCTCGGACTCGTCCGCGTTCGCGACCACGTACGCGGGGCCTTGGCGCTTGGCTGCCGGCGGAACGAGGCTGAGCTTTCGTCCCATCGGGAAGCCGGCCCCGCCCCGGCCGCGCAGCGAGGCCTTCGAGATCTCTTCGATCACTGCGGCCGGGTCCATCTTGCGCGCGCGCGCGAGCGGGCGGTAGCCGCCGATGGCGCGGTACTCGTCGAGCCGCGTCAGGTCGCGCTCGTCGGCACCGGTGAGGACGGTCAGCTCAGCGGCCACGCAGCTCCTCCACGAGTCCGGGCACGTCCTCAGGCCTCGTCGGCTCCCGGTACCGGTGGTCGACGACGACGACGGGGGCATAGCCGCAACCGCCCGCGCATTCGATGAGCCGAAACGTGAACTCGCCGTCGTCGGACGTCTCGCCGGGCGGGATCCCGAGCTGGATCTCGAGCGCGTCGACGACTTGCTTGGCACCCGCTAGCGCACAAGAGAGGTTGGTGCAGACCTCGACCAGGTGTCGCCCGACCGGCTCGAGGTTGAACATGTCGTAGAAGGTCGCCACGGCCTCGACCTCGGCGGGTGTCAGGTCGAGCGCATCCGAGACCTCACGGAGCGCCTCGGGAGGCAGCCACCCCCCGTGCGCCTCCTGGGCGAGCCGGAGGGCCGGCATCACCGCGGAGCGGCGCTGCGGGTACTTTGCCGCGATCTTTCGGATGCGGTCGTCGAGGGCGCCCGCCATCAGCGGTCGACTTCTCCCATGACGGTGTCCAGGGAGCCGACGATGGCGATTAGGTCCGCGACCAGGGCGTCTCTCATGCACGTCGCTGTAGCCTCGAGCGCGGCGAACGAGGGGGCGCGGAACTTCACGCGCCATGGCTTCGGGCCGCCGTCCGACACGACGTAGCAGCCGAGCTCGCCGCGGGCGGACTCGACCGCCACGTAGACCTCGCCTGGAGGCACGCGGTAGCCCTCCGTCACCAGCTTGAAGTGATGGATGAGGCTCTCCATCGACGTGTGGAGCTCGTGCCGGGGCGGGAGGACGATCTTGCGGTCGTCGACGATCCACGGCCCCTCGGGCATCCCGTCGAGGCACTGCTGGACGATGCGCGTCGACTCGCGCATCTCGTCCATTTTCACCTTGTAGCGGTCGTAGACGTCCCCGTTCTCGTAGACGGGGACGTTGAAGTCGACCTGGTCGTAGGCGAGATAGGGCTCGACCTTTCGCAGGTCCCAGTCGACGCCGGACGCGCGTAGGACGGGACCGGTTTGACCGAGGGCGATGGCGTCCTCCGCCGACAGGAGCCCGAGCCCTCTCGTCCGCTCCAGCCAGATCTGCTGCCGGTCGAGGATCGCTTCGTACTCGTCGATCCGGCGCGGGAAGTAGTCCACAAACCTGCGGCATTCGGTGAAGAAGCCGGGCGGGATGTCCTCGGCGAGCCCCCCGGCCTGGAAATAGCGCGTGTGCATGCGGGTGCCGGTCACCAGCTCGAAGAGGTCGAGGACGGCGTCCCGCTCGCGGAAGCAGTACCAGAGCATCGAGATCGCCCCGATCTCGAGGGCGCCGGTGCCCAGCCAGATCAGGTGCGAGTGGATCCGGTTCAGCTCGCAGAGGAGCATCCGCATCCATGTGGCCTTCTCCGGCGGCTGCACCTCGAGCAGCTTCTCGATCGCCAGGACGAAGACGAGCTCGTTGTACTGGAAGGAGAGGTAGTCGATCCGAGCGGGGTACGTGATCCCCTTCCACCACGTCTTCTGCTCCATGTTCTTCTCGAAGCCCGTGTGCAGATAGCCCACGACCGCCTCGAGGCCGACGACCTGCTCGCCGTTCAGGTCGACGACGAGCCGGAGGACACCGTGGGTCGACGGGTGATTCGGCCCGAAGTTGACCTGGAGGATGTCGTCCTCCTCGCGTAACGCCGGATCGACGCGCAGCACGGTCGGAATGGGGGACGGGATCCGCGTCCCCTCGTAGATCTTCGCCCGCTCGACGACTGCCACGACTATTCCTCGCTCGAGAAGCGGACCGGCTCGCCGCCGAGCGGGTAGTCCTTGCGCAGCGGATGGCCCTCCCAGTCCTCCTCCATGAGGATCCGCGTCAGGTTGGGATGGCCTTCGATCCGGATGCCCATCATGTCCCAAGCCTCGCGCTCGTGCCAATCCGCGGTCGGCCAGACGGGAATCAGGCTGGGGATCGCGTCGCCGTCGTCGCACCACACCTGCAGTCGCAGCCTCGGGGCCTCGGTCGCGCCCGCGGCCAGCTTGACCAGGTGGTAGGAGACCGAAAAGCGCTTCGTCTTGGGGTCGGGCTTCCTGGCGAGGCCCCACGAGCCGGGGCGGTTGATGTCGCGGCCGGTGCGGCTGCCCCAGTAGCCGGCGACGGTTCGCTCGTTCCAGCCGAGGTAGTCGGTCGCCGCGACATCCGCGAGGAAGTTGAATCCGAGCTCGTCGCGAAAGTGCAGAGCCGCATCGACGAGACGCTCGGGCTCGACCACGACCGTGGTCTCACCAAGGGCTTCGGTCTCCGACACGAACCCCGGGACGGACTCATAGCTCAAGAGGCGACGTCCCGGATCTCGTACGCGGGCGGGACGCCGGCGATGACCTTTTCCTGGAGGCGGACGATGCCCTCGAGAAGGGCCTCAGGCCTGGGCGGACAACCCGGGACATGGACATCGACTGGAACGATCTTGTCGACGCCCTGGAGGATCGCGTAGTTCGCGAACATGCCGCCCGAGCTCGCGCACGCGCCCATGGCGATGACCCACTTGGGCTCGAGCATCTGGTCGTAGATCTGTCGCAGCGGCTTCGCCATCTTGTGCGCGACCCGGCCCGACACGATCAACAGGTCGGCTTGGCGAGGCGAGGAGCGAAAGACCTCGGCGCCGAAGCGGGCCACGTCGTAGCGCGCCGAGACGATCGCGATCATCTCCATCGCGCAGCAGGCGAGCCCGAACGTGTCCGGCCAGATCGAGTGCCCTTGGGCCCAGGCGACCGCCTTCTGGACGGTCGTGAGCATGAGTTTGTCCTCCAGATCGCCGAGCTCGCGCTCGAAGACGCCCGGCTCCTTCCGGCGCATGAGCAGCCGCTCGGAGTGCAGCCCGTAGTCGGCCAGGCGCTTCTTGCGCTCTACCTCCGCCACTCGAGCGCTCCTTTCTTCCAGACGTACACGTAGGCGACCGCGAGGATGGCGATGAAGAAGCCGAACTCGGCCACCGCGAACCAGCGCACCTGCTCGAGGATGACGGCGACGGGATAAAGAAAGACGATCTCGATGTCGAAGACGATGAAGAGCATCGCCGTCAGGTAGAAGCTGATCGTGAAGCGCTGCTGCTTCAGTGGTCCGGTGGAAACCCCGGACTCGAAGGGGACGGTTCGCTCGCGTGCGCGGCGAGACGGCCGGGTCGCGAAGACGAACGACATCAGGATCATCGACGCCGGGATCGCAAGGGCGAAGAAGCCGTAGACGAGGAACGGAAACCAGTCGTCCAGGACGCCTAGCGTCACGCCGCCATACTAACCGGGGAGGGGTCTTCCGAGCGGTGTCACGAACTCGGCTTCGGATCGAGAAGTTTCGGGTGCTACAGCTGTCACAAAGTCGAGGCCCTTTTCCAGCCGAAACCCGTTGGTACACTGAGACTCGAATGGTCACCGTCACCGATACCGCGGCCCAGAAGATCCGCGAGCTGATGGACTCCGAGCCAGAGGGCGAGATCTCGGTGCTCCGCATCGCCGTTCAGGGCGGAGGCTGCTCGGGCTTTCAATATGCGCTCGGCTTCGACCGCGGTCCGCAGGACGGCGACAACGAGGTCGAGGTGAACGGGGTCCGGATCGTGATCGATCCATTCAGCGCTCCGTATCTCACGGGCTCGGAGATCGATTTCGTCGATCAGCTCATGGGCGCCGGTTTCGCGATCAACAACCCGAACGTGCAGGCTGCCTGTGGCTGCGGCTCTTCCTTCCAGGCGAAGGAAGGCGTCGCAGAGACTTCCGGGGCTGAGGCGCACGCGGGCGGCAGCTGCGGCTGCCATTAGCTTCGCCGCCTCGCGGGTAGCATCCATGCGGGCGTGAGCGAAGGCGTCTCCGACATCACGATCATCGGTGCGGGGCCGGTGGGCCTCGCCGCTGCGTACTACGCGGGGCACCGCGACGCGTCTGTGCGGATCGTCGAGAGCCTCGGGCAGCTCGGCGGCCAGGTAGCCGCGGTCTACCCGGAGAAGCACGTCTACGACGTGGCCGGGCATCCGAAGATCCTCGGCCAGAAGCTCGTCGACCTGTGCGTCGAGCAGGGCCTCCAGTTCGGCGCCGACGTCCACCTCGACGAGGAGGTGGCCGATCTCACGCGGATCGGCCAGAACGGCGAGGAGGTGCTCTCCCTGACGACGAAGTCGGGCCGGCGATTCCTCTCGCGCGCCCTCATCGTCACCGCCGGGCACGGTGCCTTCGAGCCGCGGAAGCTCGCGCTCGAGGGAATCGACGACTGGGAGGGCCGAGGTCTCCATTACTTCGTCAGGCGTAAAGAGGTCTTCGCCGGCAAATCGTGCGTGATCGTGGGCGGCGGGGACTCGGCCCTCGACTGGACGCTGGGACTGCAGGACACCGCAGAGCTTCCGATTACCCTCGTCCACCGGCGCGACCGCTTTCGGGCGCTCGAGACGTCGGTAAAAGAGGCCCGCCGGCTCGAGGAGGAGGGCAAGGTGCGCATCTGCGTCACCTCCGAAGTACGCGAGATCCGGGGTGACGGCGCGATCGAAGCGGTGACCGTGGAGAACACAGCCACCGGCGAGCTCGTGGACGTCGAATGCGACGCGCTCATCCTCCTGCTCGGCTTCCATTCCCACCTCGGTTCAATCGCCGACTGGGGTCTAGAGCTACACGGCAAGCGGCAGATCCTCGTCGAGCCGAAGACGATGGAAACCTCGCTTCCCGGGGTCTACGCCGCCGGTGACGTGGCTGGCTACGAGGGAAAGATCACCCTCATTTCGGTCGGTTTCGGCGAAGCCGCGATCGCGGCGAACAACGCGATCGCCGCGATCCGCGGCGAGAAGGTCCAGCCCAAGTACTCCACCGACTAAAGGGGACACCGGGGTCTGACCCCGGCGTGGTTGGAGAGGCATGGCCGCGCCGGTCAATGCATTTCGCGCAAACCGCTTGATTGCGTCCGCCTCGCTTGGCTCTACGGGACACCGGGGTCTGACCCCGACCTAGCGACCCGACCTGGCTTTCTGCGACACAGTCGGATGGGGCCTCCGCGCTGTCTAGACTGGACGACGTGAAGGAGACCGCGCCCAAGGAGCTCTGGGGCGGGGAGACCAAGAAGGCGATCGAGAACTTTCCGGTGTCCGGGGAGCCGATTCCCGTTTCTGTCGCGCGCTGGCTCGGTCGTATCAAGGCCGCCGCCGCGCGCGTGAACGCCGAGCTCGGGCTGCTCGACGCCGACAAGGCCGAGCGGATCGCGTCGGCCGGGGACAGGATCGCTGCGGGCGAGTTCGACGACCAATTCCCGATCGACGTCTTCCAGACCGGCTCGGGGACGTCTTCGAACATGAACGCGAACGAGGTGATCGCGGCGCTCGCCGGCGAGGGGGTGCACGCGAACGACGACGTCAACATGGGCCAGTCGTCGAACGACGTCTTCCCGTCGGCGGTCCACCTCGCTGCGCTCGACGGGCTCGTCAACGACCTCCTGCCGGCGCTCGGCCGTCTGGCGGGCGCGCTCGAGGCGAAGGAGCGGGAGTTCGCCGACCTGGTCAAGGCGGGGCGGACTCACCTGATGGACGCAGTTCCGGTCACTCTCGGCCAGGAGTTCGGCGGCTACGCGGCCCAGGTTCGGCAGGGAATCTCGCGGGTGGAGGTGACCCTGCACCGGGTTGGTCAGATTCCGTTGGGCGGAACGGCAACCGGGACGGGCCTGAACACTCACCCCGAGTTCGCCGAGCGGGTGCGGACGCGGTTGGCTGTCGAGACTGGCCTCACGATCCTCCCTCCCGCCGATCCCTTCGAAGCGCAAGCGGCGCGTGACGCCCTCGTCGAGGTCTCTGGAGCGCTCAAGGTCGTCGCGGTCTCCTTGACGAAGATCGCCAATGACCTCCGCCTGATGGCGTCGGGCCCGCGCGCCGGGCTTGCTGAGATCGTCCTCCCCGAGCTCCAGAAGGGCAGCTCGATCATGCCGGGCAAGGTCAATCCGGTCATCCCCGAGGTGGTCACGCAGGTCTCGGCGCAGGTGATCGGCAACGACACGGCGATCACAGTCGGCGGCATGCAGGGCCATTTCGAGCTGAACGTGTTCGTGCCGCTCCTGGCCCGCAACCTTCTCGATTCGATCAAGCTGCTCGCGAGCGCCGCCCGCCTCTTCTCCGAGAAGTGTGTCGAGGGGATCCAGCCGAATCGAGAGAACCTCCAGCGCTACGCCGAGCTGACTCTTGCCGCGGCGACGGCGCTGAACCCGCATGTGGGTTACGACAAGGCGAGCGAGATCGTCAAGGAAGCCGTCTCCTCCGGCCGCTCGCTGCGCGAAGTCGCGCGTGAAGCCGGGGTTCCCGACGACGTCCTCGACAAGGCGCTGGACTACCGCGCAATGGCACGGCCCCACGACGGTTAGGGCGCTCTTCGGCGGCCCCCTCCGCCGTTCGAGCAGGAGAGTTGCCAGTGCCCTGGAAAACGTGCGGGCGTGACGACCGTCACGAAACCACTTCTGCTTGCAGCCGCTGCGCTCGCTGCGTTCGTGCTTGTCTACCCGACGGTCCGCGAACGCCTGCCGTCGTTGCATGTCCTGGGTAACCCCACGACAGGCTCGGGCGTCTCGCAGAGCGCGGCACAGATCTCTCCGGGCGAGTTCGAGCAGATCGAGGCTGGGATCTCGCCCGCCGGGATACGCGCGACAGTGGGCGAACCCGCGAGCAAGAGCGAGACGACGGTAGAGGGGCTCCGGCTCGAGTGCTGGTACTACGGAGTCGCGGGCTCGACCGGGGCCTATCAGCTCTGCTTCAAGAACGGCCGCCTCGCCACGAAGCTGCGCTTCGGCCGAGGCTGAGGGTCAGTAAGCGACGCTCCTCGGCCGCGTCTAACTCAACGCGGACGCGTGCTGCTCGTCGGCGCGGTACGAGGAGCGCACGAGCGGGCCAGAGAACACCGAGCCGAAGCCGAGCGCCTCTCCCTGCTCGCGGAACCAACGGAACTCGTCAGGGTGCACCCACCGGTCGATCTGCGCGTGGCGGGAGGACGGCTGCAGGTACTGGCCGATGGTGACAACGTCGACGCCGTGCTCCCGCAGGTCGCGCATGGTCTCGACGACCTCCTCGTTGGTCTCGCCGAGGCCGACGATGATTCCCGACTTGGTCAGGACCGGGTAGTCGGCGACCTCCCTTGCCCGGGCGAGGAGCCAGAGCGCCTTGTCGTAGGAGGCCTTGGCTCCGCGCATGCGCCGGTGCAAGCGTCGGACCGTCTCGATGTTGTGGTTGAAGACGTCCGGCCGCTCCGCCAGGACGACAGCGAGCGCCTCCTCCTCGTGACCCAGGAAGTCGGGTGTGAGCACCTCGACGCTCGCCTCCGGGAGCTTGCGCTTCAGAGCGCGGATCGTCGCCGCGTAGTGGGCCGCGCCCTTGTCCGCCAGGTCGTCGCGATCCACGGATGTGACCACGACGTGCTTCAGTCCCATCTGCGCTGCGGTTGCCGCCAGCCGGAGCGGCTCGAGGGGATCAGGCGGATGCTCGGGTCGGCCGGAGTGGACGTAGCAGTAGCGGCAGGCGCGTGTGCAGGTCTCGCCGAGGATCTGGAACGTGGCGGTGCCGCGCCCCCAGCACTCGGCGATGTTGGGGCAGCGAGCCTCCTCGCAGATGGTGTGGAGCTGCTGGCCGTGGATGAGGTCCCGCACCTCGAAGTAGCGGGAGTCCGCGCTCGGCGCGCGCACCTTCATCCATTCCGGCCTGCGGGGCCGCTTCTGGACGGGAAGGGATTGGTGCATAGTCTTCGACCCTAATCCCTTAAGGAGGGGGTCCGCGGGGGAACCCTGGGTTCCCCCGCGTGAGTCAGCGACTGGCTGCGAGCTTTGCATGGGTGGGTTGTGCCCAGAGGCCCGGGCCGTCATCCGCGGGAAGCTCCTCGAAAGCGAGTTGGAACACGTCTTCCAACGCGGCTGCTGCTGCTGGCCGCACCTCGTCAACCGAGACCGGGCGGCCGAGCTCCCGCGCCATTGTCGTGAAGGCGGCATCCTCGAGGCCGCAGGCGGTGATCCAGTCGGTGAAGGGAGCGGGGTCGAGGTCGACGTTGAGCGCGTATCCGTGCGTCGTCACCCAGCGGGAGATGTGCACGCCGATGGAGCAGATCTTCCTCGGTGGGCTCTGGAGCCAGACGCCTGTGAGGCCGTCGATCCGCGTGGCTTCGATGTCGAAGGCCGCCAGCGTCCGGATGATCGCCTCCTCAAGGTCGCGGCAGTAGCGCCTGACGTCACGCCCGTGCCGGTTGAGGTCGAGGATCGGGTAGCAAACGAGTTGCCCGGGCCCGTGGAAGGTGGACTTGCCGCCGCGGTCGGTCTCGACGACCTCGACCGCCGCGCCGGGCGGAACATGGACCTCGTCTCCGTCGGTCCTCCGTCCCAGCGTGATCACCGGGGGATGCTCGAGCATGACGACCGTGTCGGGAATGGCGTCCTGCGAGACCGCTCCCGCGAGCGCCCGCTGGAGCTCCCAGGCCTCCAGGTAGGGGGTCTCCCCCAGGTTCAGCAGGTATCCGGTTTGCGACATGGGCCTATTCGGCCGATTCGTCCCAGCTCTCGAGCCGCTCGCGGAGGTCACGCAGGAAGCGGCCGGCGAGGGCGCCGTCGACGAGCCGGTGGTCGTAGGTGAGCGTGAGGTTCATGATCGAGCGAATCGCGATCGCGTCCTCGCCCAGCTCGTCCTCCACGACCCAGGGGCGCTTGACGACCGCGTACGTGCCGAGAATCGCCGCCTGCGGCTGGCTGATGATCGGCGTCCCGTGGAAGGTTCCGTAACCGCCCGGGTTCGTGATCGTGAAGGTTCCGCCCTGGACGTCGTCCGGCAGGAGCTGCTTTTCCCGCGCCCGCTTGGCGACATCGGCGATCGCCTTCGCCAATCCCAGCAGGTTGAGCGTCTCCGCGTTCTTCACCACGGGCACGATGAGGCCCTTGCCGTCCGCGAGCTCGACGGCGAACGCGAGATTGACGAACTGGCGCGTGACGATCGAGTCGCCCCGGATCTCACCGTTGATCCACGGGTAGTCCTTGAGCGTCTCGACGACCGCGCGGGCGACGAAAGCGAGATAGGTCGGGTTCACCCCGTAGGCGTCTGCCCACTCCTTCTTGAGCTTCTGCCTGAGCGAGGCGATCTTCGTCATGTCGACCTCGATCGAGCTCGTGACGTGGGCCGACGTGTCGAGCGAGCGCCGCATGTGCTCGGCGATGCCTTTGCGCATCGCGCTCATCGGTTCGACGATCTCGCCCGCGCCCGCCGGCGCGGCTGCGGGCGCAGCGGCCGGAGCCGGCGGTTGCTTCTGAGGCGCCGGTGCCGCAGGAGCCTGCGCCTCCTCTTCGGCAGGTGCTACGGGTGCCTGCGCGGGGCCGGATTCGATGTGCTGGAGGATGTCCTTCTTGGTCACCCGCCCGCCTCGGCCGGTGCCCTCGATCTGGGAGATGTCGACGTCGTGCTCGGCCGCGATGCGCGCGACGACGGGCGAGACGAACTTCCCCTGCGGCCGCCCGTCCCCGTCCGGCTCAGGCGCAGCAGCAACCGGCTCAGGCGCAGCAGCAACCGGCTCAGGCGCAGCGGCAACCGGCTCGGGCGCGGGAGCCTGTTCAGCCTCCGGCGGAGCAGGTTCCGCCTGGGGCGCCGGCTCGGGAGGCGTTTCCACGGTCTCGGCGGCCGCGGGCTCGGCCTCCCTGGCGTCTTCGACTCTCTCCGCCGTCGGAGTCTCTCCCTCGGCCCCGGCGGCAGCTTCGCTCGCCTGGGCTGCCTGGGTGGTCGCCGGTTCGGGTGGCGTCTCGGGCGCCTGGGCCGCCCCGTCCCCGGGGGAGATGACAGCTATCTTCGTGCCCACCGCGACGGTCTCGCCCTCCTGGGCGAGGATCTTCTGGACGACGCCGGATGCAGGGCTCGGGATCTCGGTGTCGACCTTGTCCGTCGAGATCTCGAGCAGCGCCTCGTCGGCGGCGATCTGTTCGCCCTCCGACTTGAGCCACTTCGTGATCGTTCCTTCCGAGACGGACACGCCCATCTGGGGCATGACCACGTCGACTGCGGTGCCGGTAGCCATCAGTAGTCCGCGAGCTCTCTGAGGCCGGCGACCACGTCGTCCACCTGCGGAATGAAAGCCTTCTCGAGGACGGGCGCGAACGGCACGGGGGTATCGGGAGCGGCGACCCGGCGCACGGGGGCGTCGAGATTCTCGAACGCCTCCTGGGCGATCGTGGCTGCGATCTCGGCCCCGAAGCCGCCCGTGAGTGTGTCCTCGTGGAGGACCAGCGCCTTGGACGTCTTCTCCACCGAGCGCAGCACGGCTTCCTTGTCCCAGGGAGCGAGCGTGCGGAGATCGAGGATCTCGACGGAGATGCCCTCCTCGTCGAGCTTCTGGGCGGCCTCGTCGGCGGTGTAAACCATGGCGCCCCAGGTGATGACCGAGAGGTCGTCGCCCTCGCGATGCACGCGCGCCTCTCCGAAAGGCACCGTGTACCGCTCGTCCGGGACCTCGTCCTTGATCCGGCGGTAGAGGTGCTTGTGCTCGAAATAGAGGACGGGGTTCGGATCCTGGATGGCCTCGATGAGGAGGCCCTTCGCATCGGCCGGCGTAGCCGGGCAGACGACCTTCAACCCGGGGATGTGCGCGAAGCTCGACTCGGGGTTCTGTGAATGGAACGGGCCTCCGGAAAAGCCCCCGCCTGAGGGGAGGCGCACCGTGATCGGGACCGGGGTGCCGGCCCGGTAGCGCTGCTTGGCGGCCACCGTGACGAGGTGATCCCAGGCGCAGGAGATGAAGTCGGCGAACTGCATCTCGGCCACCGGCCGCATACCCATGATCGCGGCCCCCGTGCAGCCCCCGACGATGGCGGTCTCCGACAGCGGCGCGTCGATCACGCGCCAGGGGCCGAACTCCTCCTGGAAGCCCTGGGTGACCTTGAACGCGCCGCCGTAGACGCCGACGTCCTCGCCGATCACGAAGACGCGCTTGTCGCGGCGCATCTCCTGGCGGAGACCGTCGGAGATCGCCTGCAGGTAGGTCATGACAGCCATCAGTGAGTCATCACTTGTGGTGGGGCGTCTCGAGGTCTTCGGGAGCGGCATAGACGCCCTCGAGGAGGGTGTCGACCTCGGGCTCGGGGCTCTCGTCGGCTCGCCGGATGGCGTCGTTCAGGATCCTCTTCACGTCACCGCGAATCTCTTCCTCTTCTTCGTCCGTGAACTGGGCGTTGTCGCGGAGCCAGGTCCGGAAGCGCTCGAGCGGGTCGCGCTTCGCCCACTCCTCGAACATCTCCTTCGGGACGTAGGAGGCGTCATCGTGGACTGCGTGGCCCTCCATGCGAAGGGTGAGGCACTCGATCAGGGTGGGGCCACCGCCCTCCCTCGCCTTCTCGACCGCGGCCTTCGCTTCGCGGTAGACCGCCAGGACGTCCGTTCCGTCGACGACGACGCCGTCGAAGCCGTACGCCTTTGCGCGGTCGGCCAGGTGCTCGCACGCGTACTCGAGATGGGTGGGGGTCGAATAGGCCCACTGGTTGTTGTCGCAGACGAACACCACCGGCAGGCGCCGGACGCCGGCGAAGTTCATGCCCTCGTGCGTGTCGCCGCGCGCGGACGCTCCCTCACCGAACCAGGCGACCGCGACGCGCTTCTCCTCACGGATCCGGAACGCCAGCGCGCAGCCCACGGCGACGGGGAGCATGGCCGGCAAGTGGCTGACCATGGCGATGAGGCCGAGCCTGTCGTCGGCCATGTGCACGTTCCCGTCCTTTCCCTTCGTCGGGCCGTCGGCCCGTCCCATGAACTGCGCGAAGATCCGCCACGGCTCGACGCCGCGGACGACGTGGACGCCCATGTCGCGGTGGAGCGGGGTACCCACGTCCTCGGAGGCCATCGCAGTCCCGACCCCTACGGCCGCGGCCTCGTTCCCGCGCCCCGTGTAGAAGCTTCCCGGGATCTTTCCCTGCTTGTAGAGAATATGGCCGCGCTCCTCGATCCCGCGCGTAAGGATCAGGTTCCGGAAGATGCCGAGAAGATCCTCGCGGTCGAGGCCTGCGTCTTTGATCTCGCTCAGGGAGCCGACCGGCTCCGCTTCCCGGGCGATCGCCATGCGCAGGGAACGATAGCGGCTAAGGGATAGGCTCAGGGCGTGGGCAAGGCCTCCGACTGGCTCCGCGAGGAGCGTCGCAAGACGCTCGGGGACTGGGTCGCCTTCTGCCTCTCCTGCGGGCACGCGCAACGGTATTTCGAGGAGAGTGCGGAGGAGCTGCCCTCGGTCTGCCCGACCTGCGGGGGCCACATGCGCTCGCAGTGCCCGGCGTGCAGCGCCCGCTTCAGCTCGGTCTTCGCGGTCGAATGCGAGGTGTGCGGCTCAGCCCTGCGCGCCGGCGAAGCGTTCGGCAGCCCGATCCGGAAGCCCTAGCTCCAGTTGCGCAGGCGCTCGGATACGTAACTCTGTCCCACGGAGTCGGCGTTCTCGGCCAGCCAGTCGGCGAAGCGGCGCGTTCCCGTAGGCGCGGCCTTCGATGTCAGGAGGCCCTGCATGAGCCCCGCCAGCTCCGCGCGCGTCACGAGCGTGTCGCGCAGGATCTTCCCGGTCAGCGCGCTGAGACCGAATGCGAGCCGAGGGCTTGCGTGCACGATGGCCGCGCGCGAGCCGACTGCTTCCCGGACGAGCCGCACGAGCTGCTCGAAGGAGAAGATGTCCGGCCCGGCCGCGTCCAGGACCGTCGGCTCCGTCCCGAGTCCGGCCGCGACGGTCAGCTCGGCGACGTCCTGGACGGCCACCGGCTGGAGCGTGTAATCGCCGGAGCCCGGGATGACGAAGAGCGGCAAGCGGCGCAGGAGCCAGGCGATGTTGTTCACGAGCACGTCTTCCCGAGCGAAGACGAGCGTCGGGCGGACGATCGCGTAGGAGAGCCCGGATGAGGAGAGAGCTTCCTCGGCGAGAGCCTTCGCGCGGAAGTACGGGAGCGTGGAGGACGCCGAAGCGTTCGAGACGCTCAGCTGGACGACGCGCCGCACGCCGGCCTCCCGGGCGGCGCTGAGGAGCGTGGCGGTGTTGTCGAGAACCCGCTCGAACGTGACGGTCCCGCGAGGAGAACGAATCCAGTACGTGTTGTAGAGGGTGTCGGCGCCGCGGAGGCGCTCGGTCAGCGTGTCGAGGTCGAAATCGAGCGGGAAGGCCTCGACTCGCGCCCCGAAAGGACTCGCGCTCTGCGGGTGCCGCGTCAGCGTCCGAACCTCGCGGCCGAGCTCGAGTAGGCGCGCGGCGACGTATCTCCCGGTGAAGGAGAAGGCGCCGGTGACGACGTCCATCGCTAGCGAGCGAGAATCTCGGAGAAGCGAATCAGCGTGACGATGTCCTCCTCGGTCACGTCACGGTTGTAGAGCTGGCCGAGGGAGCTGGCCATGTCCTCGGGCCGGCGGATCTCCGGGTTGTCGTGCTCGATCTCGCGAGGCGAGAGCTCCATCAGGCGCTTGACCTCGACCTTGTCGATGACGGCGTCGAAGATCTTCTCGCGGGGCCCGTAGCGCTGGCCGACGAGGATCTGCACGACCATCCCCTTCTTGTACTTGCTGGACTTGTCGCCGAGCCGGATCGTGGCCGTCTTCCGGCGGCTGCGCAGCTGGTCGGACACGATCGGGGAGTAGAAGTTGAGGGCGTACATCGAGGTTTGTTCGGGCGGCACCGCGGCCGCCGCATCATAAGGCCCGCGCGCCGCAGATTTGAAGGGCTTTCTCCGCCATCTCCCGCTCTCCCTTGTAGGAGAGAAGCTGGGGGGCGTCTGCCAGCGGGAGCCAACGGGCCTCGGCGACCTCGTGCCGGAACGCTTCAGGGACGTCCCCGAGCCGGCCCCGGATGTAGCGAACGAGGAAGAAGCTGACCACTTTGAAGACTCGCTCTCCTCGCCACGTGTAGACGTAGCGGACGTCGCCGAGCTTCTCGACGAGCCGCCCTTCGACGCCGGTTTCCTCGGTCACCTCGCGGACGGCGGCGTCGGCTGCGCTCTCGCCCGGCCCGATCAGTCCTTTGGGGAGAGCCCAGACGTTCTGCTTTCCCGCGGGGCGAATGGCAGCCAGCCGCCATTCCCCGCGCAGGCGCCGAACCACCACTCCGCCTGCCGAAAACTCTCGCCGCATCGCCCGAAGATAGTGATTCGGCTGGGGGCGCTGCTGCCAGCCGGGTTACTAACATCGCGGCCGTGCGCCGCCTGCTCCTCCTCGTCTGCGTTGTCGTGTTCGTCGAGACCATGCTCTACTCGGCGCTCGTCCCCCTCCTGCCGGGTTACACCCACGAGTTCGGTCTCTCCAAATCTGCCGCGGGCCTGCTCGTGGGCGCCTACGCAGCCGGCGCTGTGCTCGGAGCTCTTCCTGGCGGAATCGCCGCTGCACGCTACGGCCCGCGCCGCGCGCTGCTCATCGGTCTGCTCCTCATGGGCGTGTCGAGCCTCGCCTTTGGCTTCGCGGGGGACGCCTGGACGCTCGGGGGCGCCCGCTTGGCTCAGGGCCTCGGCGGCTCGCTCGCCTGGGCCGGAGCGCTCACCTGGCTGATCGCCGGCACGCCGCGCACGAGACGCGGAGAGATGCTCGGGACTGCCATCGGCTCCGCGATCTTCGGCGCTCTGCTTGGCCCTGCAATCGGCGCGCTGGCCCACCAGGTCGGGCCGCGCCCGGTGTTCGTCGGCCTTGCGGGGCTGGCGGCGATCCTCGCAGGCTGGGCCCTACGCACGCCTCCGGCCGACGCCGAGCCGCCGCGCCGCGGGGCGATCGTAGGGGCCCTGCGCGAGCAGCAAGTGCTCGGGGCGCTCTGGCTCATGACCATCCCTGCGCTCGTCTTCGGCGTGGTCGGAGTGCTGGCGCCGCTCGCGCTGGACCAGGCAGGCTGGAGCGCCGCGGCCATTGCCGTGGCGTGGATCGCCTCCGCGGCCATCGAGATGTTCATCGCCCCTTGGATCGGCCGTGTCTCGGACCGGCGGGGGCGCTTGCTGCCCCTACGGGTTGCACTCGGCGGCGCGGTTGTCGTCCTCGTCGCCTTCTCCCTGGCCGACCGCCCAGCCGCCGTCGTGCCGATCCTCATCCTCTCCGGAATCACTTTCGGAGCGTTCTGGGCGCCCGCGATGGCACTGCTCTCGGACGCGGCGGAGCGCATTGGGCTCGCACAGGGACTCGCCTTCGGCCTGATGAACGCCGCCTGGGGCGGGGGGAATGCGCTCGGGCCTCCGGTCGGTGGCGCGCTGGCCGACACAGCAGGGGACGCGCTTCCCTACGCGCTTGCAGCGGTGATCTGCGCCGGAACACTTCTCTTCGTGCTTTTCGTTGGCACTCGTGACCTCCGAGTGCCAGAGAACCCTTGATGGCGGGTCCGAGACTTCGCTAACATGCTGCTGGCACTCGCAGTGAATGAGTGCCAGAACTTCGAGAGGCTAGAGGAGGGAAAGCTGAATGGATCTACAGCCCCTGGGTGACAGGCTGATCGTCGAGGCCCTCGATGAAGAGGAGACTACGTCGAGCGGCATCGTCCTCCCGGACACGGCGAAGGAGAAGCCGCAGCGCGGCCGCGTCCTCGCTGTCGGCCCCGGCCCCCGGGACGAGGACGGCAACCACATCAAGATGGAGCTCGAGGAGGGTGACGAGATCATCTTCTCCAAGTACGGCGGAACCGACATCAAGCTCGGTCCCGACGAGTACCTAATCCTCCGCGAGTCGGATGTCCTGGCCAAGGTCGTGACGTCCGGTCGGAAGAGCTCGAAGAAGAAGGAGCTGGCAGGCGCAGCCGCCTGAGCGAGGGCAGTCCCTCGCCCACCCGAACCACCGGAACACAAGGAGAATCTGAATGGCTCATAAAGAGTTGAAGTTCAACGAGGATGCGCGGCGCGCTCTCGAGCGCGGCGTGAACGTCCTCGCTGACGCGGTCAAGGTCACGCTTGGCCCCAAGGGTCGGTACGTCGTGCTGGACAAGAAGTTCGGCGCGCCGACGATCACGAACGACGGCGTCACGATCGCGCGTGAGATCGAGGTCGAAGACGTCTTCGAGAACCAGGGCGCCCAGCTCGTTCGCGAGGTCGCCACGGCGACGAACGACGTCGCGGGCGACGGCACCACGACCGCGACCGTTCTCGCCCAGGCCATCGTCCGCGAGGGTCTGAAGAACGTCGCCGCGGGTGCCAACCCGATGGGTCTCAAGCGGGGCATCGAGCAGGCCGTCGATGCGGTCGTCGAGCACCTGAAGTCGCAGTCGAAGGAGATCTCGGGCAAGGAAGACATCGCCCGGGTCGCCACCATCTCCGCGCGCGAGCGGGAGATCGGCGACGTCATCGCCGACGCGATCGAGAAGGTCGGCAAGGACGGCGTCGTCAACGTCGAGGAGGGCCAGACCTTCGGACTCGAGCTCGAGTTCACCGAGGGCATGCAGTTCGACAAGGGCTACCTCTCGCCGTACATGATCACGGACGCCGAGCGCATGGAGGCCGTGCTCGACGACCCCTACATCCTCATCGCCAACCAGAAGATCGGTGCGGTGAAGGACCTCCTGCCGGTGCTCGAGCAGGTCATCCAGGCCGGCAAGCCGTTGCTGATCGTCGCTGAGGACGTCGAAGGCGAGGCACTCGCGACGATCGTCGTCAACAAGCTGCGCGGCACGTTCCAGGCCGTTGCGGCCAAGGCCCCGGGCTTCGGTGACCGCCGCAAGCGGATGCTCGAGGACATCGCCATCCTCACCGGTGGCGAGGTCATTACGGAGGAGTTGGGCCTCAAGCTCGAGAACACGAAGCTCTCGCAGCTCGGCCGGGCTCGTCGGATCGTCATCAACAAGGACACCACCACGATCATCGACGGCGGCGGTGACTCCGAGGCGATCAAGGGCCGCATCAAGCAGCTCAAGGCCGAGATCGAGACCACCGACTCGGACTTCGACCGCGAGAAGCTCCAGGAGCGGCTCGCGAAGCTGTCCGGCGGCGTCGCGGTCGTCAAGGTCGGCGCGGCCACCGAGACCGAGATGAAGGAGAAGAAGCACCGCGTCGAGGACGCGCTGCAGGCCACCCGAGCCGCCCTCGAGGAGGGCATCGTTCCCGGTGGCGGCGTCGCGCTCCTGAACGCCGTCTCGGCGATCAAGCTCGAGGCCTACGAAGGCGACGAGCGCACGGGCGCAAGCATCGTGGCTCGCTCGCTCGAGGAGCCGATCCGCCAGCTCGCCGACAACGCGGGCCTCGAGGGCTCCGTCGTCGTCGACACCATCCATCGCGGAACCAAGGGCCACGGGCTCAACGTCGACACCGGTGTGTACGAGGACCTCGTAAAGGCGGGGATCATCGACCCGACGATGGTGACGCGCTCGGCGCTCCAGAACGCTGCGTCGATTGCCAAGAACATCCTCACCACCGAGGCGATCGTCGCCGAGGCGCCGGAGAAGCAGCCGGCCGCCATGGGCGGCGGAATGCCCGACATGGGCGGGATGATGTAAGAAGTCACGGGGGAAACCAGGTTTCCCCCGTGTGCCCCCTTCTTAAAGAAGAAGCACAGCGAAGAGGCCGGGCAACCCGGCCTCTTCGCTTTAACAGTCCTACTCTTGTTACGGGTTCAACTCGCCTGCCGCACCCTGCGGATTGCCGGATAGCGTCGAGTTGTTAAACGCGGTTCGGTCGCCGCTCGCACCGCCGGCGAAGTTCCAGTTCTTGCCGAACGCCCCGAAGCTGCCGTGACCTGCGCAGATCGTGGCGGTCATCGAAGTCGTACAGCCGACCTCGGAATCGGTGCAGTAGTCGGCACCGCCGGGTGCGGTGCCCGCCGATGCCGCTGCCGGCACGGCCAGCGCTGCCGCGATCCCCGCCGAGACCAAGAGCTTCTTCATGGGAACCCCCTTTTTCCCTTTTGACTGCAGTCGGAGCATCCACGCATGCGGACTGTTGTCAAGAACGTCACTCTCTTTGATCTCAGCGCAACAAGGCTGGCTTCGCAGCCGCCCTTCCTCGTGGTCCGGTAGCTGCACGGCGAGCCATTTAGGCCTTAGCCCAGGACGCGCTGTACGCCCCCCAACGTGGGCGGGATGATGCAGTCGAGCCTTCGGGCTCAGGGATGAGAAAAGGGGCGCCGAGGCGCCCCTTTTCGTTGGTCCAATGTGGCCTCGGGCTAGTGGATGATCGCCCCGAAGATGTTCTGGTCCAGCCCGCCCGCGTTCGGGCAGTTGTCGGGAGACCAGGATCCGTCGGTCGACTGCACCCGGCACTGGTGGACGTCGAACCCGTCCGTCCCGTCGCCGTTCGTGTAGCGCGGATCCGTTCCCGGCTTCGTCTCGGCCGGATCCCGCTGGTCGGTCCACGTCATGAAGACCGTGTCGCCGACAGCCGAGATGTAGTTGTAGTCGCCGAAGAACGGGACGTCGCGGTTGCTGAACTGCTCGTACTGCGGCATCTGCGCCGCCGAGGACACGAGCCGCTCCGTCCAACTCGTCCCCAGGTTGGTGGAGACGGCGTAGAACGTCTGGACGCCCACGCCGGCCCCGACGGACACGCTGCCGGGCGGGTTGCTCGAGACCCAGTGGTTCGCGATCGGCACCGTCCGGTAGTCGCCGCCGCTCGGGGTCGACGGGGGCCCGCTCGGCGTGTCGTTGCGGCTGTCCTGCCAGACGACATGGAGCTCGCCCGCGTTCGCGTCGATGTCGGGGAAGAACTGGTGTCCCCTCGCCAGGTTCGGGGTGATCCGGGCCGGGGCGCTCCAGTCCGCTCCGCCGTTGGAGGTCTTGATGAAGTAGATCTGCCCCTGGCTGCCGACGCCGGGCTCGACCGTCTCGTACGTGCTGCCGGTCGGCGTCTCGGTACCTGGCAGGGTTGCGTTGAAGACGACGTATGCCGCACCTGGATGCGTCGTGTCGGTCGGATCGGCGGTGATCCGCACCTGGCTGTTCTCGCGGAAGAAGACGTAACCCGACTCGCAGGCCGACGGCCCGTCGCCGCAGTCGCGGGCGGAGCCGTCACCCACGTCCCAGTGAACGAACTCTTTCGCGACGGCAGGCTTCGCGAACGTCGCTCCCCCGTCCGTCGACTTCGTCCACGCGACCGCATCGCGCTGCAGCTGGCCCATGTTGAACTCGAACTGGCGCCAGGCGACGAAGACGGTCCCGTCGCTCGTAACGGCGATGTCGCAGAACTGGCTCCCGTGGATCGAGTCGGAGATCTTCTGGGGCTGCGAGTACGTCTCGCCGCCATCGGTCGAGCGGGAGAAGAAGACGCCGTTGTTGCCGGCGACCCCCGTGTAGCGGGCCCAGCAGACGTACACGTTCCCCCACGGCCGTGACGCATTACCGGCGTAGGGACTGTTCACGCCCCGGTCGACCTCGAGCTGCACCTTGTCGTTGGACAGGCCGGCGAAGGGCTGCGACGGTGTCCCCTTCGCGACGACCGCCGTCCAGCGGTAGTCGGGCCTCGCCGCCGAGTTCGGCCAGTCGTAGCGGGCGGCGAAAATCGACCCGTTGCCCGGCTTTACGCGGTTGAAGCCGATGACACCGTAGAAGAGGTGGCCCCACCGGTCCCAGGTCTGCACCGGATCGCCCGAGTTGATGACGAGGCAATGCTGGGGGCTGATCGAACAGTCGCTTCCTTCGGCAGAGGTGTCGGTCGGATAGCCGGGAAGCAGGCTGTTCGTCCAGCTGGCGCCTCCGTTCGTCGTGTAGTAGAAGCCGGCGTAGGCGTCGGTTGTCGTCGGCAGGGCGCAGTAGTCGTTCGAGCCGGCGGTCATGCGCGAGGTGTTGTTCGGATTGACTGCCGCGGTCGGCTCGTTCTGCTGGCGTTCTCCGCCCCCCTCGTCGTTGGCCGGAGTGGGCGTCGGCGCGTCGGCCGTCGTGTCGGTGAAGTCGCTCGAGCACGATTGGATCGTCACGTCGGTCCCGCCGTCGTGCCGCACGTAGTCCCTGTCGGTGACCTTGACGTCGGCGCCCGCGGACACCGCAAGCGCGAGCGCGACGAGTACGCACGTTGCGGCCGGAAGGAGGAAACGTTTCATACCTCATCCCCTTTCTGTCCCGAGTCGGGGACTAGGGGCGGCCGGGATGCCGCCCCTAGCTTGCTCGCTGTTACGGGGTCGGGTCGGCTCCCGACCAGCCGAAGATGTCGGTGTTGCCGAAATTCGGCTCGCAGTCTTGCTGCGGCGCCGGCCTCGGCACGTCGTCGGCCGTGTCCGCCGTACGTAACGACATGCGCCAGGCGTCCATGTCCGGGCAGTTCTCGGTGTTCCGCGCGTCGTTCCAGACCGCTGCCCCGTAGTCTCTCGTCGCCACTGCGTAGACGTAGTCGCCGAGAAACTCCGCGACAGGCGGGTTGTTCTGGCTCGAGCCTCGAGGGTCGCCTTCGGCACCACGATGTACCTCCGTCAACGCCCCGGGCACGCCGCTGACTTCCGCGTGCAGCACGACCCCGACGAGGACGCGCGGATCGGTCGTGTTGTTTCGGAACGGGGTCGTGAAGGCGTTGTAGACGACGTACAGGTCGGTCCCGTCCGGTGAGAGGGCCGGTGCCGCGTAGTAGCCGCGATCGTCCTCTCCGGTCTCGACCGCCGTCGGGGTCGACCACGTCGCGCCGCCGTTCTGCGAGTAGCTGAGCATGACGTGCTCGTTGTTCTGACCGTCGCGTCCGTCGCTCCAGACGTCGACGAT
>Ga0137367_10000032_pt1 | contig 86652 bp, 72 predicted proteins | sample SagtaG_14_FD_104939 | JGI IMG/M metagenome (GOLD analysis project Ga0137367, IMG submission 104939) | Vadose zone soil microbial communities from Sagehorn Ranch, Mendocino, California, USA - Sage1_L_80_16 metaG | ecosystem: Environmental > Terrestrial > Soil > Vadose zone | place: USA... | reverse complement strand
TGGTGGCCGAGGTGCACGACCGGATGCCGGCCATTCTGAACGAAGAAGATTATGATCGCTGGCTTGATCCCGGAATCACGGATCCCGAGCGAGTTCAAGATTGCCTCAAACCATTCGATCCGAAATTAATGAAAAGTACCCGGTGAGCAAACGTGTGAATCGCCCTGAAAATGACGATGAAACCTGCGCCCAGGAAATCCCACCAGACGACACTCCTCTGAATCTGTTTGAGCCGCCGTCTGATCGAGCGTAGTTGCGGCAGACCTATTTGCGGAATGGCGACACCGCGCAAACGCGTGTAAAGGCCCTGCAGACGGCTCCTGGGAGGTTCCTGGGATCGAAGTGTCGGCCTGTTTACGATATGTAGGCACTTATGATAATATGCCGACATATCGTAATGGTGCGCTCATGGCACTCTCCAAGACTGAACTGGTAGCCCGGATGGTTCGCCGCTCGGGAGTTTTCCGCTCCCGCGATCTGGATGACGGTGGCATCCCCCGGCAGTATCTCCGTCGGGCCAAAGAGCGCGGACTCGTGAAGCAGATTGGGCGCGGCCTGTATGTGGCTGACGACACCGCCGCGACCGAGCACCACAGTCTTGCGCAAGCTGCGAAACGAGTCCCGAATGGAGTGATCTGTCTGCTCTCGGCGTTGCGTTTTCATGGTCTGACCACCCAGTCGCCGCACGAGGTGTGGATGGCCATTTCGCGCAAGGCGCGGCGCCCGCGGCAGAACCATCCTCTGCTGCGTATCGTACGCTTTTCTGGAGCGGCACTTGAATACGGCGTGATGACAAAAAAAGTAGAGGGTGTTCCGATCCGTGTTTACACTCCCGCCAAAACGGTGGCCGACTGTTTCAAGTATCGCAACAAGATCGGGCTGGATGTGGCGCTCGAAGCGCTACGGGATTGTTACCGGCAACGTAAAGCGACCATGGATGAACTCTACGCGGCGGCGAAGGTGTGCCGGGTGGCGCGGGTGATGCAGCCTTACCTGGAGTCAATTGCGTGAAGAAAGCAGCCACGAACCTGCCGGCATCGGTGCGCCAGCGATTGCTGAACTTGGCCCACGAAAACCGGCAGGACTTCGGAATGCTTTTGACGAAGTATGCCCTGGAGCGTTTCCTGTATCGCCTCAGTGTCTCTCAGCACCGCGACAGTTTTGTGCTGAAGGGGGCGCTTCTTCTGCAAGTGTGGACTTCCGAGGTCTACCGGCCGACGCGGGACTTGGACTTGCTGGGACAAGCGACCGCACCGGCGAAGGGCTACCGCAAGGTTTTTGCGGACGTGTGTGAGCAGAAAGTGGAAGACGATGGCTTGACCTTCTTGGTCGACACGATTCGTGTCGAAAAGATCCGCGATGAAGAGGCGTACGAAGGCGTCCGGGTTTTGCTCGAAGCTCGCCTGGCCAACGCTCGCATTCCGTTGCAGATCGATGTGGGCTTCGGAGATGTCATCACACCCGAGCCAGTGGAGATCGATTATCCCACCATGCTGGCGTTTCCCAAGGCCAAGATGCGCGCCTATCCTAAGGAGACGGTGGTGGCGGAGAAGTTCGAAGCCCTCGTGAAGCTGGGTATGGCAAACAGCCGAATGAAGGACTTCTACGATCTCTGGGTGATGGCCGGAAGGTTTGAATTCTCGGGTGCGGTGTTTGCGGAGGCCCTGTCGGCGACCTTCGCGAGACGGAAGACTGTCTTGTCGGCGTCGCGTCCGTTGGTCTTTACCCCGGAATTTTCCGCGAGTCCAGCGAAACAGACACAGTGGCGGGCATTTCTGCGGAAGAGCGGACTGGAAGCAGACGCGTCTTTAGAAGACGTGACAAACGCGCATTCCTGATGCCGGTAGTGGAAGCAATCTTGCGCCAGAGGTCGATTCCTTCTCGCTGGCGACCCGGCGGCCCGTGGCGGGGCGCCGTCGCGGACGCTGAATAACTTTCCGCAGACTTGCGACGCAAGACAAGATAGGTGCATCTTCAAATAGTGTCCGTATCCCCCAGGCGATCGGCTGCGTATAAGTAAATATGGATAAGGACAATCCCGAGAGCGGCCGATCTGGGCCCTTCGAAGCACGCTACTTGGCGTTCCTTGAAACCATCACCAATCTTCGGCCTAGCCTGCACCGCTATTGTTCCCGCATGACTGGGTCGGTGTTGGACGGCGAGGACATTGTCCAGGATGCGCTCTTTCAGGCTTATCGCAAGCTTGAAAGCTTCGATGATCGCCGTCCGCTGGGCCCGTGGCTGTTCCAAATTGCTCACAATCAATGTATCGATTTCCTGCGCCGGCGTAAGGTTCGGCAACACGCAGAGGCAGCTGCCGTAAAGCCGGATCGCGTTATGCCCGTCGATCCTCCCGGACCCGCCCTTGGACATGCAGTTGAGCAGCTTGTGTTGTCCCTCCCTCCCAAGGAACGAGCCTGTGTGTTGCTGAAGGACATTTTTGATTACTCGCTCGAGGAGATTGCCGAACTGGTTGGTTCCACAGTTGGCGGTGTTAAAGCAGCGCTCAAACGTGGCCGCACCAAATTGGCGGCCATGCCAGACCAGCCGGCGGCCCCGCGCGCGAAGAATGCAGAAGTTGCCCAGCTGTTGCGTCTTTACGTTGAGCGATTCAATCAACGCGATTGGAACGGCGTCCGGGAACTCGTCTCTGCCGACGCTCGTTTGCAGGTGGCCGATCGATTCCTAGGAGCGGTGAGCGACTCGCCATACTTTGGAAACTACGAGCGCTGGCCGGTCGAGTGGCGAATGGCGTTGGGTGAAGTGGACGGTGAACCGGCGATCATTCGGCTGCACTTGGACAACAGCGAGTGGACGCCAAACGCAGTCGTCCGCCTCAAGGTCGTCGACAGGCGCGTCACAAGGATCACAGACTACGGACATTGTCCGTGGGTGCTACCTGCGGCCAGCACTGTCATCGTCGGTCAATCTTCCCCTAATTGATTCTGCACCGGGCACGTATCCCGGCGCCGCCGGGAGCCGTAATACACAATGAAAAGGCAATTCGGGAAATGAAAGGAAATCAAAATGAAGAAGCTTGTGCTGTCGATCTTTTTTCAGTTATTGAGTCTGAGTGCGGCCACGGTGTGGGCCCAGGAAGCCAAGTATCCTCCGCTCAGCGAATACATGATGACTCCTAGCGCCGAAGTGGCTCTGGCAAAAAGTGCGGCTCCCGAAAACATCTCGGATCATGCCACGATCAAGGTGTTAACGAGTTCTGGGTATCAAGTCGCTCGCCAAGGTGACAACGGCTTTGTCTGCATGGTGATGCGCGGGTGGTCAGCTCCGACCTACACACCGGCCCAATTCCGCGGATTAGTGTATGAGGCTGGCCTCCGTGCACCCATTTGTTTTGCCCCCACAGCATCGCAAACCGTGATGCCCTATTACGAACTGCGAAGCAAACTTGCGATGGCGGGAAAGACACCGGACCAGATCGCAGAAGGTGTTCAGACAGCCTATGCCAAAGGTGAGCTACCCAAGCGAGAGGGTGTCTCTTTCGCATACATGTGGTCTGCGGACCAAAATCTCGGAACAGGCATCGGCCATTGGCATCCTCACCTGATGGTGTTTGCCCCGTATTACGAGAACCCGATGATCGGCGGCAATCAGTTCGGTAGCCTGCTTCCACAAGTGTCCGATGACGCGGGAACGCCGTTCGCCGTGGTCGTAATCCCGGTGGACGATACCTTAGCCGTCAAGTCCAAGCCGTGAGGCGTACCGAAGGTTGGAGTCAATTGCACGAACATCACTAACTAAAAACACAGATTTCTACATTAAGAAAAACAGGAGTGTCGCCATGCAAAACGAGCTTCAGGAGTTTTCGAAGTATTGGGAGCAAGTAGCAGAGGGGAGCATCGCGCATGCGCGCGCTACCGCCCGATCAGTACGATTTTCGTCCAGACGCGGGTGGCCGGTCGCTCGGTGAACTCGCATGGCATCTCGCGGAGGTTGACGCTTACGTGTCTCTGGGCATCGAGCGCGGCGAGTTCAAGTTTGATGTCAAGCCGCCGCACATTGAACGGCCAAGAACCGTGGAAGGACTCGCCGCTGAGTACTATGTCGTGCACCACGAAGCGCTTGCGAGAATTACACGGCTTCAGCCGCATGAGTTTGATCGCGAGATGCAATATGCGGATGGGCAGCCTTGGAGCATCAGGAACCTGCTATGGCAAAAGCTGCTCTTGCATGCAATTCACCATCGCGGGCAACTGATGCTCTTGTGTCGCCTGGCTGGGGGTGTGCCTCCGGCTCTGTTCGGGCGCAGGCGCGAGGAAACCGTGGTCGCACAACGGCGGTAAGGCACAGGTTTCTCGTTCACGGAACCAGCCGACTTGAGCGGATCTATCGTAGGCGGAGAATTCGCTTGGCAAAAAAGACCGCCGTGATAGAGTGGGGCCGGAATGGATCGCGGCCAGAAGACCTGATCGCTGCGCACTGGCCCCTGTCTCATCGACCATACTTGCTCGAAAGCAGTCTGCTAGGAGTATTCGCGCCGGATAGTCTTTCGACCCTCGGGTCACCAACCGGAGGGTCTCACCAGGTCCTCGCTGATCACTTCAAAAGCGGAACGCATCCGGCAAGATCAATGCACTATGGCAGGTTTATGTGATCTGACTCCCCAACCACTTTTTCATCATCCACAACAACGGTGTGCCGTTTGGGACCTGCATCTGAAGCGTGTTTGGGCTCCATCGTGACCATATGCAGTTCCTTGGATGGAGTCTCAGATTCCACTTTCACTCCATATTTCCGGTGAGCGTGTTCTAAGTCAGGAACTGCGGCGTCTGGAGTTGCGACGAGTTCATCGGATATCGGCGTTACGTCAACAACCCGCATATTGGGTTTTGCCTTCTGTGCGATCTGACGCGCTTTGGTGGCCGCATCTTGCGACACCCTTTTGCTAGCCATTGTCCTCTTTGCCTTTGCCATAAAGTTTTCCCTAATTACCATCCTAAGCCTAGGCAGGTGAATTGTTTCCAGATCTTGAATTCAATTGCTCTGCCCACACTTGAATTCTGGCCATGTGGCAGTCCGGACGCATATTCCACTTTGGCATCGAATAGGGCCTGCGCTGGGCCAGAACCCGCTAACAGACGTCTAAAAAAAGCTGTATGCATCGGCCCACCAAAATAATTATACGGCGGAACCGTGGGGGAGTAATGAGTACCGGTGCAGCCCACAAAGGCACGTGCGCCAGCATGAAGATAGCTCAAGGCCATCGATTGTCCCGGTGTGCGGGTACCTAGTGGTTGACCGGCTATTGCGGTTGACGCGCGGCGATCTACTGTAAGCGCGCCCCAGCAACACCCAGCAAGAACAACACCAGATAGAACGTTTGGAACGTTCGTTACATTTACGGCTTCAACTGCGCCACCTCCGTCCTCTCCCCAAAACCGGGTGGCGTCGGAATCTGAGCCGTGGAGCATAAAATAGACAACATCACCAATAGCATTTTGAGGACCGATCCCAGCCGGAGCAGTAGGCCTCGAAACCAGGAACTTGGCCGCGCCTGGAAGGATACCGTAGGGACCAACTGCAAAAGGACGCGCATCATTTCGTACCCCGAAACGGCCTTTTCCCGGCGGGCTTGCATTTGCAGTGAGAGCAGCCATGACCAGTCTAGGAGCCTTAGCATCTGGAATCCTGGATACAGGGATTTCGGGGAGCATATCTCCATCTTTATCGCCATATGCTTCGTCATTCCAGACGACAAAATTGTCCGAATCCGATGATGAATTCACCTGCCCGCGTAGGCTTCCCGGGAGTACATCAAGGCGCTGAGAAGGAAGAACATCGTAGCCGCCCAGCAGCACAATTCCCGCATAATCAGACTTGGCAAGCTGAGTACGAATTTCCGGCCATGGGTTTGCCGGTTTTTGGACCTCATAGACGTCTTGACCGCCGGCCCTGATCAGTTGAATTGCTGTCCCCGCCTCTGAAGTTCCGATGTTGTTTTCCAAACGGGCACGATATGTCGCGAAAAGGAGTTTGGGGAGCTTGCGGCCAGAGGCAAGCCGCACATTGGAGGCCAGTTCAGCGAGTGTCGGAGTCCTCCGAGCTGGAATCACGGACCTTTTCCTAGGTAAGTCAGTAGCCGTGGAACCCGCGCGGGACAAATCAAAGGTTACAGTCACGCGCGTAATGTCGGATGCGACCTTCGCTGTAGCACTCAGCTCCGTAATGCCGGCTGATGTCCGAGTTGCCGTTGCTGTCGGGGTGACTCGGGCAACTTGGAGCGACGCTGTCGTCGACCCGGCCGGGGTGACAGTAGCGGCTGTGTCTTCGTTGGGCGTCGGATCGTTTAGTTTTCCAAATGAAATGTCTAAATGCGGCCCACTAGGGAGAAATGTTATCTTGATTTTTCCATTCCGGTCAGTTCGCGCCCAGTGTATGCGTGCACTGTTTTCATCAAGCAGTTGCAGAACTCCTGGGTCGGGATGACCGGCATCGTTCAGGCCACCTGTGTGGGCGAAGTGATTCGCTGGCGACCATTCTTTCAGTAGAGAATCGTCGAAGCCGTTATAGCTCGAGTGGTGTGTGAGCTTTATGAACCGATAGGGACCGGCAGACTTCACGGTCTGGCGCAGGGTCTTCATGAGTGGTGCGATGCCTGATATCTCAGGTTTGGCGAATTGCATGTCTCCAGCCAAGAGTGCCGTTGCACCTCCTACACTTAGCTTGATGACGATACTTTGATCATTGAGTGCGGCACCCTTTCCAGGACGGTCCTCGGCCCCTGCTGCATCTGCTTGGCTGAGGATTGATCTGTACAGCGAAACGAGATCAGCATCTGCGATTCGTGCCACATCGCTGGGTGCACGATCGTTAAACTTTGCGATCGCCTCTGAGCAGATCCCCAGATGTTGCGTCGTCGGCCCGAGAACCTTGAGTCCAAAATCACGGAATGCTGTTTCCAGGGACCTGTGTCCCCCTTTTCCATCGTAACGGACGATGTTCGTGCCCTTGTGTTCTAGAGTCGCAAGCATGTCTCGATAACGTGACTCAAGAGTGGCGAGATCTTCAAGGACCGGTTCGAGTTCGTCATCAGGCAAATGGGAGTAATCTTCCTCGCGCATGGCAGCCGCGAGTTTCTCGACGACAGTCAGAGCGTCGGGCCGAGGGGGTTGGAAGTCTTCCGAACGCCCGAAACCGAGCGTTTCGTCGGCAACCAGCGCCGAATCCGCCTCGATCGTACCTTGAGAGACCAGAGTTGGAAGGCAGCCGATGTGATCGGCGTGACAATGAGTAACGACGAGGAGGTCGAATTTAAAAGGTTCTGGATGTCCAAAGAGTTCTTCAAGCTGCGATGGGATTGAAGGTCGATCGCCACGATCCTTGTAATCACCCGCGTGTGCGCCATCGATCAATATCTTTCGATCACCCAGTTCGCAAACAATGCAGTCGCCATATTTCTCCGTTCCCACGTCCAACAGATGAATCGTCAGAGATGTCGAATCGAGGCTAGGCATGCAGATCATCCTCCGGTTTCACAGCCACTTCATACCGCAGCGTAAGCAAAAACTATCCACGCCAAGTTAATTTTTCGTAAATCGATTGCGGCGGGGATCGCCGGAGGTTTATACACTATCAAGAAGCGTTGTCAATAAACTTTTCTGTTTTGTTCCAGTTTCGGAACAAATTGACCTGCCCCCCATCTTTAGTCCGGGGATAATGAGACTTTCTCCGGTTTTTGTTCTCCCCACATGCCTCGCTTGGTAGCGGGGATGGGGGTGTGGGGCAAGGGGCCGGCGTTTGAGACCTCTTGCCCCACTTCCTTTCCGTGGAAGCCCGCAGCCTGAACTGCGAACTCCCTTGGGGTACGGTACTGCAAGCTGCTGTGCGGCCGCTTTTCGTTGTAGTCCTGCTTCCACTGGGCGATCTTCTCCCGCGCATCGGCAAGATCGCGGAACCAGTTCTCGTTCAGACACTCATCGCGGAAGCGCCCGTTGAAACTTTCCACATAGCCATTCTCCATCGGTCGCCCGGGTTGGATGGTGTGCCACGCGAGGCCTTGCTCGTAGGCCCATTGATCGACCGCGCGGCTCACGAACTCGGGTCCGTTGTCGCTGCGGATCTGCCGCGGCAGTCCGCGTCTCTGCTTCAGTTCTTCCAGCACCCGCACCACTCGTACTCCCGCCAGCGAGGTATCCACTTCGATCGCCAGGCACTCCCGCGTGTAATCATCCACGATGTTCAACATGCGAAACCTCCGCCCCGAACTGAGTGCGTCGGTCATGAAGTCTACCGACCACACCTGGTTGGCGGCCACTGCTTCCGGTAGCGGCTGGCGCACCCGGCTGCGCTTCCGTCCACGCTTGCGCCGCAGCGACAGCTTCTCCTCGACGTACAGTCGGTAGATGCGCTTGTGATTCACCTGCCAGCCTTCGCGCTGCAGCAGGATCTGCAGACGACGGTAGCCGAACCGGCGCCGGGCCTCCGCCAGCTCCCGCAGTCGCACTCGCAGTCGCTGGTCCTCACCTCTCCGCCTTCGATACCGACACGTCGCCCGATACAGTTCCATCAGCCCACAGGCGCGTCGCTGGCTCAGCTCTACTTCCACCTGCATCACCAGCACCGCCTCTCGCCGCATCTGCGGGCCTACCACTTTTTTGCGATCACCGCCTTCAACCCCCGAATGTCCACCGCCTGCTCGGCCACGATGTGCTTCAGCTGCCGGTTTTCCTCTTCCAGCTGCCGCAACCGCTTCGCCTCGCTCAGTTCCATCCCACCGAACTTACTCTTCCACCGATAAAAACACGCCCGCGTGATCCCGTGCCGCCGGCACAGTTCCCCCGTCTCCACCCCCGCTTCTGATTCCTTCAGCACGGTGATGATCTGTTCTTCGCTGAATCGACTCTTTCGCATGACTCCTCCTCCGACCCTGGGCGGGTCATCCTAAATGGAGAAAGTCACATTTCCAATGGACTAGTTTCTGGGGAGCAGGTCAAAATTAATGCTGGGGCAACGAACCGGATTGCGTTTTGTCCGATAAACCAAATTTAAGATTCGCGACAATCAGATCTTTGGTAATGATTGACTACCACGAAGATAGGATTTCCGATTAGCGAATGAATTGCAGCGGCCCTAGCAAATCCACCTGAATAGTCTGGGCAATGAGTATCTGGCCATGAGTTGATTGCTAGAACGCAAGCGTTTTCCGGGGTCTTGTTTTCGCTAGCGACTGACGTTTGCGCTTGCCGAACTAGCATGCGGCGTATTAGAACTTTCGTGCGATGTGAAGAGACCTGGGATGTTCGCACAACTAAGAATATAGAGAAGTCAGAAAAGGTATGAGCGAAGGAAACGGAAGACAACAGCAGAGTCCGGTTGTAGTCGGCATCGCATGTGCCGTTTTGCTGGGCTATGGCGGTGTCACTTGGTTCCTTTTTCGAAACGTGGGTGTGCCGAGTGAGACTTGGACACGCTACACCTTTCTTTTGGGCGGCATCGAGGCAATCGCTTTTGCGGCCGTGGGTTATCTATTTGGGAAAGAAGTTCATAGGCAGCAAGCTGAAAAGGCTGAGAAGAGGGCCCAAGACGCGCAAGTGGAAGTGGCTGCGGTAAACAAAAGGGCTGTCGATGTTGAGCGAAAAGGCCCGCGATTTGGCCGACCTCCTTCAGACAAAGGCAGCCGCTTCAGTTTCATCCGAAGCCCGGGTAGTGGATTCGTCCGATAATCACCTGAAAGAAGTTGCGGCTTTTGCACGACGTCTGTTCCCCGAATGAGGGCAATCGCCGGCTTGCTCGTGGAGAATGTACGGTGTGTATCGTCCGTGTAACGCGAGTGTGGAACCAGAATTCCCAAAAAACTGGAGATCCAATATAGGTGCGGAATGAACCGGCAACGTGATCTCCAACCGTATTGGGTCACGTTTCTCTTGATTTTGTTCCGAAAACGTAACAACAATGGAAATTTGTTTTGCACAGGCCAGAGCTGAGCTAATCTTTTTCACTCTTTTCGTTTGGAGTAATCAAAAATGCGTGTTCGCTGTCTGAAGGCGCCCAGCTCTTATTTAGTTATTACGGCACTGGCGATAGTTGGACTGTTTTTTCCGGTCAAAGCGCCTGCCGCCACTCCTAACATCACCGAGTTATCTCCGGCCTCAGGCGCAATCGTCGTATTAGTGAAGGTGAACTTGACAACCGTAAAACACTTAGGTACTCTCGGCGACACTTCGTCAGCAGTTCTTCTGCACAAAAACTTAGACCACGGGCTTATCGTCCGATTGAGGACCTCACAGCGACGATTACCGTGTTGGATCATGGGCAGTTATTGACTCGGCTAGCGCCGACTGATCTTCCCCCCGACATTACTCATTCGGCAGCGACGGGAGGTCACCATGGTATCGATCGGATCAAGGTTGTGTCGCGGGAACGCTTTTCAGCTTGCTCGCTGGTTACTGCTCGGAATGACCCTGGCGGGGATCTCGGCATCCATGCCCGCTCAACGCGGGCCGGTGATCAATGAGCGATTTCCGATCAAAGGCGGATCCGTACTTTCTCCTCCGATTGTGTGGCCTGTCGGCGATTGTGCGAAAGCTGTTCACGTTTCCGGGTTCATTCCGCATGCAAACGTTCGCGTATTCGTCAACACCACTACGCAGGTTGGCATTGCGAATCCATATTTTGCCGAGGCGGACATCGCGGTTTCGCCGGGGCTGAAGTTGGGCGACGTCGTGACCGCAACTCAAGAGGTAATGGGGTTCACCAGCAACCCTACTGTCAACCCCGTCACAGTTGGGCCTTACCCATCGATACTGAACAAACCCAATGTGCTTCAGCCGCTCTACGCGTGCGGACAAGTAGTTCCCGTTGACAACCTCAACCCCGGGACCGTGGTCGAAGTTTCTCGTAACGGGAGTCCCGGTTCAATCGGACAGTCCAACGTGACAACACCCTGGACTCCAGTGGTGACGGCTAGCCTGAATCAACCTGATCAGGTGACGGCTAGACAGACGGCTTGCTCCGATGATCCATCCAAGAAGAAGGTCAGCCCTCCGTCGGACCCCAAAGGTGTGTTCGCAGAACCGAGTCCAATGGTTCCGCCGACGGTGTGGTCGTATCCGCCCGGTGCCGACACCATTGTCCTTGATGGACTCTATATCGGTTCGCTTGATCAGGTTCTTAACGGCGGCGGCACCCAGGTTGGGATCGGACTATCGAACTCCAAGGCAAATAAGTTTGGTATCAGCCCTCCTGCGGGATCGAGTTCCGACATTTCCGGTTCGCAAAAATTGTGCAGTTCAAGTGGCCCGGGTCCTTCCGTGAAGCCCTCATCAACTCTGAGTGCTCCGGCCATTGTGCCGCCAGTCTGCGAAGCTCAGCCCTATGTGACCGTTGCGAATTCGTATCCCAACTCCATACTTGTGCTTTTTCGCAACGGCTCCATCGCCGGGATGGCAGGCGGAGACCTGGGAGACGTCAAGATGGCGCTCGGAGGAGGAGTGAACTTTGCGCTGGGAGATGCGATCTGGGTTGTGCAGTATGTGGGAAACGTGATCAGTTCGCCCACGGCTACCGTGTATGCCAATTGCGCTCCACAAAACGTAATCACGCAACACAATGACAACCGGCGGTCCGGTGCGTACCTGGCGGAAGCTGCTCTTACCCCGGTCAATGTCAATCCCAGCACCTTCGGACGGCTTTACACTCGGCAGGTCGATGGCGACACGATGTCGCAGCCGCTATACATGCGCGGGGTTCGGACTGCAGCCGGGCTCAAGAATCTGTTCTTTGTCACTACCTCGAAAAATAATGTGTACGCCTTCGACGCGACGAACAAGAGCACGGCCCCCTCGGCGGGTCTGATCTGGAGTAGAAATCTTTGCGGATCCGTGCCATCGGGCGTGTGCGGCGAGACCCCATCCCGGCTCGTTGGTATTACGAGCACACCGGTCATCGATCCGAGCACACAAGTGATGTATGTGGTGGCAAGGTGCTCGGACGGGAAAGGTGGTCGTTTGGATGGGGCGATTCTCGTTTACGCCTTGAACGTGTCTGACGGAACGGACTTTGTACCGCCGGTTCAGGTGCAAGCGACCGATCCAGGGGACAGCAGCATTCAGTTCGACTTCCATTGCCAACGTAACAGGCCGGGACTATTGCTCTCGAAGGGCGTTATGTACGCGGCCTTCGCGACGTTCAGCTGCGACGCAGGATGTGCGAACGCCCCGTATCGTGGATGGGTGATTGGCTATCGAGAATCGGATCTTGAGCAGGTTGCGGTCTTTGACACCGCACCTCACGCCGGCCAGGTAGGAATATGGCAGACAGGCAATGGCCTGGTGGCAGACGATAATGGTTCGATTTACTTTCAGACGGGAAATGGGCCGCCTTCGGAGCCACTGCAAGACAGCTTCGTCAAACTGGTTCTCACCAACGCGCCGGGCGGACTTGCTCTGGGAGGTTCGTTCCAGCCCAACAATGCATCGACCGCGCCCGCTGGGCGGCGAAGTCTGACCGATGGCGATACGGACCTCGGCTCAGGCGGTCCCATGCTGCTTCCGGGCGGAAGGCTGATCGGGGGCGGAAAGCAGGGGCGCTACTACGTGATGGATACGGGATCGATGAATTTGACGCAGGACTCGATGCCGGATGCGCTAGGGTTCGACGGTTTCCAGGCGTTCACGAATCAGTATCACAACGATAGCTCCCAACCAGCTTGCGCTGCCGCGGGTGGAGCGGCTGGTTGCGCTCCGAGCGGAGCCGGGGGGAGGTGTTTCATCGAGCGTGGGCGGTACGGAGATGGAGAACTCTGCGGTCCGAACATCCACGGCGGTCCGATTTATTGGCAGAAAGACTCGTCGTCGGGGACGATTTTCGAGATGCCGGAGAAAGATTTCCTCCAGGGGTTTCGTTATGACTTGTCGAGCCACCACGTGACACAATCTGTCGCGCTGCGTGCGAGTGGAGCATTTGCCAAACCTCCGACTGACGGCATGCCTGGCGGATTCAGTTCGTTATCGGCGCGCCGTCGCGTGAATGGCATCGTGTGGACATCGATGCCGGTTGGCGATGGGCAATGGGCAGCGGTGCCAGGACGCTTAGCGGCATTCGACGCTGTGACACTGCACGAACTGTGGAACGACGATGATAATGTTGCGTTTGCCAAGTCGGTGCCGCCGACTATTGCGGATGGCAACGTCATCCGCGCAACCGCTTCCAACCTAGTGGTTGTCTATGGGCTGTTTCATAGATTTGGTCATCCATTTCCTCCGCCTTCGCTCGTCGCGAAGTGTTACAAGCTCGAAGAGAAGTACGAGAACTTTGGCGGCGAGGTCGGACTCTTAGGCAGGCCAACCGGCACAGAGCGCCGCACTGACGACACGAATGAGGGGGTTTATCGGGACTATCGAGGGGACCTGCCGGGAATGACCAGCACTATTACATCGCAAAAGGAACCTCACGATCTTCCGATGCCAACTTGCTCGATGCCTCCCGGCAAAGCCACCTGGGTAGACAGCTCGATTTATTTTACGAAAGCCACTTGCGCCCACGTCGTCATGGGAGAAATTCGGGAACTCTGGCTGAAGTTGGGCGGGCCTAAGAGTCGATTGGGCTATCCCACCGGAGATGAAACGTACACCTCCGATCACTATGGACGGATGAGCGAGTTCCAACACGGCGAAATTATCTGGTATCCGAATAAGGGCGCCTACGCGCGTTACAAGACACGAGAGCCCGAGAAGAAGGCAGACAAGGACCACCGACAAAACTTGAAATGAAAATAAATTGTGATCGCCCTCTGAACGATCTTCCCTGATTCGCTCAGCGGAAGATAGGCGGACTCGTTTACGATGCCTTCTGTCACAAGCCAACGGGTCAGTTGCAAGAGAAAAGCGCGGGAATTGAGATGTCTCCCAGTATTCCCGGTTCGCATGCTTCAGCCGTCCTGCGGGAGTGCCTTGTTTGGGTGTGGGACGAAAGTCCTCTGCGACGCAAGGTGATCCTGGACACGCTGCGCGGCGTCAGCACCGATCCTGGTTTTGCAACATCCGCAACTGTGATTGCTGCCGCCAACTGTCGACCGCTTAGGAAACTCGTAACTCGGAACGAACCATTCCAATTTACTAAGGAGTCTCGATGAAAATCGCTGCCGTTAACTGTCAACAGGAACTGGTTGCCACCTGCAGGTGTGCTGTTTGGCGAGATCGAGCTTATGAAAGGTCGCTGGCCACAAGTCCCGCAGGATAAGCTGACGAGCGCTAGCGCGATCGTAAGCAGACAGAAAAATGATCTTGCGACCACCATATTCTGACCTTCTGGCGAAAAGCGCCTTTCAAAGCGGGGAGACTCCACGGGCTCTCAAGCACCGAGTAAACTGACTACGGAAACCGAAAGTCGACACCACGATCCGCATTTACGCTCCTAGTGGCTTCCACGTCGAGATCGGACACTGGGATTTTCCGGGCTCGCTGTTCTGTGAGCACCCACACTGTCTGGCCGACAATCGCATAGTTCTGGATTTCGCTCCGACGACCATCACGAAAGGCGAGAATTGTGGTTGGCGTCTTCTCTGCAGCCGAGGGCTGAGGCTGTGGCGCTGCCTGCCGCGCTTCTTCCCGTGATCGTTCGTCTTCCCGCAACCGCTCGATTTCGTCCCTCAGTCGGTCGACCTCTCTGGCCAGATCAGTTTCTTGGTCCGACGCGATTGCCGAACTTTGTTCAGCAACTTGGTAGTACGGGAGAGACGCATAGACCGGATATGGGAAGAACACTGGTTGCGCGAAGAAGACGCTATTGCGGAAGAAGAACTGGTGGCAGAAGAACGGATCGAAGAACGGGTCACTGAAGCAAGCGTTTCCGAAAAAGCCATGGAAGCGCAGGTGGTGCCGAAACCCTGCCGGTCCGACAAACCCTGGCCGGCGAATAAACCGGCCGCGGCCCGTCACACCGAATCCATTTGAGTGAGGGTGAACGGAACGAAAAGCCGGGCCGGTGCCAATGCGTGCTGGGCCGCCTGGGCGTTGCATTGCGCGCATCTGCCCTTCAAGGCCCAGCGGGAAAACCGTGGCCGCCAACAAAACCGCCGTGGCAAGCGCCTGGTACATACTCCCTTACAACTCTAACCGCTCCACTCTCTCGTCGGGTTCAGTCGCCGCGTTTGGCTTTCTAAGGCGGGTGGCTTGCTCTCACCAGAGTGGGTTAATTAGAAAGATACTCCCCCGAGCGTTGTCGTATGTCACGGAAACGTAAAGATTCCATCTGGTACTTCACCAATCCTTGTCGTCCTCGCGTGGTCGCCACAGATCAGAGTTCCTCTCAAAGCAAGGATGAGGGCACCCGTGACCAGCTGCGGCAGCAGGACTTCAAGTTCGCGATATCGAACCAGCGGATCTTCCACGATAGAGAGATCCAGAGCGAGTCATCGGCCAAGGGCAGAAATGCCGCTTTTCATCAAGCAGCACGTTCCTCCTGTCGAAGGCGGTTTTTTTTCGATTCCTTCACCGAGTACATGATCTCGTCGGCTCGCCGAATCATTTCGTGCACGTGTTCAAGAGGCGTCCGGAATGTCACTGCACCGATGCTGAAAGTGACTGGCCAGTGATTCCGTTGCATGTTCTTGGTGAGCAAATTCAGCAGTTTTGTGAGCAGCTTGTTGGCAGCATCTTTATGGGTATTGGGGAAAATGAGCGCAAACTCGTCGCCTCCCATGCGCGCCACCATATCGGTCTGCCCAATGCTCTTCTGCATGCTTTGCGCAACCGTGATCAGCACCCTGTCTCCGGTCGCATGCCCACTTCGATCGTTGACCTCTTTGAAGCAATCGAGATCCACGTAGGCAAGGGTTGTTGGTAGAAGCGAGCGCCGGGCTCGATTTATCTCGGTTGTCCCGAATTCGTAGAAAGCTAAGCGAGTCGCAACCTGGGTGAGGTTCTACGCGAGAGAGTTCTCGCTCACGAAGGTGAAGCACCTTCAATCGGGCGATTAAAAATGTAATGAGCAGAAAGAAACCCAACCACACGAGCGTGTTCCAGTACGCGACGCGATGATTAATCTCATGCAAGGGCGAGCTGAGATTGACGCCCATGATGATCGCCGCACTGGTTACGCAGGCCAATCCGGACCTGCGACTAAGGAACCAGGTAAAAAATGATATTGGGACGAGAAAGAATACGGAAAACTCGAGCATTTCGCCGGTCGCGAAATAGTCGCCTACTCCGACTAGCACCAAGGCCACCGAGCCGAAGAAGATCAAGATCGACTTATGCTGCTTGCCCAGAAAGGAGGCGAAATTCATGTGCCACCCATTGTCCCCTCGCGAAACAGAGGTCACCATTCCGAGGGATGCTGCTCACCGGGCGTCTGCCGCGCGTCACCATCCTTTCTACGCGCACTCCGGGATTTTACGACGTGTGCTAGCTGTCAGTCGTGTCAGCCAAGCCCTCAGAGCGGAGGACGCTTTCATTGCGTTGCCCTTACGACGCATCCGCAAGCCCGCTAGGCTCGCGCTGTAGTTACCAATCGACCCCCAGACCCTGGGAAATCTGACGCGAGCGCGCGCAAGAAGCCGGCGTGCCCAGTTGTAATGTTGGGAAAGAAGAATTACTCCAATAAGTAACAGGACTGTTCCGGGCACGAACGGCAGCACCAGTCCTGCCGCGCCCACCAGAATGCACAGCCACCCTGTCGTGAGAAGGACCACCGTTTTCATGGACTGCTTCTCGTCGCAGGTGCGGGCACTGGAGGCTTGTGCTGGAGAAGTGACCGCAGCATTGACACCCTTGTGTCGTGCCATTCGCCTCTGATTCCAGTCGGATGCAAGTCCTTTGCCCTTGCCCAGCTTTACTCACTGCTCAGAACGCGTAAGCCTGCAATTCGAGAAGGGTACCGGCGGACCTAAGTTCGCGCTTGGATCGCAGCTGCGATCTCTCGTCTCGAATCACTGCATCAACTAAGACACTCTCTGCCTGTAGTAGTAGATGCTTGCGCAACGCCGCTGCCCCGTTCGCATCGTTATAAAATGCTTCTCCGATTACCAATCCGGTATTCACCGGAGGAGCGGAGAGTGTTGATCGCGTTCTCACCTTTAGGTTGCTAATTTTGGGCCTTCGGGTCTGGCGGGACACCTAGCGCGGTGCACACGCCCGGGAGCCGATCCTAATTATTTGACAATCAAGGGAGACCTTTCGATAATTGTTGAAGCGGGTTCCCTGTGAATCGCTGGCTTAGACTCGTCGCAGTGCTGCTGATTGCGGGGATAGTTGTTGTTGTGGTCTCGCCTGATTTTGACCCGCAGCCCACAGTAGCCCGCGTCTCTCAAGCTACGCAAAGACCTCATGTAGTTGCGTTCGCTGCCATCACCGCGACAAACAAACTTTGGGTGCAGCACTTTACACCTTCGCCGCTTGCGGTTCTGTTCCTTGGCTCCGGCAATTATCACGCCGACCTCATCGATCTCAATTGCACCCGCCTCTGTTAGACCAGCCCAGTTTTACCCGTCCCTAATTATTGACAAACTTTGACCGTTGACGAATCGGGAGCGGTCCACCCAGTTCGCCAGCGCTTTCTGCCGTCTGGAATAACCAGGGGCATTTTATGGAGGGTAAAATGAATCGTAGATGTTACTACACCGTATCAGCGTTTGTGGCCACCATACTATCGATTTCAGCCTATGCTCAACGATTGGATGGGACATTGCGTGGCACCGTAGAAGATCCCTCGGGCGCCGTGGTCCGTGAAGCGACGGTCACAGCAACAAACCAGGTAACCGGCTTGAAGCAATCGGCACTGACAACCGGCGCCGGAGACTACGTATTTCCTAATTTGCAAATCGGGATGTACACAGTCGAGATGGCCGCACCTGGTTTTTTGAAGTACACCCGCAAAGATGTCGACGTATTACCTAACCAAGTGATCACGGCTAATGCCAGGTTAGTGGTGGCAGCTCCGGGAACGACTGTCGAGGTGGTCAGCGGTTCGGAAGTTGTCCAGATCACTACATCACAGCTCTCACATGACTTCGGCGCACGTGCGGTCACAGATCTGCCCAGCCCAGGCCTCGGTGGCGGGCCTCTAAACCTTGCTCTGCTGGCGCCTAATACCACTAGCCAGGGCGCAGGCGTACTGGGTGAAGGCGGCTCGATTGGCGGTGCTCGTCCTCGCCTGAACAGCTTCAACATTGACGGAGTGGACGACAATCGCGTTGACGTCACCGGGCACACCTCGGAAGTCATCCCCGAAGCGGTCGCGGATTTCAATCTTGTCACGAATATGTTCAGTGCGGAATTGGGTCACTCTGCGGGCGGTCAGTTCAATATTGTGACCAAGTCTGGCACAAACAATTGGCATGGCTCGATCTGGGAATTCAACAACAACCGCAACTTCAACGCGATGGACAATCTGGAGCAAAGCTCCGGCTTGACGGCACCTCGCCGGGTGGATCGTAACCGTGCCGGCGCCGATATCGGTGGTCCCCTCATCAAAGACAGACTCTTTGTGTATGGTGCTTATCAGTTCTCAAATGTCGGTCTGGCGGCGGCAGCCGTGCAGCAGCTCGCTCCCACAGCCGCAGGTCTGGCGCAGCTGAACAGCATGGCAGCCAACGACAGCGTGCGCAGTATCCTGAGTCAGTTCCCAACGGCACCGGCAGCTAATGCCACTCCCCAGATAGTCAATGGCGTGTCGATTCCGATTGGCTCCTTTCAGCCGGCTGCACCCAGTTACCTCAATCAGCACGACTTCAACATCAACGCGGACTTGAACCTGGCCAGACATCAGGTTCGGGGACGCTTCCTGTATGACCGGCAGCGAAGTCCCAACGTCAACCCGGATACACCACTAGCGCAGTTCACGGGCTCAATTGGCGCGGATAACCGTAAGGTCATCCTCACCGATGCCTGGGCTGCGAGCGACCGCATGGTAAACGACTTCCGCCTGTCCTATTCACGGTTTGTGCAGGGATTCACCGTGCCCGGGGAGTTTGCCAACTTTCCCAACGCCAAAGTGGATGTGCTGGGTTTGAATATTGGTCCAGAGGGAAACTCGCCGCAGAGCTACACCCAAAACAATTATCAGATCCTGAACAACATCAGCATCGTCAAAGGCGCGCACACGATCAAGTTCGGCCCTGAATACCGCCGCTGGATCGCTCCCTCCAACTTCTTGCCCCGGGAGCGAGGTGAATGGGACTACGCCGATGTGCAGACACTCATCAACGATCAGGTTCCCAATGGGTTTAACGGGGCCCTGCGCGGGGCGGGTACCGGACTCTTCAACGGCAACCAGCACGCGATTTACGGCTTCCTTCAAGATGACTGGAAGGTCACGCCTCGTCTAACCCTCAACCTCGGTCTGCGTTACGAATGGACGAGCAACCCGGCCGACGTGAAATTGCAGACTGTGAATGCAATCTCCTCTCTGCCGGGGGTTTACGAATTCCGGGAGCCAACAACGGACACGAACAATCTCATGCCGCGAGTTGGTTTTGCCTGGGACCCCACGGGCTCGGGCAAATGGGCAGTGCGCGGTGGCTTCGGGGTCTCTTTTGACGTGACCCCGCAAAACTTCCCGCTGCTGCAGCTTCCTCCGCAATTGCAGACGGAACAAAACCCCGGTATCACCTGCGGACTGCCGAATCCGCCCGCATGGTGCACTTCCGGCGTGGGCTTCCTTGCAGGAGGAGGACTGCGGCAAGTGAACGTGCCTCCCGCGACCCAAGCAGAGGCCCGGCTAGCAACCCAGGGCATCATTTTGGATCAGGTCCAGCCGAAGGTACTGACTTGGACGCTGGGCGTGCAGCGGGAAATCGTGAGGGACACCAGCCTCGAACTACGGTATCTGGGCACACGAGCAACGCAACTACCGGTCCAGGCCCGCACCAACACGATCAGTGCGTTTACGGCGGGGTTGCAGCCCTTGCCAACCTTCTTCGATCAGAGCCAAGTTCCGGCAGCGATCGTGGGCGGATCGCGCCTCTCCGACTTCGAGAATTTTGATCCGTTCATTCATCCCGAGTTCAGTCTGATGACGGCGTTTCCAACTGTAGGGGCCAGCACCTATCACGCGGGCTCGGCCGACTTGAGCCGGCGCTTCGCACGTGGGTTCATGCTGCGCGCCAATTACACGTGGGCGCACAACATCGACGATGCCACCAACGAGTTGTTCAGCAGCGTCGTGAATCCACGCCGTCCGTTCGACTGGATGAACCTGAGGCTGGACCGCGGCCGATCAACCCTAGACATCCGTCAAAAGTTCGCGTTGTCCTGGATTTACGAGTTGCCCAACGTCGGTACCGACAGCGGGCTACTCAGAACCTTGATACATGGCTGGCAATCGAGCGGAACATATCTCGCGCAAACGGGACAGCCGATTTCCGTTCTCGCTAACGCCGACGCAAACGCTAATGCGGACACCGCCGGTGATCGTGGCATCCTTAACCCCGCTGGGATCGCGAGGCTTGGGACGGCGGTCAACTACGTCTGTGCGGGATCCGGTGGCGTAACCAGCATCGCACGGATCGCTACCGGTTGTGCCGGGGGCAGCGGGAGCGTGGCAGGTTACATCGCACAGAACCCGAATGCCCGCTATGTGCAGGCCGAAGTTGGCGCCTTCCCCACAGTGGGGCGCAACACGTTCGAGTCCCCGGGCGTGAACGTTTGGAATCTGGGGTTGTTCAAGAATACGAAGCTAAGCGAAAGGGCGACACTGCAGTTCCGTGTCGATACCTTCGATACCTTCAACCATCGCAACTACTCTCTGGCCCAGCCTACCGTCTTTCAGACCGGCGTGCTGATTGGTACGGTAAATAACGCCCTAAGCACTACGTATGCGAACGTCACTTCCAACCTGTTCTTGAATGACAGGCAATTCACGGGCGGCAGCCGCCAGATGATATTGGGGGTCAAGCTGCTCTGGTAGCACCGGCAAACTTCCTCGGGGGCTCGCAAGGGCCCCCGCCTCATGCCCATTATGTCTGATCGCCACCGCACCCCACTACCGCTTGCTTTTGCCATTGCCCTGGGGCTCTTTGTCGCCTATCAAGTGCGCCACATTCTGCGGTTGATTTACGTCAGCGCTCTGTTTGCAGTAGTCATCGGGCCGGTGATCGAATTGATAGGCCGAGTCCCGATCGGAAGGTGGCGCCCGGGTCGCGGATTCGCCCTTTTCATCATGATAGCGATCGCCTTTGGCCCTTGTTCTTGTCTGCTTAGTACCCCCACTGGGCATCGAAAACGAACCCGTCAACTGGGAAGGAGAATTCTCTGGTTAACAAGATCACGGCGATAGCTACAGGACCCACCAATAGAAATCCTGCTTTACCGAAGGCTAAGTGGAAAATTCTGCTTGTCGGCGAGTACCCGAGTAGCCAGAAGGTGCGAGCAGCGATCCTCGAGAAACAGGGCTACGTAGTGGATACGGTCCGCGATGCAGACGAAGCCCGCGCTCGCTGGCAGCCAAACCTCTACGACTTGGTGCTCGTGGATGTCGAAAGGGACCCGCGCGCTAGCATCAAGTTTTGCCAAGAAATTGTCAAGGTGGTAGCGAATCCTCGGCAGCAAGTGGCCCTTTTGGTCGGCTACCACGCTCCTGCGACTACGGTTTCCGCCGTCACTTTGATTCCGAAAGATGAGGATCTCAAGTACTTTGTGGATCGGATCAGAAGGCTGTTCAGAGAAGTTGCATAGAAAAGAGGAGTTGCATAAATGGTGAGCTTCGCGTCTTCGAGTTCCATCAACTTTGATGAAACTCCAGAAGTGACCTGGGAAGCGTACGAATACGAAAAAATGCCGCTTCCGGAAGAGGTGACGCTTGAGCGATAGTCCTCTGGTCACGGAACACGCCGAACACGAAGCGCGTCCGGAACTGCGGCATCACTTTGCCGACGAAGAACAGCAGCGCAATGCGGCGGCGCTGGGCATGTGGTGGTTCCTGGGAACGGAGATCATGTTCTTCGGGGGCATGTTCTGCGCGTATTTGATCTACCGGCTCAAGTATTTCCCGGAGTTCGCCGCCTCCAGCCGCAGTCTTGATCTTACGGTCGGAACGCTCAATACCGCGGTTCTCATTTGCAGCAGCTTGACCGTGGCCCAGGCAGTTCGCGCGGCGCAGCTTGGGAAGCGCAAGCTGCAAGTGCCATTGTTGCTCGCGACGATCTTCTTCGGCCTGGTGTTCCTTGGGGTAAAGGCTTACGAGTGGAACAACAAATACAAAGAGCATCACATTCCGACCTTCGTCTTCAACGCCAAAGATCTGATGCGGGAGAACCCGAAGCTTTTTGGCCTCAATCAGCTTCAAAGCGATCCTCAGAAACTACGGGCGAGAGAAGCAGAAATCCAGCGGCACTCGCAGGTCTTCTTTTCACTCTATTTCGCTTTGACTGGGATGCATGCAATCCACATGCTCGTCGGCGTCGGCATCTTTACTGTGATCACCTGGATGGCTTGGAAAGGAAGATTTACTCCTGAATATCACACGCCGCTTGAGATTGCGGGCCTCTACTGGCACTTTGTGGACATTGTCTGGATCTACCTGTTTCCCTTGTTGTATCTGATCGATCGACGACCGGTAGCGTGAGCGAAAACTATGTCTCAGCACATTGTTTCCAGCAGGCTTTATTGGATAATTTGAGCGATCCTTATTGTCGCGACCTTCCTTGCGTGGATTGCGACCATTGATCTGGGCATCTTCAATACCATCGTTGCGCTCGTCATTGCCACCTGCAAGGCATCAATCGTCTGCTCATCTTTTTTATGCACGTGAAGTACGCCAGCGAGAAGATGACCAAGGCCGTACTGATTTTCGCGGTGTGCTGGCTGATTTTGCTCCTGTTTTTGAGCCTGACGTACAGTCGAATACAAACTTGCTCCATGCAAGGGACGTGTGGGCCTCGGTGAGTGTGCTGTCAAGTTGCAGCGGCCTTCATCGCAGCCGCTTCGGCTCTTGGGTACGCCTGCTTGGCGGGCAAAACCATGTACGAACTGGCTCCCAACATCGCATAAGAGTCGGCCAGGCCCACATATCCCGGTCTTCAATGATTCTCGATCATCCAGGCATTGCTTATCGTAGTCACCTCGCCGTACGCAAGAAAACGGCCATCGGGGGACGACAGAGGCCTCTCGAGTGACATGCCTACCGCCCTGTGTAATTCAGAAGCGGCTGGTGGCGTTCGTCACTCAACAGGCGAAGGACGAGGGTGCGAAACACCAACCGGCATGGCCGCAGAACACCCCCGCAACCGTTCAGTAACCATGCTGACGATCTTGTGGTGGGCTTTCAGCGCCGAACAGACGCCGATCGTTTTCTGAGAGAGTTCCGAGAACGGCTGGCGAAGTTCGGCTTGGAATTACATCCGGACAAGACCCGACTGATCGAGTTCGAGCGGTTCGCCGCTCGCGACCGGAAAGCGCGGGGAGAGGGAAAGCCTGAGACCTTCACCTTCCTGGGCTTTACCCACTACTGTGGGCAACGCCACAAGAGTGGAACCTTCACCGTAGGGCGGATCACTGCGAAGAAGCGAATGGTCGCGAAGCTCAAAGCCATCAAGGCTGAGCTTCAACGCCGGATGCATGATCGCATGGCCGAAGTCGGTGCCTGGCTCCGGAAGGTCGTGCTGGGTTATTACCAATACCACGCTGTTCCCGGGAACACGACTCAGTTGCGCATCTTCAAACTTCGCGTGTGCCGGCTATGGCAGAGTGTTCTGGTCCGCCGCAGTCAGCGCGCACAGATGCGTTGGGAACGTTTTACCCCAGTCCTGAACCGGTGGATTCCTCCACCCCGCGTTCTGCACCCCTATCCCGATGCACGCTTTTACGCCACTCATCCTTCGTAAGAGCCGTATGCGTAGACGCGCTCGTACGGATCTGTGCGGGGGGCGATCAGTGATGGTCGTCCCTACCGTGACAGTTATGTTGCCATTCTCGCCTCAGGTGGAACCGCATTTGTCGCTGCTGCGTCACGAATTCTCGTATCACCCGGTTGAAAGCAAGATCGAAAATCTGGGTCAAATAAGGGTCACGATGTTGTAAATCTCCAGTATTTATGCGTATTCGTGGGTTGTCATCTGCGCCGCAAAGTTGTTGAATTTGCTGCGTCCCGCGAGGCTGTTAACCGGAGGGTTGTAGGTTCGAGTCCTACCTGAGGAGCCAATCTTTTCAAGCACTTGCTGAAATCCCATTTTCAAATTGGAGCCCCTGTAGCCCGTTGTGCCTTGGGTTTCACTGGAAAGTTCTCTTCCAGCGGCCAACAATCGCACGTGTCCGCGAGTTAATTGGTTCCTTACGTCTTGACCTTCCCTTCATACAGGGTCCCTCCGTAGGCAGTACCCTCGATGATCAGTTTGTCCACAGCGTAGGATTTCCACTGCAGTCCGGGGTTTCCGCTCCGGACAACACACGTTCACTTTCGCGTCAACGATTTTCATTTAAAGGAGACGGTATTGTGTCCGCACTGTCGGTATTAGACAAAACCTCTGCCCGGAGTCACCACAAATGACACTACGGCGTTCGTTGCGCCTTATAATCAGTGCCGCTTGAGGAATGTTGGGAGGCTTCCGATGACCAGAACTATCCTTTCGCTGATCGTCGTTTTCTTTTTCTGCGCAGACTCATGCCGGGTGGCTTTCGCGCAGAATGACGGCCGTCTGCATCTGCCGCCCCTGGCCGAGCACAGCCAGGGCATGGGCACCACACCTGTGAAAACGGCGGACCAGATAGAGCAAGAGCGGCTAATGAAAATGCACGAACTGCGCCAGGAGGAAATCCGGCGCGACTCGCAGAAGCTTTACCAACTCTCGGGCGAGTTGAAGGACTTTCTTGATAAGAACGGCTCTGTCATTCTGTCGATGGACATGATCAAAAAGGCCGAGACCATCGAGAAGCTGGCCCACGGTATTAAGCAGAAGATGAAAGATCAATAGCAAAACTGTATCCGTTTTAAAACTCTCATTCCTCCATGCAGGGGTTGGTGACGCTATTGCGCTGGGGGCGAACTGACTGGAACCTTGGATGCAACATCTTCATCGGTTTTTTGGTGCAGTTCGGAGGCCTTCTTAAGTTCCATCTGCGCCGTTTTAGGGTTCCCGGTCAGGTTATATAAGCGCCCGAGCTGATAATGCACATCTGGCTGAGATGGATCAAGGCGCTCGGCATTGCGAAGCATCAGAAGCGCCTCTTTGTATTGCTTCTGCTGCGTGAATATCGATCCCAAATCGAGGTAAGCAATGCGGTTTGTGCTCTCTAATTTCACCGATCTCTGCAAGATAATTTTCGCTTCGTCAAGATTGTTCTTCTTAAATTCAATGTCACCTAAGTATGCCAGCGCCTGCGCATGTTTCGGATCAAGCGCGAGCTCGGCCTTGAACTCCCGCTCTGCGTCCGGGTATTGATTGAGCTTCCAATACAGGTATCCAACTCCGAAATGGACGTTCGGCTCCTTGGGCGCGATCTCGGCCGCGCGCTGAAACTCAGAGAGCGCATCTTGAGTTTTATCTAAGCCATCGAGCGCTTCTCCCATCAGGAGATGAGCGGCGACGGAATCGGGATCCTGGTTGACAATTCCGCGGAACTGCTCCAACGCACAGGAATAATTTTTGATTTTCAAGCAGCTCTGTGCCAGCACCTGACGGAGTTCGGTGTTCGTGGGATCGGCTTTGGCTATCGGCGTTAGGTACTTGATGGTTTCTGCAAAACGATTCGCGCCGTAGTAGCTCATACCGAGCAGAGTGCGCGCCTGGGTGCTTTCCGGATCGGCAGCAGCCGCCGCTGAGAGTGGAGCGATGGCTGCTTGAAAGTGTCCCTGTTTGAATTCGGCGAGGCCGAGATTGAACTGGATGCCGGGCAGCTTGGGATTGAGGGCCAGGGCCCTTTTGTAGGCTTGGGCTGCCTCAGTGTACTTCTGTTCCTTAGAGAGAACTACGCCGAGACTGGCATATGCGGCAGCATCGCGGGGATCGCGTTCAGTAACAGCGCGCCACACAGCGGCAGCTTCGGCGAATCTGCCTTGCTGCTCGAGAGCGAGGGCATCGGAAGGGCTCGGTACCTGCGCCGCCACAATGACAATGACGAAGACCGGGGAGAGCAGCGCCAACGCAGGGGTTCCTGATTTCCAATGCTTCATGTCGGTTGGGATTGGGCGTAACTCTCCAGTATTTCGCAAGTTCTAGGTTCGCGCGTAAAATCTTTGCTTCTCCCTGCATCGACAGGCGCAAGAGTTGGCCAAAGAAAAAATATCGGGCCCTGGAAACAACGCGAGAACTGGCGGAGGATTCCGTTTCATCAGGTTGACGACAGTCACGGTTCCCTGGACCTTGTTGAGCCACATATCTGCTGGTGCATTGATCACCTGCCGCGCTCTTTTCAACGACACTCCAGTCCAGATCACCTACTCGGAAATCTCGGCATCGAGGTAGTTGCGCCTTCCCCCTGTCTCTGGTGAATAAGAGCGATCTATCTTGCTGGCAGCCCGCTCGCTGCCAAGACGTAGGTTGTCACCCTATCCAACTTGAGATTGGCACGCTCGGAAACCAGTGCGACGCCACCTTCATCAGAGGGCACTGACGCTACATTCTTCATCAGGACCGGGCGGTTCGAGGTCGTGGAGGAAGGTGTATCCGGAACGGATCCCGCACTCTTGTCCGAATCACTGCCTGGAAATGGCTGGTAAACCCGCGAGTCCGCGCTAGGGTATTGGCCTGCACCGTTCCAAGTCTTGGCGGGAGGTTCCGTTGGCCCGTACTGGAGACTCTGCCCCATCTGAACCACAGTCGGATAATACCAAGCTGTCAAGTAAGCCTTGATGGAAGCTGATCCATTCTTCCACTGCACCGAGTCCATGCGAATCGACAGCCGGGATGGAGCAGTCGCGGTCTTTGCAACGGACTCGATAACGACTCCAGATACAATGGCATTCTTCGGGAATACCATGCCATTCACCAACGTGGCAACTACAAGTTTTGCCTGGATTTTGGCTCCCACAGGGGTTTTTCCGGTTTCCACACTTTGTTGCAGGACCACAGGGAACTCCCGCACGGAGGGGGAGGCGGAAGCCGCAGGCTTCTGTTGACCGGGCAAGCAGCTAGACAAGAAAACAAAGAGTACCAAGCGTGGCATTACCATCTTCCGGGTGAACATCCGCGTACACCTTTTGCCCATTGATTTAACCGGCGCGCCCTTCAGAAACCCGCATTGTGGAGGGTGCCACAACCGACGGCAGAAGTATACCTCGGCCAGCAATGATTCGGGCAGCCAATGTACGTCAGCAGACCGAGGAAGGCGGGTTTACTTGTAGGAAGAAAAGATAGTGCACCAAATAAATCCGCTCGCACCGGGTACGATGCGAGCGGGGAAGTGCGTGGAACTGCATCTGCCGTCTAATAGATCAGCTTCACTGCAAGTTGGAACTCTCTGCCAGGAAATGCGTTAGTGACTTGACCGAAGTTACTGGAGCCGAAGTTAGTGCTAATGCCGCCGCTATTCTTGTCGCCTTTGAACTGCGTGTGATTAAAGGCGTTGAAACTCTCCACACGAAACTCCATGTGGAAGCGTTCCGTGAAGCTAAAGCTCTTTAGCAGCGACAGGTTAAAGTTGTTGCGACCCGGACCGCGAATCGCGTCGAACCCGAGATTGCCATAGCAGTCTGCACCCGTGCCTCCTACCGTGCAAGGCGGCTTTGAGAAGTTCCCGGTAAACCATTGGTTAACGGTTTTCGGATATGAGATAGACCCCGTCAGGTTCGGCCTCATGCCCGAATTGGTGATGATACTGGCAGCGGTTGTCCCGCTCACTCCGAGATCGAGAGGCGCTCCCGATTCCTCGGTGACGATTCCTGACACTTGCCATCCGCCCACGGTTGATTTGACGAGCTAACACACAATAGTTGGATAGAAGTTATCTAAAAGCTTTTAGGCCAAGTGTTCGGATACTGTCAAGCAAAATCGTTAATACTTCGGCTAAACATAGTCGCCGACTCGTGGGGCGCTTGGCCCAAACCAATAGTGGGATGGAAGTTAGAATTTTTTTGGGTCGGATTCGGCAAAGTGGAATCGGACCCTGGTGGTCATGCCTCTTACGGATGGAATTCCACCAAGTGGCCTGCAGTCTAACTCGCGAGTGACGGCTCCTCCGGCCTCATCCTGCAAGGAAATCCAATTCAAGTTGACACCGGTGGAGTTGAACAGTATTGAATTGAGCCTGATTGAATTGAATCTGGCCAGAAGACCAACTCTTTCTCAGCGCTGAGGAGTCCAATGTTTTCGTGGGTTCGCTACCGCTGTTCGTGCGTAAATTGGAGAACCTGGGCTCTTGCAGCTTTGGTTGTAGCGTCATTGAACGCACAGACACCTGGCAATTCTGATACCAGAGCCCCACAACAATCAGCGACTCTCGCCCAGCCTGAGAAGCAGGTTTCCAGTGGCGCCATTCACTTCGAGTACCAGCCGATCGCTTTTCAGCTAGAAACTGACGAAACCCCTGAGCGTCACGCGCCCGAAACCATGGCCGGCGGAGTGGCCATTTTTGACTACAACAATGATGGCAAGCTGGATATTTTCTTCACCAACGGCGCCGACATCCAGACCCTTCGCAAGAGTTCCCCGGAGTATTCCAATCGCCTTTTTGAAAACGATGGCAACGGCCACTTCAAGGACGTAACGGAAAAAGCTGGGCTCGCAGGTACGGGCTATGACATCGGCGTGGCCATCGGCGACTACGACAACGACGGGTACGAAGACATTTTCCTAACCGGCGTCTACCGAAACACTCTGTATCACAACAATGGCAACGGCACCTTCACAGATGTGACTGCGAAGGCCGACCTCAACAAACCTGATCCCGAGTATGGCCCGCTCTGGTCAGTGGCCGCAGCCTGGGTGGACGTCAACAATGACGGCCTGCTCGACCTTGTTGTGATCAATTATCTCCGGTGGGACTTCAATCATGAGCCCATTTGCGAAAGCGGAGGCCATCGCGACTACTGCCATCCGAAGATGTACAAGCCAACCCCGAATCAGTTGTTGATAAACAATGGAGATGGCACCTTCCGCGATGCCTCGCGTGAGGCCGGATTCAGGGAGCATCTCGGTAAGGGCATGGGAGTGTCCGCGGCAGACTTCGACCTTGACGGCAAGACGGATCTGTTCATCACCAACGACAAGCTTTTCAATTTCTTCTTTCACAATAAGGGCGGCGGCAGGTTTGATGAGATTGCCTTTAACGCAAACGTCGCGTTGCGAGAAAACGGCGAGTTTATCTCAGGTATGGGCGTTGACTTTCGCGATCTCGATAACGATGGCTTGCCTGACGTGTGTGTGGTCGCGCTCGACAATGAAACCTTCCCGATTTATCGGAACATCGGAAAGGGCGGCTTCGAAGAGGTTACACAGTCGAGCGGCATGACAATGTTGACCCTTCCAATGGCTGGCTATTCTCCAACCATTGCCGACTTCGACAACGACGGATGGAAAGACATCTTTGTTTCGCGGGGCCACGTTCAGTCTCTCTTGTCAGCGTCGCGCCTCATGATCGAACAGCCGAATACAGTCTTTCGCAATCTGAGGAGCATGCGCTTTGCAGCTTTGACTGCGGAAGCCGGACTTACATCTCGTCGTCCGTCTCGCCACCGCGGATCTGCGGTTGGCGACCTGAACGGCGATGGGCGTCTCGACGTTGTGGTGAGCGCTATCCACGCCCCTGCGGAAGTCTGGATGAATGACAGTCCCGACGCCAACCACTGGCTGGAGATTAAGCTACAAGGGACCCGGAGCAACCGTGATGGTATCGGCGCAAGAGTAAAGGTGGTCACTGCCAGTGGCGCACAATACAACCATATGACCACCAGTGTGGGATACGCCTCGTCGAGCGCCGGACCCGTGCATTTTGGTCTAGGGTCGAACCAATCCGCAGACCTCGTGGAAATCCGCTGGCCATCAGGCATCGTGCAAAGGCTTCTAAACGTTGCAGCAGACCGTTTAGTAAGGGCCATCGAGACATCCCAGTAGTCCACTTCGGAAATCACCGAAAATCCGAGCGAGAGCAAACCACAAGAAGCTGCAGCACGGTTTGCAGGTGTGGTAACCGGAGACTTGTGGGTTGGGAGATCGACTTTGCAATGAGCAGAAGATTTGCACGGCGTGTCGGCCAGCCAATGACTAACGGACTGGTGCGCCTACGCGTTGTCAGCTTATATTTGTTCGAGAGTCGAACATGATTCCTTTATCGCGCTCGAAAGGAGCAACCTGGCGAGTCCTCCTGATGAGCCTCGTAACCGCCGTCGCTTCTCAATCTGTCACGGGGCAGCAAACTCGCAGCCCGTCTGCGGGGGGACCTCCAGCTTCTACGACTGGTGGGCCGCTGCCGATGAACTGGACTGTAGAACAGGACCATCAGAAGATGATGGATCAGCTCGGCATCAAGGCCCTCCGCCCGGGTCCGAGCGGCAACGAGGAAGCACCCAACCACGCCAATTACGACGAATCCAAGGCCAATCCCTTCCCAGACCTGCCTGACGCTCTAACGCTCAAAAGTGGGAAGAAAGTCACGACGGCCACAGAGTGGTGGCATCAGAGGCGTCCGGAGATCGTGGAAGATTTCGAGCGTGAAGTGCTTGGCCGTGTCCCGCCCAATTTGCCGAAAGTAAACTGGACCGTCACGAGTACAGTCAACTCGAAGGCCGGCGTCTTCCCAGTAATCGAAAAACAACTCGTCGGACACGTGGACAATTCGTCATGTCCGTCGATCAGCGTGGACATCCAGATGACGTTGGTCACTCCGGGCAATGCGAACGGCCCGGTGCCCGTCATGATGATGTTCGGCAGTGCGGCCTTCCTGCAGCGCATGGCCGAGATGATGGCCAAGCGACCTGAGCTGAAGGCAATGATAGGGACCGATCCGCCCGCTACCGAGCAATTGATCGCTCATGGCTGGGGTTACGCGTTCATCGACCCGGGCAGCATTCAACCAGACAATGGCGCGGGCCTCACGAAAGGCATCATCGGTCTTACCAACAAGGGCCAGCTGCGCAAACCGGAGGATTGGGGTGCGCTGCGGGCGTGGGCCTGGGGCGCCTCGCGCGGTCTCGACTATCTCGAAACCGACAAGGCCGTGGACGCAAAGCGCGTCGGCATCGAAGGCGTCTCGCGTTTTGGGAAGGCTGCGCTGGTGACCATGGCGTTTGATTCGCGCTTTGCGGTCGTGCTGGTCGGTTCCTCCGGGGAAGGTGGCGCCAAACCGCACCGACGCAATTTCGGCGAGGCAGTTGAGAACCTCACTGGCTCGGGAGAATACCACTGGATGGCCGGCAACTTCCTGAAGTACGGTGCGGCTGAGGCTTCGTTTGGGAGCAAGAATGCCGGTGATCTGCCGGTCGACTCCAATGAGCTGATTGCGTTGTGTGCACCGCTACTGACCTTCATCAGCTACGGCATCCCGGAGAAGGGTGATGCGAAGTGGCTGGACCAGCAGGGCAGCTACATGGCAACCGTGGCCGCGGAGCCCGTGTTCCGTTTGCTCGGCGCGAAGGACCTCGGAGTCACGGACGACTATCACTCCGCGAAAATGCCGCCCGTCAATGTTGGACTTCTCGAAGGCCAGCTCGCATGGCGGCAGCATGACGGGGGCCACACCGACGCTCCAAATTGGAAGTACTTTATCCCGTGGGCGGATAGGTTCCTGAACTCTGACGCGGCCGTTTGGCAAGTTCCGGCCGATCAGCCGGTGTTCCGGACAGATCCGAACTCGTTGGTCGCCCATTCCCAACTACTCGCGAAGACAAAGCAAGGCAAAACCGACGTCTATTTCGAGGGCGACTCGATTACGCGCCGCTGGGGCGCCACCGACTATCCTGAACTGCTGGCCAATTGGAAGCAAAATTTTTCCGGTTGGAACGCAGCTGATTTCGGATGGGGCGCGGATCAGACACAGAATATTCTCTGGCGACTGGAGAACGGCGAACTCGACGGAGTGAATCCCAAGGTCGTAGTTCTGCTCGCCGGCACAAATAACGTCGGCAATACGTCGGTGCATGGTGATGCCGATGTGAAGGCAGACAATATCACGCGAGGCCTTCAGGCGATCGTGCGAGTGATCCAGGCCAAGGCGCCCGCGGCGACGATCATTGTGACGGGGGTCTTTCCACGAAACGACAACATGAGCTTCATGCCCGTCATTGACCGGATCAACCGCAATCTCTCCAAAAACGCCGACGGTCAGAAGGTGCGGTATTTGAATATCAACAACAAGCTCGCCGATGACGACGGCACACTCTTCGATGGGATGATGAACAGCGACAAGCTGCATCCGACCATCAAGGCGTATCAGATTTGGGCCGACGCATTAAAACCGGTCCTCGCCGAATTGCTGGGTCCTCCCGGGGCTGTGGAACTCGCCCCACCGGCCACCGGCGATCCCAGCGCCTCGCGCTGACTTACTGAGACTGCTGACCATGCTGGACGAGCAGATCCGAAAGCTGGGATCGGGCGGTCGAGCAGGCGGCGGAAGAAAATCCCAGTCGAAATTGCTGATGACGCAACCGGGGGTGGGTCCGAACACCGGAGGGTTGTAGGTTCGAGTCCCACCTCGGGAGCCATTCTTTTTACTCGCTTAGATCTGCACGAATCAGCGGCCGACCGCGTGACGATCTTGCATTTGAAGGAGACACCATGGACGAGGACTTACAGGGAATGTCGCGCGAACAGTTGATCGCGGAGGCGAAGAAGCTTCGCGCCGGTATACGAGCCCACCGCGACAGCACTGGGCACGAACTCTGCTGGCATCATCCGGCACTCTGGGGACTTTTACCGGACCAGACGGATCCAACGCCTACAGTGCCGACATGGCCGGAGTTCCTTCGCGGCTGCGTGCGGTACCGCGAATCTCTAGACAGGCAGTTGCCCGAGGCGCCCCGCTCCAATACGCCGTATGAACCCTGAGGTGCGTCCGCTTCCTGCTAAGCGCCAAGTAAGGGAGCCGCTGCGGCAGGCGGCCAGTTCAGCACAAACCCAAAAAATCGGCGGCTACCCAATGTTGTAGCCCTCGTCGGAAGTCCTGCTTCTAGGTCCCTAGGAGATTGCGATCCGATGAAGAACGTCAGTCCAGTACCAACAGCCGCACTCCGTTTGTGAGTGCGGCTGATGAATTAATAGAGCCTTCAGAAGTAGAACTTCGCGCCTAGTTGCACTGCCCGAGGATCGCGGAAGTCGTTGACCACGCCGGGTGTGTTTCCGTTGGTTTGCAGAGTTGCCGGTTGGTTGCGATGCCCACGCTCGCAGCGATCAACGCTGCCCCAGCCAGGTATGCCAAAGGCGGATTCCCCGGAATCCACTGCGGCATCGGCGGTAATCCTCCGACAAAATTGCCCATAGTGAGAATGCTGGATGCCGAAAAATGCACATGCTATTGCGAAAAAAAACGCCCCAGGTGGATCAGGTTGTCCATATGTTTGCTGAGCTCCAGCGTCACTCGTGAGGAAAAAGCCAAAGAACGTAGTCTGGACTCCTAAAAAGCGATAGCGGGGCAATAGCCACTTGACGCAACCTCGTTACAACCACTTGCTCGCAGTCAGATTTCTCTGGAATGGCGGGGACTGTCGCCGAACATGTTCTTCATAACGCATGAGTCCCTAAGTGTAGCTTTTGATGGAGCGGCTTCCCACTCCGAGTAGCCGTTGTCGTCTTGGTCGTCATCATCGTCCTCTTTGCTGTCACCTTCGTCTTCCTCTTCGTCTTCTTCCTCGTCTGGCTCGTGTCGAAGGAAGACGTCGGCAACTACCGACTGATCAAAAGTGTCTAAGTCGGGGCAGTCTGGATGTATTTTGCTCATCGCCAATGGTGCGCCGCCGTACTCTTGACAAGCACAATGTGCAATCGTGCGTTGCGCGCGTAGTTGAATCAATCCAGTTCCACCACAACTGCCACATCAAATTTCGAGTAATACTTCTTCACGTCCTTCGCACCATACTTCTCTCGAAATTTCTCGATTACTGTTTTCACAGCTTTCGGTTGGGCGATTGGCGTTGCGCGGAATTCCGCCTCCATGCCTCGCGCATCGATTCGAATCGACGGGTTCTGGAGCACGTTCTTGTACCACTGCGTGTCCGAGCCTTGCACGGGGAGCAGGTAGAGCTTGCCGCTCTCAAGTACGAACCAGACCGGAATCGAAATTGTCTCTCCAGACTTCCTGCCGATGACACTGATCTTGATCTGGCGGTAGCGGGAAAGGCGTTCTTTGAGAGTTTCCCTTGAGCCTGTCACCTACGTCTCCACTAAACGGCTACTGGTCCGCAGTTCTGCCCCATGCAGTTCCGCAGATTTCACCTAGACTACTGACCTATCCCCAAGCTCATCGGCCAGGGATGGGGCAGCAGCAAGAACATCAAAAGCGCCCCGACGAGCGCCATGTTTTTCGTGAAATTGATCATATCGATTTGCTTCATTTGCGCGTCGTCCAGCTTCCAGAAACTATGTATCTGGAATGACACACCCAGCAAAAAGATGATCAGCAGAATGATCCCGACCACAGGATAGAGCCCCAGCAACATGCTGAGGCCGCCCAGCAGCAGGATGACTCCGGTCCCCGCCACCGCCAGCTTGGGAGAGGGTGTCCCCCTCGCCTTCGCGTACTCGCTCATGTAGTTGAGATTCTTGAAGTGGTTGAAACTGGCCATCAACCAATACCCACCAAAAATGATCCTTCCGATCAGGAAAGCGATGTTCATATCGGTTCCTTTCTTTCGGCCAGTCTTGGATGATCACGCGCTCATCGCCCGCAACTTTTACGGCAAAAGCAGCAGGATCAAGGCATCGCAATTGTACGCTGAGAGGCGGCTTACGAAGAATCTGGCTAGCCTTTTAGCGCCGGGGGCCGCTCACGAGGTTCTTCCGCGATGATCGTGATCTGTTTCCATTTGCGATAAATGTTAAGGACAGCCACCGTCCAGAAAGGAACCAGATCGACTCCCGGCACAAGTTCGGCAACGAATGTTGGCAGAAATTCCCAGTGCCAGCCGAGCAGGCGGACCAACGCGGCTGCGACCGCGAGATCGAGCACATCATCAGCGGGCGACAAAGCGCCTTCGGCAAACAATGGAAACACAAATAATTGGAGGGCCGCCATGGCAAGAATCATGGCGGCTCGAAAACGCGAGCGTGGCGAGAGCGGGGTTGGGCCCTCAGCTATCGCAGCGTCTGCTTTCTCATATTGTTGCTTCGAATATTTCATAACCAGTCGGAATTTATTCGACCACCGGAGTGCACTGCCCACAACAGAATAAAGCTTACGCAGAGCTTGCGCGGCGCCCGTTATGGTCGTATATTGGTGCGCGAGAAATCGTTTACTCGCCGTGGTTGACGCTCTTGGCGCGATTTCGTCGGGTTTAAAAGAGAGCGGTCCACGAGGCGAGAACCGGGGGTTGAACATTCATGTCATCACGACGCCGATTTTTGCAACACGCTTCCACCATTGGTTTGGCGTATTCCGCAAACACTTTGTTTGGCCGCCTGCTGTCTGCACAAACTGGGTCGTCGGCTGCAAACCAGCCAGTCAGAGTATTTATAGATTCCCGCCGCGCCATTGCGCCGATCGATCGCAATCTCTTCGGTTCGTTTCTCGAGCACCTTGGGCGGGCAATTTACGAAGGTATCTACGATCCGGGCTCGAAACTGTCCGACTCCAGCGGATTCCGCAAGGACGTGTTGCAGGAAATTCGGCAACTCGGTGTTCCTATCATTCGCTACCCCGGAGGCAACTTCGTCTCTGGTTATGACTGGCTCGATGGCGTGGGCCCGAAACAGGACCGCCCGCGTGTCCTCGACAAAGCCTGGAATTCCATGAATTCGAACCAGTTCGGAACCAACGAATACATGGCGTGGTGCAAGGCGGCGAGCACCGAACCATTAATGGGATTGAATCTAGGCACAGGAACTCCCGAGCAGGCAGCCGCCCTGGTGGAATACTGCAATGTTGATAAGGGCACGAAGTGGAGCGATCTGCGTCGCAAGCATGGATTTGCGGAGCCCTATGCCGTAAAGCACTGGTGCCTTGGCAATGAGATGGATGGGCCTTGGCAGATTGGCCACATGACGGCGACTGAGTACGGCATCAAGGCCCAAGATGCCGCCCGCCAGATGCGTTATGTAGATCACTCAGTTCAGTTGATCGCTTGCGGATCAAGCGGGCCACAAATGCCCACGTATCTTGAGTGGGACCGCGAAGTCCTGGAACAGTGTTACGACTACGTAGATGGACTTTCTCTCCATCGCTATTTCGGTAATACAACCGAAGAAACTGGAGGAGACAGCTCCAAATTTCTGGCGCTGAACTTAACAATGGACCGCCAGATAGCAGAGTCGCTGGCAGTTTGCGATTTGGTGCGCGGCCACAAACGGTCGCCAAAGAAACTGTGGCTTTCATTCGACGAGTGGAATGTGTGGTATCGCCAGCGCAGCGGTGACGCGGTTGACGGACATCGTCAAGAGGCGCCGCATCTTCTGGAAGAAATCTATAACTTTGAGGATGCCCTGCTGGTGGGCGGTCTAGTGAACACGCTTCTGCGCAACGCCGACCGCGTGAAGATTGCCTGTCTCGCTCAGCTAGTCAACGTTATCGCATCAATCATGACCAACAAGAACGGACTGTTCCGGCAGACCATCTACTATCCATATAGTTGGGGATTGCAATTTGCGCGAGGGCGGGTGCTCAACGTCCAGGTGGAATCGCCGACTTACGACGTGCCGAAAATGGATGCAGTGCCTTACATCGATGCGGTAGCGACGGCTAGCGACGATGGCAAGACATCGCTATTCATTCTGAATCGCGACTTATCTAAAGCGCATACCGTAGAGGTGGTATGGGAAGACCAGGCTGGAGGTCGAGTGCTGGAGTCGCAAGTGCTCACCGGAAATGATCTGAAGGCGGTTAACGGTTTTGACGGAGAACGTGTGAAGCCGCAGCCGTTCGACAAGCCCACTACTGCAAATGGGCGTACAAAGTTTGAAGTGCCTGCGCGCTCGTACACGGTGATTCAGTGGGGCAGTTAGTAGTTCGGACGACCCGCCGATATCAGAACTTTTGTTGGCGAATAATTCCTGCGCCCTCACGAATGACGACGAGTTGGTTCGCGGCGACTTTCGGAACTGTCTCGGTGTTGCCATTGGTCCATCGGATGGTCAGGTCAGCAGTGGTTGCCGCGCCCAATCCAAAGTGCAGGCGGCGCTCGTTCGCGGAGTAGAAGCTCGATTGAGCGAGCACTTCCTGCACCTGACATCGTCCCCCATATCGCGCAATCACGCGCGAGCCAATAGCGCTGCGGTTGGTCTTAACGCCTACAAGTAAGACCTTCAGCCAGTGACCACCACTGGAAACGTCGTTGCGCAGGAGCGAGGGCGGTTCGTTCATGTTCATCACCAGGATGTCCATGTCGCCATCGTTGTCGAAGTCGCCAAAGGCGCATCCCCGGCTCGCGTGTGCCTCCGGAATCCCAGGTCCTGCTTCTTCGATCAATTCCTCCAACCTGCCATCGCCTAGGTTGCGGAAGACTAGCCGCGGAGTTCGAAATGGATAGGACGGCAGTTTTTTCTCCACCTCGGGATAGACACTCCCGGTCGCCACGAACAGGTCGGGAAAACCGTCGTTATCCAGATCAACAATGCCAGTTCCCCAGCCTACGTATCGCGTTTCAACGCCTAAGCCGGAGCGAATTGTGACATCGTCGAAGTTTCCCTTGCCGTCATTGCGGTAAAGAATGTTTGTATCGTCCGCGAAATTGGTTTTGAAAATGTCGAGATTGCCGTCGAGGTCATAATCGCCTACTCCGATTCCCATGCCGGCCTGTTCTAGGCCGTCTTCGCTGAGCGCCACTCCGCGCTCGAGCGCCTCTTCCCGAAACGTACCGTCATGCTGGTTACGAAAGAACCAGCTCGGCGTGGAATCACAGGCGACGTAAATGTCCGGCCAGCCATCATTGTCGAGATCGGCAGCGACAGCTGTCATGGGATAGGCCCCTGAGGCCGCCGCGACGCCGGATGATTTGCTGATGTCCGTGAAAGTGCCATCGCCGTTGTTATGAAATAGCTGCACAAACCCAGTGGGGAGGCCGCGAGGGCCACAATTTACGGCGACGCCCTTCCATGTGCAATCAGGATTTTCTCCTGGCTTGGGTAGCTTTTCGAGCGTCGTGTTGAGGTAGTTAGCAACGAATAGGTCAAGTCGCCCGTCGCGATCGTAATCTACCCAGGTGCAGCCGGAACCATAGCGCACCGCGCCCTGAGCTAGACGAGATCGTTCCGTCACATCAGAAAAGGTGCCATCACCGTTGTTGTGATAAAGGACGTTGCGCCCATAGTAGGTGATGAAAATATCATCGAAGCCGTCATTGTCGTAATCGCCGACAGTCACCGCCGACGCCCAACCTGTACGCACCAGCCCAGCTTTTTGGGTCACGTCGGTAAACGTGCCATTGCGGTTGTTCTTGTACAGGCGATTGGTTGTGCCGGGAGGATCGCCTTCCAAGCGAGTGCCATTAAGAACGAGCAGATCGACCCATCCATCATTGTCATAATCGATGAAGGCGACGCCGCAACCGACCACTTCGATGATGTAACTCTTGTTTTCAGCGGCGCCATAAATAATTGGATGGTTGAGGCCCGCCTGCTTGGCAACATCTGTGAAGCGCGCCAGGAACGGACGACCAGAAGGCTTGCCCCGAGGCTGGGCCTTGACCCCGCGCGAGGAAACTCCCTGGCCGAAAACTGCAGCGCCTGCACCAGTCAAAGCCGCGCCAGCCGTGCCGGCCATCGTAATGATCAATTTTCGTCGCGTGATCATTGTCCTGGTGATCATTGGCTTGGCGATCATTGGGTGGATTCAACTGCTTTTAGCACCTGATGGGCCTTGACGTTCTCGAATTTTTGCACGACTCCAGCTGGCCAGCGAATTTCGACGAGCTTCGCAGTAGAATCTTCGCCCAACCCCGCAATCAACCGCTTATCGCTGGCGGAAAGATAACCGACCCCGGTGTTCACCGTAAAATACTGAGTGAATCCCGAAGCAGAAACGACTTTCACACGAGCTCCGATCCCGTCGTGGTTGGACTTGGTGCCGACAGTCTCAATCGCGATCCAGTTCTTACGATTGCCGCCGTCATTCCGCAGTACGTAAGCCTTCTGGCCTGCGTTGCTGACTACAATATCCGTGTCGCCGTCATTGTCGATGTCGCCGAACGCAGCGCCTCGGCCAGCCCAATCTTTTTGAAAAACATCGCCGGCAAGCACTCGCGAAAAATGGCCGGACTGATTGTGCAACAGAAGAGGTGGTTCCATGTACTTCAAGTTCGGCGAAGTTTTCTCGATGGTGTCCATCACATGCGACTGGGCCACGAACAGGTCCTTCCATCGGTCGTTGTCATAATCGAACAAACGCGTGCTCCATCCCGAAAATGCCAGCGTCGAAGCGCCCAGGCCGGACTGATTGGTTACATCACGAAACGTACCGTCTCCATTATTCCGGAAGAGCATGTAGCGTTCATTGGAGAGGTCGGTGACGATGATATCGGGAAAGCCGTCGTTATCGTAGTCGCTGAAATCCACGCCCATTCCGGCAAAAGTCTTGCCGTCTTCGTTGTATCCAACCCCGGCAAGCAGGCCAACTTCGGTGAACGTCCCGTTTCCGTTGTTGTGATAAAGGAAGCACTGCACAGAATCGTTGGCAACAAAGATATCTGTAAGGCCGTCGCCATCATAGTCTGCGAAAGCCACGCCCAGCCCCTTGCCGCGGGCATTGGCGACTCCAGCCTTGGTGGAAACATCCGTGAAGGTGCCATCGCCATTGTTGCGATAGAGGATGTTGGTCACGCCATCGTAATTGTCAGGATGGCAGTATGCGCGATAGCCAGGGCGCTTCTCCCCGCAATAGCGGTTCGTTTTGAAGCTCCAATCGAGGTAGCGCGTGACGAACAGGTCGAGCTTTCCATCGTTGTCAGAATCGAAGAAGCCAGCGCTGGCGCTCCATCCGCCTGCGCCCACACCAGCCTTCTTAGTAACGTCCGTGAACGTGCCGTTTCCATTATTGTGATAGAGGATATTCCCGCCATACCCGGTTACGTAAATATCCTCAAAGCCGTCATTGTCGTAATCGCCAACTGCAACACCCATGCTGTAGTAACCCTGCGGCATTCCACTAACGCCTGCTCTTTCGGTCACGTCCGTAAACGTGCCATCGGCATTCTGATGGTAAAGACGGTTCCAGAACTTCGGATCCGATTTGTCGGGAAGTTTGCCGTAGGGTAGAGGGTCGTCAATCCGGGCGCCGTTTGTGAAGAAGATATCCAGGCGGCCGTCGTTATCGTAATCTAGAAGGGCCACACCGCCGCCCATGGTTTCCAGCAAATACTTGCTTGACGTAGCGGAATTCTCTTGCACGAAGTCAATTTTCGATTGTTGCGTAATATCGGTGAACTGCACGTCGCTAGTTTGTGCGGCTGCAATGAGGCATGGGAACAAACCAAAAGCCAGCGCACAGTGTTTGATTCTCCCCATGAATGGCTCTACTTGAATTTCTTGCTATCGATAATCCCTTTTGTTTCCTGCACAACCACCATTTGATTTGCCGGCACACTCTTGAAACTCTCTTTCAATCCAGAAGGCCAAGCGACCTCGATGCTGTCCACTTTGGCGGCTTTGCCCAAGCCGAAGTGCAAGCGAAGATCATTTTGCGAATAGTAGCTTGAGCCGCTCATCACTTCATCTAGTTGGCTGCGCCCGCCGGTCGTGACTCTCACCCGCGTTCCGATTGCCGAGCGGTTCGACTTAGTTCCAACACACTTGATCATGATCCAATTGTTCTTGTTGCCGTCATCGTTGCGCAGCAGCGTGGGCGGACCGCCAAGGTTGTTGACAATCACATCCACATCGCCGTCATTGTCGAAATCTCCAAAGGCACAACCACGCCCGAGGTTCTCCTCTCGTAGCGCAGGCCCCGCTTTCACTGAAACATCTTCGAAGCGCCCGTTACCCAAGTTGCGATAGAGGACCTTGGGCTGCCTGTAGCTGATGTGGAGCTTCCGGCTGGCGATCTGGGAGTACACATGGCCGTTCGCAACAAACAGATCTTTCCAGCCATCGTTATCGAAATCGAAAAAGCCGACTCCAAAACCCAAGTACTTTCGATTGATGCCCAACCCAGCCTTTATACTTGCGTCTTCGAAGGCACCGTTGCCGTAGTTGCGGTAGACAGTGGTCACCTGTTCAGAGAAATTTGTGCGCGCGATATCCAACCAGCCATCCCCGTCATAATCGGCGACACTGACACCCATTCCCGATAAGGCGACTCCATTCTCATCCAAGGCGCAGCCGGCCGGGACAGCGATTTCCCGAAACGTTCCATCGTGATTATTGCGATAAAGCAGGCTAGGCGCGCTATCACAAGCGACGTAAATGTCGGGCCAGCCGTCATTGTCGAAATCCGCGGCGGCGGCGCCCATTCCATAAGAACCCCTGGGCTGCCAATTGCTGCCAACAAAGACCATGGAGGCAGGCCCGCGCGGGTTGGCGATACCCGACTCCTGCGAGACGTCCACAAAAGTTCCGTCGCCGCGATTGCGGTACAAGAGATTCGTGCCGCCTGCAAACCCTTGTGGCCCGCACGGAACAGAAATTTCGTTGTAATGACAATACTGTGTCTCGCCCGGCTTCGGCGCGTGGGCAGGATCGAAATTCACGTAATTGGCGACGAATAAATCGAGATGGCCATCGCGATCGTAGTCGAGGAAGCAACATCCGGCACCCCAGCGGTTCCCCGATCCCGCCACACCGGCCTTCTCGGATATCTCCGTGAACGTGCCGTCACCATTATTGTGGTACAGCAGGTTGCGTCCGAAGTAAGAGACAAATAGGTCATCGAAGCCGTCGTTGTCGTAATCGCCCACGCAACAACCCTGTCCCCATCCGGAATGCGTAAAGCCCGCTTTGGCGGTTACATCGGTAAATGTCCTGTCGCGATTGTTATGAAATAGGTAGCTGGTGGGATTGAGATCGCGTATGACTGGATCAAGGCTAGTTCCGTTTACCAGAAAAATGTCGGGCCAACCATCGTTGTCGTAATCGAACAGCGCCACACCGCAGCCCATCTCTTCAAGAAGAAGCTGTTTGTCGGTGTCGCTGCCGAAAGTATTCACGGCTCTAGAGAGGCCAGCCGAGGAGGTGATATCCGTGAACACAACTGGAAAGGAGGCTTCGCTGGAGGGCAGGTTAACCCGTGATGCGAACGGCAACGCCGCCACTGCCCCACCCAATAGTTTTATGAACTCACGGCGTGACTGCGTGAGGCCGGAGCCTCTACTCACGCTCGCCTCCGGGTGGAGGCGCGCCATTGGGTTTCGACATACTGCGCCGCATCTTTTCGAGTTCGTTGTTCTCCCGGTCCAGACGCGTGAATGAATCCAAGGCCTTCTGACTGTCCGCCGGCTTTCCCATCCTGCGGTAGATGCCAGACAGCACATAATAATAAGAGGATGCCCGCTGGTTGAAAGAAATGGCCCGGTTCAGCGAGTCAGCGGCATCCTGCAATTGGCCCTGTCGCTCTTCCGCTCTTGCCTTCTGAAACCAGGCCTTGTCGGCCTTTGGATCCAGGTCCAGTGCCTTCTGTGCGTATTCCACGGCCTTCGCAGCATCGCCGGTGCGGTTGTAATACGCACTCAGGTTCACATCTGGCGCAACGAAGTTTCCGTGCCGTTCTTCGTTCAACGCAATTGCCTTGCGATAGTTTTCGACCGCGCCGGCATCATCGCCTAAAGCCTCTTGCGCCAGGCCGAGCGCGTCCAGTGACTGAATGTGCGACGGGTCAATGCGCAGTGCCTCCTCGAACTGCTTACGCGCACCCTCCCAGTTGTCCTGGATCGAGAATAGCTTTCCCAGGTCGTAATGAATCTCGGCGGACTTTGGATCGTATTGAATTCCCTGCACGAACTCAGTCTGCGCAGCGTCGAACCTTCCGACCATCATCAAATCGCGGCCAAGCATCTTGTGGGCTTCTGCGTTTCGAATATCGAGCTGAAGAGACTTAGCCAGCGACCGAATGGAGTCCCCAACTTTCTTTTGAGCAAATTGACTGTAGCCGAGTGCGTACCAGCCCCATGCCGATGTTGGACGCTGGCTGACGTAATCGGCGAGCAAAGGCTCGACCTCCTGAAATCGGTTCTGCCGGATATATCCCTCGAATTCGGCGACCTTCGCCTGATCGTCTTCTGTGTCGGCGCCAGTCGGCTTGGCTACCGAGACCGGGTTGTCGGGAAGTTCGTAGTACTCCAGCGCATGCTTTGCCTGCGCGTCGCTCGGATTGAGCTCCAAGGCTCTTCGATAGGCGGCAGAGGCAGCCTGCTTGTCCCCTTGCTTCTCCAGCGCCAGGCCGAGATAGTGTTGCGCCTCCGAAGAGTCGGGTTGCAGCTTGCTGGCATGGCGGAATTTCGCGACGGCTTGTTCCAGTTCGCCTTTGGCAAGTGCGGTCCTGCCCTCGGTGATATCCAGATTCGCATTCTGATTGCGCTCATCCGCAGCCGAAAGCTCCCGGCCTTTCTGCACCTCAGCGGTACCTTCCTTTTGCTTTCCTGATCGCGCCAGCGCCAGCCCCAACTGATAATGGGCTTCGCCGCTCTGCGGGTCGAGTCGCGCCGCCTCTTGCAGCTCTGTGACCGCTTCAGAACCCTTCCCATCGTGCAGCAGCGCTTTGCCTAGAGACAGATGCGCGCGGGCGAACGTCGGCGCAATCGAGATGACTTTCCGCAATTGTTCAATCTGTTTCGTAGAACCGAGACTCGGGCTTGATCCGTATGCCTGCGCTAGATTGAACTGTGCCTTCACCGAGCTCGGATCCAGTAAGACAGCCTTTTCCAATTCCACCACCGACTGCTCGACGTCCGTAGGCATGAGTGTCGCACCCAGGTTGGCATGAGCATCGGCGTAATCCGGTCTTAAACGGATGGCTTCGCGGAACTCTGCAACGGCTTTCTCATCCTCATCAGCCTGCGCCAAGACCAGCCCGATGTTGTCGTGAGCTTCCGCATAGTCAGGTCGGAGACGTATCGCTTCGCGAAATTCGGCGAGCACCTCGCTGCTGTCCGCACCCTTTCGGCCGAGCATGAGTCCAAGAAGGTTGCGAGCGTCTGCGCGATTCTGTTTTTTTTCCAGAACTTCACGAAGGTCTGCAATCACTGTCTCCCAGTCAGGAGTCGGCACAGAAGATGGAGCGTTCAAGCCTGCTTCGATTTGTCCAATCCCCCTGTCGAGATCGCCCATCCGGAGATAGACGATGCCGAGATCGATGTAAGTTGCGGTCGTAGGTGGCAACAGGGCGATAGCCCGTTGCAGGCTCAACCGCGCTCCAGCCAAGTCGCCGTTTTCGCGCAGGGCCATTCCAAGAAATGCGTGGCTTGCCCCAGCGGCAGGGTCGAGCCGAACGCTTTGCCGCAGTTCGGATATGGCTTTTTCTCTATCCTGCGAGCCGCTGTACCACAGTGCCACGCCCAAATTGTAATGAGCGTCAGAGAACTCCGGCCGGAGCTGGATCGCGCGTTGCAGGTGTGCCAGCGCGGAGGCCAGGTCTCCTTGCTGTCCCAAAATATAACCGAGCAGGTTGTGAGCGTCGGCATGACCTTCATCAGACTGAAGGGCTTGCAGGAGTAGCTCTTTGGAAGCGTTCAGATCGGCCTTGGCCATCGCTTCCTGGGCCCGCTTGAACAAATCGTCGGCAGGACTGGCAGGTCGCGGAGGCGGCTTCGGCATTGCCGCACTCTGCTGCTTCAACGCCAGGCCGAGCCCGTAATATCCCTCGCGCAATTCAGGATCAATCTCTACAGCCTTTTCGAAGTTCGCGACCGCTCCCACCATATCGCCGCTCTGGCGTAGAGTCTGCCCAAGCTCATACTGGACCATCGCATTCCCCGCCTGCGCCTTGGCCACACGCCGGAGATGCACCAGTGCCCCCGCCATGTCACCCTTTTCTCGCAAAGCCAGACCGAGATTCAAATGTGCGGGCAAGCTATTCGGCTCGAGCAGCAGCGCCTTTTGAAATACCGCAACCGTTTCCGAGATATCGCCACTCCGGGCAAGTGCAGCGCCTAAGTTCGCATAGGCCCGCGCATATTTCGGATCGAGCGCAACCGCCTTTCGCAACTCGGCCACGGCTCCCGGCAGATCGGATTTTTTCATCAAGGCAACGCCCAGCCAGTTGTGCGCCTCGGACGATGCCGGCGCCACCTTCACCGCTTGCTGGAATGCCTCGAATGCGTCCGGATCGTCATTCCTGTCCCAATATGCAAGGCCCAGCTCGATATAAAGCTTGGAATTAAAAGGATTGCGCTTGATCGCAACCTCAATCTGAGCGACTGAATGGGCCGCTGATGCTGATGACTGGTTTTGCGCGGACTTTTGCGCGGACACCGGGAGAGCCGGGCCAAAGAGTATGACAAGGGGCACACAGATTCGGGCGATTGCAAGAGTCATGTTCACTGGTCGGGATCCAACAGTCTAAGTTGCAGGCGCGAGTTGGCCTCGTCATCGCTGCGCAATGACTTTGCTAATTCTAGCTGCTTGTCTGCTTCGTCCTTCTGGCCCATGCGCGAAAGTAGCAATCCCAACTGGTAATTGGCTTTCACCGATTTTGGATTTAAACGGACTGCCTTTTCAAGATTGCTTTTGGCCTCGGGATACCTGCGGGCACTCATCAGCAACTCGCCGAGAGCCTCGCAGGACGGAGCGTGATCCGGGTACTGCTGTAGTACTTTTTCTAATTTCTGGACAGCCTCGGCATCGTTGCCCTGATCTCTCGCGATGAGGGCCAAGTAATAGTAGGATGCAAGCTGATTCGGCTGCAAACGAACGCTCTCCGTGAAGTGGGCTGCCGCGTCCGAAGAATGCCCTTCGAGATACAAAACCGAGCCCAGGGCGTACTGAAGCTGGGAATCTTGCGGCTTCTTCTCCACCAGCTTCTCAAAAATTGATTGGGCAGCTTCGAATTGTTTCTTTCCGACCTTCGCCGAGCCGAGGGCGTATTGGTAGGAAGGATCTTCGGGCTTAATACTCGCAGCTTTAGCCAGCGCGGGTTCAGCGTCTTCAAGAAGATCCATTTTTAGGCAGACCCGGCCAAAGCCTGAGAGAATTTCCGGATCATCTGGCGCAATTTTTTTGGCCCGTACCCAGTAGGAGAGGGACCGCTCGAGATGGTCGTCCTTCTCAGCGATCATTGCGGCTTGGCGCAACGCCGGCAGCGATTCCGGATTCAAGCTTAGCGCCAAGTCATAATTCTTCAGTGAGAGCGCCAAATTGTTGTTCAGCAGATAGGCTCCTGCAAGATTGAACGCAAGCTCATAGGTAGGCGAACCAGCCAGTTTGGCATGCTCCAGCACCTCGATCGCCTCCGGCACGACTCCATCTCTTGCGAGCAGCAAGGCAAACTTAATTGACTCTTCAGTAGAACCGCTTGGCAGACGAACCCAGTAATCCGCTAAGTCAGCGGCCGCATTGCGATCGCCGGTTTTCAGATAATCCGCGGCCAGAATGAAAAGCCCACCCGAAGATTGCTTCAGATCACTAACGATGGGTTGCACAAGCGCCAATGACTCTTTGTAATGCCCGTTCTCAGCCTCGGAGCGCACCAGCGCGAGCCTCGCTGTCGCATTCGAAGGGTCGAGCTGCAACGCCCGCCGGTAGAGCGCCAAGGCTTGCGTCTGCTTCCCCTGGATCGTGTACACCTCTGCCAAGTTCAGGCGAGCGCCGACAAGACGGGGCTCCAGACGAATCGCTTCCTGGAAGAAGTTCGCGCTTTCCGGAAACCGCTTCTGCTGGAATCGGATCGTGCCCAAAACCGAGGACGCGACCGCGCGCGCTGAAGGATCTGAGAGAGCTAACCGCGCTTGGCGCTCGGCCTCATCCAGCTTGCCTTGCTGAACGAGGCTGGCGGCGTTCCGCAGCGCTTCGCGCGAATCAGCTCGAACACAGATACTTGCGCTCAGCAGGAGCAGCAAGCAGAGGGACAGAAGCCGAAGAAACACAAACCTGGGCGAGAGAGTCAGACTCCTTTTACAACGATGGGTCACCGGTTGTCCCCAGGCCCCGCCGTGGGAAGCGGAGCCTGGTTCCATTGTTTCTCGCTAGTAACTAAACTTCAAGCCAAACTGGATCGAACGCGGCTGGTTGCACTGCGTGCTGATGCCTCCAAAGCTCGCTGTGGCCGGAGTCCACGTGGTGGTCACGCCATTGCTCGGGTTGCAGAAATCGGTTCGGTTAAAGATGTTCCCGAATTCCGCTTCGAAACGCATCTTTAACTGCTCTTTGAGCGTGAACGTCTTAAATACATTCATATCTTCGCCGTAGGTCGGGAAACCCCGAGCTGTCCCGTCCACGCGCGGAGCGTTGCCAAACGGATTTGTTGTGGGATCGCTCCACGCGCTGCCGTTGAAATAGTTCTGCGCGCGCGGATTAAAGAAGGATCCTTGCACTTTCGCTTTAGCACTGACTCCCTTCACCCGATCCGGTCGCCTCTGGCCGTTGAAGAGAAGACCTCCGAAAGCAGAGTTGTCCATTACGATGTTTAGGGGTCGTCCGCTTTCATACCGCAGAATTCCAGCGAGATTCCAGCCACCCAGCAGTGCTCCGGTGGCCCCGTGCCACCGCTTAGCCCCGGGCAACTCCCAAGTGTAGCCAACAAGAAACACATGGGGCGTGTCGTCCTGACTGAGCCCCCATTCACATTTATGCGGACATGCTGGATTTTGCACTCTTCCGTTTGTACCATCTCCACCTTGTCCAGTTTCTGACCCGTCGTTGTTCAGCCTCGAATAGGTATAACCAACACGGAATTGGAGTCCATGAGAAACACGCTGCTCCAGGACCACTTCGAGAGCGTTATACATGCTGCTTCCGAGCGGAACATCGCGCCACTGAATGTTTTGATATTGAGGATAGGGCCGAAGCGCCTGGGCTACGGTACCCGAGAAGCAGTTTGTGAATACAGTCGAGGAACAGGGGGTGTAAGGAGCGGTGATTCCTGCGGCTACTGCTGCTGGATCATTGTATGGCAAGCCCAGCAGCCCGGGATACTGCGTCAGCAACGCTGGATCGTTCATGTTCGCGAAAACGCCCATTTTCTGCCAGTCTGAAGTCAAACGGGTTCCGCGGTTGGCTATATAGGAGACATCGAGCCGCATGCTGTTCGTGAGCTGCTGCTCAAACGTAAGTGACCAGTTCTGGTACCGAGGCAGTGTTAGTCCATTTTTGGCCACGGCTATGACCGACTGATTGTTAGCAAAGGTTGGATCAATGAACGGAGGAATCTTGATGCAAGCTCCGCCACAGGCTGAGTTGTTATTGGGGAAGCCATAATCGAAGCCGTTAAGAACGCCACTGCTTTGGTTAGGAAGCGCCGGTGACGCCCCGTTACTTGTGTTCGCAACAGTAGGATTTGAGACATAGCCCACTGTGGGCTGCCCGATAAATTGATCGAACGAGACTCCCGAGTAATACATCCCGTAGCCTCCTCGGATTGCCGTCTTATCCCCCACACGATAGGCAAACCCGAATCGCGGACCCCAAGCATCGTGGTTCGGCTTCTCAAAAGTGTTTTTTCCTACACAGCCCGAGCAGTGCCCAGCAAAGATCAATGCGCCTGGCAGGTTTCCGGCGCCCGGATTTGGCGTGTTGGGATCAAACGTCGAGTAGCGATTCTGGGTCTCGGTGCGCGCGAACTGATAGTCGAACCGAAGCCCGAAGGTCAGAGTCAGCCGGCTGGTAGCCTTGAATTCATCATTGATCCATGGCGCCAGATAGGCTTCATAAAACATCGGATGGAAAGGCAAGGTCTGAGTTGATGAATCTACCTGTCCAAGTAAGAAAGAGGCGAAGGCCTCGCCGGTTCCAGCAACGGGATTGTTGGAGCTGTCATATTGGGCTGTTCCCCTTCGGTCAAAGCGGAACTCACCGGCTTCGGCGAAGTTCGCCCAGCCGGAGAATGGGAATTGGTGCCAGCGGTATTCCATGCCGACCTTCAACGTGTGCTTGTTCTTCACCCAGGACAAATCATCTGAAAACTGCCAGCGGTTGTTCGTAAGGAACCCGAACTTGCCCCAGCCATAGGTGCCCAAAGAGTTATACTCCGACTTGTGATCGGAAAGAGCAGTATCACCGCCAAAATCGATCAATGGCGGTCCCGCATCCTGATTTACAAGCCCTCCTACTCCCTGCGCTTGTGCCGTTGCTCCAGGAGTCCCCGACCAAAGTATGTTCGGCCAGCCTGCGCCGGCGGATAGCGGATTTCCCCCCATGAACCAGCGGTCCCAAGCTATCGTGCTGTGATTCAATAGATTGTTACGAATGATCCAGTCGAACTGCGTGTGGGTGTGGTGGGTGACGATGCGTTGGTAGAAACCGTTTCCGTAGTAATTCGTGTTCTTCTGTGGTTCGGTCTCCCCATCGAACTGAGTGGTGCAGCCCGCCACCTCCCCGCAGTTCCGGATCGAGGGCCGGTGGTTCCAGTAGAAAGTCTCGCTCATGCGGAAATTGGGCGTGAAGTTATGATCCACTCGGAATTCGATATTGCGAGCGTTCAAAAGCCATGTCTGATCACCAGCAGGGTTCCCGGCGACATTGTTAGATAGCTGTCCCGCAATATCCGGGCTCACCATGCGAGCGGCAATCCTGCTGGCTGCCGTACTAATCAGAGAGGTCGGAATCTTGTTGCAGGGCGTCCCGCCGGTTTGAGTACCGTCAGGGTTGGGGGCGATGGGATTGCCGACATTGTCGCACGCGAATCGAGTGCGCGTCCCTGTGGTGAAAGGGTTATAGAGCAGCCCCGAGGACGCACTGAAATCGCAAACGCCGTTAACCGGGTCGGTAATGCAGCCGCGAAACGCGTCGATCGGCGTGGTGTTGCCGAACCCCGGAAGCACGCCTGAACGCAGGCGTGCCCAATCAAAATTGGTGAAAAAGAAGGTCTTGTTATGCCCGTCGTAGACCTTGGGAATAACTACGGGACCTCCCATGGTAAAGCCAAAACTGTTGTTCTTCAGTGGCGTTTTGTTGCGGGGCGTGCAATGACCGCTTGCGTCGCAGTCTGAATCGAAAAATCCGCGTGCGTTAAGCGCATCATTCGCAAAATACTCATACGCAGTTCCGTGAATATTGTTGGTGCCTGACTTCGAGGTGTACTCGATGAATCCGCCGCTGGTATGACCGTACTGCGCGGAATAAGTAGTGGTGATTACTTTCATTTCTTGGATTGCATCGAGTGGAGGGGTACTCTCATGGCTTTGCTGGTGGCCGACGGCGTATCCAAATGCAGCGCCATCGAAGAAATTCTCGGTCGCCATCGTCTGTCCACCATTAATGCGCGAGTTGAATTGGCTTCCACGAAACATCGGATCGCCGTTCGGCTTCATGGGGAGATAGCCGGGCTGAATCTGGAGAAGAGACTCGGCAAGGCGAACGTCGGCTGCGGTAATGACCGGTAAATCCTCGTAGTATTTATTGTCTACTGTGTGGCTAACATCAGGGGTGGTGACGTTCAGTCCCTCAGCACTGGATTGCACTTCGACGGATTCGGAAACTGAGCCCACCGCAAGAGTAATGTCCTGGCGGACGGTCTCGGCGCCTGTGAGCAGAATTCCGGACTTGACCGACGTTTTGAATCCAGGGTGGTCCACTGTCACCGAATAACTGCCCAAGATTAACAGCGGACTCGAGTACGCTCCGGCAGCGTTGGTCGTTAGGGCCGTCTCGACGCCAGTCCCTACATTCTTGATTTTGACGGTCGCGCCTGCCAGGGCGGAACCAGTAGGGTCGGTCACGACGCCACTGATCACGGCTCGATCAGCTCGTTGCGCATGCAGGGAGTTGCTGAGGCAAAGAATGCTAGCTACAACCAAGGCACCCACTACAAAGTAGGCTCTCGTCATCTTATCCCCCGAGGAGCGTCGTTTCCGCTCGAGAGCGAGTCCCCTTGCATCGAGGCGAGGACCCGCGAAATTGCGGTAAACGCTTACTCCGGTTGCGAACGTTACGCCGGGTGGCTGCAAGTTGTCAAGAAAAAACTAGTATTTTTGTACTAGTTGAGCGGGGAAAGCACTGATTCTGGAGGCGGGTGCTTGCGTAAATTACTTTGTCCCAAGTAGTTGCGTCAAATATGTCCAGACTCTTTACCGCAAACCTGAGTTGCTTTCTGATTGCGTGTCCCCAGCCATAAGCCGCCTACGATTCTGAATGGTCGAAAGTCAGGATATCGAGAAAGCATTTTCTGAGCTGCTTGATCCGCAGCCACTGCGTATCCAGCCGTAACAAGCGGTTGGACCATCGTCCATATTTCTCAACCGAGCACGCAGCATCACGCCAGCGCTGGCAGCTACTCTTCTTTTTTTGTCCATGCGAGCGGGACACGGGTTGCGACTGGTTTGCCAAAATCGGGGTGGCCGTCCGCCGTCCAGGTGAAAGGTTGGGCCCTTGGAGCACGATGCTGACGACAGCCTTGACCGGGCGCAGAATTGGCGTGATAAAGAATCCAGTCTCTTCCGTCGGGCGACTTAAAAAATGAATTATGACCGGTCGCGTACACGCGAGCTCCTGGCGATTGCTGAAACACGGGCTGGGATGATTTCTTCCAGGAGTCAGCGTCCAGCAGATTGCTTCCTGAGACTGCAGTCAGCATTCCTAGTGCGTAGTAATCCGTCCAGCACGCACTTCCGGAATATGTCAGGAAGATCTTGTCGCCATGCTTGAGAACCTCGGGTCCCTCGTTTACGTCGATGTGTGGCGGGTTTCCCGGCAATATTCTGGGATCAACATCGCCAACTTTCTCCCACGGATACTGAGGTGTTGAAATACGAGTGCGTTCCCCTTCGACAGACCATGGATCGCTCAGACGGGCGATATAAATGTTTTGGGTGCCGTTTTCATCCCCTTCCCAACCCGACCAGATCATGTACAGGCGTCCTTGATCTTCGAAAACCGAAGCATCGATCGCCCACTTGTCCGAAGGGTCGGAGACCTTGCCTTTCATCTCCCACTCTCCCTCAAGGGGATCGAGATTCGAGTTTTCGAGCACGAAAATTCGGTGCGTTTGGTTCGTGCCGGCATCCGCGGCGAAATAGATGTACCACTTGCTTCCAACGAAATGTATTTCCGGGGCCCAAATGTCGTGGGAGTATGGTCCCGTGGCCGGAGCGGTCCAAACAACTTTCTTCGCTGCAGACTTGAGATCAGCCATGCTACGCGTCTTCCAAACGGTCAAGTTGGTCATGGTCGAGTTCATGTAGAAGTAAAAGCCATCGTTATACTCGACCCACGGATCGGGTCCAGTTGGAAGCAAAGGATTGGTGAGGGTTTTCCGTGGCGGGATGGACGGCACTGCGGAAGGCTCCTGTCCCGCCGCTCCGAACGCGAAGCCAACCAACGCTGCAATCACGACGCACTTCGCGACTCTCATGAGGTCCCTCCGCCAACCGGCATAGGTCCTCTGGTAGCGCGAGATATTGCCGGTGCACAATCGACTGTTTGAGGATACAATGCTTGGCAAACGTTTACCCCACACTCGGTATTCCGCTTGTGAGTTATGGACATTCGAGAAATTGCGAAGCGGGCCAAGGTTTCCACCGCCACAGTTTCGCGTGCCATTAATCACGTTCCCACGGTGGATTCTCAGCTTGCCAAGCGAGTGTGGAAAGTCGTGGAAGAGCTGGGCTACTATCCGAACACCCAGGCTCGCGCTCTGGTATCTGGGAAGACACGCATTTTCGGATTGATCGTTTCCGAAATCACTAATCCTTTTTTTCCTGAAGTCGTCCAGTCCTTCGAGCATATTGCGGTTCAGCATGATTACGAGATCCTCCTCACCTCCACCGTGCATGACCCAATACGCATGGAGAAATCCGTCAGGCGGATGATCGAGCGCAGAGTGGAAGGCGTGGCAGTCCTGACCTTCGGTATGGAAGAAGCCCTGTTGGAGGACTTGCGATTTCGCAAAGTACCACTGGTCTTCGTAGATGTGGGGCCCCCCGTGCCTCGGGTCAGCAACATCAAGATCAACTACCAGCGCGGCATACGTCAAGCGGTCCAACATCTAGCCGCGTTGCGACATGAACGGATCGCGTTCATAACCGGCCCGCTGGCCTTGAAATCAGCAAAGGCCCGCAAGGACGCGTTCCTGGAATCCATGCGAGAGATTGGGTTGCGCGTGGACCCCGAGTTCGTGATCGAGGGGGACCATACGATGGAAGGCGGAATGAAAGTCTTTAAGCGCCTCGCTGGTTTGCGTTCTCGTCCGACTGCGGTGATGTGTTCGAATGACATGACCGCGGTCGGGGTTATGCGAGAGGCCTTCGATTACGGTATCAGCATTCCGCAGGAACTTTCTGTCGTTGGTTTTGACGATGTGCGATTGGCACAATTCATAATTCCACCGCTCACCACGGTGCAGATGTCACAAACTGAGCTCGCTAAGCTGGCATTCAAGGCACTGCTCACGGAAGTTGAACGCGAGGCGCCATCTCCAGGTGGGACCGAATACGTCTTGAACACGGACCTGGTTCTTCGAAAATCAACCGCACTGGCGCACCGTCAGTCGCGGAGTTGAGCCGTCACTCATAGCTGGAAAATTTGAGGAGGGATCATGAAATATCCGTCGCGCCGACAGTTTCTCAAGACGAGTGCAGCTGCGGCTGGGGCTGCAATCACAATGCGCACTAGGCCCGCTTGGGCCCGGCCATCAGCGCCTCTTTCCGTCACGCCGCCGTTGTCCCTATTCGCATACTCTGACGTGCAATTACTCGAGGGACCTTTGCGCGAGCAATTCGAACGCAATCACGATTTGTTCTTGCACCTGAATGAAGATGCGCTGCTCAAGCCCTTCCGGTCGCGCACGGGTATGGCTGCACCCGGTCCCGACATGGGTGGATGGTATGACAACGCCGATGACTTCAGTCCTCCGGAAAATTTTCACGCCTTCATCCCAGGGCACAGTTTCGGGCAGTACCTTTCTGGCCTGTCCCGTGCATATGCGGTAACTGGATCAAAGCCAACCCAAGAAAAAGTTCATCGTCTGGTTCGTGCTTTCGCCGAGACAGTTGAGCCTTCCGGAAAGTTTTATGTGGACTACCACCTTCCCGCATACACGTATGACAAGACGAGTTGTGGTCTGATCGACGCCCACGAATTCGCGAAGTGTCCTGATGCGCTTGATGTACATTGGCGCGCGACACAGGCGGCATTGCCGTACCTGCCTGAAAAAGCCCTGAGCCGCCTGGAACAGCGTGCCCGCGCGCACAAAAGTGTGGCCGACACATGGGATGAAACCTACACGCTTCCTGAAAACTTCTTTCTGGCTTATCAACGCAGCGGAGATTCACGATATCGCGATCTCGCGACGCGATTTATTGAGAAAGAATATTTCGATCCCCTTGCCGAAGGCCGGGACGTTCTTCCCGGCGAACATGCCTACAGTCACTTGAATGCCTTCAGTTCCGCGATGCAAGCGTATCTCATGCTCGGCGACGAGAAATATCTTCGCGCCGCCACCAATGGATTGCGCTTCGTGCACGAGCAGAGTTATGCAACGGGTGGTTGGGGACCGGACGAAGCTTTTGTTGAACCGGGAAAAGGTCTGCTGGAGGCTAGTTTAGGCACTACGCACGCCAGCTTTGAAACACCCTGTGGAGCTTACGGTCATTTTAAGATCACACGTTACTTGCTGCGGGTAACCCGCGACTCCCGCTATGGCGACAGCATGGAACGCGTGCTTTACAACACCATCGCCGGGGCAACGCCCATCCTCGCCGATGGCACGAGCTTCTATTATTCCGATTACAACAACAGCGCGAAGAAAGTACACCACCAGGACAAGTGGCCCTGCTGCTCGGGCACATTTCCGCAATTGACTGCGGATTATGGAATCAGCTCGTATTACAGAAGCCAGGATGGAATTTACGTCAACCTTTTCCTCCCGTCGCGAGTTGCGTGGTCGCAGAACAGCACGCCATGCACGCTGACGCAGACAACGGAGTATCCGCGTGCGAACACAACAGAACTGGCGTTCGCGCTGGCCCGTCCTGAGACATTCACGCTGTATGTAAGGATCCCGGCCTGGGCTGGCCCAAAGACCACTCTCTCCATAAATGGCAAACGGGCCGACAATCCAGTGGAGCCGGGAAAGTTCGTTGCGGTGGCGCGCAACTGGAAAAACGGGGACAGAGTGGGACTGGAACTGGACATGCCCCTGCGCCTGGAGGCCGTGGACAATCAGAATCCTGATACAGTCGCTTTAGTGCGCGGGCCGATTGCCTTGTTTGCGGTCGGAGATATCCCGGCGCGGATCACCCGAAAGCAGCTACTCGCGGCGAATGCGGTTGCGCAATCCTCCGACGATTGGGCAACCCAAACCGATCGCGGACCTCTGGCACTTCGTCCCTTCGCTGCCATCATGTCGGAGGGCTACCGTTTGTATCAGCGGATGGATGGTTGAACTAGGTCAGCCGAGCACTACCCGGTTTCGATTTAGCCCGATTGCCTGTCCCGTCTCGGTTTCTTGGATCCAAGAAACATATGCGTTATCCCGCCTTCTCGAGGCTGACCACCCAACTTGGGCGGGCATGGACAAAACCTATTCAGAACCAGATTGAGGCACCGGGGTTGAGGCGTTTGCCGCGGCGAAGCGTGTTGGCAGTGGGCGGTAACCGTCGCGTGTACGGATGCGGTACTTTTTTTGTCTCTCGCCGAGCAGTTTCACCGTGATGGTACGCCAGCCACGATTCGGATTAGGCCGCGGATAATAGTTTAGCGAGTAGAGATGCGCCAGGTCATCCCGGATGGAGGCGAACGCGAGTTTCTCGTCGCGCCAGGTCTTCGCGAAATAGGCTTTTCCGCCAGTCGCCGCAGTCATTCGGTCAAACACCGCTGTGGAAACCGGCTCCAGATGGGCCTGCTGGGTGCTGATCATATAAATAGCGGTGCCGGTGGATTGAGCCAGTTCCGCCACGTCTTCGGGGGGGACCACGCTGGAATTATCTGGGCCATTTGAGAATACAACGATCACTTTTCTGCCATTGTGTTGCGCTGCATCCTTTACAGTCAATAACAGGCAGTTATACAGCGCCGCGTCGTCTCCAGCGACAGTGGATCGAACACTCCGCAAAACCTGGGAACGGTCTGCGGTGAGCGGGGCAGACCGGGAAAGATCGCGGCTGTACGAGTAGAAGGCAACTTTGTCTGCGCTGTCCAGCGAGCGGACGAAGTCAGCGATAGCATCTTGCGCAAATACGAAGCCGCGATACATATAATTGCTGGTATCGAACAAGATGAAAACATTCGATCCTGCTATGCGTGAGCTTAGGGTAGCGGGAGCGTCTGCAAGAGGCGTTGCACGCGTCGCTCCGCTGCCCTGGACTAGTCCCTGCGCGGGATTGCCGTCGCTCGGGGCAACGCTGCCATGCGGAGGGGCCTCCAGAACCGTGCGCGTGGGCTCACTACCGGTCTCAAAGGTAGCAAGCTTTTCCGCGATTCCATCCTCAGCAATAGAAAAGTCTTCCGGGCGAAGACCAGTAATGTAGTTGCCTTTGCTGTCGGTCACCGCGACATTCAACTGCACCATGTTGACTGTTACCTGAATATCCGGTTGGTTCTCCTGGGCCGCGCATCTATGAAGACCAAGAACAATGACTGCCGCGAACCAACAAGCTAGAAGGAAATACTTGCTCACCATAATACTTTCCCCGTCATAGGTTTAACTGCCCGATCCAATTTAGCAGCAAAGGAACCCGATTGGGCTGGCCGCTATCGTACCGACGATTCTGTAGCTGCCGCCCCACTCGCCGCCACCGTGGCAATCTTGCCCTGGCGAAACTCATCTCCGGTTTCACGCATGGCGCGCAGCAAGGCCGTCCAATCCTCGAAATCAGTTGCAAAAATCTTCTCCACCATGCGGTGCGTAAGCTCTGGAACCAGGCGATTCAGCATCACCGGAGAATAGCCTTTCTCGTCGGCCAACCGCGCCCAGTAAAGGTTACTGGAATCCCATGATTCCGCCATCAAGCGGCTGGAGTAACCAGAGAATGCGGGGAACGGCTTCACATTGAGCAGTTCGCGCGCATAGCTTTGGGCCAAGGTTCGGTGAGGGACGCCAAAGTCTCTGGACAATCGCTCCCAACTCAGATCTTCCGGATAGCGACGGCCCATGCTATCGAGTTCCTGTCCGGCAGCCCCCCATGCGCTGTTGTCATCCGGAAAGCGTCGCCGGAAATCAGCCGCCAAGTAAAAAGTATCTGCAGGCGCAACGCGTGAGAGTACTTCTTCGATGCGGCCCGAGCCCAAACTTTGCTCCAGCCACGAAATTCTTTGTGGGAGCATTCGGTCGGAGAGGATGTGCATCACTTTCTCGCGCAGTTCATCACTCGAAACCGAAACAGAGAGGAGCTCTTCCCCGGCGCGCTGATACAAAGCCACCGCGTGGAGTTCGTTTCGACTCACGTTCCACCAGCGTGGCAAGATCGCATTGTTGAGAAGGCCGGGCACTGACTCCCGCCAGATTAGGGCTTGAACGTTCTCTGGGGCAATGAAGTCCTGCTCGGCTTCCGACAAGACGTACGCAAGGTCGGCGAGAGATCCAACCAGGTGAGCGCCGCCGCCAGCAGGTGAGCCCTGACCAAATAATTGAGGGGCGCGCCAGAGTTCCTCTATTCCGGCAACCGTTTCTCCCGAAAAATCATGCGAGCGCACAAATAGAGGATTCGCGTGCAGCATTTGGGCGCCGGGCGGCTCGTAATATGCGTAGTTCAAACCCACCAAGTTGTCCCTGAGAAAAGGAGCCAGCTGGCCACGGGCCTCATCCAATTGGGCCCGTGAGGCTGACGACTTGAGTACCTTGGCCAGATTGGTTTGCATCTGCAACTCGGTATGGCGATTGTTATAGACTCCCGCCGCCCACTCACTCCTCTCGGATGAGGTGAATATCTGGCGTGGCATCTCAAATTCCCGAAGCTCCCCCGCCAATGGGATTAGGGAACTTGCAACCGCTTGCCCCCGAGCCATCTCGTGCAGGCCTTGGCCAAGCGCGAGCAGCGTGTCCAGTGAAACTAACCGCTGGCCGTCCATGACCGCACGAATCCGGCGGGCCACTTCCGCATGCAGGCGCCGCCCTTCGGTGTCCGTCTGCCGCGGACCAGCGATCAGTTCGATGATTTCATCCTGGGAAACCCTGGTCCTGCGGTCAGTTGCGGCCCTTAACAACTCCCGCAGCGAGTCGCGTCCCGCGTCAAAGAGGTCAGCCGAGGAACTCAACTTCGAGAAGGGCGTAATCACCGCCTGCCACGACTCACTTAGTCTTGCAGGCGGAATCTGTCCCTGGCGCGCAAGAATTTGCCAAAGTCCAACGCACGCCTGAAAAGTTCCCATGGCGTTGCCGCGCAGCGTGCGGTTAGAAAGCCTATCTATCGTGTCCGCGATCTGGACAAAGCTGCTGATTGCCGCATCGTTCAAGTCAGGAAATTCTGAAAACGTCAAATACTGCTCGTCGAAGTGGCCGAACCTTTGGCTTAATAGCCGGTAAGTGTCGAGCGACAATTGGTGTTTCGGAGGGCGAGAGCCTTCCAGTTCACTAAACAACAGATAGATCTGCAGCGGATTTGCATCTGTCTCAACCCTGGAAAACGCGAACATCGCTTCCAGGAGTTGATCCGGGTGGGTCCAGTGAGCCGCGCGCTTGCCCCACTCGCGCACGATCTTGGCCTCATTTTTTTGGGCCAGGACTTCTTTCCACAAAACCAGACCGCCTGGCACAAGCGGCTGACCGTTGGCATCCCACCGAACCCGGGTCAGCAGAAGCAGGAGTCCGGGCGCCGGCCGAAACGCGGGCCTTGCTGCATCGGCGGAAGAGTCCTTCCCCCGAAAGGCTTCGTAGAATTTCTTCAGATCGTGGGTATCAATCAAGTGTCGTTGCTGCTCCTGATTGATCCTCGCCATGGCGTCAAAGTACGCAGCCAGCCAGCCTTTGTCTTTTGCCACCAGCTTGAGCACGAATTCATGCGAATCGGGAGCGGCCCCCACCAACTCCTTCCACTCAGTTTCCGCGCTTGCTCCTCCTGGGACCTGCACGCGCCCAGATCGAATGCAAATATGGCTTCCGTAAAAATCGAGAACAGAAGCGTAGGGAAGGAGCTTTCTCAAACCGATGGATTGTTGTAGAGCAAGCCTGGTTTCACCGTCGATGCGAGACATGGCCCAGTACAGCCGTGCGAGCTCAGGATCGCGGAGTATTGCATCGAGCAGGCCGTAATCTGGCCTTCTCGTATTCCTGTTCGCTTTCGTCCAGGCATCCTCCGTAAGCAGCATTGGTACTCGCGAGATAGGAAAGTCGTAGGTAAACGGCTTGCCTTGGCGAAGAGATTCTTCCAGAAGGGCTAAGGGAAAACCAGAATCAACAGTGAGAAATGCTCTCTCCGAATCCGCCGTTACCAAAGACGCGTCTTTTTGGCCACACTGCTGGCGCACCCGATAACCTAGGATGCGTAACAAGGGAATGGCTTGGTCACAATTCTCGACCCGAATTATTCCACTCGGACCCGCAAGCGCCGTTAATTCCTTCGCCTGCTCAGCGTATCTGCGAACCAGAATCAGAAATTCTGTTGGCCTGCCGTCGGAACGCCATCCCTGGTACCCCTGCACGTAAATGTTGCGCGCGAGCAGTGGCAAGATTTCCTCCGTCGTGGCCTTTTGACTGACGCCGGCCATCCTCAAGAAGGAACGCAGGGGCCCGGGAATAACTGCCTCATTCGCGGTCGCAGAGCGCTGCGAGTCTGCGGGAGGCAAGTCCTGACGACTTTCGGCGGCGGGAAGCGGAGTTATGCCTTGTGCGCTGGCGGCGGATTGGCAAATTGCAAAGGACCACGCCGCGAGACAAAGAATGGGCAGGCGAAAAGCAGATCGCATGGCTGGAGCCCTCGGTCAGAACCTGTGGAGCAGTTGCATTGATTCCTGTTCCGGCTCTTACAGTTGGCCAAGATAAACCAAATCCCAACTTTAGTCCAAGGACTTTTGGAATATTACGAGGAGTGAGTGCAACATTTTGACAATTTGGAAGTCCTGACAGCCAGCCTACGGCGTGGAATTTCAGGCATCCGCGATGTCGTTTTTAGCCTGCCCTGAGAACTGAGCAAAGCGAATTTGTCGAACGGGTTGGCAATGCCGCGGTCTCCGGCGCCAGACCACAGCCACTTGAGTTAGCCGGAAGAGGACAGAACTCGCTTCTTCGGGTGGGAGGCCAGGGTTGAGGCCCGAGGCACCCGCCGGGAGAACCCTAGACTCGTGCCCGATAATACGCGACACCACCGAATAAAGAACTTCAGAACCTCGGTTTTGCACAATAGGAATTATCAAGCCTGGAATGCATTCCAGGGTCAAGATGTTTTGGCGGGCACGAAGTAGCACAGATCCTGTCTTTCCGAATCGAGCTGCTTCATTGACTACAATGCTTGCAAGTTACGCTAATAAAAGAAGGCTTTATTGTGACCTCGTGAAAAACAATCCTGCGGTTCCTCCTCAAGCCCACAGAAGGCCCACGCAGGGTTGCTGGTTCGTATTGCGGTGGGGCTGATCTGAAGCGCTCGCCGGGAGAATATTTATTTCCGAGCGGCTCCGCCAAAAAATGCAAGAAGGCGATTATTAGATCCGCAGAAGCGCACAACAGGACACAAGGAGGTACGCTTACCTTCGCTTGCAGGAATGTGATCTGACAATTTACCCGAAAAGTACAACTGAAAACTCGCAAAATTGACACACGTCAGGGGTTTCTTGCCTTTTCGGACTCACATCAAGCCACCTCTCTCGTCAAGAAACGCAAGATCCTTAGGGCACTGTCGATATCGTCGGATTCCCGCTTGCTAAGGGGTTCGCGACTTTCTGCAATACGGTCGCGAATTGCCTGTCGGGCTGTCTCGATGCGTTTCGGCAGTTTAATTGGATCCACTTCCATGAGCGCTTCCTTGTACACGTCCCGCCACGCTATATGAGGCATCGCGTCGTCCTTCCTCGAAAAAAACTACTCTGGGGCCGAAACGGGAAAACTGTAAGAAGCCGCAGCACTCTTAAAACCGAAACGTTGGACCAAATGTGACGCGGAGATTGTGATGGGCACCGTTACTCCAATTACATTTCGTCACCGGCATCCAGTCGTATCCCAAGTGGACCGGCATGGAATCCGACCACTCCGCCAGGATAGAAAATACCTTTAGTGAACGTGTTTACGGACGTAGGAATTGTGGAGATGATAACTGGTGGTCCCACAATGTTCGTGTTCGTGCGTTCGGGATCGTACCGGTTAACCCCGCCCTTTACAAAAAGAAAAAAACTTCCACCACGAGTCTGCACCTTCAAGCCGGCGTCCAGATGCAGAATACCCAGCTTACTTCTGCTCAAGACCGCGGAAGCACCGGACTGCGTCAGAACAAATTCGGCATGCTTAACGTCCATAGGCAGTGTCGAACTCAGCCTGCACGAAGCGGTGCAGATTGCTGTCTATTCGCCCACTCGCCCCGAAGGCATTTTGGGGGAATGTAGGCAGGCTGCTGTTTTCGTAGTCGCCGAATGCGCCAATCTCAACATGCTGCGCTTCCGCGCAACCGATAAGCAGAGAGGCCGCGCTCAGTAGCACGAGCGACGGTGATACATAGAATAGAGTGCAGAATCGATTCATTGGTAATCGGTAAAGCTATTCAACTAAGTAACTAACGAGCATCGGTGGCCTGCGTCTCTTCTGCTCGCAGGCCGCGGCCGAATGTTCGGCCTCGGTCAGATCCTGAGGAAGTCCACGTGCAACTCTCCTTTTCTATGCGCGTTGAGCCTTGGAGGTCGAGAGCTGCACATTATTTCCACTCTAGAACGAGGCCGGGACTTTGCGAGATTAGTTGCGTAGCACTGTCGCGAACACTGTCAAAACAAACAGGCGCTTTCACTGACCTTCCCACAGAGGTTCATTGGTCGTTACGCGAGAGTCGACTACACAACGAATGAGCCCTGAGCATACGGAGGCCTCGTGGGCTGTAAATGTTGTCAGTTGTCCAGCATTCTGATTTGAGCAATTTTCTTATCTGGAGTGAGATCTAGATGGAAACCATTTCGTCAAGGCTGTTCCAGCAGCCGAACCGCCACAGAGAATCAGGTCAGACTTGGGGCCTGGTTCTTTAGAGGCACGCTCTTGATCCTGTTTGGGGCCGCATCAATTCTGCTGCCCTCAAAGATTTTGTTCATCCGTATGTTCGAGTTAGCGCTGGGAAATGCGCAATCTTCATTCTGGAAGCATGACGGCACTTGCGTGCGTGCTGGGAATCGTAGTAATCGCGCTAATGATCCGGGTCTTCACCGGGGCCGTAATTATTCTCGCGGGAATCGCGATCGCGGCAATTGTCGGCGGCGCGCTGCTGGTCGCCCGCGGATTTTGTGCGCGGACAATAAAAGCAACCGACAGTTGCGGATTCGGCGCATTCGCACCGGCGTGCGGCGTGATTCTTTGGGGTCACGGCAGCACATCAAGTCCAAGACCGATCCTGTTGGCCTCGACCTCACTCAGAAGGAGCGCGGTTTGCTGGAAGGCTAGACAGCGGTGCTGCCACGAGACGAGCTCGTCCGCTATACAGGAAATGAAACGACGAAGGTTGCGCCGGCACCGGGCGCACTCTGAACCTTAATGTTGCCTTTATGCTGCCGCACAATCCCGTAGGCGCTGGATAATCCAAGACCTGTTCCTTTATCCACTGGTTTTGTGGTGAAAAAGGGCTCAAAAATAGCGGACTGGAGATCCTCAGGAATACCGGCACCAGAGTCCGCAACAGAGATGGCGACGAACTGCTGACTGATGTCGGGATTTGGTATTCCCGCGCTGGTGTCCGCAACTGCCGTGGAAATTTTCAGTTCGCCGCCGTCGGGCATTGCATCCAGCGCGTTTACGATGAGATTTACCAAGACCTGTTCAATTTGCGACGGATCGGCCTGAATGGGTGGCAGCCCCTTCGAGAGATCGGTATTCACAACAACATTCTGCCGAAACAGTGGATGAACGAGTTGCACAACTTCGCGAACGACGTCGTTGACCTGTACGGTCCGCACGTTGAGCGGTTGAGTTCGACTGAACTGCATTAAGCGGGTCACAAGGCCTGCAGCCTTTTTTGTGGCTACCGAGATTTGTTCCAGGCGGGTACGTGTCTCCTGGGGAGGACACCTGTCCCTCAGCGCAAGTGCCACGTTCAACAAGATTGTGTCGAGGATGTTATTGAAATCGTGCGTCAGCCCAGCCGCCAGTGCTCCGAGCGTTTCCATTCGCTGTAGTTGCTCGGCTGCACGACGAAGTTCCACCTCGGAGGTCCGATCTACGGTGAGCACCAGCACTCCCGCAAGGCCCATGGTCGAGAATGGATACGCCCAGATAAGAAGCCACTTGATACTGCCATCTGGCAATTTGACCCGAACTTCCTGTGATTCGACGCGCTCTCCCCTCAATGCGCGCATGACCGAGGACTGCTCCACCGGAATTTCATGCCCCAGCGAATCTTCAAATCTGTAGTTTTGGCGCCAATCCTGGAATGAAACCGGGCTCTCCTTTCTGGTGTCGCCGAACATGTCCAATGCAGTCTGATTCGCGAATACCAATTCGCCATCATGGTCGACCACGGCAACAGCGGCCCCAATACTCTCAAAAATTGTTTGTAGCAGACCAGCGGGCTGGATTCCAAATAGCGGCATCTAAGTCGTATTCGTGCCCGGGCGAAAGACCCAAGCGAGAAAATTCCACACTATAACTTTCATCAGCAATAGTCGGATCATAGGCATCCAGCGAGGTAATGGGAACTGTTAATCCTTGCAGCCCGCAGAAGAGCATCCGCCGTTGGCTGGGAGAGCCGGGCACCCACCTCCGCCACTTCTGTAAGTTTTGTCAGTTGCTTCGTGTCCTTTTTTTCAGCAATCTTCTCTCGAGCGAGATCATCATGACAAGCCGAGCATTCCGAGTAGCGGCCGCAATTCTAATGTGTACAACAGTGGTGGCGGAAGCCTCCGCCCAAGCATCGACGTCGGTTAATTACAACTACGCCAACATCGCATTCCCCGGCGCAACCTTGACGAGCGCGAACGGAATTAACAATAGCAACATAATCGTTGGTTCTTATCTTGACTCTGCGGATTATATTCACGGATTCGTTTACCGCCAAGGCAGGTACACCGCTGTCAATTTTCCCGGTGCGAGCGCCACCGAGGTGCTCGGAATCAACGATTTCGGTGACATTGTTGGCGTATACCAGGTACCCGGCCCGTTAAACTTTCATGGCTTTCTGCGTCACAACGGAACATTCAAGTCGATCGACACTCCGGCAGCCGAGTTCGGCACCAAGGCGTTCGGCATAAACAACGACGGAACCATTGTCGGCAGTTACGACGACGCCCACGGCTTTATCTATCGTGAGGGCTCGTACAAGACTCTGGACGCACCGCAACTCCCGGGAGAGCAGCCTAACACTCAGTTGAATGGAATTAGCAATCTTGGTTGGATCGTCGGACAGGTGTTAACTGGTGGCATCTGGCGCGGCTTCTGGATCGTGAGTGAAGATTTTGACTTTCTCGAACCGCCGGGCTACGCCGACAGCCAGGTAACGGGAGTAAACGGCCGAGGCGACATAGTGGGATGCCATGACGCGATGGCGGGGTTCATCTCATTTCGCGTCGAGAGCTCTGAAGGCAGCGAAAGCTCAGAGAAATTTCCTGCACAACACCGACTGGTCTCCTGTGCCTCGGCTATCAACTACGCCCGCGTTGTTGTGGGGAACTACTTCACCGTCAACCAGCCCCAAGCATTTTTGGCAGTGCCCGCACTCACGCTTCATGTCATAAGCCCGGCAAACCACTCGTCACTTACCAATCCAGTACATCTGGTGGCCACCGCCTCGGGTAATAATGCAATTTCCCAAATCCAGGTCTGGGTAAATTTCAAGGAAGTCTTCCATTCGAATGCTGCAACCTTGAATTCCATAATCAATTTACCGGTGGGCACCAACCAACGTTTGGTGATTCAAACGCTAGATGCGAAGGGCAGGCAGACGAAGGTAGTATACACGGTCAATGTGCAGTGAGAAGCAAGAGAGGATCTGCTCGCCGAACAAGAAATAGCATCCATTTCGCCAGAGCCCACGCAATATATCGCGAAGCCTAAGGGTGGAGAGCTGTAAGCTTTCCCGCCCTGTCAGAAATTCCAGTTGTCTTGACGATATTCACCTAGTACTTTTTCCGGAAACTCAGGTGCCTGCACTGCGGCCCGTGGAGCGAACATGCGGCTCCGATCGCCGGTAATTTTCGCTTTCCTATCCTGATTCTTATTTGCGCTATTCGCTGGTGCGCAGATCGAGAGCCCAACCCCCGACAGATCCTCGCGTCTCAAGGTTGCAGCTACCAGGAGCTACCACGATCGCAGCATCGCGACATCGAAGCCGTTTATAACCGCAACATTCGATGCGGCCGGGTTTCGGAAATTGGTACAGCCTGGAGCGGCAAATCGAGATGGGAAACGCATCTCAACGGAGGTCGAGACTGCATCGGAGTTCATCACGGACCCAGTCGTGACCGAGTACATCAATCAGATCGGACAGAACCTGGTCCGAAACTCCGATTCCCAGGTTCCGTTCAGGATCAGGGTCATAGATAGCGAGGAGATCAACGCGGTCGCGCTCCCGGGGGATTCTTCTACGTGGATGCCGGACTGATTCTTGCCGCTGAGGACGAGGCTGAACTGGCTGGCGTAATGGCTCATGAGATTGCCCACGTCGCCGCCTGCCACGCGGCGCGCAGCCAGACAGAACAATTGATGCACATGGCGTCTCTTTCTCTGATGATGCTTACTGGACTAGTTGGTTATGCTGCGTACGAGAGTCTGACGATCGCTACCCCGCTGACGTTCATGAAGTTTTCAAGGCGCTTCGAGTCCGAGGCGGATTTCCTCGGCGTCCAATACATGTATAAGGCGGGCTACGATCCGCAGGCATTTATTGCATTTTTCGAAAGAATAAGGAACCTGGACAAACGGAAAGAAAATCTCGTAGTCAAGGCTTTTAGAACTCACCCTCAGACCGGGCTGGCATACATTAGCATTTTCACAAATTGGAAAATAGCTGTAAAGGAAAACTTTCCTATAAGACAATATTTCAAGTTTGGGAAAACATATCTGTTCCGCCTGTACAATCAACAAGATAACCCTCCACTTACCTCTACCTCGCCAGCAGGCCGCCTAAAAGGACGCATGCATCAACCTTCGATGAGGCGTTGGTTCCATAGCTATATCTTCATCTTATTGACGCTATCCCGATCTTGATCCTGCGCACTATTCGTCTTTTGTTCGCCTTAAGGAGTACCATCCTTACAGCCGCGAGTTCGGCTCTCAAGAAGCCGCAGCAGGAATGTCTCTGACGAGCTCGACACTCCAAGGATTTGAAAATGCGACTCTCGAATCTCAAATGCAGGAACATCTCCCATGCCTGACGGCTTACTGCGAAATGCTGGACTCCCGCGGCGCGAACTGAGTGCAACAAACGCTGCTTACGTTTCGCGCGAACACCTGCCGCACGCCATCAACTACGGAGAGACTCCAGTGGTGGTCTATCGCCAGTCGGACTGCGGACGATACGCAATCCTGAAACGGCCGGAGTGGCGCCGTCGGCTCGAAAAAGTTCACAGTCAGCGAAATCACTCCCTGCCTAAGGCAGATTGGGTTTGGCGCGAATTCGATTCTTCGATGAGTTCCGATGCTTTGCTGATGAACATCTTCTGCTACCCAGGAGTGACCAGGCGCCGGGAGCTGTCCCTGCTGTTGGGAAGAGAGGTCGGGACATTCCGCAATTCGGGTTTCTGCCGCGCGTGCCCTTGGTCACGGGCGCCGTGGAGAGAACCGAAGTGGACATGAAACTGGGCGACGTGCTATTCGAGGCTAAACTGACGGAGGGAAACTTCCAGATACAGCGCGCCGAACTCGTTCAGCAGTACCTCGATCTAAAACAAGTATTTGAGTGCCGCAGATTACGCGGCAGGGCAGGCACTTCTCCTCCTATCAGCTTTTGCGGAACGTGCTCGCCGCCTATGCTCTCAATCTCCATTTCTGCGTGTTACTCGATGCCCGTCGCCCAGATTTACTCGAACACTGGTATCGGGTCATCGAATGCATACAATCCGCAACTCTTCGCACCCGGTGCAAGGTACTCACGTGGCAGGAGCTGGTGGCTTGCCTGCCACCGGCACTCTGCAAGTTCCTGCACGTAAGATACGGAATCACTGGAAACTCGGCTGATTTTTGATTATCCAATCTCCATACCATGCTCACCGATTCGCCACCACGGAAAGGGAAACTCGCTGCATTTCGCGAAAGTGACCGCATCCACACGCTGGCTCTACCCCCACATGCGGAACTGCTGACGGTCACGCAATCCATCGAAGCCGCAATGAAAACTGGCAAAACGCAGGAAGTTCGCGTCGCCTGTGAGCAGTTCCTCCAATCTCTGTCGCGGTTTTATCAGGTGTCTCCATGCGCTGTCCACGTTCTGGCCTCACGCCCTCTCCGCATTCGCGAGAACTGGTCGAGTGAACTTTTCGGTGACTATGATCCTTCTACCATGGCCATCCGGGTCTGGATGCGAACCGCCGTGAAGAAAGACATCACCTCTTTCGGAACCTTTCTCAGCACGCTTTGCCACGAATACTGCCACCATCTCGACTTTCAGCATTTCAAGTTTCCTGATTCCTGGCATACGCGAGGCTTCTACGAACGTGCGGCTGCGCTCTATCACCACACCCGTGGCACTGCTCCCAAGCGGTTGTTCTGGGCCCCTACATCGAGCCGACGCTGGCGTATCGACTGGCCGCGCACCAATCGCGGTTAGAGTTGAAAATAGGATTGCTCTCCGATGACTGCGCGCAAAATCATTCACGTCGATATGGACGCGTTTTACGCTTCGGTCGAGCAGCGGGACAATCCCGACCTGCGGGGCAAGCCGGTGGTGGTTGCCTGGAAGGGCAGCCGCTCGGTCGTGTGCGCGGCTTCCTACGAGGCGAGGGCTTTCGGAGTGCGCTCCGCCATGCCGGCGGTGCGGGCGCAACGCCTCTGTCCGGAAGCCATCTTTGTTCCTCCCGATTTCACGCGCTATCGTGCCGTCTCCCACGCCGTGCGGGAGATCTTTCAGCGTCACACCGATCTGATTGAGCCGCTGTCGCTCGATGAAGCTTACTTGGATGTCAGTCAGAACAAGACTGGCATGGCCACGGCCACTCTCGTGGCGCGCACCATTCGGGAGCAGATCCGGCAGGAATTGAATCTCACGGCTTCAGCCGGGGTCGCAACCAACAAGTTCTTGGCAAAACTGGCTTCGGACTGGCGCAAACCGGATGGCCTGTTCGTCATTCAGCCCGGCGATGTAGACACGTTCTTGCTGCCCTTGCCGGTGGGTCGTTTGCCCGGCGTGGGCAAGGTCACGGGCGAGAAACTGGAAAAGCTTGAAATCAAGACCGTGGGAGATTTACGAGCCCTGGACCGGTCGTCGCTCGAACGGCAGTTCGGCCGTTTTGGTCTCCGGCTCTACGAGCTTGCCGGCGGTGTCGACCCCAGCGAAGTGGTTCCCGATCGGCCGACCAAATCCATCTCCGCCGAGGACACCTTCGAGCACGATGTACCGATCGCCGAAACCGAGCCCATGATCCGCAACCTTGCGGAAAAGGTCTGGGCAGGTTCGCGCAAGGAAACTCGCATCGCACGGACAGTAGTTCTCAAGCTCAAGACCAGCGAGTTCAAAATCCTTACCCGCAGCCATACTCCGGCCTTTCCTCCCTCCACTTGTGAGGAACTGACGGAAATCGCTCTTGACCTGCGAGAGAAAGTAGACCTTGCTCCAAAGCAGCGTTTTCGCCTGGTTGGTGTCGGCTTGAGCAATTTCGAGGAACCCGCAGATGCCGAAGCGCAGCCGGGACTGTTTAAGTGAACCTCCAAGCTAGCTTCAGCCTAACGGAACCTACATCCACAAAGTCCTTCACTGCCCATGCTAGTCTCGTTCTGCAATGAACTCCCTGCTGCCCGTACTGGTCGCGAGCGTAACCACGTTCGCAGCCACAAATATTGATGATGTCTTTCTCTTGACACTGTTCTTTGCACGGCGGGTTCCGACGCAACGAATCGTGGTGGGGCAGTATTTCGGTTTTGCAGCCATCATCGCGCTAAGCTTGATCGGTGTTTGGGCCGCTCTCGCGATACCCATCGCTGGATTCGCCTGCTTGGCCTATTGCCGCTAGCCATCGGAATCAAGCAATTGTTCAAGACTCGCCGGACGGAACCCGAGGGGTCCGCCATGAACAACGATTCGGTCACCTCCGGCGCTCTTGTCACCCTGTCGAACGGGGCCGACAACGTTGGCGTTTATGTGCCTTTCTTCCTCGTCAGCCAAGCTTACCTGGCGCTGATCTTGATCACCTATGCCGTGCTGATCGCAATCTGGTGCTTCATAGCCGATGGCTCGGTAACCATTCCCTGGTTCTGCGTTCGGTGGACCGCTGGGGCCATTGGGCCGTTCCCCTCGTGTTCATCAGCCTCGGCATCTACGTCCTTAGTGCGTGAAGACTCTTATGCGGCAGAGTTCTATCGCTCCTGCAAAATTGACTCAACCCCTAGGGCGATAAAATCCCCGCCGAGTCTCGCAACTTATCGACTTTCCTTGCGCCTCGCCGTGCAGACTGCAATCGACTCATCCAAGCTATCCCTACGGCTTGCTTTCCACGTCCTGTTCCCACTGCGCCCTCTTCCGGGTGGACGCCGCTCAGCCGCGGCTCGGACGGGCGTTTCGCGCCGCGCCGGTTGCGCGCCAATCCTACCCCAACCCCGTTTGGCACGAACCGCGCTTTTCGCTCACGCCCTGCCACCCTCCCTCGGGCTCCGTTCGTTCCCTTTCTCCGTTTCGTTTTGTTTTGTCCCGCTGCCGCTCCGGTGAAGACAAAACAAGCCGGAAACGGCGGAAAGGGAAAAACCATGAAGTTAGAAGAAATCAAAAACAAAACCCAAGAAGCTACCGATTACCTCGTGCACTCGCTGGAGGCGGGCCATAGCGAAGTCTTGACCGAATACCTCGGAGCCATGGCCAAGTTCCATACCTACAGCTTCGGCAACATCATGCTGATGGCTCGACAGAACGCCAGCCTTTTCAGGTCTACGTTATGCTGTAGTCTCAACAACTTAAGTGACTTCAGGTGGCCGCCTAAGTACTTGAGAAGCCGTGAAAGACATGCGAATCGTGGGTTGAAAGCGTGGGTTCAAAAACAGGCGCAGAAAGCTCCTCAGCCGCGGCAGAATTCAGCGGTTTCACCTTCGACAACACTTGAAATGCGGATGTTCCGAAAGCATGGCGAAAACAGGGGGTAAGAACGGATGTCTATGCCCTACCCGCCGAACTGCACACGCTGCGCTGTTCGTTCATCGAAGAATGTCGAGGCGTTGTAATGTGTACTACCGATGGGAGCGATCTCCATGCGGAGAAGCTCTCGCAACATTGTGGCCGCTCCTGCGAGTCTTCTTTACGGTCTTGTACCGAATGGAAGATCCGGCCGCAGCAGCGAAGGCCGCCGGCCGAAGCGCGGTGAGGACTGCGGCGGGATTCTTGTCGATCACGGTGAGAAGGGTGCGCGCGGGAGCTTCCGGTGTCCGGCGCCCTCCTTCCCAATGCTTGATGGCGTCAAGGCTGAAGCCGAAAACGTCCGAGAAGCGAGCTTGAGTCATACGCAGCTTGTTGCGAATGCTTTTGACATCGACCTTCTCAGGAACATGCACCTTAAAACCCTCTTTCTCACCAGAGAGAAAAGACTCGACATCATCGAGTCCGCTCATGAGCTCTTCAAACTGTGTCTTCATAACCTATCTCCTGCGGTAATTTTCAAAAATTGTATCGGCACGTTTTTTAAGAGCATTTCTTTCAGCCTTCGTGAGGTTCTCTTTCTCGTTTTTCGGAAAGACCGCAATGAGAAAAACGGGAACCGTGTTATCCCGCTGGATATAGAGAACGCGCGCACCACCGCTCTTACCTTTTCCACCGCGTGCAACGCGAAATTTGCGAAATCCACCAGTTCCTTTCATGACTTCCCACACTCAGAATCAGCTGCAACCGTCAGAACAATGTCGGCACGCTCTTCCTCGCTGAAGAGTTTTTCAGCAGCAGAGAGGTAAGTGGGTGTTTCAACAACCGTTTGCACTATTCATTTGTACTCCATTGGACACCTGCAGTCAAAAAGGAAGTTGGATGCCATTGGACACCAATGAGTTTTATTAGAAGGCCTTTCTTGACAAGCGGCTCCGGTTGAGTTACTTTGCAATGCAAAGTTAATTCGGTATGAATGACCTCAACAAGGCGCTTGGCGACATCAGCAGCATACGCAGGCAGATGGCCCGCAGTACCGAGTTTCGCGGGTACGGCCCCATGACTCTCGCCACCACAGGAGCCACTGCGATTGCGGCAGCAGGGGTGCAAGCGTTCTGGCTACCTGAGCCATCCAAAAACATCCCGGCATATCTGGCTATCTGGATCTCAACGGCCGCGCTGTCGGCTGCGTTGATCGGAACGGAGATGCATGCTCGGACGCGCCGCATCCATTCTGGCATGGCCGACGAGATGATTCGGATGGCCGTCGAACAGTTTCTGCCGTCAGCCGGTGTGGGGGCGCTCATGATTATCGTGCTCGTCCGCTATGCTCCCGCCGCTCTTTGGATGTTGCCAGGTCTATGGCAGGTCATCTTCAGCCTAGGCGTGTTTTCGTCCTGTCGCTTTCTGCCGCGGCCCATGGTCGCGGCGGGCGTCTGGTACCTGTTTACCGGCCTTTTCTGCATCACGCTCGCCGACATGCGCGCGTTTTCTCCCTGGGCCATGGGCATTCCGTATGGGGCAGGGCAGCTGCTGGTTTCGGCGATTCTGCTCTCCACCGCGCGGGAGGCGGAAGATGAAAACTAAGACGCCGCCCAGCGAAGGCCGCTTTGCCTATGAGGGACTTGATCGTGTGATTCACGAACGCGCCCGTCTAAGCGTGTTGACGTCGCTCATCAACAGTCCCAAAGGTGTAACCTTCGGCGAGCTCAAGCAGCTGTGCTCTCTGACCGATGGCAATCTGAGCCGACACCTGCGCGTGCTCGAAGAGGCCAAAATGGTCGAGATTGCCAAGGGCCACGACCGCAATCGTCCGCAGACTGTCTGCCGCATTTCAGCCTCAGGCCGCAAACGCTATCTCGAATACCTCTCCACCCTCGAGCAGGTGGTGCGCGATGCGGCAAAGGGAACGAGGGACGAGCCGACCCCCGGACTGGCACGGGGACTGGTGCCAGCACGGGCCTGAATTTTTTTGTGATTTAGCTTTGTAGTGCAAAGCTAATTTCGCATGGAGCAAGTCACGTGAGCGACGTTTCGATGCTGCAATCAAGCTTGCAGGGCTGGATCAGGTCCCGGTCAATGGGCGTAAAACTCATCGTGGTCTGCGAGTTGGCGCTGCTCATGACCATTCCAACTTTCTTTGTCGGAGGTTTGGTTGATGACCGGACCAAAATGGCGGCTGATGTCATTCGAGAGATAAGCGGCCATGTGGGCGGCCAGCAGACCTTCCTTGGACCGACCCTTGCGATTCCCTACAATATTCCGCCCCAATCTCAGGGTTATGTTCCAAAGCAGGGCATGTACCTGGTGTTTCCCGCGCGAGCTTCGGCTGTCATCAAGACCGTCACTGAAGAACGGCGCCGCTCGCTCTTCAAGGTCCCGATGTTCCGTGCAGATTTGAAGCTGGACGCAACATTCGACTTAACCGGAGTGCCGACCGCGGCTCCGCTCGGTGCCGAATTCGACTGGAGCCGTGCCGAGATTGTAGTTGGAGTGAGCGATGCTCGCGGAGCGCTGGCCGACGCCGTATTGACCACGGGCGGAAGGAGCTCGCCGCTCGCGCCAGCGGCAATTGCCGAGAGCATCCCTATGGGCGGGGATCAAGGTCAGCACATCAAGCTCACTCTGTTCGGTGCTAAGGCTGAGGGCGTTGCAAGCCCAAATACGCAATTCAACGTATCAACGGCCTTGCAGTTCTCCGGCGCTCAGCTGATTGCCGTGCTTGCCTACGGCAAGACGACTCACCTGTCCATACAGGGCGATTGGCCGAGTCCAGGATTCGATGGAGGATTCTTGCCAATAAGCCGGACCGTGTCCACAAACGGCTTCAGCGCGGACTGGTCAATACCCTTCATCGCCCGCGGCGTGCGTGCCGAAGGAACAGGCGACTCCGTCAATGGGCTCGACGCCACGGCGCTCGGTGTTTCGTTCATCGAAGGGGCAGACCCCTGTCAATCCGTTAACCGATCGCTCAAATATGTACTTCTCTTCTTGGGACTGCTCTTTCTTTCCTATTTCATCTTTGAGGTTACAAGCGGCAAGCGGGTTCACCCCGCACAGTACCTTCTGGTAGGGATAGCTCAAATCATCTTCTATCTGCTCCTGTTATCCCTCGCCAAAAGAATTGGTTTCGACCTTGGTTTCCTGGTTGCCGGCGCTGCCACGGTGATTCTGCTTTCGGCGAATGCGGGATGGATCTTCCGCAGCCGCACGCAAGGAATACGCGCTCTTGCCGTCTTTACGTTGCTGTACGGGCTGATCTATATGCTGCTGCGGCTCGAGGATAATGCTTTGCTGGTCGGCGCAATCGCCAGCTTCGCGGCCGTTGCAGGCGCAATGTACTTTACTCGCTTTGTCGACTGGTATAGCTCGCTCCCGGTATCGGGCGTGTCAGAAGCGTGAGCAAGTCCGGCGGTTCCCAACAACAAGATCTAGGGTGAACTGCGCAGACCCCGGTGTTTTTTGTGCGAGGTAGCTTTACGATGCAAAGTACATTCCCTGAAGGCTTGCACGTCGCCATTATCATGGACGGGAACGGCCGCTGGGCCACGCGGCGGGGATTGCCCCGTGTCGCCGGCCATCGTGCCGGAATTGCCGCCGTGCGGCGCGTTGTCGAGCGCGCACCTGATTTGGGCATTACACGCCTGACGCTCTACGCATTTTCATCCGACAACTGGAGTCGTCCGACCCACGAGGTGCAGAGTATATTCTGGCTGATGCGTGCTTACCTGCGGCTGGAAACGAAAAGACTCAGGCAGGCCGGTGCGCGGCTGCAAGTAATTGGGCGGCGTGATCGTTTGCCGGAACTGCTGCTGCGGGAAATCACTCAAACCGAATTAGCAACCGCCGAAGGCCGGCGCCTTCATTTGCGGATCGCCGTGGATTACTCTTCCCGCGATGCCATTACCCGCGCCGCCGCCGGCGTGACCACCGTGTGTTTTGAGGATCCGCCACCTTCGACCGATCTTGTGCGAGGCATGCTGATGCAGGCGCTGACCGCGGACAGCGGAGAAGTCGACTTGCTGATTCGCACCGGCGGTGAAAAGCGCCTTTCGGATTTCCTGCTATGGGAGTCTGCTTATGCCGAACTAGTGTTTACCGATTGCATGTGGCCGGACTTTGACGTCACCGATCTGGACGCCGGGTTGGGAGAATTCCGCCGCAGGGAACGTCGCTTTGGCGGTGTGCCGGCAGCTCCTCCGCCTTCTGCGGCGTCATCGAGGGGCGGTGCGCAATGACCATGATTGCTCCGGGGTTGCGCCCGCTCAAAGTCAAATTCATCCTGCCCGCTCTGATGGAGGCGACTGATCCCTATTGGCGTCCGATCAAGTATTCGTTGTTCCCGCCGCTGGGGCTGGCCACGCTCGCCGCGTATTTATCGCCCGATGACCGCGCGGTTATCGTGGACGAACACGTGGAGCCGCTCACCCTCCACGATGCGCCTGAGCTGGTTGTGATTCAGGTTTACATCACCAACGCCTACCGCGCGTATCGGATTGCGGACCATTACCGGAGCCAGGGGGCCTTTGTCTGCCTGGGGGGGTTACACGTCACTTCCCTTCCCGAAGAGGCAGCCGCTCATGCAGACGCCATTTTTCTGGGACCAGGAGAACAGACGTTTCCGAAATTCCTGCAAGACTTTCGCGCGGGCACACCGGAGCGGGTTTACGCCTCGACCGCAGGCCGGACTCTAGAGCGCGTCCCGCCGATTCGTCGCGACTTGATCCGACGTAGCTATTATCTGGTGCCGAATTCCATCGTCGTGACCCGCGGATGTCCGCAGCATTGTGACTTCTGCTATAAAGACGCGTTCTTTCAAGGTGGCCGAGGATTCTATACACAGCGAGTGGATGATGCGCTGGCCGAGATCGAGCGCCTGCCTGGACGTCATCTCTATTTCCTCGACGATCATCTGCTCGGTGACCGACGGTTTGCGGAAACCCTGTTTGACGGCATGAACGGCATGGGGCGCCTGTTTCAGGGCGCAGCAACGGTGGATTCCATTTTGCGCGGCGACCTGATCGAGCGTGCGGCAGAAGCCGGACTGCGCAGCATCTTCGTCGGGTTTGAAACACTGACACCGGAGAACCTAAAGCGAAGCAACAAACGGCAGAACCTGGGCCGCGACTACAAGGCTGTTGCCGACCGACTGCACTCGCTCGGCATCATGATCAACGGGAGCTTTGTCTTTGGCATGGATGATGACGGTGAGGACGTGTTCCGGCGCACGGTAGATTGGGCCATTGAGCACGGCGTTACCACCGCAACGTTTCATATTCAAACGCCATATCCCGGAACGCAGCTGTACGCCCGCATCATGCGTGAAGGGCGGATGCGGACGCGGGACTGGAATCTCTACGACACCAGACACGTCGTCTATCGTCCGGCGCGACTCCAGCCCGAGACCCTGAAGGCCGGGTACGACTGGGCGTATCGCGAGTTTTATCGGTGGGGATCAATCGCGCGCGCCTCGCTGCATCATGGCACGCTCAAGCATCAGGCCAAACACTTCTTCTACGCTTCGGGATGGAAGAAATTCGAACCTCTTTGGGATCTAATCATCCGTGCTCGGCAGCTCACCCGTGTCACTCCGCTACTGGAAGGCGTTCTTTCGCGCGTTACGCACGCCGGGAAAATACGCCCAACCAAGGCCGTTCCCGATATGTTCCCGATCATCTCGTCCGAAACCATCAACAAGACAATTCCTGGCCATAACGGATCGACACCGTCCCATGGACGAGTCGACGTCCTGACGCGTAGCTAGCTACTCTATTCACATACATGCCACAAACCGACCATCTTCGTCGCATTCGGTTCTGGCTCGCCGCCTTCATTACCGGCCTCGTCCTGAGTGGTGTCACAGCATTTCCCCTTCAGTCCGAGCTCCGCTGGCTTGTCTCCTTTTTGCACGCGGGCTCGTTGCAGCCTATGGCCGAATCCACCGGTCTGCTCCCTTGGATCGAACGTGTCTACGTAGCCCTGTCCACTACAAATTCTCACTATCCATTCCTTGCGTACGGAACCGACTGGCTCGCATTTGCTCACGTCGTCATCGCTGTTGCCTTAATCGGTCCGTACATCGATCCCGTCCGCAACAAGTGGGTCGTCACTTTCGGCCTTGTTGCCTGCGCTGGTGTCATACCTCTTGCCCTTATCGCTGGCTCCATGCGCGGCATTCCGCTACCGTGGCGTCTCATCGACTGTAGCTTCGGCATTTTGGGCAGTGTACCGCTCCTGATCTGCAAACGCTCCATCCTCGCTCTCGAATGCAGAGGAGGCTGAAGATAATTTGTCGGTAGGCGATTCGGCTTCCATAATCTGCGTCACAGTCGTGCATCGTTCCTCATCCGCATCAAGACCGATCCGAAAACAGTACAGAGTTTGCTTCGCCACAGTGACGTCAAGTTAACACTTCAGTTTTACAGCCATGGTGTGAGCGACGGATCGCATGGCTGCGGCAGGAGCACTGCGGGGTTGCGATTCTCGCCATTCGGCGCATACGGCACCATTTCCACCTGGGCCACACTCAATGGCAGCTTTCCCACGAATGCGCTGTTGGCTGTGGATGACTCCGCCAGCGGAGCGGTTTACAAGGGGCTCGCCATTCTGACTCCTCAGTGCTGCCGCGAGTATCTCGCGCTGGCCAATTTCCACGCCGGGTTTATCGCTACTTATGACGTCAACTTTAATCTGCTGGCTACGTTGGGATCTTTTAAAGATTCCAATCTCCCGCCAGGTTACGCGCCCTTCAACATTCAGCAGATCGGCACGCAGGTATTTGTAAGGTACGCCGTGCAGGATGCGACTGGAACCAACCCAGTGGTAGCTCCGGGAAACGGCATCGTTAGTGTCTTTGATCAAGAAGGTAATTTCATGCGCCGCTTTGCCTCCAATGGCCCGCTCAACGCACCTTGGGGCATCGTTCAGGCCAGCGCGAACTTCGGCCAATTTAGCAACGACATTCTGATCGGCAACTTCGGCGACGGCACTATCAACGCCTTCGACCCCGCCACCGGAAATTTTCTCGGCCAACTCCAGGACGCATCCGGCAAGGTAATCACCAACCCCGGACTCTGGGCTCTGGTCTTCCGCTCCGACGGAGTTGGCAACCCCAACACTCTCTATTTCACCGCGGGCTCAAACGCCGAAGACCACGGTCTGTTTGGCGCAATTTCACCGCGGAACTGAATTCCGCCGATCCGCAGGGCGGCGAAAACATGTCAATTTCCGGACTGCTTTCGAGCGCGCCACAAATTTTGAGCCTTGGAGATCTCCACTCTGCTCTACTGGAGCTTCGAGTATTCTGCTTTGGCTTCCTTCAGGATAGGAATGTCTGGGTCGGCATCTTTCCAGAGCGTGAGGAAGTCTTTGTAAGCGCTTTTGCCTTTAGCTGTGTCCCCGGATAGAACGTAGGCCCTGCCCAATTCCAAGTGCGCCAATGCGCCGATGGGCTCATTCCGAACGACCCCGGGGTGATCGAGAATCTTCTGAAATTCGGCGGCAGCTGCGGCGCCTTGCTTTTCCGCGAGGTAAGCCTCGCCTCGCAGGTAAACCGGGTAAAGAACAAAGTTCAGGTTTTCAAAGTTCCCGCCGAGTTCATAGGGTACGGCCGAAGTGAGGGACTCTAGGGCCTTTGCGGGATCCGAGCTCCGAAGCCAAGCGGCCGCATGGATAGTGGGCAGGTAGTTGAATTGCACAATCGTGTCATCCGGGAAGCGCTTTGCCAACTCGTTACCCAGCCTCGCGGCCTGCTCGGAATTACCAGCAAGAGCCAGGGCGAGTGCCGAAAACCCTTCCACATCTCTGCCGCGTGAGATAGCAAGTGCCGCTCGAACGTATTTTTCCACCAACTCCCTATTACCCACCAGTACTTCGCGCAGCGCTCCTTCCGCCTCGTAGATACCCGCAGCCTCTTTTTCATCCTCTCGCAGGGCCGACTCGGCTGCACGTCGAGTCAGTAGCCGCGCCTTGGCAAGGTTCCCTTGGTAAAGGGCGGTGTCCGATTCGGAGTTGAGCATTTGGTCTTCGTACCCCGCCTTGCTCATCAAGCCCGCCACCTCCCGATCCATCCCCGCAGCGTCGTGCTGAAGGAAATCTACCCAATAAAGATGGAGGTGAATCTCGGGAGAATCAATACTGCGAGATTGCGCCTGGCGTGCTGTAGCTTTGGCTTCGTCCAGTCGGTTGAGTTGGAGGTACCCGTTTATGAGATTCCCGTATGTATCCCCGCTTTCGGGGTCCACTCGCATGGCGTGTTGATAGGCGGCAAGAGCCTGCTCGTAGTTGCCCAGTTCGCTGTAGATGGCGCCCAAATTCCCTAGGGGCGTATCACGCGGATAAGTTTGTAGTGATAATTCATAGGTTTTGCGGGCTGCTTCCAGATTCCCGGTTACGAAATGTTCATAATGAGAAGCGATGTAAAGTCTTTCCCGCTCGCTCACGCGATTTCGGAGTTCGTATGCTTTGCCGATGCCTTCGGCTGCCCGGACGTTATCGTTAACAACGGAATAGCTCGTCCCCATCCTCGCGTAGGCCATCGCGAAATTCGGGTCTAGGTTAATCGCTCGCTGAAACAACGAGATCGCGGCACTGTAATCGTTCCTCAAGACCATGGCCCGATACCCGAGGCTGTAGGCTTGGAGAGCCTCAAGTGACGGGGTGGTCACGTTTTCCGCCGGCGCATCGTACTTCTGCACTGAGGCCAGCGATTCGCCCAGCTTGCTGCGAATTTCTGACGCCGCCTTTCCCAAGGCATCGAGAACATGGTTCTTGTCAGTGGCCTGCGCCTCCGTGCTTCCAAGCGATTCGCCATTTGAGCAATTGACCGCTCTCAGTGTCAAAAGATACTGCGTGCCAACTTGCGCAATCGTGCCATCCAAAACCGCCGCGCTTGCCGTGCGCTGGCAGACTTCGCGGGCCAGGTCGTGATTCATACGGGAGTCTTTGGGCTGCGCCATCAGAGAAAACGTCTGAGCTATGCGCTCGTCCGAGAGCAGGTTCAAAAACGGGGACTGCTCCAATTGCGCAGAAAGTCCTTGGCGCAACGTGCCATCAAAGACAGGATCACCCGTGCTGTTGGCGAAATCGGCCAACACGACGGTGTCTTTGTCGGTGAGAGCTGCGTGACGGCTCGACACCAGAACCGAGACCAGGACTGCAATGAGCAGCAGCCCAACCAGCAGCCACCAGCGACGAAAACGGGCTGGCGCTCTGGGTGCAGATGCAACTCCGAGCAACGGGTCTCCCTGCTTAACCAGGGTATCGTCCACCGATAGAACTGGTTTACTGTCATCTCGGTGCTCCGTGACCGGCGCAACAAACCGGTATCCCCGCTTGGGCACCGTCTCGATATATTGCTGCCCGCCTGGAGTTTCGCCCAGCACTTTGCGCAGAGCGGAGATATTGACCGTCAGATTGGCCTCTTCCACAAAACTGTCAGGCCACACCTGCTGGATGAGTTCGTCCTTCATCAGCAGCCTGCCATTACTCCGAATGAGAGCGACGAGGATCTCGAACGATTTCGGCGACAGCGAAACCGCTTTGCCCTCGCACGACAGCAGGTGTTCCCGCGGATCGCAGCGGAATTTACCGAACTCGTAAAACACCTTTGTTTCGGCGGACATGACTGTCCTTGGAATTTATTTACGAGCTGCTGAGGACTGTTTTGATTAGCGCCGCCTGGGTTACATCTGGGCCCGCGGTCTGGCCGCGACTAGGCGAGATTCTAGTGGAAGCGGTCGCATGCCACAAGATCCTGCCAGAAGACCCCGAGGACCAATGGCCCGCACATCTCGAAGCACTCAGGATGCTGGTAGCGAATGGCAGTGGCCGCACCGGAAGGTCCGAAATAGTCGTTTTAATGTCATTGCGGACATTGCTGTCCGGCCTCATTATTTGACTAGAAAGCAAAGACATGAATGCAAAGGTCATAGGGTTTCTGGGTTTCGATGGAATCACGGCACTTGACCTTGTTGGGCCGATGGAGGCATTCGGGGCTGCTGCACTCGACGAAGGCGAAGCAGGGCTTCGCTCTTGCTACGAAGTTTTGATTATAGGACTGAGCAAGTCGTTCGTGGCAGAGTCGGGCGTCATCTGCAAAGCCCACAAAACACTCCAAACCGCACCCGCCCTCGATACATTGATCATTCCCGGAGGAAGTGGACTGCGCAAGGCCGAGACAAGTGTAAAAGTGTCGGCATGGTTGAAGAGCCGCGCTGGTCAAATCCGGCGCATTGCCAGCGTGTGCACTGGAATCTATGGTTTAGCCCCCACGGGTCTGCTCGACGGCCGACGCGTGACCACGCACTGGCGATTTGCGCGCGATCTAGCACAACGCTTTCCTAAGCTAATAGTGAACCGCGATGCACTATTCCTCAAGGATGGTCGCTTCTACACTTCCGCGGGGATTACGGCGGGGATCGACCTTTCGCTGGCGATGATCGAAGAGGACTACGGGCCAAGTGTTGCGCTAGCCGTAGCGCGTGAACTAGTCGTTTATCTTAAGCGCTCCGGCGGGCAGGAGCAGTATTCCGAGCCCCTTCAGTTTCAGACTCAGTCCGCAGATCATTTCCGGGATCTCGCCGCCTGGATGTCTGGTCACCTGGATCAGGACTTGTCGGTGGAAGCTTTGGCGGAAAGGGCACGGATGTGCCCCCGCCATTTCAACCGCAGGTTCAAATCCGTCTTCGGCAGCACACCTGCTGCATTTGTGCAGGACTTGCGGCTCGACAACGCGAGACGTCGCCTCGCCGTGAGAGGCACAAACATTGAGAGTGTGGCTTCTTCGGTGGGATTTCACAGCGCCGACGTGTTTCGCCGAGCGTTCGAGCGGCGTTTCGGCATCACCCCAAGCAGCTACCGACTGCGTTTCAACTCGCGCTGGAAAGGGTCAAGACGGAGCACGGGAGAACAATGACATGGCAACCAAGGCCGGTTTACCTCGCTCAAGGAAGTTCGGGGCTTAGTGGATTTCGCGAACTCATGTTGCACTTCCATCTCGGCGAACATAACTGTCCTGGGAATTTATTTGGAATTTCCTTACGAGTCGCTAAGGACTCTTTCGAGTGAAATCGCCTAGCTTGCACGTGGGGCGACGTTGTGGCTGCGAGTAGGCAAGATTTTAGTGGAAGGATGGAAGGCCGCAAGAATCTGCACCGACTTCCGCAGGATCAACGGCCCATATACCGCCGAGTCACCCATTGGGAAGCGGTGGGCCCTTGATCTGGGGTTAGAGAAGGGATTGAGAAACGTACCACCCAGTAGTTCGAGACGGCGCTGGAAGGCGGTTGCAGCCGCCCCAGCGCCTAGCACAAGAGGAGACAGGATATGTCAAGGCTCAAGGCTGTGCCTATTCTACTGTTTTTCTTTGCGTCGTTCGCCACGCAGGGTGGTGCCGCGACTGTGATCGCGGCGGGCACCAAGACCGTCGCGGCTTGCGGCTTCGCCGTTAGTCCCACGGCTCTGATCGTCAGCCATCTGCCCTATCCCGCGAACTGGAAAGTTGTGGTGGTCTGCAACGAAAACGTGTGGGACATCCTGATGCGCCAAGACGGGATGAATTTCATCTCTAACTACGCTTTCACGTTCCAGCCTAACCACGTCACGTTCATCCGCGCCAAGATATTTCTCGAATCTATGGAATACACGCCCGAGCAAGTGCTTAAACACGAACTTGGTCACATCGAGTGCAGGTGCGACGACGAGGATTTTGCGTGGAAATGGGCTGCTAGCAAACAGGGCGTGCTCCGGCGTTCTTTCGGAATGGGAGGATGGCCTCGGTGATAGCGAAACCGGTTTGCCATCGCACAACTGCATGTGTTCTCGGGGCCACAGCAGAAACTCTGGAACTCGTACGAGACCTTATTTCTGCCGAGATGACGGTGCTTGGAACTTATTTGGAATTTACTTACGAGCCGCTAAGGACTATTTCGAGTGGCACCGCCTACCTTGCAAGTGAGCCCTTGGGTTCTTGGCTGCGACTGGGCGAGATTCTAGTGGAAGTGGTCGGACGCCACAAGAGTCTGCGCTGAAGCCCGGGGAATCAACGGCGGTTACATCTCGAAACAAGAAAACCACGAGGTCGAATCCAACTTGCACACTGTTGACAGAGCGATGACCGAGTTTTTACAAGCAGAGGGTACTCACGATCATCCAATCCGCAGGCACCAGGGGGCCGCGTGTTCGAAATTGAGATTCGCAGAAACGTCACGGTTCGTTTTCGCCATCGGCACTGTCAACTTCGCCGGCCGCCCCCACCACTCTGACCAGAAACAAAAAAATCAAGATGTCGAACACTCCTAAAACCGCGCGATATTCGTCTTTGTCCCTGAAAGACGTCGTCTATCTCTGCGCCGGACCGTGTGATGACGAGGCGTGGGAGGAGTTCGTATCCCGGGTCGGAAGGCCCATCAGCCTCACCATTTTGCGCACCGCCTCCCAGTGGGGCGAGCCTTCTCGGTCCCTGGTGGAGGACCTGGTCCAGGTAACCTACCTCAAGCTCTGGGAAGGAGGCTGCCGCCTCCTACGGGACTTTGCTATCCAGCGTCCCGAAGCTATTTTGGGGTATTTGAAGAAGACCGCCGCCAACGCCACTCACGACTATTTCAAGCATGGCCATAGTCAATCATCCGGCGGTGACGAGCCGCATGTTTCCACGAGCGATGTCGAGCCCGAGGCGGGGAAAGAAGTTCATGGCAGCCAGGAAAAGATCGCTTTCGAAGTGTTCTTGAATGAGATCGACGAACACCTGAAGCGTTGCTTGACCGGGGCCGACCAGGAGCGCGACCGTATGATTTTCTGGCTCTACTTCCGGCAAGGAATGAGCACCAAAGAAATTGCCTCCCTACCCACCATCGGACTGGGCGCCAAGGGAGTTGGGAGCGTCATTGAACGTTTGAAGCATGCCATTCGGGAGCAGATCCTTGAGTCTCGTTCGGATTCCGACGATGGAGAAGAGGCAGAGTCAAAAGCAAATTCCCTCGCGAACTCGTATTAGAAGGTGTGGGGAGTGTAGGAATTTGAGACGTCCATTCGATAAAACATCAGTGGGAATCTTAGAAGAGACGGCAGGGATGACTGTGGCAAAAGTAATCGAGTTCTACGTACCGAGCCACTTCCGAAAAAGCGTAAAGTGGGTTTCCCCTGAACAAGGTGGGAAGATTATCGAGTTCGCTTCACAGATAAAGAAATCGGCCTAACAAGCACTACTCGTGTGGCCACCACTCGCTTGGACTAATGCTGTTTCTTCCTTTATCCGTCGCGTGGCCCAAACGCCCTTTTGCGCGGATTGCGATTTGCGAGTCATTGGGGTCATTGCGATATTTTTCTTTCAGCGGCTTTTCTGATCGGTATCAGTCGTGAGACCAGAACCGTCGAGTCGTTTTGGTGCGGAGGATTCAGTTGTGAAGAAAATCACGACAATATCGTTCTGGGCACTCTTCCCTCTTCTCCTTCTGGCGTCCCTTTCTTCGCAAACCAGTTCGGTGCCGCCGTCTTCAGAATTCGAGATCAAGGAATGGCCAAAAAACCTGAGGACCGACTTACGAGGGACCTCGATCAAGCTCGTCCTCCCGGAGAACGCGCTGGATAGGCCATGGGATGATGCTCTCATCGCGAAGTTTCAACAGCTCACCGGCATCACGGTCCTAACCGTCAGGCCCGGCAACGATACGACTGCGGTTTTGGCAAGCTATCTCCGAGACTTCGCAACCGGATCCGCCGAAGCTGACGTATATGCGATTGATATTGTGTGGCCGGGAATTCTTTCCGAGTATGCCGAAGACTTACGGCCAACGATCGGTCGCCTGCAAGACATGCTGCCTACGCTGGTTCAGAACGACACGGTGAAAGGCAAATTGGTCGCCGTTCCGTACTTTACTGAGGCCAGCGTTCTCTACTACCGTAGCGATCTTCTGGAGAAATACCGCTTTAAACAGCCACCGCTTACCTGGGGTGAAATGGAGCACCAGGCACGAACGATCGAGGATGGAGAGCGGGCGAATGGTAACAACTTGTTTTGGGGGTTTCTGTGGCAAGGAGCGGCGTCGGAAGCATTGACTTGTAATGCTCTAGAATGGCAGATTTCGCAAGGCGGAGGCAGGCTCATCGGACCCGACGGGAAGCCAAGCATCAGGCGCGATCGCTTCGTCGGGGCGCTGGAGCGCGCCCGGGAATGGATCGGCACACTTTCGCCGCCAGAGGTGATAAGCCAGCTTGAGGATGATTCGCTTCGGATATGGAAGAGTGGGAACGCCGCGTTCATGCGCAATTGGCCATACGCTTATCTTGAAAGCATGAAGGATGACTCGAGCATTAGGAATCACATCGGTGTCACCGTGCTCCCCATGGGAGACGGGCCCGATGGACGCCACGCCGACATTCTCGGTGGTTTTCAACTTATGGTCAGCAAAATATCGAAGAACAAGAGCGCGGCAATCGAAATGGTCAAGTTTCTCACCAGCCCCGAGATCCAGCGCGTGAATGCTACGACGCGTGGCTACGCTCCGACCCGGCCAGGGCTTTACTATGACTCTGCGGTCCTCAAAGCGAATCCATTCTTTGAAACCTTAAGGGATGTGCTTTTAAAGGGGGCTGTGACACGGCCATCCACCATTTCCGGCCCACGCTACGATGAGATATCGAGGGCCTACTTCACAGCCGTGCGTCAAACACTAACCGGTCAGAAAACCGCAGGCACGGCGGTGCAAGAACTTGAAAAACAACTCGAAGGCTTCGTCTCAAGATAGCGTGGATCTCTAAAAACAGAACAAGGCGACGAAGCGCAGACGGTGCGGGACGACTGTCCGGTAGAGTCTGCCACCCGGATGCGTGAAGATGGAGATCAACATGATTCCTATTCGCGATCTTTTTGAGAGCCATCTAACCGTCACTGACCTGCAACGCTCAATGAGTTTCTTTGGCCAAACTCTGGGATTAGAACTCGCGGAGGTGTTTTGGGAGCGGCGGGTTGCCTTTTACTGGATTGGTGGGCAAGGCAACTCGATGCTCGGTTTATGGGAGGTCGGGACGATCTCCGAGAGGCTGAGCCTTCACATTGCGTTTCGGGCGGATCTCCCGCACCTGCTGGACGCCCCTGCGCTTCTTCGGGCCGCCGATGTTGTTCCGCTCGACTTTTGGGGGCAGCCGACCGACGAACCGGTGGTGTTTGGATGGATGCCTGCTGCATCTCTGTATTTCCGTGACCCGGATGGAAATATGCTCGAGTTGCTTTCGATGCTGCCTGACTCTCCACAACCAGAATTGGGAATTGTAGGTTGGAGTCGCTGGAACGAAATTCACGAATCCGCTCAAGGGCCGATGAGGTAATAGTCGCCGAGCATCCCGCCAGAACGCGACTTTATCGAATCTTTCGTTCGCCCGAATGTGTGACAACGACCTCACGCTACAAGTAAACGTTAGCCGGAAAAGCAAACTGTTCCGAGATCTCGTTAAGTCTGTAGAGGCCGATTACGCTTTTTGCAGCGTCTCTCGCCGAACAATCTCAACAACAGCAGGAGAATTTCATCGTGCACGCTCAAAGGTTTCGTGTAGCTTCCGCTCTTATGTCCTTCGCCGTCGCCTTGTCAACCATTTGTACGGCTCAAACCCAAGGGTTGGCGGATCCGAACGCGCCTGCCGTCGGACAGAGCAGGTCGCCGCATGGCAGAGTCATGGCGCCGACATCCAGCATTGCCCATGCGGGCGACAAAGGGGTTCGTGCACACACTCACTTGCAGGTTTTCGTACCCGAGCAGGCCGTGGTGCCGTTCGCTGGACCTCCCTTTGCTGGTTTGGGCTTTGAGACTCCGGCGTCGCTGGCATGCGTGTATGCCCTTGTGCCCAAGGCATCTTCCTGCAATCCGAACCTAGTCTTCGCGAATCCCACCGGTGGATTTGGTGCAATCGCCGTGGTCGATGCCTTCCACTATCCGACGGCGTTGACGGACTTGCAACATTTCTCCACTCAGTTCGGCTTGAAGGCCCCCAATTTGACTGTGGTTTTCGCCACGGGGATTAAACCAGTGCAGGATCCCAGCGGAGGCTGGGAACTGGAAGCAGCGCTCGATTTGGAGTGGGCCCACGCCATGGCACCCGACGCAAAACTCTTTCTGGTAGAGGCCAGGTCGAACAGCTTCAGCGACCTACTGACCGCCGAAAGGGTTGCCGGCAATCTGGTGGCAATTGCCGGAGGCGGCGAAGTTTCTAACAGCTGGGGTAGCGACGAATTCGCGGGTGAAACTTCATTCGACGCGGTATTCACGACTGCCGGAGTAGTTTATTTCGCATCCTCTGGCG
>Ga0137367_10000018_pt1 | contig 110021 bp, 91 predicted proteins | sample SagtaG_14_FD_104939 | JGI IMG/M metagenome (GOLD analysis project Ga0137367, IMG submission 104939) | Vadose zone soil microbial communities from Sagehorn Ranch, Mendocino, California, USA - Sage1_L_80_16 metaG | ecosystem: Environmental > Terrestrial > Soil > Vadose zone | place: USA... | reverse complement strand
GATAGGGGTAGGGAGAGACGATTGGTTTCGCTCCCCCTCCCTCCGAACCGGACTGGCGGTTCTCCCGCATCCGGCTCTCCGGTTAGTGGTTCACCTCCGAGAGGACTGTCGCAACGAGGCATGGGCTGGAACAAGAGAGAACAGCCCCTGCTCGTCAAAGAAAGCATTAGGCCAGAGTTTATTGTCAGGTAACCGGGCACGACCACGCCGCTTATGGCGTTTGCGCAGAATGCTGCGCAAGCGCATCCGCAGCCATTTATCCAGACGCGGAAACGTCGTGTAGTGGCTGTGTTTGAAATAGCCAAACCAGCCCCGCGTGACCGGGTTAACGCGCGAGATGATCGCCTGTAGGCTCTGCCCGTTGTTGCGCTTGGTGAGCACGCGAATCTTGTCCTTCAACTTCTTCAGGCTCTTGCGGCGCGGCCAGCGATAGCCGCGCTCGAAGTGGTATCCGAGAAAGTCGAAGCCGCCATGTTTAGTGGCATCTACAATCCGCGTCTTTTCTGGATGCAGCGTCAGACCAGCTTGCGCCGTCCATTGCTGCACCAGAGCCAAGCCCTGCTGAGCTTCCGCCTCACTGCGACACAGAACGACGAAGTCGTCGGCATACCGCACCATCTCTATTCTCTGTTGGGCCAGCAAGTGGTCCAAGGGATTGAGATAGATGTTCGAGAGCAGCGGACTAATGACCGCCCCTTGCGGAGTGCCCGCTTCGGGCTGCCACCACTTCGTTTCCTCCAGCACTCCTTGATGCAGGTATGCTTCAATCAGTGCCAGCACTGCCCCGTCCGCAACTTTTTCTTTCACCCGGGCGAGCAGTTGCTCGTGCGGGATTGTGTCGAAGTAACTTTTCAGGTCCGCATCTACCACCCAGTTGTAGCCTTCCCGCAACAGGTGGTTGACTCGCCGCAGCGCGTCCTTGCAACCATGCTGCGGACGAAAGCCATAGCTGTGTTCAGCAAAGTCTCGTTCGTAGATTGGTTCCAGCACTGCGCGCATTGCGGTTTCCACCACCCGGTCGCGCACCGTCGGGATACCAAGCGGTCGCAGTTCGCTACTGCCAGGCTTGCTGATCCATTTTCGGCGCAGCGCCTGCGGGCGATAACTCTCGTCTCGCAGGGCTGTCCCGATCTGTTCCAGGTTTGCTTCCAGGTGTCGTTCAAACATCTCAGTGGTTTGATGGTCCACTCCGGCGGCTCCTTTGTTCGCCTTCACTCGCGCAAAGGCGCTCAGCAGATTCGCCGGGCGGTATACCTTATCAATCAGACTGAACCATTTGCCTCCTTTTACTCCCTGTTCGAGAGCCGTCAGCATCCGTTCCGTCCAGACCGCTGGTTCCGTCCACGTCCAGCGGGCGCGTACTTCTCCAGCTTGTGTAGCCATTGCTGGCACTGCCGCTGGTTTGTCTTCCCTTGGTCTGTCTTTCACGTCTCCACTTTCCTGCGCTCCCTTCGCTCCACTCCCGTTACGAAGCTTCTTCGCTACTATGGGCGCTCTGACTCCTGCCTGCCGCTCGGCTCTTCGGCTCCTTTAAACGCAAGCTTGAACACCCTCTTGTCCGGCAGTCAGGTCTCCCTGATTCACACGCCCGACCTTCCTGACCATTCCGTCTCCAACCACTCGGCCCCTGCGGCAGTCGCTTTGTCACGCTACCCCTTAGCGCTACCGCTGCCCGCTTCTCGGGTCAGACTTCGCACACGGCATGCAGGCTCGTCAGGGTTACCAAGCCGAATCGAGTTCGTCATCCTACGGACTGGTCGTTCACCTCCTGCTGCTCCCCACCCCGCCTCTTGGCGACGCAGTTGCATTCGGTTTCAGGCCGGAGAGCGTATACCTGGAGAGGACTTGCACCTCTCTGATCGTGCGTGCTCTCAGGCGCACATGCCACGGGCTTGGCCCGTGGAGGTTCACGTTTGCTGCTAACTGCGTAACCTTGCAGCGGACAGCAAGGAACGTGAGACTCCACCGCGCAGGGCGGTGGCATCTTAACAGTTCTGTTGCTCGTTTCTAGCAGCCAACGTGAACTTCCCCCGGGCAAGCCGGGGGCATCCCTCAGCAGTTTTCACACAATCTCTACCGCGATCGGTTCTGTGGTTCTCACAACAGCCGCCGCGTTCTCTCGGGCTCTAGTTTCTCTAGTCCTTAGGCCGATTCCTTTCCCGCAACAACTCTCCGATGCAGTCGATTAGATCTACTGCCGAGACTGGCTTTGCAAGAAATGCATCCACTGGTTCAGCCTCTTGGCTGGTTTCTTTTCGTTCCCGAGCGCTTAACAAAATAATTGGGAGATGAGAAAGCTGAGGAGTGTTCTTGAGAAACCGACTCAGCTCATGCCCGCTTAGATTTGGCATCATCGCGTCAGTAATCACAATATCGATAGGTGACGTGAGCAATGTTTTCATCGCCTGCAGTCCGTCAGTCGCAGAAACTACGTCATAACCTGCTCGGCCAATCACGACTTCCAGATATCGCCGTAACGAACGGTCATCTTCCGCCAGTAAAACTCGAGCCCGTTTGGCAGGAGTCTCATTGGACGGCGAAGTAATGGACTGCTCTTTTGAGAGACTTTCTTCCTGCGTAATCATCTGATGTTAGACAAATCGTCGGGTGTTGTGAGGCTTTCACGAGGGACCTGGCCAGAAATTCCAGGTATCAGCAGATTAAAACGCGCGCCCGTGCCTTGTCAATGCCGGTTTGCGATGCGATGCGATCCCCTCCCCTTCCCCTCCCGTCCCGCCTCGATCCCGTCCCAGAGCCTGAGAACGACTTTCCAGATTCGACGGCCAGCTCCGTACAGCAAAACACCCGCAACCCCTAAAGAAGCTGCGGGTGCCTAAATCCTCTGATGGGTCCTGCCGGTTCGGACGTCAATGTCCGTTAAGCAGGAATACATCCCAGGCCCAGCGGCCAACATGCGTATGCTCCGCATCATCGACCTTGGCGCGATACCTAAATTTGTTGCCGTATTGGTCAGTGCGTTTCGATTCTTTGTAGTCGAGTGAGATAGAGTCAACACCGAGTTCGGGAAGCGTGTGTAGCTCCGACGGCTCGGAAATGCCGTTGTGATTCGTGTCTTGCCAGAGGCGCAGCGAGGAGAGGATGGCATCGTGCATGTCAATTATGCCATCCTCGTTACCCCCGTTCGCCGGCTTATCGTATTCGGCTAACGCCAGAAATCCGTTTCGACCAATGCCCAGAGGTGGCTGAGGCTGAGGCGTAAAGTTGCCGAAGAGTTCCGCGCCGTTGTCTATAGTGCCGTTGCCGTTACGGTCAAGACAAAGCCAGGCATCATCTGATCCAGCGGCAGTCCAACTTAGCCTTTCAACTTTTCCGCCGGCATTTAGGTCGAAATTCACACCGTCGGCAGCGCTTGTCATAGCAAAGCCGTCACCTGCTACATCAATGATCACCGGGGAACTGCGCTCGATGCATCCGCATGTCGGATAACCCTGCCAGATAAGGGGCGGGTCGCCATAAGCCGAGCAATCCTCGGGTTCTCCGCAATCCTCCGCGCCATCGTCGCAAGTGTTCGTAAAAGAGTTCCAATACAATCCTTGCGATTGACAACTCTCTTGGGTAACTGGGCGTGGATAATTGCATGGTAAACGTTCAAAATCAGAAATGACAGTAGAGGTGCAAAGCGTTCCGGCGCTTGTCTTACAGTTCGTGCTCGACAATCGCTTTCGTGCGTTTCGGATTCCGAAATATTCCATACTGTCTTGAAAAACGTTCGTTGTGAATGTACAACCGGAACCACTAGTTCCGCAGTTCTGCGTAGAAGTGCTAACCCAAAGGGTGTTGCATTTAAGGTAGGGGTCTTGCAACGCCCCAAATCTATTAAAAAAGCCTTCGCTCATATTCAAGAGATCCGACGCTTTCGTGTCGCTGAAACTGATATTTTGAAAGCGCAATACCAATGACTTGCTCCCTCGGAACGCGTCCCATAACCCGCTTTTTAAATGTTTAGGCTGGGGGCCCCGGTTTTGTAGTCTGGGAATAATCTTCCGCTTGGGATCAGCAGGATCGGGGTACAGCATCTCGTCTCCAGACCATGTGGCCCCATCGATAAACGTGACCGAATTCACCATTACTTGGGCGTGCGTGATTTTTTCCGGGTAACCAAGACTTTTCAAGCTAGCCTCGATAAAAGGTAGGTTCACTTCAAGTAGCTTAACGTCGACAGTTTCACCAGGTTGAACTAACTTCAGTGTTTCACCCCCGGCGTCAGCGGGATCCCTTCCGAAGATCAGCCCGACAACGTAAGTAGGTTTTTCATCGGCAGAGCCATCCGGTCGAGGGAAACTTAGTTCAAGCTCTATGCGCGCGATGGCCCTGTGGCAAACGTTCTCTACAGTCACAACCAATCCCTTTAGCCAGTCCTCTTCTTCTTCGAAATTCTTACCTAGCTCAATACGTTTACCTTTGGTGCTTAGCTTGAGTATTTTTATTGGCTCAGTACGCCATGATATTTGATCGATCATTCGCTCCTGCTTTTGAGCATATCCTATCGTCCCGACAAGCATAATCATAGTGAAGAGCTTCGGTAACACCTTGCTTAGATTAACAAGAGACATTGATTTCCTCTGTGAGTGCGTTTGCGACTAGACTGAGGCTCACCACTGGAGACATCCGTTGATGTGGTGGCGTTAGGGAGCCACTTAACGCCGGAACGATATTCTCCTATTGAACCTATGTCAAGTCTTCGAATTCCATTGCTTCCGGCGTTTTTTTGGTGCTTCCGTTTACTGATCACGGAGGAACTCGCCGCGGTTGGATGGCCCCCAGCGTTGCATAATTCGCCGACCTGAGCGCATTCCCGGCTTGTTTGGAGTCTTCCGCGGCTTTCGCAAGCCGCAACTTATTTTGGAAACATGTGCTCTATAAGCTCATTGTCCCGCAATCGTGCGCCCCTTCTCATTGCTTGTAGTTCCAACCATTCAATCCCTTCCATTGCCAGCGACGGCGAGGGCCACTCGTGACGTCCGGGAAAAACTTCAACTCGGTGTGCAATCGCGGATTTGGTTAGAGTGTCCTCAAGACTCTTTATTTCCGGAAGATTGAAGTCTTCCTGCCCAGCGGTGCCAAACAAAGCAAAACTCATGGTCCGCGAGGGGGCAATCCCCTCTGGAAATCCGGCACTACTGGCGATGACCCCCGCTACACAATCGCCACAGCGAATGGCGAAAAGGATTGCCATGCGAGCACCACCTGAGAAGCCGGTGATATAGGTGCGGCGAGGATCGATCGAAAAGCGGCCGTGAGAGTCTTTCCACAACGCCGACCATGCAAGGAAGGATTGCTGGATGGGACCATTGCGCGAGTTGTTTGAGCCCACGACAATCCAACCGTATTTCTCCGCCGCTTCTCGATACCTGGCAACAGGCTGCTTACCACGTGCGGCTGGATCGAAAGCATAAAGTATTGGCCACGCCCGATCTTTGGAATAATTTGACGGCAGATAGAGTGCGTAGCTTTGCGCCAGGTCATCAAGGCATTGAACTTTATCGATAATTTGACCGGGAAGTATTGTTTCTGATTGCGAGCTTGATGAGTTTATCGGCATCCCGGCAGACTGAGCATTCGTGCTCTTAAGTGCGGAACACCATACTCCAAGGACCAACAATCCGAACAACCAAAGGGTAAAAAGTCCGGTCAGAACATCCAGACCACAACGAAGGTAGCTGATTCCTTTCCGTTCAACCATACTCGCTCAATTGTCAATAAATGCGCGCTGCCACAATTCCAGTGTAAGTAGTTGAAATATCTGTAGACTATAGTCTTCGCGCCCCGACGCATTTGCGGCGATGATCCGTTGAACCTCCTCGGGGGAGAAAAGACCGCGGCTTTTCACGGTTGCTTCGGAGAGCAAGTCCTGAACCAGGGGACGCAAGGCACCGCGCAACCAGGATCTAATCGGGGCGCCGAAACCAGCCTTTTTGCGCCATACGACATCATTTGGCAGAAGCTTTTCCATAGCCCGTTTGAAAACGTATTTCCGTTTTAACCCTCGAAGTTTCAGATTGGGGGGCATGCGGGCGGTGAGTTCAATCATTTCGCGGTTCAAAAAAGGTACCCGGACTTCCAGATTAGCTGCCATAGACATCTTGTCGGTCGTAATCAGGTTCAAACAGGGAAGGAACGTTTTTAGATCAACGTAGAGCAGCCGATTCAGTGGTGCTGCTCCTTCAACGCGAGCAAAGAACCGGCGATGTGTGACATAGGCATCAGAGTCGCGCGTCAGTTCGCGCAACTCCTGGTTGTAAAGGCATTGTTTAGCCTGGTCCGTGAAGTAGGTACCAAATCCTAAATAACGATCCTCAAAGTCTAGGGCGGCACTGCGCGCAAACTTCTTCGCATTGCGAAGTGGTGCTGTTAGTCTTCCGGGCCTGCCGCCGGGTAAAGCTCGTTCAATAGTGCGCAGCAAAGGTCGCCTGATCAATTCCGGGACGGGATCAAACGCGCCCGCTATCTTCATCGCCAGTTGTCTCGGATAGCCGGCAAATACCTCGTCGCCGCCCATTCCCGAGAGCATCACCGTCAGCGTTTCCCTGGCGGCTTGCGAAACCAAATAAGTCGGTATGGCCATATCAATGGCCGGCTCATCCATGTGATAGACCAGCTTAGGCAATAGCTCCGCGACTGATGGTTGCAAAACAATTTCATGGTAATCGGTCTGAAGATGGTCCTTGACCCGTCGGGCCCATTTCACGTCGTCGGGAATGATGTCATAGCGCAGATCTTCCGCCTCGATCCCAATTGTATAAGTGGACAAAGGACGTCCCTTGCTGTGGTTTTTCATCATTGCGACTATCGCGGCTGAATCAATGCCCCCAGACAGAAAAGAACCGAGCGGAACATCCGCGACCATCTCCATTGTCACCACCCGATCCAGGGTTTCCAATACTCGCTCTTGCCACCAGGTTTCACTTCTGTCTTCTTCAATTTCATCAAATGAGACGTCCCACCACTCTTTAGTCTTAACTTCCCCATCGCGGAACGTGAGTATGTGGCCAGGTGGCAACGTCTTAATGCCTTTGAATAGTGTGTTGGGATCAGGAGTCCAGAGGAAAGTTAGAAACTGATGTAGTGCCTCCGGTTCAAGCTGTCTGGGTACCAGTTCGGTGGCGAGGATTGCCTTGATTTCTGAGGCGAAAAGGAATGAAGAAACTTCCCCGTTTTTCGCTGGAAGATAGCAGTAGTAAAGGGGTTTTATGCCCACGTGGTCCCGGGCCAGGGTCAGTGTTTGGCTAACTGAATCCCATACGGCAAAGGCAAACATTCCGTTGAGGCGCAGCAGGCATTCCGTTCCCCATTGCGCAAAAGCGGACAGCAAGACTTCGGTGTCTGTCTGAGTCAAGAAGGTGTGACCGTGCCCCTCAAGTACTTGCCGAAGCTCGCGGTAATTGTAGATTTCTCCGCCAAAGGTGATGGCATAACGGCCATCAGGGGAAAACATTGGCTGATGCCCGGCGCTGCTGGGATCGATAATGGCCAGACGCCGATGGCCCAAACAGGTTTGGGCTGTCGAACCTGGCGACGCCTCAGAAAGCCATATGCCTTCATCGTCACGGCCGCGATGCTCGATGGCTTTGAGCATAGCGCGGACGCGCTCTTTAGGGTCGCTGCTAATCAGGCCGGCAATGCCGCACATCATCAAATCCCAGCAAGACCTTGTAGTGCAGATTACGTGCTTCTAAAGTCAAAATATAGCAGAATAGCGTTTCTCAATGCCCACCCACGCTTCCGTTTCCTGGAAAACACGTCAGCATTTACTTGTATTTGCAGCGGTCATCTTTGCAGTTTCCGCAGGAGTCAGGCTTCTATCCTGGCAGGACACGGCTTTTGAGGTCTGGAAGATTCAAACTGTGGTTGCCGGCGATTACCGGCGGGATGCAAGGGCCTACCTGGCAGGTGGTCTGCGCTCGTTTCTCAATCCTTCTGCGACCCTCAGAAATCCCAACACGTTGGGACATCCGCCCGGCTATTCAATTCTAATGGCCATTGTATTCAAATTCTTTGGTGAGTCAGATTCGGCCATTCAGTTCTTTCAAATCGCAAGTGATGCCCTGGCGGCCGTGATTATCTTTCTCATCGCTGCAGAACTCGTAAACATGAGTGCAGCTGTGTTCGCCGGGATAATGGCGGGTTTGTCTCCTCAGTTAGCCTGGAATTCCGTGTTGTTGTTGCCCGACTCTCTGGCAGTGTTACCGATCCTGCTCGCGGTTTACTGTATGGTCCTCGGCAGGAAACATCCTGGCTTAATGATCTTCCTCCTGGCCGGATTTTTCGTAGGTCTTTCCTGCTGGTTGCGGGCTAACGCTATGCTTCTAACGTTCTTCCTCGCGAGCGTTGTTCTCTTTTTATGCGAACGTGGCAAGCGAGTGCGCTACGCGTTGACCATCGTGGGCGGAACAATTCTCGCTATAGCACCCCTGACGATTAGAAACGCGATTGTCTTCCGGCACTTTATCCCAGTGTCGCTGGGAGCCGGCCAGACATTGCTGACAGGAATCGCTGAGTATGACAAGGAGAACAAATTTGGATTACCGCTTACGGATATTGGTCTGCTGAAACAGGAAGCCGAAATTTATAACCGGCCTGATTATTATCACTCGTATTTCAATCCTGACGGCGTCGAACGCGAACGAATGCGACTGGAGCGCGGCTTTGCTATCGTGCGATCGAATCCTGTGTGGTTTCTGGAAGTAATGATCAAGCGTGGCAGCTCGATGCTGCGTCTCGAAAGGGCCCGTTTGATATCAAACGAACCGGCCCTCAATCACTCGCTCGAGCTAACCAAAGCGTTGCATCCCGTGTGGATCAATTCTCCTGAACAATTCCTTGCAAACGGCGACCGCTCCCTACGGGCTGATGTGTCGCTGGCGCCGAACACTCAATATCTGCGCCTCGCCGGTGATGAGTCAAAATACGGCAAGCAGTTGGCATCGGCCCCATTCATGATCGAGAAAGACATGGATTATGTACTGAGTTTTCCGGTGAAGATAGAGCGAGGACGAATGAACCTAAGCCTCGAAAGCGCTGACCAGAAAAAGACCTACACGTCGATAATTGTTGAATCACTGGAGGCGACGACGCCGGAGCAGCAACCGGAAAACCTCATTCAACTCTACTTTATAAGCCCGGCGAAGACTGACGCTCAGCTCGTAATCAGCAACGCGGCTTCAAAACCGGACCGGCCCATAATAAAACTTGGTTCTGCTAAACTCTACTCGCTTGGACCAGCAACGCAGTTGTGGACGCGATATCCGCGGTGGATTGTGGGAAATGTGCAGAGGGTCTTCCTTACTGCTTTCATGCTCCCGCTCGCTATCCTCGGGATGGCCACGCTCGCGTACAAACGAAAAGGCCACGCTCTAACGCTGCTTCTGATCGTTCCCCTTTATTATTTGTGTATTCAATCGGCGGTGCACACGGAATATCGCTACGTCCTGGCTGTTCCTTACTTTCTATTCGCACTGGCGGCTGTCACTCTTTCAGTGGCGGGTAAGTTGGTAGGGCGGAATTTGCAAAGGTTTTGGTCGAGTATCGATTCAAGATTGAGTTTCAAAAGCACACGTAAGAAATGAAGTCTCTGTTTACTATCGCGCAATGCTTACTGGCTGGCCCAATCTCAATGAATCCAAGATGCGGAACGTCGCGCGAGTGGTTGCCGCTAGCTCTTCCAGACTGATGGGCGCCGGACCACCGGTGATGACTGTTTCACAAACCGCTCGGACTTCCTCGGCCTGGCCCTTGTCTTGCGCCCGAAACTTCACTTCGGTTTCCCGACCCCGATGGTAAAACGAGACGCGCCGGAAATCGTCTATTATTACAGCCTTACCGCCGCCCAGTATTTCCACGCGCTCTTTCGCGAGCGACTTGTCACCCTCCGCGAGATAGGCAATACAGCCGGTTGAGCCATCAGCAAACTTTAACGTAATGAAGACCGAATCTTCGTCCACGACTTGATCAGAATTGCTTGTTGTACTTTCGGCGAAGACGGAAACCGGTGGCGCTTCGATCCAAAACTGCATCAGGTCTACAAAATGGCAGACCTCACCCACGATTCTTCCACCACCTTCGGCCGGATCGTGTATCCAGTGTTCTCTTGGAATTGCACCAGCATTCACCCGATAAAGTATTGAAAGCGGAACACCCCTATGCGCAAAAAACTCCTTTGCCCGTCGCGCAAGCGGTGAAAAACGGCGATTAAAACCAACCATTAAGCGCCCGGCTGAATTGGCCGCCGTGGCGAGAAGCCCGTCCAGCTCCGCGTCGTTCAACGCGAGCGGCTTTTCTACGAATACATGGCGATCCAACTCGAGAACGCGGCGCGCCAAACTGGCGTGCAGATCATGTCGAGTCCCAATTAGAATCAAATTTACATTCTGATCAGCGATGATCTCTTCGGGGCCGGAAACGGCTTTGCTGAAACGATATTTTCTGCCAACGTTAAGAGCCGATAAACCTGAGGCTGTTGCTAAAGAGATAAATTGTGCAGCAGCCGCTTGAAAGTGAGGCAGCAACATTCCTTCAACGTAGCCACCGGCACCGATAACACCCAGACGAACCGAACTCTCAACAGCCGGGCCGGCCTTTGATGTCTTGCGAAGTTCAATTTTCGACGTCAGCTCTCGCTGAGTATCGTAGGATATCAGCACTCCCAGATAAGGCTCCTTCACCTCTCCTGTTATCAGCTGATATGCCCGCTCACCTTCATCGATTGAAAACCGATGGGTAATCAATCGGTCTACTTGCACGCGACGCTGCGCCAGTAGGTCCAGAAAGGCTTCGATGTTGCGATTTTCAGTCCAACGAACATAACCGAAGGGATAGTCGTGCCCCCGTTCTTCGTATTCTGGATCGTAACGACCAGGACCATAAGACATGGAAATCTTCAGTGTCAGTTCTCGTTGATAGTAAGTTTCTCGCGGAACTGCCAAGCCCACGACCCCTACAGCCACCACGCGCCCTTTGCTGCGGGAGATTTGGCCCGCTAATTCCAGCGGCTCGTTTGAAGAGGTTGCCGCGGTGATTAACACTGCGTCAGCTCCCCTGCCCCGACTCCATTCGAGGATCTTCTCCCTGGAGTCTGGTCCACTTACACCACTGGCGTCAGCGCCGAGATCTGCAGCCAATTTGGCTTTGTCTGGATCCAAATCCACTCCAAACACGCGACACCCGTTTGCTTTCAACAACTGAACAGTAATTTGGCCCAACAGCCCAAGGCCGATAACGGTTACAAATTCACCCAGGGTGGGTTCAGCCAAGCGCACGCCTTGCAGGGCGATGGCGCCAACCGTGCCGAATGCTCCTTCTTCAAAGCCGACTTCCTCGGGTAAATGGACGCAAAGATTCCTGGGGACTGAAAGGACCTCAGCGTGCGATGCAAAACCGACACCTGCACAGGCTATACGCTCGCCAACTCGAAAGCCTTCTACGCCCTCACCAATAGCCATTACGATTCCTGCCGCGCTATAGCCTAGAGCTCGAGCTGACTCCAATTTCGCACGCAGCGCATTGACTGTGTTTACCAAACCCTGATCCCGGGCCTTCTGTATCACGCGCTTCACGAGATCGGGACGCTCTCGCGCCCGGCCCACGAGAGTCTTTTGACCCATCTCTACGACTGCCCGTTCCGTACCCGCACTGATCAGCGAGGCTGCCGTCCGCACTAACAATCGGCCGCGCTGGAGGGCCGGCAGCGGCACCTCCACGACAGACAGCTCTCCGTTGCGGTTATTCTGCAGAACCTGTTTCATACTCTCGGTTGCTTCATCTCGGCCGCTCTTCTTTTGCTGGCATCGTTAATGAGTTTGCTAACCCATTCCGCCCTAACATCCCAGGTACCATCGGCCACCGCCTGCTGTCGCGCCTGGGCTAATTCAGCTCCCGATTCAGCGAGTGATTCTTCCACCAGTCTAAAGAAGTCATCTCGCGTAGAAGCGATTCGCAACACGTCGCGCATTGATTGATATTCAGGCAATGGAGAAATCACCACCGGTTTACCGGTAGCCAGATATTCGCGTACCTTGATTGCCGATCCATAGCTGGTAAACGAGTTTTCAGTTTCCCATGGCAGCACGCATACGTCGAACGCGGCCGCGTAACGCGGGAGATCCTGATAAGCAACGGCAGGTAGAAAGTGTGTATTCGGAAGTGTCTCGACATCTAAGCCACGCGATTTGTTGCCAATAAAAACCCACTGCCAGGAAGGTCGTTCGCGGGCGGCGCGTTTGATCAGCTCCTGATCGATCAGCCACGGCTCAATGGCGCCGAAGTACCCCAAACGCGGGCGCGGAATGTGCTGCATTTCCGAAGCCGGTTTAAGTTCGCCAGTACTGACTCGGCGCCAGTGTTCGAAATCAACTCCCTGCTCAAGCAGGTAAGACCGTTCGCGTCCGCTCCTTGCCTCCTGAAACAACTTTCGGCCGGAATAAAAAATAATGTCCGCGTGCTCGATGGCGTGATTATGCAACTTTCTAATCAAGGCAGGGTTCGTAGAATGGTCCATCGTGTTTGCATCATACTTGTCTGATACCTGATAAACCACAAGGCACTCTGCAAAGCTGCCAATCATCTCCGCGGCTGTGGGAATTGCAATCCAGAGAATCGGCTGTGTTAGCCCGCGACTACGACAGAGACAGCGAATCTGGAACCGCAGGAGTTGGCGATTGATATTTCGGGCTGTACCGCTCCCGAAGAACGGCAGACTTGCAGGCGAAACAACCGTGATACCCTCCTCAGTCTGGCGCGCCATTCTGGCATAACTGCGCAATTTCCTGGTAATCCGCGGGAACAAATCCTTATGTGCCAGTGAGGGTAACCCCATGGAAATAGAGTTTATGAAGAGAATCTTGTTTCCAGCGCGCGCGAACCTGCGCATCAGATGCGTTTTCGAATGCGGGTGGTGATACCACCAGTCTTCGCCGCCAAAGCAGATGAGTGACTGACCATGCAACATAAAGAGAGCGGCAGAAAGGCCGGACTGTTTTCGCAACACAAGCAGCGGCGCAAACGAGATTCTGATAGTATGGCCCGACATTTTACGGCGGGCACCAACCGATGAAACCAACTATCTATCTTGCTTTAACGCATGATTGGGAATTGCGCGGCGATGGTTCCGGCGACATTGAACAAATCCAATTCGCTCCTATGCGCGAACTGCTCAGAATCTACAAAGAATATGGAATTCGTACAACATTTCACCCTGACGTTACGCAGCAGCTGAGCTTTAGAAAGTTTACCGGTCAGACTGCGGCGTTGAAAAGTCAGGCGGATCAATGGGACGAACACCTGCGCAAGGCGTTCCGCCTGGGACACGACATTCAGTTGCACATTCACCCGCAGTGGTGGACCGCGAATTATAAAGGTGGCAAGTGGCAACTCAGTGATGATTGGTCCATTTTAGACTACGACCCGGATAGCACTCTCGCAATGCTGACACAAAGCAAGGACTATCTTGAAACTCTATTGCAAAAACTGGACTCTTCCTATCGATGTCTCGCGTTTCGGGCAGGCGCTCTCGCTATTGCACCTTCGTCTCACCTGCTGCGCCTGCTTGCCCGCTTGGGAATCGTCCTGGACGTGAGTGTGGCACCCGGTCTTAAGGTCGATACTACCCACGTTCAATTTGATTATCGGAGCTGTGAGGGAAGATTCCTTCCGTTCTACCCGCGAATGGATGATGCGAGAAGAATTTCGGATCGACCTGAGGGAATTATCTGCGTTCCCATACACTGCTTCTATGGCTCGCGATTACAGGTTCTCAAATGGCATTTTCAGTTTCTTGCGCGAATGACCAAACAGCGCCTTGGCAGCCAGAAGAAAGAGAGGGAGATGCCTGCTGATGTTTACGCGAATCGGCACTGGCGCGAAGCAAGCCATTCATCGCTGCTACAACTGCTCTATCATAAGGTATTCATTCCGTACCTAACCGGTAACTACCTGGTATCAAACACGGCCCGACTCAACTATCCTCTTCTGCGCGAGATGCTGGCGTCTATACGACGTCACGCTCAAGCGAGCGGGAAACCGGCGGTGCCTGCAGTCATAACAAATCATCCTAAGGAGATTCGCAGTTTTACTTCCTTTGAACGTTTCATTAGGGAAACGTCGCAAGCCGATGACATTAAGTTTATTACCCTGACTGAAATGGCCCGGAAGCTACTGAAACAGGAGTTGCCTGTTACTTGCCAGAGAGCCGATACGATGACACGCTATTCTGTATCCGAGTATAGTTACTTCAGTTCTTCGAATACGCAGACCGCGGATAAACGGTAATACCTTCTCGGGCCAGCCTGAGCATCTCCTTAAAAAGGGCGGGTGCAACAGCTCTAAAGAATTTCATTCCGCCAATTGTAAGATCGCTACAAATGTCAGGTGGAATGTAAGATTTCATAAAACCTGGCCCATCGTGTATTCCAATTTTTCGCATATTGTGCGCGTAAGTTTCCACAATCTCCGTCCTGGCCTGGTAATTAATGCAGGGGACTGCAAAAACCCTATCGTGATAGATACGCACGGGAAAATCGTCCTTCATTTCATCATGAATACAGTAGGGAAAGGACAACCTGGAAGTCCACGTACCGAGCCCGATTATCCTCGCCTCACAATCCACCAATTTGTAGTAGGGACTACACCAGTCGTAAGGATAGGGAGAATTCTGATGTGTATCCGTCAGGTCGTGTGCCAGCGGCCCTATCGCGCAGACCGATTTCGTAGGATGCAGACTTCTTACTGCCTGCCGGTGTCTGCGCGCAAACTCTGTTAACAGCCCGACATACGACGGCGTTCTGCGGACATCAAAGGTTGGGCCTTGTAGAAGATATTCATAAGAAGAGATTCGATGATTGGGATAAGTCGGAAAGAGCATCGTGCCCCTTGGTCCAATCACATTACGCAAGAGTGTCAGGACGCGGTAAAAGGGAAAGTCCAGATTGAGCTGATCAAGTGAACTGTGAACAAAAACCACGTCACCCGTAGCCAGACGCAGGTCATTCGTCAGGATGCCGGTTAGACCGGCTTCCGTAAGGCGCGGTAAGCGCGCCAGTCGGGATCGTTCGCGGGCTCTCTTTTTGCGAACTATCGACTCGTAGGCAGCGGCGGGCAAGATTCTTTTGGCAAGACCGGCGACGTTCATATTTACTGGCTAGATGATTCGAACCATCGTTGCGCCCCATGAATATCCAACTCCAAAACCAGCTAATAACGCGCGATGGCCAGTTTTGAGACGTCCCTGTTTCCGGGCGCTCTCGATGGCTATTGGGATTGTTGCAGAAACGGTATTGCCCGACTCTTTCATATCGACCCAGTACTTCTCGACAGGAATCTTGAGTTTTGCTCGCAGCCGATCCAGCATGAACTTATTTGCCTGATGCGGAATAACCAGGTCGACATCATCAAGCGTCATCCGGCTTTTTTGCAGCAACTCATTTATTGCAGGCGGAACGGTCCTGATGGTGAAAGCCAGGACCTCTCCGCCGTTCATGTATACGTTTTCTTCAGAGCGGATGCTTCCGCTTTCGTCCTCTTTTTCGATGGACGTTTCCGGCGTTACCCGACGACGAAATCCGCCCGCAGGGACGATGATATCCTTCCCGCCGCCTCCATCGGACCCCAATACAAACGGGCCAATCAAATCGGATTCGGATTCGACGCCGTTTACTAAAGTCGCCGCAGCTCCATCGCCGAAAAGCGTCCTCGTACTGCGGTCTTTTAAATTAATCCACTTGGTATAAGTATCGGCTGTAATCAGTAGAACATTGGTCGCCGTGCCGGCTTCGACCAGGCTCTTCGCCAAAGCCAGACCATAAATATAACCAGAGCAGCCCAAATTGACATCGATGGCGCCGCAACTAGTTTTTATGCCAAGACGGTCCTGCACCAGACAGGCAGTCGTGGGCGTGAAATAGTCCGGCATTTGGGTGACCAGGATCAGAAAATCGATATCTTCAGCCGCACACGAACCGCTCTCAAATAGGCGCTTGGCTGCAACCACCGCCAGGTCGGAAGCACACTCGTCCGGCCCTGACACGTGGCGAACTGCAACACCAGTCTTCTCAAAAATCTGATTGCCATAGGGGACGCCAAATTCCCTGGCGAGTTGATCGTTGGTCAGTTCGCCGGCGGGCAGAAAGGAGGTAACAGCTCGGATAGCCGCTTTCATTCCCATATCAATGGGTTCCTGAACGTGAAATTAGCGAAGCTATAACGAAAAGATTATCCTACCGCTGTCCGACTGGTAAAGCAGCTATTTTTGAACCGCCTACTTGCGTCTGACTCTCATTCTAATCATTACCTGGGCCTTCATCAGTTGGTGGAGCTATCGATTTGTAGAGATGTTCGGGAAGAGCTGAATATACAGTCGGGGGCTTCTTACGGCTTCCTGGAGTGATCTAGAAATCCGATTTGGAGGACCATATATGGCAAGGCTCGAGCGAATATATAAAGCAGTCTACAGCGCGATCGATGAGCTAAATGCTCAACTACCGCCCGGTGTGTCCGTGGAGAAAAACATGGACGCACCATTGTATGGCGCTGGAGGGAAACTGGAATCCCTCGACTTTGTTACCCTGGTTATGGAGGTCGAGGAAAAAATCAAAGCCGAATTTGGCGTGGACATAACGATCGCCGATGAACACCTCTTGTCCAAAGAGAGGAGTCCTTTTTCGAACGTGCGCACCTTGACTGAGTATTTAGAAGAGGTGCTGAACCAGCCTGACACCGCAGCTTAATCACTCGTCAGTCTTCCAAAACCGCGCCAACTATTCTTGTTGTGCCAACCGATAGTTACGTCTCGAACGCCAACTTCCTCCCACCACGTTTCAAACTCTTCGCGAGAAATGTAAAAAGTCGTCGGCGCAATCAGGTGATCAAAGACTATCGAATGCTGTTCGCGCCAGTTGAAGTCGGAAACGAAACTCAAATAATCATTATAGAATGAATGGCGTGCGATGGCGCCGCCATGGGAGCTGCGATTCAACGGCCCGTAGAAGAGTTTCGTGACCGCATACATAATCGCTGCTGGAAACTTTGAAAGATGAAACAGGAAACGCGGGTTCATGCGCGACGTCACATACTGGCGGACAGGATTTACAAACCTGACTATCCACCCGTTATTCTCAGCGCCATAGATCCAAGCTGATACATGGCCTCCTGGCTTGACCTTTGCAACCAGCGCCTTAAAACCCACTCGTGGATCCGGTAGGTGGTGCAGTACGCCCACGGAAAAGGCGTAATCGAAGACAGTGCGCACTGGCAAATGATATATGTCCGCCTGGATAACGTGCGCATTCTCGATCTCGCTGGTGGCAGAAAAAGCTAAGTCCACGGCTTCGCTCAGATCAACCGCCACGATATCGCGCGCTCCCCAGCGCGCAATCCGATGCGTATGCCTTCCTTTCCCGCATCCTCCTTCGAGCACTACTTTGCCCCGGAAGAATTCTGCGCGCACCGGGGCGATCCAGCCTAACAATTCATCGCCATATTTCTCATCCTCGTGAGAAAACTCCTGCCAGGACCAGCCGAAATTCTCAGCCGTCGCCTGCTTTCCTTCTCCAATAAAGGCCAGATCCGCGAAACGAGGTACACCACGACGAATGGCAAACCTGCGCAGGCAGGCGGTGCATTCCAGGTCGCCCGACATGATTTCGAACCCCAATTCTTCTTGAACTGAACGCAGGCGAATCGGGGCCTCGCAAGACGGGCAAGCAAGATAATCCAAGAGTCTTTTCTTCATAGACCTATGAGCGATTTAACTCTCAGCGCGTTCCTGGCGGCTGAGTGATGAAAGCTTGGTTGACGCGAATTCTTGTAATCGCCACAATGCGAAACCGGCAAAGATGGTCAGCAAAGCATGCATCGGAAGTCCGTAGCGGATGTGCGTGTGTATCATCGAGCCGACCACCAGATAATAGAACACTGTCGCCAGCAACAGTCCGCTCGTCCGCCAATCCGAGCGAAAAGCCGCGATCACGCCGATGAACATCAACGGCAATAGAATGTAACGCAAGAAGCTTTGCACCATTCCCAGAATCTTGACGAATACCGCGACGACTCCGTCTTGCCATTCCGGCGGCAAACATTTTTGTGCTGTGACATTGATGCCCGCACTTCCATAAACACCCGAAGGTTTTCCAGCATACTTCATGACCGCCGCCATCCGGTGAACGACCGTGCCGGCGTACCAGAAGGGATGCCGCGCAATAATCGCCAAAGCCTTGCCCGTACGCTCGCGATCGCGGCGGATGCCATCCGGGTAATAAAGATCGAAAGGTGCATCGGGCGCAACGTTCAGTGCGGCGCGCTCCTGCTCAACCAGATCGAGATCATTCGGCGTCGCGCCAAACTCTTTGGCTCCGCGCTCCGTTTCTCCAATGCCTTCCCACAGATTAGTTCCGGCGCCAAGTCCTGTCGGCACAAACGCATGAAATGCGATCGCGTTTCTCACCACGACCGGCGCAATCATCAGCATTGCCGCGACCGTTACGCTGGCGCTCAAGAGAACGCGCCGCCGCCAATTTGCCTGCACGAACAAAAGCAGCGCGAGCGCCCAGAAGAACACCAGCAACATTGCATTGGCCCGCAGCCAGCACGAAGCTCCGACCAGTACGCCGGCGCCCAAGGCCAACCCAACGCTTCGTCGCTTTGCCGCCAGAAGCAGCATCCACGCCGCACCCAGGACGATCCAGGCCGTGGGCGCATCAGCTAACGGGGCCGCGCCGGATAGCGCCAGCAAAGGCCAGAGCGCTGCAATCGATCCTGCCAACAGACCCGTCCGCCAACCAAAAGCCGTTACGCCTGCGCCGACGACCAAAAACACTGCGAAAGCATCCAGCACCCACTGAACATTTTGAACTGTGGTGGGAGTTCTCTGGCCGGTTATGGTGTAGATCAAAGCCAACCACAGCGGATAACCCGGTGGGTACGTCGCAGCATCCGTACGCCACGGATCGTGAATCCAGAGGAAAGAGGCTCGACCGTCAAGCACAGCCTGCGCCTGGCGATCAAAGTTTTCGTAGATGCCACTAGGGAACCAGCCCGGCTCGTCACGATGGTCGCGCAGAAAATTGGCCGTCAATCCACGCGTCGTTAAGGCGAGTGCAAGAATAAACAGCAACGCGACTCCGCGTCTGAGAAACTGAGGAGAGGGACGTTGTAGAAGAATGGTCAAGAAAAATTGCGGGCGCCTCGTATGTGCGAGAGCCATCGCTCCAGCAATGGGTTAAATCTCGTCAACCACAAATTGTCCTAATACCGATCTGACTTTTGCGCCGTGATGATGACGTTCCAGCCGACGCTTCGTTGCAGTTTGCGAAACATACTTTCCGGAATGATCCGTCCCAGAAAAAGGAGCTCCGGACGCGTGAGTTGTTCGACCTGGATCTCAACTTTTTGGAACATCGAAAAGAGGCAGCGCGCTTCACGGCGGCTGTAAACTTTCACCAGGGGGCGACCACCACCTTCGTTGAACTCGACGTAACGACTCATTATGTCGCCGGGCGACTGCCCTCGCAGCAATTCACCGTGCAATAGTCCGTAACGAAGAATGATCTGTCCCCAGTAGGCCAGCGAATGGCGGTGATAAAGCATCACCCGTGCCTGTCCGCCTGGGCGCAGCACTCGATAAACCTCGCCAATCGCCCCAGCAGTGTCTGGCGTATGATGCAGCACTCCAAATGAATAAACCACGTCGAAGCTTTCGCTGGCGAAAGGTAAGAATTCGCCATCAGTGATGGCAAAGTTGGCGTTCTCCCCGTAAACCGAAAGATGTTGACGCGAGATTTCAATTGAACGAGGCGTTAGATCCACGCCTGTCACCTTCGCGCCACCTCGAGCAAACTGCAGAAGGTCCGTGCCCATTCCACATCCGACCTCAAGCAGACTCGCCCCCTGAAACTCGTTAAACCCTAAGAGCTTTGGCATCCAGGGAGCATAGTCCACATAACGATGACGTTCCACCTCATCGAAAAACTCTCGAGTACCGAATTGCTTCGAACTTCCGTAGAGAACGCCGCAAGGATCATGGCTCCACTGTTCTCGAGTTCGTCTCTTCGCCTCATCAACAGACTCCTGAGGCTCCTTTTGTAGTGTTGCTTTGACCATTCCTACTCTGATCGCTTCAGCCAGGCGTGATACGCGTCAATCACATTTTGCGCATTGCGCTTCCACGTGTGATGGGCAATTGCCGCCTCTCGTGCCGCAGCTCCGAGACGGTTGCGCAGAGGGATTGATTCAGACAGGCGCATGATTCCATCAGCTAGCTGCCGCGCATTGCCTGGTTCAACTAAAAGCGCAGTTTCACCGTCAGTCAAGACTTCGCAAATTTGGCCCAGGCGAGTGGCCACAATCCCTTTGCCCATCGCCATATACTCAAAAAGCTTTGTCGGCGAGCCGAAAAACTCGCTCTTGTTTGCCAAGGGTACGTGGGGTGACACCAGCACGTCACAGGCATCAAGAAAGGCCGGAACGCGCTGATGATCGACTACACCGGCGAAGATGGCACGTTGCAGGTTGTTCTCAGATCGCAGCATGTTTTCAGTTTCTGTTCGCAGGCTGCCACTGCCAACAAAGAGAAAGCAGACTGGGAGGTTCGACGGGATCAAATTGATCGCTTCGGCTAGCGTCAGTACGCCATGCCAGGGACCAAAGGTCCCCACAAAGCCCACGACGGTCTCTTCTGTGCCAATGTTCAACTGCTGTCGAATGACGTCACCACCGACGTCAGGACGAAAGAGTTCGGTATCCACGCCGTTGGGATTTACGATGATCTTCTCAGTCGCAACACCCGCACGTACAAGATTACGCCGCTCGACTTCGGAAACTACAAAGATACGCGCTGCAGCCGCGAGATTCAGACGTTCGTAACGCTCGAGTAGCTTTAAACTGCCAACCCGATCCCAATTGCGTCCAACCCAGACTTCCGAACCGTTGTATTCTAAAAAGAGCGGTCGGTTCAGCTGCCAGGACGCGACCACTCCGGCCCAGCCAAATCGCACATAACGTTGATAAATGAAATCAGTGGTCTCGGCTTGTATTGCGGGAACAGCCTGGCGCGTAAAAACGAAATTGTTATGCATATCGAAAATGGCTCTTGTCAACCCAACGGACTCGGGTTGCATCACGCTCAATGACATCCCCGGACAATCCAAACCAGCGATAACATCGTTGCTGATGAATCGTACCTTGACCCCTAACGCCAGGAAGGCTTTGACAACACCACTGACATGAGTTGCCGCTCCTCCAACCTGGGTTCCAGGAGCGGGAGTGGCGCGCAGATAAACAATGCTCGGCCGGTTTCGCGAACTTCGCTCGCTATTATTCGATTGACCTGGCAAGTGGACCACCGCGCTGCTCGATCTTGTTTGCAGTTCACTTTCGAGCGCGTGCAATTCTCTCCGCGCCCGCCGAAGCGTGTTTACACTAGTTAACGCCTCATGAGCCAAGCGGAATGGTGTGCGCAATAAAACGCTTATCCCGGTCTCTTCCCGCAGTTCTCCGTATGGATCAAGCAATAGTACGCGAGACGCGCCAGACAAGGCGCCAAGGAGCATGAAAATCGTCTGTGCCCTCTGCCAACCGACCCTCTCTGTAGCTACCGCAAATACATCTGGGCGCAAGGCGCGCACGGTCCGGATACGCGAGAAGAAACTCTTCTTCTCAATATCGTTCCGTGTAATGCATTCAATCCTGGGGTTCGGATAATGCGTTCCTAGATGCTCGAAGATTGAATCGGACTCACCGCTCAGCAGTAGCACTACAATCTTCATGAGGCAATTCCTGGTTGCTCTTTGTGTCGCAGTGCAAAATACCAGCCGCTGGCGACAGCAAGAGGTAAGCGGTCCGTTATTTTCGCATTCCAGTCAACGAAGCGCTGTGAGCGCGCTAACGAGTGTCCGATAATAGGACCGGAGAACAGCGTCGAGCCTGCCTCACGCCAAACCTCCAGGCCGCATTGAGCAAAAATATTGTATAGACGGCGACGCGTGAAGAATTGTATGTGAGGACTTTCGTCATTGTCAGTTGAGGCGAGGGCTTTGCGATTGCGACTTGAGATTACCTCAACCAGGCGTTGGAGTCGAAAAGTGTCAAACAACCAACGGTCCAATTCAAACTCTCCATAACCGTTTGGAGTTGTGACAATTGCAACTCCGCCGCGAGTTAGCCGGCTAGTGGCTTTAAACAGCAGGTCCTGCGGATTCGCCACGTGTTCAAGCACTTCGGAGAGAATCACAACATCGAAATATTCTGAAATGTCCTCGACTGAAATACAAAGAAACTTGGCATTGAGCAAATCTTCGGCCTTTTCCCGGGCATTCGTGATCGAGGTGGCATTGGGGTCAATACCAGTGATGTGCAACCCCTGTCTTGCTAAAGGTAATGCCAATTGCGAACCATTACCACAACCGACATCCAACACCCGCAGCGAAGTGAAACGACTGACGCCAAACGCATCCACGAGCGTCTGACGAATGAAGAACAGCCGTTTTCGGTAGCCCCACAAGTTCTCCTGGTGGTTCAAACTAATCATTCGTGTTCATTCCAAGAGTCGAAGCTTCCTGCGCGTCCCGGTACTCAACAATTCGCGCAATTCCTGGGCACGCAAAACGAGTGTGTTTGAGATTCGGTTCCCGGTCTTACGGCAAAAATAGAACAATACCAGCAAAAAAATCATGGCATAACTAAGAGTCGACGCTATAGCAGCGCCGCGGGCGCCCCATTTGGGAACCAGGGCCAACGTGAGCGTCAGATTCACCCCCAACGTCGCAATCCAGAACAGGGGAATAGCAGGGGGTATTCCCGCAGCATTCAAATGCTGAACCATCACGGACTCAATACTTATTAGATACACACCGGGCAATAGAAGAAATAACTGAACTGGTAGATCCTTGAAATGCGGTCCATAAAGCAAAGGCAGAAGAAGACTTAGGGGCACTGTTGCGGAACATACGAGAAACATTACGAAGGCGGTGTGACGACTTGCCCGAGACGCGAGAGCTCCCCGGTTGTCCTGCGTAGCGGCGAGGCGTGGAAATAGTAGTGCGGCTATGATCGACGGCAGCAACAACAACATCATCGCCACTTGAGAGCTCACACTGTAAACCCCAGCTTCCGCCGGGCCTCTGAAATGATTTACAACCAGAAGGTCAAGACGAAAGACGAGAAAGGCGGCCACTGTAGCGACGTGAAACTTTACGCCGTAGCCCATAAGCCGCTTCAACAAGGAGAAATCCACCGCCCAATTAGATTGGCCGGCAGGCTCCTTTTCTCCGCTCGTAAGTACCAGGAAGGCGATTGTCGAACCGCCCAAGACAGCCGTCGCAGTGTTCAGCAGAACCAGCAACCACAAACCTCTATGCAGCAGAATTAGTACGAGGACAGCATTGATCAAAACGAACGACTGGCCTGCGGTCTCAAGAATATTGAATCGCTCAACTCGGCCAGTTGCTAGAAAGATGTTAAGTCCGAGCAGCGTGATAATTTGAAAGGGAATGGCGATGGCAGCAATGGTCAACAGCTGTGAGGGAACCGGATAAAAGAGCTCAGAATGTGAGCGTGCAAGCAGAGCTACACACAAGGCAAGAAATCCACCAACGACAATCGCAAAGAGAAATGAGTTTACCGCTACCGGTCCCAGAAACCGGCGATCACGGGCGACGAAATAGGTGTTTGCCGACGGTAGACCAGCGGTGCTGATTTGAGTAATAGTGGCCAGGGTGACGTTGATTGCCGCGAGAGTGCCGAGACCTTCAGCTCCAAGCGTGCGTGCGACGATGATGCCCGCAACAACGCTATTTACCAGCATGAAAATACGCGCGGCAAACGTCCACGCCACGTGCACTGGAAAAGTGCCACGAGTAAATTCAGCGCTATGGGCCAAAGCGTCTTCGGCGGATGGGTTCACGCAACAGTGCAGTCAAAGGGAATCATGGGCCAGCATCGATCCAGCGTTCGTACCACAAGCTAAGATTCAATAACGCCCACAAGTGAAAACCCCATTCTCGCGCGCCTCGTCGATGTTCATCCAGCAGGTGCTCCACGAAATGGTAGTCCAGGAAATCACGCTTTCGCATTCTGGAGTTTATTAAATGCGCATCAAACCATTCACCTAAACCAGTGCGGAACCATTCGCGCACCGGCGCCCCGAAGCCCCGTTTACGACTATAGAGCAGATCGTGTGGAAGAATCTGCTCTAACGTTTGTTTGAGTATGTGTTTGCCACTCATTCCTTTCACTTTGAGAGACCGGGGTAGTCCCATTGCATAGGAGACCAGGTGATGATCGAGGAAAGGGACTCGTGCTTCAACACTAGTACCCATCGTGATCTTATCGACGCGCATTAAAAGCAATTCAGGTAGACGTAGCTTCAGCTCCAGGTAAGTCATGCGCGACAGAAAATCAGCGTCAGGCCTTTCCTTTTCGATATGATCGAGATAACTATTTACAATCTCTAGAGACGAACGTTTGCCCATACGAGCGCGCATCTGCCTTGAGAGCAGCCGCGGTTTCAGTGTTTCGTCATAAACCACGACGCCACCCCAAAACGAAGGTTCATTTGCGCCCAATCGCCGTAGCATGTCGATGGCCATGCGTTTTTTACCCAGAGCTTCAAGGGCGGATCGACCAACGCTTGACACTGCTTGTCGCATCGCTTGCGGTACCCGCTCCGCATGTCGCCAGAATTTTTCGTAGAGGTGCAAATGGCGCACGTAGTGCTCATAACCACTAAATATTTCGTCCGAGCCCTCACCGACCTGGACCACAATTGTTCCGGAATCTCTGGCCAGTTTCGAAACATAGTAGAGCGGAACGCAGACAGGATCGCCGATCGGTTCGTCCTGGTGGAAAACCAGATCCGGAAGGAAAGTTTGCATTTCAGCCTCAGAGATCACTACCTCGTGATGATGAGTGTGAAAATCCCGGGCGATGCGTCGTGCCGAGTCAAGTTCATTGAGGTAGTCGGCATCAGCAAAACCAACAGTGTACGTTTCCACAGGACGGGACATTTGTTCGGACATCAATGCGACATTGGCCGACGAATCGACACCGCCGGACAAAAACACGCCAAAGGGCACGTCAGCCATCATTCTTTTTTTGATGGATTCCCTTAACAGGCGAAGGATCTCTGATTTATGTTCTTCCTCGCTGCGCGTGCTCATCTCTTTTGGTGGCAATGCATCCCAGTAGCGTTTGACCTCTACTGTGCCATCACTCTTCACCGTCAACAGATGACCGGCGGGCAGTTTTTGTATATCGCGGAAGAGCGTGTCTGGTGCGGGCGTCGTAAGAAACGTGAGATAGTGATAGAGCGATTCCTCATTGACCTCCGGTGTCACTGCAGGGTGTTGAAGAATTGCCTTAATCTCAGAAGCGAAAATGAACCGACCATTTTTGTGGTAAAAGTAAAGCGGCTTCACTCCAATCCTATCACGTGCGAGCGTCAATTGACGTCGCGGTGCATCCCAAAGGGCAATCGCATAGTCACCCTCAATTTCGTTTATAAAATCGAGACCTCGTTCCTCGTAAAGATGCAGGATGGTTTCTGAATCCGTGAGAGAAGCATAAGTGTGACCCTTCCTCTCCAAGTCCTTACGCAGCAGAGCGTGGTTGTATATCTCCCCGTTAAATACCAACCAGATTTGATCGGTGCAGCCATGCATCGGTTGGTGACCAGCTTCAGAAAGATCGACTATGGAGAGTCGACGGAAGCCGAATCCGCCTCGCGACTGGTCGAAAACCAGCTCACCTGCATCGTCCGGGCCACGATGCGTCATGATGTCTCGCATGCGTGTCAACAGCGCTGCGTCAACCCCACCATTTGTTGCGGCGTACTCCCAGACACCACAGATGCCACACATTCAGTTATGGCTCCAAGCAGGCACTGTACAGCACCCATTAAAAAGATTAGACATAACGTTCGATTAATCTAAGCCTTTCCAGTTCGTTATCCTCGCGGGCAATGGGCAGGATCAGCCAACGGAAAACGCATGGCAAACCTGTCTGGATTCTCCAGCAAACTCTAAGCGATGGCTCCTTTTTAGCATAATCGCTTGAGTTGAATGCGGCCTCAATGCTCGGCGTCGCGTGCAAGTCCAGGGCGCTTACTAAAATGGCAGTAGCTTGTGAATTATCGCGTGCGGTGACAACCCCCGTCGAGTCAACGGTCACATCGAGTCCAGAGGCAAAATGAAATCTCACCCCAATCAAATGCTCTCCTTTCCCCTTTAAATCATCTGTTATCATCCAGCAGCGATCAGCTTTACTCATAACAATCGTGCGGCTATGGGTAGCCCCTGGCTCGAGTCGCTGGTAGCCGTAATGTTCCGCCGCGACCTGGTCCAATTCCGGACCAATCTCCCAAAAGAGGAGCCGCGGTCTTGCCTCATTGCCCAGCACAAAGGGCATGTTTCGCTCCGTGCTGTTCTGTTCCAGTCCATCGATTTGCACCGTGGAGTGGTATGCAGTTGAGCGAAACCGGTGACGCTCATCAAGGTCTGCCGTGTAAACATACGTGCCTGGATCAACGATGAAAACCCGGCCACAAGCTGCCACCTCAATGCTCAATGCATCATTATGGCCGTGGGAACCACGACCGTTGGCTCCCGTGTCGCTGGCATTAAAGAGGAGATAAAGATCCTTATGCCGGAGGAGGTATGTGCCGGCATCGTTGAAAGCCTGCGAAGGCCTGCCCGCCGAAGTCTGCAGGCCCTTGAACCTGCTAATTCCTTGCTCACCTAAAATCCAAAACAAGTCTTCAGGCATGACCATCCCTTGAAGTTTGAATTTTGGTTCGTCAAAGACGGCAGCGCCGATCGCCAGAACGTAAGCATGATCATCCGCTGCGTGCTGATGCATGGGGAAAACCTGTCCACTATCGGAGTCACCGATGATTGGCGCCCTTCCATCAGGTCGCACATACGCAGCAAGATAATCCAACATTGTGTAGAGCTTCTGCCGATACCTCTTCTGCATAGAAATGCCATTGGCTTGAGCGAGAATGAAAGAGTAGAGAAACAATTCGCATACATACCGATGGTAGCCGGTAGAGGCTTCGAAATCTGCTCCGTTAGGTAAAATCTGCTTCTCCATTTCGCGCAACATTTCCCGTTGGCTAAACTCTCGCCACATTGCTGCGTCACTAAATTCGGGCAACATTAGGCCCAACCAGAAGAGACCCACGACATCCGTGAGATAATGATTGCTCGTTGCTACATGCGAGAATTCCAGATGCTGCTGTATGTAAGTTCCGTGCTGGTCAAATATCTGCAACAGGCGCAGCAGATGTTGTTGAGTCAGTTCAGGGGAATGGCGAAATAGCTCAAACGCCCCGAGTAAATTCATCGCTCGCAGCGCCACTTCCATTGCGCAGTTCCAGTTGACTCCGACACCGAATGGATTCTGTTCTTGCCAGCTGGCTACTTGCTGCAGGAACTCAGCAGTAAAGCGCTCGTCCCGCGTTAATGAATACGCACGGGCGAGCGTGATGAGATGCGCCAAACGATTCAGTTCCCAGACGACCCGCGCGTCAGATCCATCACCTCTCACGAGTTTGATGTCTGCGTAAAATTCTCGTGGCCATGCCTTTCCGGACAGCGGGTCGCGGTGCCAATCAATTTCTTTCCCGAAAAACTGTTCACCTAAACCTAAGAGGGACCAGCGATGCTCAAGTATCCTTTCAGCTTCTGTGAGCAAAGCGCTGATCTCTGTCAGGAATAGAGTTTTTGCTAAAGCCGCGGTGGAGAACGTTGACAGGCCCGAAAAGAAGTGAGGGTTTGACCGGGCGCGGAAGTGTGTGAGTAGCTCTTGTGGTTTGAGCCGCGCAAAGCGAGGTAACAGATGTGCCTGTTCTCTATTAAGCTCCTGTAGCTTTGCACGTTCGCGATGTCGGTGGAGTAGAGTTCGACTGCGTCGAACCATCTCAAGTAATACTTTGGTGGCTGCAACTTCCCCCCGCAGGCCGCGCTCGATCTTGCGAAAGATCTTCATCAAACGGGCTCGGCCGGAGCTGATACCTCCAGCAACACATCGACTATGCGTTCCGCCGTATGACCATCCCAGAAAGGCGGAACGCGGTGGTTTCTAATCTCACGGTCCTCGAGTGTTTTGAACGCAGCCGCGATGATTCTATCTGGATTGGTACCAACTACCGTGTTTGTTCCCATCTCTACGGTAATCGGGCGTTCGGTATTCTCACGCAAAGTCAAACAGGGGATACCCAGGACCGTTGTTTCCTCCTGGATTCCTCCAGAATCCGTCAAGACCAGGCGCGCGCCGCTATAGAGACTCAGGAAATCAATATAGCCGAGGGGATCGACCAATCGCAGGCCCTTAGCCTTTTCGATCTTTTCCGCAAAGCCGAATTCAGCGATCGTTTTTCGGGTACGCGGGTGAACAGGAAAAACGATGGGCAGACGTTCACCAATCGCCTGCAGGGCTCTGATCACGCCGCCGAAGTTCTCACGATCGTCAACATTTGACGGACGATGCAGCGTGAGCACGGCGTAATGTTTCTCCTGCAGGCCCAGAGCTTCTCTAATTTTCGAGCTCCTAGCCGTCTCAAGATGCGTCATGAGAGAGTCAATCATAATATTCCCCACAAGTCTTATTCTCTCCTGGGGAATACCCTCTTTAAGTAAATTCTCGTCCGCATCTGCAGAAGGAGTGAGAAGCAAATCAGCGATCTGGTCCGTCAAAAGCCGGTTGATCTCTTCAGGCATGGTCCGGTCGCGGCTGCGCAGGCCGGCTTCGACGTGGGCCACCTTTATACCCAGCTTCACGCAAACAAGTGCGCAGGCAATCGTTGAGTTTACATCGCCAACGACCAGTACCCAGTCAGGTCTCTCCTGAATAACTACAGGCTCAAAACGTTCCATAACCGCAGCCGTTTGCGCCGCATGAGAGCCAGAGCCTACGCCCAGGTGAACATCGGGTTCGGGAAGTACCAGATCGCGGAAAAAAGCATTGGACATTTGTGCATCATAGTGCTGACCGGTATGCACTATTAACGGGATGAACTGAAGCGGTCGACGCTTCATCGCTCCTACTATGGGCGCAACCTTCATGAAGTTTGGTCGCGCACCAACCACGTTAATAACTTTCAGCCTCAATTAGATTCGACTCCAGGTGTCCAAGGTCCGGGGTCCGGGGGTCCATTTCGCGAAGTTTCAATTTATGAATAAAGAACTTTGGCTGTGGTCGTTTGATATTCGATTTAGAGCCTGATTATTCTCGCGAGACTATCGCGTCTGAGGTCCCCATTCAAGGCGTTGCGTGTGTCAACAACCAGCGATGTAAGTTGGCAAACACGGTGGTAATCTATGCCGCTGTGATCGGTAACAATGATCACACAATCAGCACTACGCAATTCCTCGTCAGTTAAGGAGATCGATTCAAGCGGCTCGCCACTGCCTTCAATATGCGCGTCCTCGAAATGAATGTGCCCAACAAAAGGATCGTGGTAGCGCACTTTGGCGCCTTTTGCCCGCAGCCGGTCGATTATCGATAAGGCCGGACTCTCTCGTACATCATTAATGTCTTTCTTGTAGGCGACCCCGAGCAACAGAACCCGCGAGCCCTTCATTGCCTTTTCTTCATCATTCAAGCCATCCGCAACCAGTTGCACCACGTGCTCCGGCATTCGGGAATTCACTTCCTCAGCCAGGCCAATAAAACGGGAGTCAAAGCCGTGTTGTCTGGCCTTCCAGGAAAGGTAATGAGGATCCAGAGGAATACAGTGTCCGCCGATCCCCGGACCAGGATAGAAGGGCATGAAGCCAAAGGGCTTGGTTGCTGCAGCTTTGATAACTTCCCAGGTGTCTATATTCAATGCGTAACAGAGGCGGGCCATTTCGTTGGCCATGCCAATATTTACCGCGCGAAAAGTGTTTTCCAGAAGCTTGGCCGTTTCGGCGACGCGAGCGGAGCTCACCGCATGAACATCTTTAACAATCTGAGAATAAAGATGCGCAGCTACTTCTGTCGAGGCGGTAGTAACGCCACCGACAACTTTGGGAATATTGTGCGTTTGAAAATGGGGATTGCCAGGATCGACCCGTTCGGGCGAAAAAGCCAGCAGGAAATCGACATCAAGCCTTAATCCGGTTTCCTCGAACATTGGCAAGAGTACTTCGTCAGTAGTGCCCGGGTAGGTCGTTGATTCCAGAATAATCAACTGTCCCCTGTGCAGGCGTTTCGTAATTTCCTCAGCCGCTGCCAGAATGTAGGACACATCCGGCTCCTTGGTTTTACGCAAAGGTGTAGGGACACAGATGATTACGGCATCGCACTGTTTCAACTCATCGAAATCTGTCGTGGCTCGCAGAACCTTGCTACCCACCAACTCCAACAGGAGTGAAGCGGAAACGTCGCCGATATAAGACTTGCCGGCATTGATTTGATCCGCCTTCCCTTGATCGACCTCAAATCCTGTCGCCTTAAAGCCATTACGGGCAAATTCCGTCCCCAGTGGCAGGCCCACATAACCCAGGCCAACGACGCCAACGTGCGCGCGCTTCTCGGTGATTCGAGAGATCAGGTCTTGCTTAATCATTTGAGCGAATCCCTTGTGATTTGTGGGTAGGATTGCTGAATACCATGAGCAATTTAGTCCAGCAAGACTATTTGAGCGCCACTGGCACTGTCAAGCAAGGTTTTCTCAGGGTAGTGTCTCTTGCTTGACGTTAGCCATCGCAGGACTATATGGTCACGAACCGATGAGCGACAAAAGTAGGCCTGCTCCCGTCACTTTGGTTCGCGGTTTAGGATTGCTCGATGCCACTATGATTGTGGTCGGCTCGATGATCGGTTCAGGCATCTTTATCACTTCGGCAGAGTCATCGAGACTGGTGGGTTCACCTGGCTGGCTACTTGCCGCCTGGGCTATTGCCGGTGTGCTTACAATTACTGGCTCACTGTGTTGCGCCGAACTTGCGGCAATGTGGCCACGCGCCGGCGGTCAATATGTCTTTCTACGCGAAGCTTATGGACCATCGATTGGTTTTCTTTTCGGTTGGTCTCTGTTTCTCGTGATCCAATCGGGCACGATTGCGGCGGTAGCCGTCGCCTTTGCTAATTTCAGTGGCGTTTTGACCAATGTGATTTCGGGAGAGCGATTTCTTGTCGCCCCTTTCGTGGTTCTTAAGCCTTTCAATATCGGCTCTCTTGCCTTCAATGGTTACGCCTTAAGCCTTTCCACTCAACAACTGCTCGCCGTTGTCATGATCTTAGCTCTTACGTTGACAAACACGCGCGGATTGAAAACCGGAAAGCTCATTCAGAATACTTTTACATTCACAAAAACCGCGGCACTCATTGGCTTGATTGTAATTGGTCTACTATTCGGCTGGAACCATTCAAGCGCAGCCTATACCTCTTCCTGGTGGCAACCCTGGGCCAATGGGTGGAAACCGGGAAGCCCACAGGTCGGATTTGAAGCAGCCAGTCAGGGCGCACTCGTTTTGGCATTAGTGATGTTGGTTGGCAGGGCCATGGTGGGTCCGCTGTTTGCCCAGTCGGCGTGGAACAATGTGACTTTTACCGGTGGCGAGGTTCGCGAACCGGGCAGAAACCTGCCGGGGGCGCTGTTGTTGGGTTGCGGGCTGGTGGTGACTTTGTACCTGCTGGCTAATCTCGCTTATGTGGTGACTTTGCCCCTGTCCGGTATACAGAATGCTCCGCAAAACCGCGTTGCCACCGCAACAATGCAGGCGATCTTTGGGTTACGCGGCACAGTGCTTATGGCCGTCGCGATCATGATATCTACCTTTGGCTGCAACAACGGGCTGATTCTGGCGGGAGCACGAGTCTACTTTGCTATGGCCCGCGACAATCTATTCTTCAAGCGCGTGGCCACTTTGAACCGTCGGCATGTGCCCGCGATAGCCCTACTGACGCAGGGACTTTGGGCCGCATTTCTAACCCTGCCACGGACCCTGGCGATGGATTCTCGTACTGGCGCGATTACCTATGGAAACGTCTATACACAACTGCTCGAGTATATCGTCTCCGCCGACATGATATTTTATACCTTGATGGTGGCGGCCGTGATTGTCATGCGTAGTAAAGCGCCAGCAGTCGATCGGCCATACCGCACCTACGGCTATCCGGTGGTTCCTTTGCTTTATATAGTGATTGCCGCCCTTCTGGTTCTTGACCTCGCCTATCTCGCGCCATCAACGTCCGGTTTTGGTTATCTGCTGGTTCTTACCGGGATACCCATCTACTTCATTTGGCATCGACGCTCCTCTTCCGCGCCAAACATAGCCTAGTTCTTCACCCACTCGTCCGCAATCTCTGTCTCCACCTTCACGGGAACTGTTTTCAGATACTCTTCACCGGCAGCACACATTGCGCGCTCAACTTTTTGCGCAATCTCTTCCGCTTCATCTGCATCAGTCTCAACTACAACTTCATCGTGAATTATGTTGACAATGCTTGCTGAACTGTCGCGCAACTGGTCTCTGAGCAAACGCAAAGCGCGCTTGAGTATGTCGGCACTGGTACCCTGAATCGGAGTGTTTTTGCCGTTGCGCTGGGTCATCGAGATTTGCTGCCGATCGTGTTCATCAAAACGAAAGCGCACCAGACGACCAGACGCGGTGCGGGCCTGCCGTTCGCGCACCGCTCGATTGGCCGCTTCTCGCAGGTAATTATCTAGTTGGGGATATGTCGCAAAATACTTGCGCAGCACGTTTTCCGCCTCAGAGACGCTCAGCCCCGTCAGCATTGAAAAGCGCTGCGCTCCGATCCCGTAGACCACCCCAAAATTCAGACGCTTGGCGAACGAGCGCTGGTCACTATTGACCTGGTCCAGAGCTACGTTAAACACCTGTGCCGCGGTCACCCGGTGCAAATCGGCACCGGAATTAAAAGCATCGATAAATCCACGATCACCCGAGAACTCTGCAAGGATGCGCAACTCGATCTGTGAATAATCGGCTATGACCAGCCTGCGGCCAAACGGATTACCCGAAAAACATCTGCGATACTCGACCGCATGTGGTACCTGCTGAATGTTCGGATTCGTGCATGAGAACCTTCCGGTCGGGGCTCCTATTTGTCGAAAGTCGGCGTGGAGGCGACCAGTGACGGGGTTAATCAACTCAATCATGTTCTGTCCGTAGCTGGTCAGGGCCTTTTGTACCGTACGATATTCCAGCAACGTGGCAATTATTGGATACTCTAAAGCCAACGGTTGTAATTTCCAGTTGCGGGTTGAATCGGGAACGGGAATACCGAGCCGTTCCAGCGCCTGTGTCAACTGCTGATGAGAATCGAGATTGATCTCATCACGGGTCGGCGTGCCAAAGAGCGATCCTTGATGCGACTCTTCCGCGAGTACTTCTTGCAGTTGTTCTGCCAGCTCTGCGCGTCTCTTCTCCACAATCGCCAACTGTTCGAGCCAGCGATCTTTATGCATATAAAAGCCGGTTAATTCAAGGTCTGCGACCGGCATAATGCATTCAAATTCAAGCTGTGCACATTTGACTAACGAGTCAGACCGCAGGCGCTCGATCAGTTTTTCACGTAGCGGCAACAATATCGCCGCGTCACGCGCGGCATACTCGAGCTGGGCCTCTGATAATTCAAAATTCCAGTTGCTGAGGCGTTCGGTCTTGTCCACTGACTGATTCAGGTAACGGCCGGCAACCATATCGAGGCCGTGACGCTCTTCAATGTCTCCTGCGCCGAGCAGTTGACTGGCGAGCAGGGTGTCAAAAACTCCGCCGAGATCGGCGCCCAGGTTGTGCTTTATGAACTTAGCGTCAAACTTCGCATTATGGGCAATCTTGATCGGGCGAGGTGATTCCAGCAATCGTCTCAGTGGGCTGACGGTCTCATTATGTGAGAGATCACCATTGGCGAATGCGTTGAGATCTACGATGCTCACAACATCAGGCGCTGCGAGTTGTATTAATCGCAAACGTGCAGTGTAAGGATCGAGGTCCGTAGTTTCCGTATCCAAGCCTACTGCAGGCTGGCGACACAGATGTTCTATTGCTTTACTAAGTTCTTCCGCATTTTTGATTACTTTGTAGTTCACAGACTCCCTAATTCAGAAAAAGATCACTTAACGATTAGTCAATTAACTTGATATTGTCCATACCCAGCAAACGCCTCAACATCAGGATCTGCCCTTTGTGCTGCGCCTCGTGATCAATCAGGTGATGCAAGATCCAACGCAGACTGTACTCGTGAATTGTGCCGCCCCTCTCAAAACTAAAGATCCGCTCAAGATCGATGTCGCCAAAGGATGAAACGATATTGCGGGTCTGGCTGCGAATTCGATCGATCTCTCGAAGACAGAATTCAGCAGAATAGCGTTTGCTGCCAAAACCTTCAGGATCCTTCAGAACATCCCAGTAAGCTGCAACTTTGTCTTCAGCGGTCAGTTTGTGACCCGATATAACACAGTGCATCCACCACCACTCCGCCTCACCGATATGCAGCGCAAGTGCCCCTATGGAATGCGCCCCCGAGAATGCGAGGCGACCTAAGGCCTCATCGCTTAATTCGTGGACGGCGGCTCGCAATTGCTCGCGTACCTCTTCCATGGCACCGAAGTAGAAGGCAATCTGGGGCGACATACCGGGTGCGGGATGCAAAACTTTACGGGACATTTCAAGAGTCCTTTTGTTAAGAGTCTTTTTGTTTTCAGTCGAATTCTTTGTCCCTTCGAGAGGTCAGGAAACCCCTTAGCCCAAGCTTGAGCCATCTAAGGGACCGGTCGCGTGCGCACGGTAAAGTGAAGTAATAATGCGGCCGTTGCCCCAATCAAGCCGCTAACAAGAAAGGCAGTAACAGGTCCGCGCCAGTCCCACAAAGTGCCCATCAAGAGCGAGGCCGGCAACACCGCAATCCCGAACGCGAGATTATACAAGCCGTAAGCGGTGCCGCGCTTTGCTGTCGGCACGAGATCCGCCACAAGTGCTTTCTCGGCGCCCTCGGCCAAGCCGAAGTAGATGCCATAAATTAGAAATAGTACCCAGACCGATATCGAATGTTCAACGAAAGCGAAACCGGCATAGACTGCTGCATAGAGAATCCATCCGGAGACAATCAGCCGTTTTCTTCCCAGCTTGTCTGAAAGATCGCCACCGAAGAGGGAACTTAAGACTTTGCTCACGTGCAATGCCGCCCATAAGAGCGGAATCGCAACCACCGAGACACCCGCTGTTTGCGCACGCAAAAGCAGAAAAGCATCTGAGGAGTTGGAAAGCGTGAAAAGCGCCACCAGGAGAAGAAATCGTTTGAAGTTTGCGTCGAATTCCCTAAGTGAAAAGGAAAACGGCTGCGACACTGGGACGATGTCCTGCACGCGGTGCATCGATTCGCGAACAAAAAACGCGACCACCAAAACCGCCGCCAGAGCTGGCACCGAGGCCAACAGGAAGATTTTTGTATAGTCCCGGGCCGAAGGTGAGTTTCGATTGCCCGCGATTAGCAGGACCAGCAAATATCCGATCACTGGCCCAGCCACTGCACCGGCATGATCCATAGCCCGATGAAAGCCAAAAGCGAGTCCACGTTGTTCGAACGTCACGGCGTCGGCAATCATGGCATCGCGAGGAGCGGTGCGGATTCCTTTCCCCACCCGGTCGGCCAGGCGCACGGTCAAGACCTGGGCCCAACTAACCGCAAAAGCCAGTAATGGGCGGGCAAGGCTGGCGACAGAATAGCCCAAGACAACCAAAAGCTTGCGTTTTCGCAAGCGATCGCTCAAGTAACCAGCAAACAGCTTGAGCAAACTCGACGCTGATTCGGCAGCGCCTTCAATGAACCCAATTTCGGCACGGGTGGCTCCCAGCGTTAATGACAGAAAAAGCGGTAGCAGCGGATAGATGATTTCACTGGAGGCATCATTTAGCAGGCTTACAAGGCTGATTGAAAAGACATTCCGCGGCAAACCGCGGTACCGTCGCCACAATCCGCTCACTCCCCTGCTAAATGGCGCAGCATATCCTCGCGAGTCGAATTGATCGACCGCGTCGTTATCGGATTCAGGCATGGTAGTTATTCAGTGAGAGGTTGCTCGTCTGCCGGGGGAGAGATGAGACTTGTCATGCTGCAGTGTGGTGCCTTGATTCAACCACCAGATTGTTCCCGCGGCCAGGGCGATAAGCAGGATAACACCAATCAACAGCAGGCGAATCAACCAGCGTACAGCGAGTCGAATAACTATGAACAGAAGTATCAGGAGAGCGGCGAGGCAAACGATGAAAAGAGTCATTTCAAAGTAACTCAACCATCAGAGGCCTTCTTATAGCTTGCTCTGACCACTGTTTTTATATTTCCTCGTACATGAAAATCGCCCTCTAGCTGGACGCTCAACGGGTCGCAGGCGTTCACAAAATCTTCCAGAATGATATTAATTACGTGCTCGTGGAAGATCTTCACGTTGCGAAATGAGTTGATGTAGAGTTTCAGACTCTTAAGCTCAACACAAGATTCATTGGGAATGTACTCCAGGCGGAGGGTGGCAAAATCAGGAAAATCCGAGAACGGACAGATTGACGTAAATTCCGGGATCTCAAAATTGATCTTGATTTCTCTTCCCGGAAACTCGTACGGAAAAGTGTCGAGCGGGAATAGTTCCATCTCCTCGCGTGGCGTCGAGCGAATATCAAGAGCGTGCTGGTGTGGTTCAATCATGGTTTCTGTTGAAGTCATCCTTGATCCTAACGTCTGTGACACCCTGTGATTTTGGACACATGCCGGTTCTTGGAAGCCCTTTGTCAGGCGAAGGAACTTCCACGACCAATCGTGAATATTTTGACCAGCACGAGACCAGCAATAAAGCCACCGATATGCGCCGCATAAGCGACACCACCCTGTTGAGAACCAGCGCCAAGCATACCCAAGCCACTAATTAACTGAAAAGCGAACCAAATTCCGATGGCCACGTAGGCGGGGACATCTGTGAGAAATCGAAAGAGTATGACCGTTACCCGCCTGGTCGGATAGAGCAAAATGTAGCCTCCTAAGACCCCCGAAATAGCTCCCGAAGCCCCCAGACTTGGTATTAACAGGCCGCTCTGATCGGTGGCAAAAGCGACGGTCGAATATACGTGCGCCAAAGAGGAGAGCACGCCGCAGACGAAGTAAAAGACCAGGTATCGGAGGTGGCCCATTCTGTCTTCCACGTTATCTCCGAAAATCCACAGGAAAAGCATATTGCCAAAAATGTGTGCGATACCTCCATGCATAAACATGGAGGTAATTAGAGTCAGGTAAACTGAAAATGGAGTCGCCTGCAGGCCCGGCACAAGGAAGCGCTGCCCGGTCATTGGCTGGATTACGACGTGATTGGGAGTTACTACATCGTGCCCCGTCACTATCTCCAGCGGGACTGTGGAGAAGGCATAAGTAAACTTCTCATTGGTGCCGAGTTGTTGCAGAAATACGAAGACCAGAACATTAACGGCAATCAACAAATAGTTAACGACCGGTGTCGTGGTACGATCGGAGTTGTCGTCGTAGAGCGGAAAAATCATTTGCTACTCTGGGCTATCCCTGTCCTCCGTGTAGTGGCAAGCTAATGTCAAAGCGTGGCAATGATGTAACGGCGAGCTTACTTTTAGTTGCCGGGCTGCGCCTAAAAAACCCCTTCAGATATTGGCGCTATACGCGGCAAGGTCGCTCTTGGTTCAATCAATCACCCCTGGGCCGCAGCATCTGCAAACGCAGGCTCTCCTGCGCTTTTCTCAAGTCGAGCTTCTTCTGGTGTGCCGAATACCCGTGCCCGCTGGTCGTCAAATTCACCTTCCCAACGAGCCACGACCACGGTAGCCATGCAGTTGCCCAGGACATTTACCGAAGTGCGCCCCATATCCATCAGTTCGTCTATCCCAAAGATCACGGCCACGCCCTCGATGGGCAGATTGAACGACGCAAGTGTTGCCAGCAGGATCACCAGCGCAGCCCGCGGTACGGCGGCAACGCCTTTTGAGGTGACCATCAAGGTCAACATCATGATCAACTGCCGGCCAAAGCCCATATGTTGGCCTGTCGTAGCTTCCGCAGCCTGGGCTACAAACACTGAGGCCATCGCCAGGTACAAGGTGGTACCGTCGAGATTGAAGCTATACCCGGTGGGCATCACAAAGCCGACGATGCGCGGAGGAACTCCCAGCCGTTCCATCACCTCCATAGCTTTGGGCAATGCCGACTCGCTGCTGGTAGTGGCAAAGGCAATCACAAAAGGTTCACGCACAGCTTTGATAAATCGCCTGATCGGAACACGGGCGATGAGCGCCACAATTCCGAGTGCGAAAAAAACAAAAATGAAGAGAGCGAGATATAAGGAACCGATTAGCTTGGCTAAATTCACCAGCACTCCCAGCCCCTTGGTTCCAATCGTGTGGGCCATTGCCGCACCCACGCCGACGGGGGCAAACATCATCACGTAACCGGTGAACTTAAACATGACTTGCGAAAGGCTCTCGCAGAAAGTGAGAATAGGACCACCCTTCGCCCCTAACGCCGATACCGCCATGGCAAACAAGACCGAGAAAGCAACGATCTGTAAGACGTCGCCGCGCACCATAGCGTCAACAACGCTGGCGGGAAAGATGTGGACCAGAGTTTCAACGAGTGTTTTAGGATGATTTTGCGCAATCTGCGCAAGATCACTTGTTCCTGCAGAGAGAGCCACACCGTAGCCAGGTTTAGTTAGGTTAACAACTCCCAAACCGATGAAGAGAGCAGCGGTCGTAACCAGCTCAAAGTAGATCAGCGCCTTCACACCCATACGACCGACTTTCTTCAGATCACCGCCGCCGGCAATACCCACGACCAGGGTTGAGAAGATCAGCGGCGCGATGATTGATTTGATGAGATTCAGAAAAATGTCGCGCAAGAAATAGATCTTGTTGCCCCAATCGGGCTTGAACCAACCGATAAAGCCGCCCATAACCAACGCCAGCATGATTTGAGTTGTCAGAGTCGGCTGGTACCAGGGTCTCGGTGGCAGACCGTTATTTGCGGGACTGGACATTACTGGGAACACTCATCTGCCCCAACGCAGTTTATCGCGGAGCACCTCGAAATAGTTTCTGTTCGTTGGCTGCACCAGGTTGAAAGTCGCGCGGCTCTTGCGAATCACAACCCGGTCGCCAACCTTCAGGGGAAAACCAACCTGGCCATCGAGCGTAAGCGAAACGTCCTCTTGTTCCGTCTTCAAACGCAATTCAATTACGGCATCGTCAGGGACAACAATCGGACGATTGGAGAGGGTGAAGGGACAAATGGGAGTGATGACCACGGCGTTCATGGAAGGGAATATTACCGGTCCGCCGGCCGAGAGGTTGTACGCAGTGGAGCCAGTGGGCGTAGAAACAATGAGTCCATCAGCCCGGAATGAATTTACAAACTGTTCATTCAGAGAGGTTTCAATTTCAATTATTCGCGCCAAAGCTGATTTGTTGATTACTACATCATTGAGCACGCGATTGCGCGTCAGCTGTTCGTCACCTCGCAGGAGTTCAACCGCCAACATTACGCGTTTGTCTAAACGGTAGTCTCCTTGAAGAATTGACTCTAAGGCACTGTATAGCTCTTCAATGCGAAATTCGGCGAGATATCCCAGGCCGCCGTAGTTGACTCCTAAGACCGGCACTTCAGTATCGCCTGCAGCGCGCGCGGCCGCGATCATCGTGCCATCTCCCCCTAGTACAAGCAGCAGATCGACGTCGGTTGCTAAGTGTTCCGGTGATGACGTTGCAACCGCGCATCCGGTCTCGTGCTCAATGTTCTCACGCTCGATCTCGGGACCTCCAACCAGCTTAATACCGCGCCGATCTAACCATTCGACTATGCCGCAAATGGTTTTTAACGCATCAGGCTGGTGTGGTTTGACAATTATGCCAACGCGTTTTATTGCCGATACATTCATTGGTTCAAATTAGGCATGCTCGCTTTCCAATCGGAAGCGCGCTGGTAGTAACCGGCAAGAAGGTGGTGGAACTATTTTGCTCAGAAACAGAGCGGATGATACGCGGGCGAGCTTTTTAGTGTCAACGAGTCGCCCAGAGCGGTAATGTCCTAAGTTTTGTTGCGGAAGATGGAATCCTTAGGATAGAGAATGTAATTCAGGGCTGAGGCTTGAGTGATAGGGACAAGCACTGGCATTCAAGGTTGAGCGGGGGCGCCTTGAATTTACCGAACCTTGAAAACTAATGACTGCCCCCTTCCCGACCTGCAAATTTACTCAGCTTGAATTGTCCAGTCGCCACTGAAGATTCCTCAGGGTTTTCACAAGAGTCGCTGAAGCGAGGTGTTAATGAGATCAGCTATAGTTGTGAAATGAACTTATCTACCATCTCACCCCTTTTTGTAAAGCGCCAGGAATTCGACATTTCCGTCGCCTCCCCGAATGGGTGATTCAATTAGATCTGCCGCAGCCAGACCCAGCTCCAGCCCCACTTTGGAAACCTCTGCCACAACTCGCTCATGTTTCTTTGCATCTTGCACGATTCCTCCTTTGCCTACCTCACCGCGGCCGACTTCGAATTGCGGCTTAACAAGCACAATAAGATGTCCATTTTCAGCAAGCAAAGGCACAACAGACGGCATGACTTTCGTTGCTGAAATGAAAGAAACGTCCATAACCACGAGTGGGAACTGCTGGTCAAAGTCTTCAGGCCGCAAGTAGCGGGCGTTTACTCCCTCTCTTACTTCTACTCTGGGATCATTGCGTAATCGCCAATCGATCTGGTTGTGTCCCACGTCTACGGCCACTACCAGACTGGCCCCACGCTGCAATAAACAATCGGTAAACCCGCCGGTGGAGGCGCCGATGTCGAGACAAACGAGATTACTCACGTCGATTCCGAAATGGTCAAGCGCCGCTTCCAATTTCAGGCCGCCACGGCCCACATAGCGGGAGGACGCAACCTGCTTCAGGCGAATTGTTGAATCGGGAGGAAAGAGTTCGGAGGGCTTGGCTACGCGCTGTTCATTGACCAGCACGACACCGGACATAATCAGGGCCTGAGCTTTTGTGCGCGAGTCGGCGAGACCGCGGTCTACGAGCAACTTGTCTATTCGCTCGTGTTTCACCATGGGCAACATGTTAACGCACTGCCCACGATTTTCTGGGTCGTCGAACCCTATTCAGTGAGTACTCATTTCAAGCCTGGCGACGGGCGCCCTGGTTAATTGCCCGCGGCGTGCCACTAAGCCCGACTTCCGCCGCACAATCACGACATAGCCAAACAATAATTTGAGGCGCATCTGCCCAAAAGAACGGACTCACCTTGCTGGCCATTTGCACCGCAGCATCGACCGGGAGTCGTTGTAAGGCCTGAACATAGAACACGCCGTTATAGTATTCACCGTCTACACCGTCGTCCTGATGAATGCATTCCCGCTCTCGACAGACCTGTTTCTTCATAAAGAGTCACCACTTCTTCACGCGACTTCCATAGTAGTAAAGAAAAATGTCGGGATTAATTATAAACGTCGGGGCTTAGATTTACGTGAGAGCAAACGGGGCACTTAAAGGCGACTCACACTGACGAGGTCTCTATTGATTGATCGCCCGCGGGTGATAATGCCATTCGTTGTATCATCCGTCAACAGTATTAAACAAAAAAGCGTGGATTGATAGTTCGAGTGGCTGTGCCTGGCATTATGGATGCCGCACACCTTCAAATATTTCTCTGATTCTCATCAGATCATCAGGAGAGTTTCGTCGTTTTTTGTACGTTGTCACGCGCCGTTCTCGTACTCCTTCTCTTGCCGGTGGTGGTTTAAGCGACTCGACCTGCGCATTCTGTGCACTGCCAGAACCCACTTTCAGGTTTGGGCTGCCGCTTTGCCCGTTTTCCCGCATATCGGCAGGCTCGGCTTGCTGCACTTCAGCTTGCTGCGGGTTATGCAAGAACTGTAGTCGTTTACGCCTGTTGGCGGTATTCGTTAAATGCTTATCATTGGTTTCGAGAGCACCCTTAGCGCCCATAGCAGCTGAACCGGCAGATTCCGTAGTGTTGAAGTTTTCCGCAGAAGCGGTTTGATCTCCAGAATTTGAAACATTGTTGAAGTCTTGCGCTTTACTTTCTATATATTGTGTCTGGCTCTCTTTTGTCTGAGTGCTGTGCTCTTTCGCAACCAAGATTAAAGTTGCAACTGCTCCGACTAGCCCGGAAATTACGACGATTAAGGCAGAGCGAAGATAACGAGTGCGGCTGTGCTGCCTGATATAGGATAGCGGGACTACCGGCCGCGCTGCGAGCATCGTTGCCTCCTCAAGAAAGCGAGGCTCTGAGAGATTTGACTGTGGCAATTGAGGCCTCTGCATGAAAATTATTCAAGTTCGGAAGTTTTACTCGAGTCGCGCCGTTGTCACACCATTCCACTCTGGCAAACTTTGTCGTCGAAACTTAAGGCAAAAGCGGGGCCACGGCTAGTGAGTCTTTGAATAAGGAAGAAGTGGGGACAGTAGAAAAGTTGTCTAGACCTCAAACGGGCAGAACTCTTGCACCTGGGTCACCATATGGTGCAGCACGGCGCGGACGCTAATGACCGCGTCTTACGGAGATGTCGCCTGGTTAGCTCGATCATTGCGAGACGAAGATGTCCACATTATCGCCCTGCCCGGTTCAATTTGGCGCGACGGTCATCAAGTATTTCGATGCTCTCCTTGACGCGAGTGTAGATGCCATCCGCATCAAGTCCGTACTTAGCCAGCAGCAACTTTGGCTCGCCGTGGGTCACCAGGCGATCAGGAATTCCCATTCGCACTACTCGAATTTTATCTTGCAAACCGTTTTCTTCCAGCAACTCCAACACCGCCGAACCAAAACCGCCAGCCAGATAAGCTTCTTCCACAGTAACAATGAGCCGCTTTGTCTTAGCAAGGGCGAGGAGAAGCTGGGCGTCAATCGGTTTTACGAAACGAGCATTTACGACAGTGGACTGGATCTTCGCTCTGGCCAGGTGCTCGGCAGCCTCCAGAGACGGGTGCACCATTGAGCCGTAAGCCACAATAGCCACTTCCCCCCCATCCCGAAGAATCTCGCCTTTGCCCAACTCAAGCAAACGAGGTTCGTTACTGAGTGGAGCTCCTACGCCATTTCCCCGCGGGTAGCGCATCGCGGCCGGCCCTGTATGTTCAACCATGGTCAGGAGCATGTCGCGCATCTCGCTTTCATCTTTAGGCGCCATTACTATGACGTTTGGCACCGCCCGCAAATAAGCTATGTCCAGTAGTCCGTGGTGGGTAGGCCCATCGCCGCCGGCAATTCCGCCGCGGTCCATACAAAACTTGACATTTAGATTCTGAATACAAACATCATGAACCAGTTGATCAAATCCGCGCTGCAGGAAGGTAGAGTAAATAGCGCATACTGGCTTCAAACCTTCGCAAGACATTCCGGCCGCGAATGTGACACAGTGTTGTTCCGCGATTCCCACATCGAAAGCGCGTTGGGGAAATCTCTCGAGCACGGTTGAGATTCCTGTTCCATCGGGCATCGCTGCCGTCAAGGCCACAATTTTGGAATCCTTTTCCATTAACTCGCAGAGCGTGTCACCGAAAACTTTTGTATAAGTCGGGGCTTTTGCAGGAGCTTTAATGGCTTCACCTGTCTCCAGATCGAAGGGACCGGTGGCATGCCAGCGATAGTAGTCTTTCTCGGCTTTGGGATAGCCCTTGCCTTTAGTTGTCAACGCGTGAACGATCACCGGTCCGTCCTTGATCTGTTGCGCCTCACGAAGGGCAGCCACCAGTGCTCGGGGATTGTGACCATCGACGTAGCCTATATATTTGAATCCTAACTCGCTCACCAGTGCACCCGGTAGGATGGCGGCGGCGATAGCTTCCTTCATGGTCTTGGCAGCATGGTGGAGTCGCTCACCCACGGAAGGAATCGCCAGTAATGTCTCTTCGACTTCATCTTTGAAGCGATGATAACCATGCGCACTGCGTATGCGATTCAAATAACCCGTCAAGGCACCCACAGCAGGCGCGATAGACATCTCGTTATCATTGAGCACCACTATCAGGCGACTCTTTAAATGGCCCGCCTGGTTTATCGCCTCCATCGCCATGCCACCCGCGAGCGAAGCGTCGCCAATCAAGGCCACCACGTGATAGTCCTCGCCTTTTCGATCGCGAGCAATTGCCATCCCCAGGGCCGCCGAGAGAGAGGTGGAAGCATGGCCGGCGCCAAAAGTATCGTATTCCGATTCATCGCGGCGCAGAAAACCACTAATGCCTCCATATTGTTTGATGGTGGGCAACAGTGCACGCCGGCCGGTAAGAATCTTATGGGCATACGCCTGATGACCAACATCCCAGACCAGCCGATCCCGCGGTGTATCGAAAGCGTAATGTAAGGCTACTGCGAGCTCGACCGCGCCCAGAGAGGCGCCGGTGTGGCCACCAACCCGCGACATTGTTTCCAGGATATACTGCCGAATTTCGTCTGCCACTATTTGCAATTGATCGGGGGGTAACCGTCGCAACTCGGCAGGCGAATTGATATTTTGCAGGAGACTCATTGCGTTCGGGTATTGTAGCGCGGTAGATCAGGTTTTACTACTTCAAAGCATTCGCCGTATGAACCATGACCTGCGGTTGTATTTCGGCAGGATCGTTTTGGTGGTCTAATGACAATCGACTCCCAACTTTCGAACTGGTGCGGTCTCCACGGAGTCTCACTCTGCATCACAAAGTACTCTGTAACATTATTCACCCGCCCGCGTCAAGTATAAAAGCGGTGCGGTGGTGTCCTGGTTTCAACTCTCTGCGCTTCCACTGCGTTTGTTACCGGCACACAGCGTCAATCGAGCAAATGATCTTCACTCCGTAGGAGTCGAATGTTTATAGACTTGGACATCACAAAAAAACCAGCGCCGTTCGCAGGAGCGGAACGTTGCTAGATTAGTATTTGTCAACGTGAATTCCGCTCCTGCGAACGGCGCCGGAGGTGTTTGCTTGGCCCAAACTATAAACATTCGACCCCTAACGGGGTGAAACCTGTTCTATCAGTAACGGGCTCGATAAAGACCCCAGGGAGAGTGCGCTTTCAACCCAAATCTTGCGCAAACAAGAAACAAGAACTTTACGAAATTGCTGCGCAGAGAAAAACTCAAATTAGGACGCGCTTGAGCGCCTCAAACGCGCAAACTGTCCACAGGGTTTTTGACCGGCGCGCAACAGCTGGATCTGCTCGTCATAGCCGTCTCCGGGAGATTGTCTTCCAGTACGACGAACACCTCCCACTCGTTACCATCCGGGTCTTCGACCCAGGTCTTGTCCAGTACCGCATAGCAGCAGGAAGTTTGCATTTCGTCGCGAGTGCTGAACCCGGCGGCACTCCATTTTTGCCGGAAGGCGAGTACATCCTCGGTTGAACCGACCTGGATGCCAAGATGCGAAAGCGCTCCCCTCTCACTCACTACCGCCTGGTTGAGAGTCAGATTGAGCGGCGGGTTCTGCACATCGAACTTGGCATATCCGGTACGCACTTTCACCGGCTCAATACCCAGCAACTTTTTGTAGAATTGGCTACTTGCTTCCACGTTTCGAACATTTAAGGCGACGTGAGCCTTCAGGGCCTTTACCTCTGTATTAGACTTGCTTTCCATGTTCTCTCTCCTTATATTCCATATACGCTAACGCGAATGTATTAAAATACTAGAGGATGACCACATATCTGTCAAGGCAAATATAAACGGGGATGGGGAGCTGAAGGACAATGGAGATTAGCATCGCCGAGATGTTGCCGGCCCACTGGCCGGCAGTGTGCTCAATCTACCGGGAAGGCATACCGACAGGACAGGCGACGTTCCACACTCTTTTGCGAGTTGTAATACAAACGCAAGAAGGAACTCTTCAATGACTCAAATCGTTATTGTTTAATCAACGAGGCTTCGAAACTTGAAAGGGCAGACCGTGGCACGCAACGACTACAGTATTGAACTACTCTTCAAAGCTCTGGCTGATCGCACTCGTTTACGACTGATCAATCTTATTGGTGAAGACGAAATTTGCGTCTGCTTCTTAGTCGAAGTTTTAAAAACGAATCAACCGAAGATCTCACGTCACCTGGCCTATCTGCGACGTGCGGGCATCGTCTCGAGCCGACGTGAAGGCAAATGGATGCACTATCGAATAAGCGAACCGACTGATCCATACGCTGTCAACATCTTTCGCGAGGTCCGTCGCTGGTTGGCAAACGAACCTGGTATGCAGCGAGATCGTTCCCGTCTGCTGAAAATATGCTGTGCCTCCCAACTTCCTGTGCAACTGCAAAAGGCGCCACGGCCGACCAGCCTCGTGGCATAAAATTATAATTTTGTGAGAATCTAAAGCTATGCACTACTCCGGGGAGTATTTCGATGTGGCGATCGCTGGCGCCGGACCCGCGGGAACGAGCGCCGCTATTCATCTAGCAAACGGAGGCGCGCGCGTCCTGCTGGTAGAGCAGAAAACTTTTCCCCGGGCAAAGCTTTGCGGTGAATTCATATCCCCTGAATGCGTCTATCATTTTGAGCGACTCGGTGTCACAGAAAAGATGATTTCGTCCGGCGCGGCCACTCTCACTCGCACCATTTTCTATGCCCGGAACGGGGAGAGCGTCGCGGTTCCCAGCGAATGGTTCGGCATCAGTTCACTGGCGTTGGGTCTCAGTCGCGCCGAAATGGACAACAATCTCCTCGAACGGGCGAAACAAGCGGGCGTGGTAGTTTGGGAAGATACTGTTGTATCCGATCTGCTGCTGAGCGAACGACAAGTTCGCGGCATCAAGCTGACAAAAGCGGATCAGACATTCAACTGTTCCGCACTTGTTACTATAGATGCGACTGGTCGAACCCGTTCACTAGCCCGCCGTCTTGACCCAATGAGCTTCCACCTCTCGCCAACGAGGCGGTTAGTTGCCTTTAAAACTCATCTGGAAAACACCCGCGTCGCCGAAGGTGCTTGCGAAATATATTTCTACCCGGGTGGGTACGGAGGGCTGAGTAGCATAGAAAACGGCTTGAGCAACCTGTGTTTCATTGCTGACGCGAAAGACGTTCGTCGTTGCGAATCCAACCCTACGAGAGTTCTTCAGAATATTGTCCGTAAGAACGCGCGTGCGGCCCATACGCTTGCTCGAGCGCGGACCCACACGGACTGGCTGGCCGTTTCTCTGGATCATTTCGGCCGCCGAACGCCAGTTCCTGCTGACGGTCTCATGACCATAGGTGACGCAGCGGCGTTCATCGATCCTTTCACCGGAAGTGGCATGTTGATGGCGCTGGAAAACGGAGAAGTTGCCGCGCACTCCATAATCTCTCATCTGGCAGCTCTGCGTCGTGGCGATTCCTTTAAACCATTGGCCCACGATTATCGCAAGAGATACTCCCGCAAATTCAACTCGCGCTTACGTATCTCCGGCCTGCTTCGTCGCGCTGCATTTATACCGGAATTTGCCCGGGCCGCAATCCGAGTTACAAGTGCGAGTGACCGGGTCCGCCGGAGATTGGCTCGCGCGACGCGCGGTGGATCTGCAGCAGGAATGGCAAATGAGAAAACACGGCACAAATAGGCGCGAGGTTTCCCTCCGTTATGCTCGGAGTAGTCGTGCTATGAGCAAAGAACCAGCACAAGCATGGAACTCATGCAGAAACAGCAGGAGCAAAGCTACAGTAATTGGCTTGCTGTTTTCTCGCTTGTTTGCTGCTCCCACCTCTTTACTGCAAATTTTTAAACCGCTTGCCACAACCCCTCTTTTGGAGTAAAAAGACAAGGCGTACTCGATCAGCCTTGGCGGCGCCTTTCTCAACGGGCTCACGGCTGACATACGGCGGGTCGCATCGCTCCCCAAATGCCGTGGACATTCACAACCTGGGAAGAGTCCGTTCCACACTTCAGGGTCAGAAAAACTGTCGTCCGACTACCATAAGCGCAACCGTACAAGATCGGAAAAAGTTCCCGGCTTCTTAATCAATTAAGGAGAACAAGACAATGATTCGCGGGTCTGTTGAGCTGTTTTTTCGGTTATCGCTTGTATTGGTTCTTCTCTCCTGTGGGAGTCTCGGTATCTCTAGCATGGCATTAGGTCAGGCGCAGTCCGATGCTGCCGATCTGGGGGGACTTGTACACGACCAACGAGGGGCAGTGGTGCCCCACGCAACCGTTACTGCGCGAAATCCCGCTACCAATACTTTGCGTACTGCAACATCAAATGAATCGGGCGTTTATCAGATACTCAATCTGACGCCGGGCGAGTACGAGCTCACAGTGGAAGCTACTAACTTCAAGAAGTTGGTACTTCCGGCGGTCAGGCTCACGATCGGCCAGCGAGCAGACCTGGATGTTACTCTCGAGCCGGGACAATTGACGGAAACGGTAACCATATCAGGCGCAGCCACCGAGCTGGTAGAAACCTCCAAGACCGCAATCGCCACTACAGTTGATCAACAACGGATCGACAACCTGCCCATCAACGAAAGAAACTATTTGTCTTTCGCACTTACGACATCGACAGTGGGCCGCGACAATGGCAGACCCATTGGCCCAGCTCCAACGACTGGTTTGAATTTCGGTGGCCAGCGAGGCAGATCGAACCTGGTCCAGGTTGATGGCGCTGATAATACAGACAACTCAGTAAATGCATCTCGCTCAACTGTCAGTCAGGAAGCGGTGCAGGAATTTCAGGTCGTTACGAACTCTTTCGCTCCTGAATTTGGTCGCTCAGCAGGCGGAGTGGTTAACGTCGTTACGAAGAGCGGTACCAATGACTTTCACGGCGATTTATTTGGTTTTCTGCGTCACAAGAGTTTTCAGGCCCGTAATCCCTTCGCGCCCATCGCCAAGCCACCTTTCACCCGGGCGCAATATGGCTTTACTGTTGGCGGTCCATTTGACACAGACCGGACTTTTTTCTTTTTCGCTTTTGAACAACGGCGAAGAAACGAGTCTGGTTTTTTTACCACGAACGTCGCTCAGGGCTTGACCGGTTCGGCAACGATTCCGGCTATCCCCGGCCTTAATCCGGTGTCGCGCACGTTCATAAATATCACGCCGGCCCAGGCTGGCTACATCAACACTCTGGTAGCCTCGGGTACTGCCAGCGGAATCTGCGGCGCCCGGGCTTACGCATTTTTTGCTTCCAGTGGAGGTTCAACGGGTCTAACCGGCAGCAATCCACTCTCCTCCCCGAACGACGGCAGTCTTTGTCCGGGTTTCAGTCCCATCCTGCCGGGAACTATTGGTCCACGGTTTATTCTAACTGGGGCTCCCGTACCATCCAGCACGACCAACGCAGCCGGGCAATTCCTCGCTTTCCGACCGCTGCTCAACCTGCAGAAAGTGTTTCCCATTACCGATAGAACGACCTTCAACTCTTTTCGACTGGACCATCTGATCGATAACAAGAATCAATTGTCCTTCAGGTTTGGTTACAATCCCAGCACGCTCAGCGGTATTCAGGTAGAGTCGCAAAATCAATCATTGGGCCAGAATGATTTCTCGCGTACTGGTATTCAAACCGTCAAAGACTATTCCGCCGTAACGACGCTGAGCTCGACGCTATCAAACAAAATGGTTAACGAAGCTCGCTTCAATTTCGGTGAGCGACGAGCCACGTTTAGTTCTCAGAATGGTGATGCCGTCGCTCACAACATCGCGGGTACCGCTTTCATTGGACGAGAACTCTTCTCGCCAGTAGTACGTACTGAAATTCGTTATGAGTTCACGGACAGTCTCAATCTTGTCGCCGGAGCTCATACCTTTAAGTTTGGCGGCGACTATGCTTTCGTGAGAATACCTTCCGCAATTTTCGAACTAAACTTCGCTGGACTCTTCAATTTTGGTGGACTATCGGCCACCACCTTGAATCCCGGTTTTGTTGGCGCCCCAGACTTCACTCCGGTACAGCAGTATGGACTGGGGTTTCCTACGAACTACATTCAGGGATTTGGCAATCCTGTAAGCCGGCTGAGCAATAAACCGCTAGCCTGGTTTGCCCAGGACTCATGGAAGATCCGACAGAACGTCACGCTCAACTATGGTTTACGCTATGACATCGAGTTGACCAAGGCGCTTCCCACACAAGCGCTGCGTGATCCGCTTTCCGGCATCAGTCTTTCGGCAGCCGACACTCTGGCCGCCCAGGACGCGATGAATGTGCAGCAGGGTTTCCCTCGGGATAAGAATAATTGGGCGCCACGTTTCGCCCTGGCGTGGGATGTGAGAAATGATGCGAAGACAGTAGTGCGAGCGGCTCTTGGCATCTTTTATGATCATCCCCTGCTTGCTATCGGTTTTAATTCTGATATCGCCGATGCAGTACAACAACAACAAGGAATTTTGACACCAGGTAGCCCGTCTCCAACGGCTCTTTTGAATGCGGTACAGGTTTTCCAGGGGACGGTTTGTCCACCAGGCGGTCCTGTGACCCCCATCTGCGGTGCCGGCGTTGCAACTCCGGGCGTAGCGGCAGGCGCTCAATATCAGTTTGGTAGACAACGATTCAACGACCAAACGTTCCCTGGATTTGGCCCGGTGCTGCCGTTCACTCTTCACGTAAACAAATCTTTTGAGTTCGCTTACGCTAATCAGGGCAATTTCACCGTTGAACAGCAGTTATCTAAGAATATGACGCTCTCAGCGAGCTACATCTTTGTGGGTGCTCATCACCTGCCACACCCACTAGACGTGAATGCACCACGCACTGATCTTCAGATTGCCAATTTTTTCCGCCTTGCCGGACGAAATCCAGTCAACACAACAGAAGCGCTGGCGTTTTCAATTAATACCACTGGAGTGCCTTGTCCGGGTGGCGTGCCGCTTCAATGTTTCGCATTGACAACACCGGCGGGCTTGCCAGCCTATCCGAATGCAGGTCAGGTTTTTGCAATAATTATTCCGGGAATGATCACAGCGCCACTCGCTAATCTCGGCAACCGAATTGTCAATCCCGGCGTGGCAAACTTCTTTCGGCCAAACGCCCCTAACTATTTTTTAGCACAAGCGCTGTCGGGAGGGGCAGTGACACCAGCGGTGCTGAACTCACAGCTGGTCGGCTCTTTGCGCAGCCCCGGAGTAATTTCTCCGTTTGGATCAATTAACGCACAAACCTCCGACGGAAACTCAAACTATAACGCTCTGAATATTGATCTGAAGAAGCGTTTCTCAAATCATTTTCAATTCCTTGCTTCGTATACCTGGTCGCACTCCATCGACGATTCGTCAGACCTGCAGACGCTTTTGCTGCCGCAAGACAATCGTAACTTCCGTGCGGAACGTGCAGACTCACTCTTTGATCAACGCCACCGATTCGTCTTCAGCTCATTGATCACCTCTCCTGGGGGATGGGGTTCAGGGGATGGGCTACATCGGTTTCTCGCTAATTTTACGGTGGCGCCGATCTTTGAGATTTCCTCTGGTCGGCCATTTAACGTCCTCAGCAATCAGGACACGAACAACGATCAATCCAATCAGACGGATCGGCCTGCTCTGCTATCAGACGGAACCCTATGCGTCCCCGGCACAAGTGGCTGCACACCGCTGATAACTGGCGGTGCTTTTTCAACGGGAAGTCTCGGACGTGATGCCGGTATCACGCATAGTTTCGCATCTCTCGACATGCGAGTAAGCCGCGCCATTCCCTTGGGGGAGCGTCTCCGGTTGGAAGTCATCGCTGAAGGATTCAATCTATTCAATCGCTTCAATGAAGGTGCAGCATCTCCCTTTATTGATGACGTCAATGGCTTCAAACAGCGGGCTGGCAACGGCCGATTTTACAGCCGCCCAACTGCCTCATTCGATCCCCGACAGTTCCAGTTTGGTCTGAAACTGAACTTCTAAAATCCGGAGTTCCAACTTACTTCAGAGTTCGAATTTACTTCAGAAGGAGCTAAGCCAGCTCTTCTTCCAGGCTCAACGGCAACTCCGACCTCAGGCTGATCAAAGGGCACTGGCCGCATTGCCGGTTAACCGCTTTTCTTTTGTCGCCGTAACTAGTAGGCTTTCTTCGCGCGGAGGCCTGAATCTAGCCGTGGGTTGAGCGAACTAAACGGTCGCGACTGGCATCCGAGGAGCTGACGTTCACGTTCTCATGTATTTGATTCCAAATAGCACCCTCTCCCGGGAAGAATCTTCTATGTTCAAAGGATGTTTTCGGCCAGTTTTATCGTGCTGCCTTCTCCTCCTGCTCTCCGCCGGAGTATCCAACGCACAATCAAGTCGGCCGCGGCGTGTTAGGCAGGCCGAGAAACCGGCTGACGAGCCTTTACTTCGACCGGAAGCAAAGCAAACTTCTGCGGCCCGAAGTAACCCGAATGCTCCGCTTCTTGAGGTGCAGCCAGTTAAGCCTGTCGTGAACACAGTGGGCGGTGGCGATACTTCGCACGCGTTTCAATTGCTGCAACAAAAACAGTTTGCCGCAGCAGCCAAAGAGGCAAAGAGTCTTGCTGAACAATTTCCTAACGATCCGGAGACTTGGAAGATTGCTGGATTTGCGGAATTGAATTTAAAGCAGTATACGGAGGCAAGTGTCGATCTGCGGAAGGCTCTCGATTTGCAGAAGCTGAAAAAGCAGGAAGATCCAAACACCGCTGACGCACTGGGTCAGGCTTATGTACTTTCAGAAAAGTTCGAGCAGGCGCTGCCTTTACTTAGCGCATCGATAACTCGCGCTGGCGCAAGACCGGATCCTGTATTGCTCTACTATCGCGGCCTGGCGGAATATAAAACCGGAAAACCTCTCGACGCGGAGAAAACTTTCAATGCCGTAGTAAAACTTAATCCCAAAGACTCTTTGTCGCTCTTTTATCTTGGTCAGATTGCCCTCGCAAAGAACGATTTCGATGGGGCAGTTGCAGCTTTGAATCGGGCCACGGTTAACGATCCCCGTCTGGCTGCCGCCTGGACATTGTTGACGTCAGCTTACCTGCGGCGTGCAGCCGTGACCGAAGATGCGGCCAAGTCGAACGCAGATTATTTAAGTGCAGTCCGTGCCGGCGAAGGGTTGATCAAAGTCAGAACCGATGCCGAGGCAGTCACGCTTTTCGGTCAGGCGCTGATCGGAGCGCAGCAATTTGCGCGGGCAGCTGCCGCCCTGGAACGCGCGACGCAGGGACCAGAGGCCAAGGGAGTGGCTTTTTACCTTTTAGGTGTGGCGCAATCTCGTGCCAAGAACTTTCCCAAGGCGATTGCTGCTCTGGAGACCGCCCAATCGAAGTCTCCCGAAGACGTCAACGTTTATCGCGAGTTAGGCTACGCGTACGAGGTCACCAAGCAGTACGGCAAGGCTCTAGCAGCTTACCAAAAAGGTTTAACCCTGGCGCCGGGCGATTCAGATTTCAAAGAGGCAGCCGATCGCGTTCGGCCCTTTGCGAAGTAACTGTGGGCATCTCCTGCGCCAGCGCTCCCGCATCGATACGACATGGAGCGCATGCAAGCTGACAACAACAGTGCCTTAAGCACGGTCGAGGCATTGGTACCAATCTGGGCCGAGTCCTTTTAAGATTCAAAAGTTGTTTACAATCCGTCCCCATCGCTTGCTTATAAACTGGTTTACGAAAAGCCAAGGAAGAGTGCCGTCCTGCAGCAAAAGACATTGAACCTGATTAAGGGAGAAATACTGATGAAATTAACCGTAGTTTCGCTTCTCATTATGGCAATGGTTTTAAGTGTTTACGCCCAAAGACCTCGAGTCATAGATCGAACCACAGACAAACCTAGTGCAGCGAGACCAGCGCCAGTATCGCAAAGCGTTAAGGCGAAATACGAAGGTGGCGTTTTTGGTTACAACAAAAGCATGGACGGCACACTATTCTTTGACGATACCAATAGTCGCTTATTGTTCCGCAACAAACAGCAAAGGGAAGTTCTCTTTATTCCTTATGAAGCAGTGTCGTCTGCATTTGCTGATACCAAGAAGAGGCAGCCTGCCGCTGCCTCGGTCGCTAGCGCGGTTCCTTTGATCTACGCGCTGCCGGCGCGCTTTATTAAGACAAAAGTGCGTTACCTTACACTTCAATACAGCGATCCGGATACCAAGATGGCCGGAATCACCAGTTTTAGACTGGAGAATAAAGATACCGTAGCTTCAGTGTTGAGAACTGTGGCGGAAAAATCGGGACTTACGGCGCGCGGCGAGATCTACGTGCGAAAGAAAGATGATGAAGCCAAAAAGAATCCGTAAGGCGCTTGAAAGCCAGGCTGTGTTATAGCACGACGACATTAAGGCACTGACCCCCAGTGCCTTTTTTCGTATCATCAAGGCTGCCAGATCGACCATTCGCTCGAGTTGATAAGAAAAGCCTACGTCTAGGTTAATCCCTTATCCGTCCTTATCTTTACTCCTGTGGGAATGAAGTACTTTTGTTCACTGCTTTCTTTAGCAGACAAATCAGTCTTCCGGGCCAGGGCTTCAACTCTGTCTTGCAATTTCTTAGGTGCAATCAAGCGCCACGCCTCTTGCAGATGAAAAGCCAACTCTTCATCGCTCACAAACGGGAGTTCAATTCCCACCCAACCACGCACTCCAACATATGGCGGGTTGTAGAACTTCTTCGGTGCAGCTTTTATCAAAGCCGGCTGAACACCCAATGGCACCGGCAGAAGAACGGCGATATGACCATCGTTGTGATGATTGTTTGAAAACATCGCGTATACTTTTTTGTTAACGAAAAAGGTTGGCTCACCATGCGAAAGTTTCTCCATAGTTTCAGGAAGCACCGCACAAATCCTCCGGACCCGAAGCAGATGCTTCTCGCCTTCAGCAGGCTTTCGATATTTTCCTGGTGGTTTCATTTTCTCGTATTTATAGTTATCTCCTGTTAATTCTGTAAATCCTGTCTAACTCTTCGCTGCCTGATAAATCTCAGCTCCCGACGCGACGAATTGACCCGCCTTCTCTTTCATACCGATCCCCAGAGCCATCTGCTCGTCAATCTGTTTTTGTGCCGCATATTCGCGTACATCCTGGGTAATCTTCATCGAACAGAAATGTGGCCCACACATAGAGCAAAAGTGGGCCAACTTCGCGCCTTCCTGCGGGAGCGTTTCATCGTGATATTCGCGCGCGACTTCAGGATCGAGCGATAGATTAAACTGATCTTCCCAGCGGAACTCGAAGCGGGCTTTTGAAAGAGCATTGTCTCGGTACTGCGCGCCCGGATGGCCCTTTGCAAGATCGGCCGCATGGGCGGCGATTTTGTAGGCGATCACCCCATCTTTGACGTCTTTCTTATTTGGTAGCCCGAGGTGCTCTTTAGGTGTGACATAGCAGAGCATCGCAGTACCAAACCAGCCAATCATGGCGGCCCCAATGGCTGAGGTAATATGGTCGTAACCAGGCGCGATATCGGTTGTCAATGGACCAAGAGTATAGAAAGGGGCTTCATGACAAATTTCAAGTTGCCTCTCAACATTCTCTTTTACCAAATGCATAGGAACGTGGCCCGGGCCTTCGATCATTACTTGACAATCGTATTCCCAGGCAATCCTGGTTAACTCGCCCAAAGTCTCGAGTTCTGCAAACTGTGCTTCATCGTTGGCGTCGGCGATGGAACCCGGCCGCAGACCATCACCAAGCGAGAATGAAACATCGTAAGTCGCCATGATTTCGCAGATGTCGCGAAAGTGGGTATACAAAAAACTCTCTTCATGATGGGCCAAACACCACTTGGCCATAATCGAACCGCCGCGACTGACGATCCCGGTGGTGCGCTTCGCAGTTAAGGGAATATATGGCAGACGCACACCGGCGTGAATTGTAAAATAGTCCACGCCCTGTTCCGCCTGCTCAATCAGAGTATCCCGAAAGCTCTCCCAACTGAGTTCTTCTGCCTTGCCACCGACTTTTTCAAGCGCCTGATAAATCGGCACAGTGCCGATTGGTACAGGAGAGTTCCGAATGATGCAGTCCCGTGTAGCATGAATATTCTTTCCAGTTGACAAATCCATAACCGTGTCCGAACCGCATTTAATGGCCCAACGCATCTTGTCAACTTCCTCGTCTATCGAGGAGACAACGGCAGAATTCCCGATGTTTGCATTAATTTTCACCAGAAAATTTCGCCCGATAATCATGGGCTCACTTTCGGGGTGGTTGATATTGGCAGGGATTATCGCCCGGCCACGGGCCACCTCATCGCGAACAAATTCGGGCGTTACATATCGAGGGATTGAAGCCCCAAATGGTTGGCCCTGATGCTGATGAAACAAAGAGGACCGGTCTTCAGTATTTTGTGAGTTTTGACTTCCCGCAACCTTGGCCGGCGATGAAAAATCACCGTTCACGTGGCCCAAATTTTCCCGAATGGCGACAAACTCCATCTCCGGCGTAATGATGCCTCGCTTGGCATAATACATCTGCGTGACTCTTTGACCGGATTTGGCGCGCAGTAGTCTGCGATGGAGTGAAGGAAAGTCCTCCAGCCGACCACTCACTTTCGCGCGTGCGGTTTGCGCCGCCTCGAAAGTGAGATACCCATCATCAATCGGTTTTACTTCACGGCCCTGGTATTCTTCAGTATCGCCCCGAGCGAGAATCCATTCGCTACGCAATTCCGACAATCCTGAGCGTACATCGCAATCAACGGAAGGATCTCCCCATGGTCCGCTGGTGTCATAAACGGGGACCACGGCATTCTCTTCCAAATCGCCAGTGAAGTTTCTCGTGGGATTTTGCGAGATCTCGCGGAACGGAACGCGCACCCCTGGCGTTTTTCCTTCAACGTAAACCCGACAGGAGTTAGGCAGTTGAGTTTGACTGTTGTCTTCGTTTGTCTTCTTTAAAGTTGCGCTCATTGAAGTGCTCCGAACAAATAGTCTGAACTGGCAATCGGTCAAGACAGCCACTAAATCCTTGTATGTCTCACCAGTTTTCTTTCCAAAATGCGTTGAAGGGTGCAAAAATAAAACCGTTCCACCTGCAAAGGACAGAACGGTCACGAATGGCTTTTCTCCCTCCGACGGTGTTAACCGTATCAGGTTCAAGGGGTCTCTAGAATCCTAGACTCTCAGCCGCCAAGGCTCCCCCGAAATTGCTCTGATTTTCAAAGTTCATTTGTGATTCTAAGTCTCTTTCAGCATCGGAAGCAAATCACAGAACTTTCGGGTGGTTAAACGGTTGATGGCTTATCGGTGACGCCTGAAGGTACAGCAAGTATAATCTTCGGTTTTTCGCTTGCTCGAACAACGTAGTCCGTGGAATTTTTTTAGCTCAAACACGTTACGATCTGAAAATCAACGAGGGAACGAATGAAGATCAAAAAGTTCAAAGCCAGAATAATGTCTGGTCACAAAGAGGATTCCTCTCTATCCACCAATGAAACTCATGGTTCGGGAAGGCGCAACGAATCCTGGATCATTAATATAGTGCCGAGGCTCCTTTTTCAGTGTCACGCTTTCGATATAGTCGACGATTTCCCCGCGCGAAGCACCAGACCGAATAACGTCCCTAAGCGAATGTTCGATCGTCGAAAAAAGACAGGTGCGGATCTGTCCATCGGCAGTCAGCCGGATACGTGAGCAAGCACCGCAGAAAGGTTCAGTCACTGGCGCAATAATTCCGACCTCTCCGGGAGCACCGTCGGCAAAACGATAGCGCAATGAGGTTTCTGAGCCACGGACGACATTCAGACGAACCAGAGGAAAACGTTCATTGATACTCTCTTGAATCTCGCGTCCTGAAAACACATCAGAGCGCGACCAGTCATGACCAGCGTCCAGGGGCATGAACTCGATAAAGCGCATTTTCACGTCATGCTCTCTTGCGAACGCCGCAAAATCCGCGACCTCATCTTCATTGTGGCCTCGCACTATGACCGCATTGATCTTAATGGGGTCTAAACCTGCATCTTTGGCTGCTTTTATCCCTGCCAGCACGTGTTCAAGAACATCCACGCCGGTCATCTTTTTGAAAACGTCCCGCTTTAGACTATCGAGACTGATAGTGATGCGATCCAGGCCCGCGCTTTTCAAGCTATGGGCCCTACCCGGCAGGAAGTAGCCGTTAGTTGTTAGTGCGAGATCCTGTAAACCCTTCGGTTTGAGATAAGCAAGCTTCCCGATAATTGTCTCGATATCTCGTCGCATCATCGGCTCGCCGCCTGTAAGCCGAATCTTCTCGATTCCCAGAGCAACAAAGATGTCGCACACGTACTCGATCTCTTCATATGAGAGCATCTGCTCTTTTGGCGCAATGGGAGGCTCACCATGCGGCAAACAATAAAAGCACCGAAAATTGCAGCGGTCGGTCAAGGAGACGCGCAGATCGCGTATCGCTCGGCCGTAAGAATCATGAAGAACGGCGTTCATTGCTTCAGCAGAATATCTAATATACGCATGATACGCTGTGCGACTTGCACTTCCAAACCGCGGGCGGATGACCGCAATTCAGAACACTCTTTTGCTGCCCAAAGTCAGGACTTTTACATCTCCAACCCCGGCAGCGCCCATAAAAACATTGAATTGAAGCTCTCAAGACCTTGCTTGCAGTGGCTTGATAATCTGTTGCAACAGATCGGGGCGTGAAGGATCCCGCTCGAGATGCGGGAATCGCTCGCCATCGTGGTAATTAATCGAGTACGGCTTAGACAATGACTGCCTGGCAGTTGGCCCATAACCATTGTTTGGTTTTGCAAACAGAACGTTTTGGCCTGAACTGGTCGCAAGCTTCGCTGTCAATGCCGATACAACCGAGGCGGGGTTCAGCACCAATTGCACGAATGCCAGCAAGATACCGGAAACCACGGCGGGTCTGGCGATCAGCCTTTTCATTACTTATTTTCTCCCTGGGCCCGTTTCAGACTTTGAGGGATAGTAAGCCTATTTCAGTGGCCTCGCCAAAGGGGGTATGAAAAAACTTCGCTGAATTATTAGTGAACTCATTTAATGAGAACGGGAGAAAACGATAGGCGCCGCCAGGTCTGAAACGTATACCCATTGTCGCAGTTGGGCCGCCAGGTTGAAGCAGTAAATGGCGGGTTAGTTCGCCGACTACAAAGCTTCGTGGCTGTAAGTCCCACGTCCCGTTGGCCATTAAGCGTCGAAATGGCGAAGCCAGGTGAAAAATCCATTCCATGCAGCCATCGGGAAGGACTCGTTCAGTCTGCCGCGCCTTCAGTGGCAGCTCATCGTCAAAGGCGAACAAAAGACATTCCACGTAGGGTAACAACCGAACTGCCGGTGGATATTCGGTGTATCTCATGGACCGGGTTTCCGCGTTGCGGCTAAGTCAAATTGGGAAATCTTCCACATTTAGTTGGGCTAAAGCTCGCATCGTGGGGACCCTCCTGGTCGGCTTCCCCAGAAAAACCCCAATATTGACCGGCATAACCGTTGCCCATGCAAATTGGGCTAACGAGGTCCCAACCAGCGACCCTTTGGCAGGAGGCAACAAAGATGAATAACAATAAGGGGTATAAGTTTTTTCTGGCGATGCTTATCATCGGTCTTTTTCTCGCCAGTGTCCTGGTTGTGAACTGGGGTAGCGGTACCGATGTTCTAGCCCAAAAGTCCCGGGTGAAAGCTCCCGCCGCACTCTTGGGCGCAGAAGCGAACCAACAACCCTTGTACAACGATTATCGTGGCGTGCGTCTGGGCATGACTGCCGACGAAACCAGGGCCAAACTCGGTGAGCCTATGCAAAAAGCCGACGATCAGGATTTTTACGCGTTCTCTGAGAAGGAAACGGCGCAGATTTGTTACGATGCTTCTCACCAGGTGGTTACGATTTCGGTCGATTATATCGGTGCGGGAAGCGGCGCCCCCGATTATAAGAGCATTATCGGAAGGGAAATCCAAACGCGACCAGATGGCTCACTGTACCAGCTTGTTCGTTACGTGAAAGCCGGTTTCTGGGTTTCGTATAACCGCACCGGCGGCCCATCGCCTGTAGTAACGGTTACGCTGCAAAAGTTGCAATAGTAGTAGTAAGCCCACGTTTGATTAGGCAAAGCTGAAGATCTGTTGATACAACGACCACATCTGTCAAGATCTGCTGACTGAGGAGCCGAGTATCAGTTTTCGAACTGTACGGCACTATTGATAGAAGCTACCGTTCCAACGCAGGATTGATCGCGTTAGTGTGCGGCCGTTATCGTCTATCTTGCCATCCGTATCTTCCCTGTAAACGCTGACATCTTTAGCCAGTTTGCCATCTCGAATGACTTTCAATTCGCCAGCGTTGTCGGGCAAGTCTAAACTTTCGGGTTCGCTCAAAAGGATCGCAGAGGTGATCTGATTCGTTAGACCATGGTCACTTTTAAAGAGATTCTTAGGAACGGCTTTATTGGTTTTTCGATCGAAAACAAAATAATAGTTGGTCCCCTCGGGATTTAGCCCGCCCGTCCAGGTGGAGACTTCCACAACTCGCTCTCCATTCAAGTCAGCCAAGTCCATGCGCAGAGGGTTATCGGCCCGCGAGTAGAAACCATCCAGAACATCTGTTGCAAACACCCGCCCCTGTTTATGGTAAAGAAGGAAGACATTCATACCATTCCATTCGGTCTGGTAACAAGGATCCCGTGTCAGCATTAGTCGGATTTGGTGATCCCCGAAAAGAGTGACCTGATAGTCTCCACCTTGAAATCTTTGTTTCTCATCATCTGAAAGAATCCCGGGTGCCTTCCGCAGATCGCAGGCGTTTATATCTTCGACGTCCGCCTGCCACCAGGCCGAGTCGGTGAAAGATTCTAGGCGTCCCGTAAGGACTTTAATGGCCCTGACTCTACCAGGAAGTCTCAGAATCTTTTCGTCGGATTCGCCATATTTAGCAGTACACCGATAACTCAATTTGGGAGGCGGCTTTAGAACCGCCAGCACTGCCGCCTTGCAGACAGGAACCTTCGCTTCTTGTTGCTTCAACGACCTGTCGACGGCATACGGGCCAACAGCAATGGCTGGCAGCAAAAGCACAATCACAAAAGAGGCTAATTTCCAGATCTTCACAGGGGAACCTACAAGGGATGTTGGAGCAAAATCGATGCAGATAGTCTGTCTAGTGAGCCGTTGAAATTATTTAGACTTGTGACTAGGCCGCCGCAGATTGTCCGCGAAAACGAGGAACGAATTCTTCAGCCACAAAGGTCTCATACGACGTTTCGGTTGTGTTCGCCGCCGAACGAGTTTCGAGCGCCGCCATATGACCTGAGTTCAAAGCGGCAGACATCTCGAGTATAAGGCCGGCGACATTTGAAGACATACCGAGTTGCGTTAGGGCTGCAATAAACTGTTCATCAGAAACCTGAACATATGCCAGTTGAGGTTTATCGATTGCCTTACCAATAACAGTGGTGGCCTCCTGCATGCTGATATCTCGCTGTCCCAGGAGTTCACGCGTTTGCTGTCCCGAAAAGTCGAGTCGGAGCAAGGCTTCCGCTGCAGCGCTGGCGATGTCGCGAGTGGCGATCATTGGCAGCTTCAGATCAGGTCGAAGTGGACCAGCGGTCACACCCATGGTCTTAATGACCCCGATCTGACTCAGGGTATTCTCCATGAAATATCCCGCCCGCAGGTGAAGAACATTGAGTAGGGGAATGCGATTGAGCTGCTCCGCAAAATAATGCAGCCCTAATACCGGACCAGTCCTTTCAGACTTATCGGCCCCTACACTGCTGAGGGCGACCACATGCTTCACTCCCGTTTGCGCGAGCGCAGTGGCAATTGAATGGCTGACCAGCCCCTGGTAGCCACGATAATCCGGACTCGTTAAATTCGGCGGAATCATGGCGTAGACGGCCCTCGCTCCCGTAAAGGCTGCAGCCAGCCCGGCTGTATCAGTTAGATCACACAGATGCGGCTCCCCGCCCAGGTTGACAAGCGACTGCAAACGCTCGGCACTTCGACCTATGACACGCACTTGCTGATCTTGGGCGAGTAAACGGCTCGCGATTATCCCTCCTGTGTTTCCAGTGGCGCCAGTAATGACGTAGGTCATGATTTTTACTCCTGTATCTCTTTGAGTGACTTCTAAAACCTCAAAGGTAAACCCAAAGTTCTGGTTGGTGACGGACCAATTAAGCGCTTGTGTTTTTGCACTCTTGCTCCTCGATTTCCCGGTGCTCACAAGTCCGATTCCGCCTTGACAAAGTATAGCTGTGTTTCCGCGTAGCGTCTAAACCATCCACTTGCAAAAACGAGCAGCGATTAAACCGGAACAATAGCGTAACTGCCAAGAAGACAGGTAAACGCATCTGAACGAGTGGTTTTCTTTATTTCTGTCGCTTGAAAAACAGTTGGCCGGATAGTTGCGAGTTTCCTCGCCATGGGAGATCGTGTTAATCGTAGTGGCGACCACTGGTTCTCACGGCTTCAGAGGTTCTATGAAATCCTGTTCTTTTGTCCCCTGATGGCAAACGATGCATGACTGCTGTCCGCGCTCTTCAAGATCCGATACGAGTGCGTAGGTTAAGCCCCGGTCGGACCACGTGATCACCTTCCATCCCTTGATTGAGTTGTAATGAAACGTAATTCCCCGGGCAAGAATTTGTTCGCCATTAGACGCTTGAGCGATCGAATCTGACGTGACCACTAAACTGATCGGACGCGATCGCATCTGATAAGCAACATACGCGGCATACTCGTTTTTGTAGCCAACCAGTCGCGCCCCCTCCAATTCATACAATTTTTCCTGACCGGATGATTCCTGATAGTTTGGCAGTTTCACCAAAAATGAAACTTTACCAGTAAACCACGACGAAATTCGCTGAGGGGCATCTGAGATAATTTCCAAGGGAAGCTGTCCTTGTAAATGTCGCTGATGCGTCTCCGCGGCCATGACAGCGAAATCAGAGGGACGGCCGAAGGAAGTCTCCAGATCTCGCTTACTCAAAAACCAAAGCGTGACAAGCAAAGCAAGGCAAATGAGGGGTGTCAATATAACAGCTTGGCGAACGCTCATGCCGACTAAAGCCGTCAGCTTGGGCCAATGGGCGGAGCTGATCATTCCGTGAAAGAATCCCCGTTGCTGCACAGGTGCCACAAGTGGATGATTTACCAACTGTTCGATTTGCCTGCGTAGTTCTGGAGAGGCGACGGGAAGTTGTTTGGACCCACGAATCATCTCCAGAAAGCGACGCTCAGTGTCAAAAACCCCGCGGCAGGCGCCACACTCGTCCAGATGAGTCCTGATTAAGGCACACTCCGGGGGCTCCAGCTCATTGTCCAGATAAAAGATCAGACGGGCCCGAGTTTCATCACATCTAGTCATAAATCGCACTGTTCATACTGCTCTCTTGGCGACTACCTGCCTGCCGGCCAATGTTCGTCGCAATTTTTCCCTCGCGCGAGCCAACCTTGACATCACAGTGCCGGTCGGACAAGCAAGCAGTGTGGCAATCTCCTGATAGCTAAATCCCTCTATATCGCGCAGCAAAATGATTTCACGATAGAGATGCGGCAAACTATTAACGGCCAGATGAATCTCCTCACGTTCCAACTTTCTTATATAGACGACGTACGGATCCTCAGTCAGGCGATCTGCTGCCGGCGCGAAATCCTCGCCCTCGGGCTCCAGTTCAACAAACCGAGGTCCGCTGCGAATATGTCGAAGCTGATTAAGCCAGACATTACGCATAATCACGAATAGCCAGCTCTTAAGATTGCTATCCGGAAGGAGCTGATCCAGACGACGCACTGCCCTGAGATACGTCTCCTGAACCAGGTCCTCCGCCTCAGTTTGATTATGTGTCAGCGTCAGCGCATATCCGTACAGAGAGTCCAAATGGTCGAGTGCGGCCTGACCGGATGACGCGCTGTATTCTGCTGCCTCGCTCGTATGCATACTCATCTGAAGCTGACGCCGTATCTTATAACAACAACTCTGCCATCGGAATATTCCCAAGCCAGTGAAATGGAATAAATCCGTCGACTCACGTGTTGTTAGCAGTAGACCAGATTTCAATATCACAATGTAATGCTGCGACGCCGCCGGACGGCGATCGTAAAGAGAAGACTGTCACCTGTTGGCGACGCTAGTCGGGTCGCTGCGAGGACGAAAGGGGCGTTATGACTACCTCAGGACGAAGCAGAATTCTATTAGTAGTAAGCTTGGGCTTAGCAACAATCGCGGGATTGCAAATCACGAGGCAAGTGGGAGCTCAGAAGAATGACCAGCAAAAACCATCTTCCTTTACGCCGGTAATCGAGGAGCCTTTTGATCTAATGAGGGCGCGTGACAAGGCGGCGAAAGCCAAAGTAATGGCTGCGCACCAACAACTGCTGGACCAGCGCTACGACCTTCGAAAACGTGTGGACGAAGGCGTACGTATGACCCGAGGCAAGCCAATTCCGGTGGGGCCTACCGCAAAATTAAAGAATGGTGTGACCTGGGAACAAATTGGCCGCATGTCTCCGCAAGAGATTAAAGATAAAGCCCTCTTCCCATATCTGCCTCTGCCGCATATCAACCATCCTGTCGGCGGCATGGTCTTTCCGCAGATCGAAGTCAAAGCCTTACCTCGCCTGGAGCGATTTGATATGGATTTCGATTTGCCTGATTGGTTTCTGCCGGAGTTTCCCCCGGCAATGTTCTTAACCAGTCGCAAGGATTTGGGCGACGTCTCACAAGGAAAGTTGATCACAGTCAATAACTTCTATCAATTATTTAACGGCATTCTCAATCCCAAACAGCTTGAGGGTCTGAGATTGTTGCTTACCCAGTTTCCTCAACAACAATTTAATGCCACTGATGATCGAAAGACCGAGCGTCCGGACGGCATGCTTGGCGTTGCCTGCTTTGATTGCCACGTCAATGGCCACACATCAGGCGCTGCGCATCTGGTCGGTGATATACGTCCTCAGGAAAATCGACGGCGGATTGAGACTACCTCTCTCCGTGGGGTGAATATCCAACGGCTGTTCGGATCGCAAAGAGCGCTCAAAACTGTCGAAGACTTTACCGAGTTCGAACAGCGTGCCGCTTACTTCGACGGCGATCCGGTCATTGCGACAAAGAAGGGTGTGAATGTTCTCGAACGGGGTTCAGAGGTTCACTTTATGGCGGAGTTTCAGGAGTTGTTGGATTTCCCGCCGGCGCCAAAGCTTAACGTTCTTGGTCGCCAGGATCGTAGCAAAGCTACGCAGAGTGAAATACGTGGTGAGGAGCTATTCTTCGGAAAAGCTAACTGCAGTACCTGTCACACACCGCCTTACTATACAGATAACCTGATGCATGACCTTAACGTGGAGCGCTTTTATCAGCCACACATGGAGGGCGGTATGATGGTGACAGCACAAGGCCCAATCAAGACTTTCCCCTTGCGAGGCATCAAGGAATCGCCTCCATACCTTCATGACGGTCGGCTGTTGACCTTGGAGGATACGGTGGAATTCTTTAACCTCGTTCTGCAGCTCGGTCTGTCCGGTCAGGAGAAGCAGGATCTCGTTGCTTTCATGCGAGTGTTATAAGTTGAAGGCCCTGTTGAGTGGCATTCAGAATTGAGCGGTGGCGCGCTGCGCTGCGCTGCGCTTTGCCCCCTGCGTAACTGCGCTTGGGCCAGGTCTGTCTGCTGTTAAATCAACTCCTGAAAGTTACGAATTTTCATCAACTTTTCCGAGCACGTAAAGTAAGAGTCACCTCGCATTCTAAAACCGCATGGTCGCTTGCCATGCCTCACCTCGGCTGGTAATCTTTTGCTTTCATTTACCACTGCCCACTGAAAGGAGCTTATCTATGAAGCAGCAAAATTTTGTGTCAATACTGCTAGCCACGTCCTTGCTGGCATTTGCCGTGGTTGTTGGCAGCGGTCGCGGCAGTGCCAATGATGTTCCAGCTCCCCCCGCCATTGGCGCCACTATCGAAGATTTCAGCCTACCTGACGTAGACGGGAAAGAGCATTCCCTCAATTCTCTCAAGGGAAAGAACGGAACAGTACTTATCTTTGTGGCCGTGCAGTGTCCAGTTTCGAATGCTTACAATGAACGCATGGAAAAACTGGCCCAGGACTACAAAGCTCGCGGTGTTAATGTAATCGGAATCAATGCCAATTCGACCGAGGCTGCCGATGCCGTTAAGGCCCATGCGACGCAAAAACATCTGACTTTCCCAATCTTGAAAGATCCCGGAAACAAAATTGCTGATCGCCTGGGCGCGCAACACACTCCTGAAGCGTACTTGCTTGATGCAAATAACAAACTCGTGTACCACGGCCGCATTGATAACAATCGCGATGCATCGCAGGTGAATTCCAGCGAGTTGCGTGATGCCATCGAGGCGACAGTGGCGGGCAAAGCCGTAGAAAAACCAACCGCTGCGGCGTTCGGCTGCACAATCAAACGTGCTTAACTGAGACAAGATGACCCTGGTACGAAGCTTTGGAATTTTTGTAATAGGTCTGAGCCTGGGGCTCTTAAGTTTTGCGACGCCGGCTCAATCCCGTCTGAACGGCGCGACGAAACAGGCTCAGACCATAACCTCAATTGATCTCGACGAATTAAAAAATCTACTGCAGCGAACCTCTTCCCATGCCCGGCTGGTTAACTTCTGGGCCACATGGTGCGATCCCTGCCGCGATGAGTTTCCCGATCTGGTCCGAATAGACGATCAATACCGGGCTAAGGGCCTGGATTTTATCGCTGTTTCACTCGATGATCAGAAAGACATTAACACCGAAGTGCCGAAATTTCTGCGAGCAATGCACGCCGTAATGCCGGTTTATCTGCTCAATGCGGCAGATCCCGAACCGGCCATCAAAGCTGTAGATCCTCAGTGGGGCGGCTCGCTGCCAGCAACGTTTCTTTATAATTCGCAGGGTAAGCTGGTCTATAAGCATTTCGGCCGCGTAAATGATAAGGAGCTGCGTACTGCAATTGATAAGGTGGTGAACAAGTAATGAGGACTGACTAAGCTTAGCATTAATCGTTTGCACCGACGTTTCTTACGGAGCAACCTTCCTCTTTAACGTCACGCCTCATCCAGCACTTGTCACCGATCGCCAGTCGGCTATCCACGTTGCATGATTACTTCCGAAGTCATATCGGCCCATAACCTCACTCAGGAAGAGTTCGAACGCATAAAGCACCTTCTCGGACGGGAACCTAACCTGGTCGAGTTGGGCATCTTTTCTGTGATGTGGTCCGAGCATTGTTCCTATAAATCATCGCGAGTCCACCTTAAACGCTTGCCTACCACAGGCGAACGCGTGATTGTGCCTCCTGGTGAGAATGCCGGGGTGATTGACCTCGGCGATGGCTGGTGCGCGGCATTCAAGATCGAGTCTCACAACCACCCTTCCTTCATTGAACCATTCCAGGGTGCGGCAACCGGCGTGGGAGGCATACTGCGGGACATCTTTACGATGGGCGCACGACCAATCGCCTCCTTGAACAGCTTGCGATTTGGTTCTCTCGATGACCCGCAATTCGGGCGTCGCAATCGATCCCTGCTGGCTGGTGTTGTTGCCGGTATCGCTCATTATGGAAATGCTTTCGGCGTGGCCACTGTAGGCGGCGAGGTTAGTTTCGATGACGCTTACGCCCTAAATCCGCTGGTAAATGCTTTCGCTTTGGGCCTTGTAAGACAAGACCAGATCTTTTTTGGCAAGGCTACCGGTGTCGGCAATCCCGTGCTTTACGTAGGAGCGAAGACTGGCCGCGATGGTATTCATGGCGCCACGATGGCCTCAGCTGAATTTGACGATGAAGCGCTGCAAAAACGGCCCACCGTTCAGGTGGGCGATCCTTTCCTGGAAAAGCTTCTGCTGGAGGCATGTCTCGAGGCAATGAAGAGTGGGGCTGTCGCTGGCATTCAAGATATGGGCGCCGCGGGTCTAACTTCCTCTTCCTGCGAGATGGCGGCGCGAGCCGGAACCGGCATTGAACTCGATCTCTCGCTGGTGCCACAGCGTGAAGAGGGAATGAGTGCGTATGAGATGCTCCTCTCCGAATCACAAGAGCGGATGCTGATCGTGGCCCACGCAGGCCGCGAACGAGAAGTGGTGGACATTTTCCGTAAGTGGGACCTCGATGCCGTGGTAATTGGCCGCGTCCGTGACGGAGGGCGAATGCAGGTGATTCACAAAGGAGAAACTGTCGCTGACATACCCGTCTCCACACTGACAGAAAATGCTCCGCGTTATGAGCGGCCAAAGACAGTCGCGGGTCAGGAGACCGGAAGCGTGAGTTGGGCGTCCTCAGACAGAAGTGACCAACGCGTAACAGTCAAAACTCCGGAGATACCAGTATCGACGGCAGACGCCAACCTGCCGCCAGGGGAGGCCTTATTAAAGCTCCTGGGCTCACCCAGCATCGCCTCTAAGCAGTGGGTGTATCGACAATACGATCATATGGTACGGACCAACACGGCAGTTTTACCGGGCGCAGACGCAGCAGTTGTGAGAATTAAAGAGACTCGGCGCGCGTTAGCGATCACGCTTGACGGAAACGGCCGTTATTGTGCTGCCAATCCGCGAGAGGGTGCAAAGCTTATCGTTGCCGAAGCCGCGCGCAATGTAGTCTGCGTAGGAGCCGAGCCACTTGCGATTACCAACTGTCTAAATTTTGCTTCTCCGGAGCGACCGGAGGTGATGTGGTCGTTTTCAGAAGTAATAGACGGAATGTCGGAGGCCTGCAAAGCATTCAATACTCCTGTGGTTTCGGGCAATGTTTCTTTCTATAACGAAACAGAAGGTCGGGGGATTCTTCCCACTCCGGTTATTGGAATGGTGGGATTAATCGAAGATGTCAAGCGCGTAGTACAACCCGGTTTCAAGAACGAGGGCGATCTGATCGCGCTGTTGGGTACCACCGCCGATGACCTCTCAATCAGCGAATATGCGGCTGTTGTGGGAGGACTCTCGACTGAGGAGATGATTAGCAGAGGCAAGCTTCCGATGATCGATTTGGGCCGCGAGCGGGCCGTTCAGCGTGTTTGTCTCGATGCCGCTGAAGCGGGGCTGTTGCAATCAGCTCACGACTGCTCTGAGGGCGGGATGGTTGTCGCCCTGGCCGAAAGTTGTTTCTCTTCACTTAACCGTTCAGCCATTGGAGCTCAGGTGGAGTTAACGGGACCGCTGTCCGCCGTGACTACATTTTTCAGCGAATCGCCTTCGCGCATCATTCTGAGTTTCAAAGATTCGGCACGCCAAGACATTGAAGCGATTGCGCTACGACGAAACTGCCCTCTCGAGATACTCGGGCGGGTCGGTGACAGCCGTCTTAAGGTCGATACAGGCACGGCGGGAATTGACTTCGACATCAAGGAACTGGAAACCGTTTGGCGTGGCTCTCTGGCACGCAAACTTGAAGCTGAAGCGCTGGTTGCTGGTAAAGAATAAGAGAAGCAGTGCTGTAAACGCGGCAGATGGTCGCCCCAGCGCAGGCGCCGCCTGGCCTGGACCAAGCACCAATCCAGACCTCTCAACTCTCAAGAAACACTAGCTTGATTGTGAGTAGCTCTCCAAGTTAAGGCCGCGTCCGCCAGATCATTGAAATTTAGTCCCAGCGTCTTGTACCTTTCCATTGCTAACGCGGTCGCGGCGTGGTTGCTAAGCAAAATCGTTTAAAAAGATTCTTCTGATGGTCTGATAAGCGAGCGGTCAGTGCACCCCTTAATCTACTTGAATAAAAGCATGCTGGAAGCCTCAAAGGCGCGTGTGGCGCCGGTTTCTTCAGCGATGCTTTACGGCCGTGGTGTGTTCACAACGTTGTCTGTCAGTGGAGGGCGCCCTTTCCTCTGGCTTGAACATTGGCAACGGCTCAAAGATCACGCAGAGAAGCTGGGTGTTGACTCGGGAGAATTCAGTGAACGAAGCGTAAGAGAGATGCTAAAAAAGCTGATCTCTGTAAATCGAGTGGTAGTAGGACGCGCCCGAGTGATCCTGCTTGCGCGAAGTGGCTGCGAGATCTGGAAAACAAAACCTGATGACGGCAGCAAAACCGACTTGTTGATCCTGACAGGAGACCCACAAAAAAGCGGGGAAGCAGAGCTCACGCTTGCCGTTTCTCCTTTTCGCATCAACACATTATCACCAACAACAGGAATCAAGAGTCTGAACTATCTGGAACACGTACTCTCCTGGGAAGAAGCTCAGAAGCGTGAGTTCCACGAAGCAGTAATGCTCAATGAGCGCGGCGAAATCGCCTCTGCGACCATGGCAAATATCTTTTGGGTCAAAGACGGCACGGTGCATACCCCCAGCCTTGGCACTGGAGCGCTTGCCGGCGTGACACGAGCGGCGGTGATCAAGTTGGCCGGCAAACATTCCATTCCTTTAGTGGAAGGTGTCTATGAACTGGCGGATTTGACCGAGGCGGATGAAATCTTCCTCACCTCGTCGAGTTTGGGGGCAGCAATTGTAACCACTTTTGATTTCCGGCAATATTCTGTGGCCACCGCTGGCGTCGCAGGACGCATCATGAAGATCTACCAGAACTTAGTCGCAGAAGTGTCTTGAATCAATTGGGGTTGCTTTGCGCGAGACGCGAAGAGGACTCTTGTCTCGCAGCGCGGGTGACGCCGCAACCAAATAGATCAGACTTGTCGGCTTGGCCCTTTTACTAGACATGCTTATTACTATTTGATTCCAGAGCAGCAAAGGTCACTCAAGCGGCTCACCGGCTGCGCCGCCTGATGTGAGATGGCAACTTCACCCCGACTTGATGACAACAACACGCCGCGTCAATCGACCTAATGATCTTCACTCCGTGGAATGTTTATAGACCGAAACTCACAAAATGACTTCGCCGTTCGGAGGAGCGGAATGTTGCTAGAGGGGTACCTGTCTGCTTGAGTTCCGCTCCTCCGAACGGCGCCGGAGGTTTTCTTTCTCCTCAATCTATAAACATGCCACCCCTACGGGGTGAAACCCCAAAGGAGCTGGGATAAAGGCCCTAACAAGGCGCGCTTTCACTCTAAGTCTCGCGCAAACAACAAGAAGGTAGACTCTTGTTTCACGGAGGAAGCTGAGGAAGCTCCAGTCACTGGCTAACGACTTCAGGCTGTTGTTATAATTATAGTCTCGTTCCAATAGTCCTATTCCCAAATCACTTTCAACTGAGGAGGATTGAAGAAAATGGTTACCGAACTCCAACGCCCTGACACGCCTCTTGGTCAGATTGAAGAGTTTCTGGGCGACAAGGCGCGCGCCCTCCTCGAACATAAGTCACAAACCATTCCAAAAGATCAGCTCTCTCTTCCGGGTCCTGATTTTATTGATCGCGTTTGGGCGTACTCGGACCGTTCGCCTGCTGTCTTACGCTCGCTACAATCACTGTTTGATCACGGCAGACTTGCAAAGACTGGTTACGTCTCGATTCTGCCGGTGGATCAGGGGATTGAGCATTCCGCGGGTGCATCCTTCGCGCCGAACCCTCAATACTTCGACCCTCAAAACATTGTGCAGCTTGCTCTTGAAGGTGGTTGTAACGCTGTGGCCTCTACTTTTGGCGTATTAGGGATTGTGGCCCGACGTTACGCACACAAGATTCCATTTATTGTAAAGATCAATCATAACGAATTGCTTACGTTGCCGAATAAATTTGATCAGGTGTTGTTCGGCACGGTTAAAGAAGCTCAAAATCTTGGTGCCGTGGCCGTCGGCGCCACCATCTATTTTGGTTCCGATGAATCAACGCGCCAAATAACTGAAATCAGCAAAGCCTTTGCCTACGCTCATGAATTGGGCATGTGCTGCATCCTTTGGTGTTACTTGCGAAATCCAAAGTTCAAAACCCCAGAGGGTGATATGCACGGAGCGGCAGATCTTACAAGTCAGGCCAATCATCTGGGAGTGACGATACAAGCAGACATCATCAAGCAGAAGCTACCAGAAAGAAACGGCGGCTACACAGCCGTGGAAAAAGCCCTTGGCGGTTCATATGGCAAGACCAGTAAACTCGTTTACGAGAGACTCACGAGCGATAGCCCGATCGATCTCGTACGCTACCAGGTTGCTAACTGTTATATGGGCCGTTGCGGACTAATTAACTCTGGTGGTGAATCAAAAGGCGCAAGCGACCTCGCTGAGGCGGTGCGCACCGCTGTGATCAACAAGCGTGGTGGAGGCATGGGCTTGATCTCCGGTCGCAAAGCTTTTCAGCGGCCGATGAGCGAAGGCGTCCAATTGCTCAACGCGATTCAGGATGTCTATCTCACTAAAGAGATCACCATCGCCTAATAGTTTTTCAGACGAAAAGAATTTACAAACTAGCGTTTAGCGCACTCCGCGGGGCTTCGATCTGCTCGCAATCTCGGCTTCTCTTGCAGCTGAAAGTTGGATAGTGGTAAGTACTTGGCTACTATCGACTAAGTCCTTATTCTCACTTTGATTAAACCGACTTTGCAACCTGAAACAGCAAAGCCATCCGATCTCGAATTGCTCCAGGCGATAGCTAACCGAGATGAGTACGCGCTCGGCTCTTTGTACGATCGCTATCGCTTAATCCTGTTTGGGTTACTGATGCGTATATTGAGTAACCGCGAAGAGGCGGAAGACGTTTTGCAGGAGGTTTTTCTTCAAGTTTGGCGGCGGGCCAAAGACTTTGATGAACTACGCGGCCGTCCGTTTACCTGGCTCGTCACGTTGACACGGAGCCGCGGCATCGATCGCCTCCGGTTACTCGGCGCGCGCCAACGCCTGGCAGTGGCAGCGAGCGCTGATGAGGCCGAGGAGGTTTCTGACGCAGTCAAAGACACCTTCCTGTCTGAACAGAGGCGAATCGTCACGCGCGCCCTGGCAGAACTCTCAGAAGATCAAAGAAGGACCCTAATGCTTGCCTATTTTGATGGGTTGACTCAATCTGAGATTGCCGGTCAACTCGATATTCCTCTCGGGACCGTAAAGACTCGCATGCGTTTAGGAATAATTAAGCTGCGGGAACTCCTGCACGAACAGCTTGAGAATTTTGGTTAGCTAGTAGACAAGCGGGAAGAAGTTATTAATGGACCATGATGAATTTCAGACGACTTTGGCAGCTCACGCGCTTACGGCCCTGGACGCCGGCGAAGCGCGGGAAGTTGAGAGCCATGCGGAGAGCTGCATAGATTGTCGTAAAGAGGCGGATACCTGGCAGGAGATTACTGCGCAGCTGGCGTTAACTTCTCCGCCGGTGGAGCCGTCTCTTCAGACTCGTGCTCGCCTCATGGAATCCATCCGCAGCACTTCCGCCGAAGAGAGAAGCGTTGACGAAAAAAGTCGAAATGAATTGCGGTCGAAAGCTAATGTGGTTGAACTTTCGGCTTCGCAGAAAAAGCATGGAAGTTTCGTTCAAACCTGGGCAATTGCGGCCTGTCTCCTCTTCATTGGCTTAATCATCTCCCTGCTGGTCCTCTGGCAGCAGAATAGGGCAAAGCGTCAGGAACTCGCTCGACTCACGACGCAATTTCAGGCAACCGAGCAGCAACTGATCCACGAACGGGACGCAATAGGCATTTTGACCAGGCCGGGGGCCCGGCTGGCCCAGCTTTCCGGAACGAAAGTGGCACCGTCGGCTAGTGCAATTCTCGCTTATGACCAGACCGGGCGTGCCATTCTGCTGGCAAAAGGTCTACCACCAGCGCCCGCAGGAAAGGCTTATCAGTTGTGGTTCATTGCCGGTGGTCAACCGCTGCCCGGCAGAGTGTTTTCTCCGGGAAATTCTGGTGAAGGAACGCTGGATGATCAAATTCCAGCGGCGGCGGTTAAGGCAAGTGTTTTCGCCATCACACTCGAGCCCTCCAGTGGCACTCAAGCTCCTACCGGCGCTATTTATCTCACTAGTGGTTCGTGACAACTCAAAGTTGCAAGTTCAAAGACCTAAGGCCAAAGTCTATACATATTTGTGTTAAACTGCTTACATTAAGTTAGACGGACAGAGTGAGCATGATACGCAACAAAAAGAAAGACCCTTCACCAGTAGAAAACATAATCTCCGATCAGACAGGTCAGTTCGATTTGCGTTTCGTTCTCTGGCGCCAGTTCTGCGCTCAAAACAACATCCCGGTCGAAACTCTGCCCAGCCAACTCGACAGTATACAGAAGGACAAATGGGAGCAACTTAAGGCCAGTCGTTTACGAGGAAAGTAGCCAATCGACGACGGGTTTGCAGCTTCAGATTTAAAACGAATGTTTGCCACACGAGATCTAGAACCTTCCAGCACCGAGTTTGTAGGCGCCAGTGAGGAACGGGTTAGTGAGCCGCTCATGTCCAATAGTAGTGACCGGTCCATGCCCGGAGTAGACTTCCACGTCATCACCCAGAGTTAATAATTTCTTGATTGAATCCATTAATTGTTCCGTCGAACCGCCCGGCAGATCCGTTCTCCCAACCGAACCCGCAAAAAGCACATCACCAACAAAAACCTTCTTAGCCTGCGGCTCAAAAAGTACGACGTGACCGGGCGTGTGTCCCGGGCAGTGAATTACTTTGAACTGAAGGGTTCCCACTTGAAAGTTCTGTCCATCAACCCAATACTCGTCAATCCTGGGGGGCACTTGATAGTTGAACCCGAACATGGACCACTGTGATTGTGGGATGCCAACCCAGGCAGGCTGTTCAGGAAGTTGCGCATAGATAAATTCGTCTGCTTTGTGAAGAATAATCTTTGCTTCTGGTTTTAATTCCTTGAGCGCCGTAACACCACCGATATGATCCATATGGGCGTGGGTTAAAGTGATTGCCTGCAATTCAAGTCGCCTGTCATCGAGCGCGCGGACAATACGTTCCGCCTCATCTCCCGGATCGATGCAGATCGCCTTGCGACTCTCTTCGCAAGCAACTATCCGAGTGTGCTGTTGGAATGCCGTAACCGTGATCTCTTTTATAATCATAAGGTTTAGTTTCCACTAGAGTAACATGTGTCTCCGAGGGCAAACAGGGCAGTGTGAAGTATAATATTCACGTAAATTTCTAGAGAGTTTACGTCAAATTTTCATATCGAGTGGGAGCTATTGGAATTCGCAATATGGCAACTAGTACCGCAACAACACCGTTGGCGAGAGTTTTGGATGTCATGACGGACGTGGGCGCGCGCGAGTTGACTGAACACTTGCCCAACAATGCTTTGCGCTGCTATGCCTGTGGCCATCAATGTCTCATCAAAGAAAATAAGCGCGGCATCTGCAAAGTGCGTTTCAATGAAGCCGGCAAGCTGCGAGTTCCTTTGAATTACGTGGCCGCCCTCGCCTGTGATCCTACAGAGAAAAAGCCTTTTTTCCACGTTTTGCCGGGTTCCGATACCTTGACGTTTGGCATGCTTGGTTGTGACCTCCATTGCGCCTACTGTCAAAACTGGTTGACCTCACAGGCACTCCGTGACAGCTCAGCCGGGACCAAGCCAACGATAATTACGTCTGAACGATTGGTGAGTATGGCAAAAGCTTATGGAGCTGCATTGGTGGGAAGCAGTTACAACGAACCTTTGATCACGGCTGAATGGGCAGTCAAAGTGTTTCAGAAAGCGCGTGCTGAGGGTTTTAGAACGGCTTTCATTTCCAACGGCAACGCCACGCCCCAGGTATTGGACTACCTTCGACCTTGGACCGATTGCTATAAGATCGATCTGAAATCGATGAACGACAAAAATTATCGGCAGCTCGGCGGAGTTGTGGATAACATTTTACGCACCGTCAAAATGGTCCACGAGCGCGAATTCTGGGAAGAGATCGTCACGCTTATAATTCCCGGATTCAATGATTCAGAAGATGAAATCAAGCGCGCCGCAGATTTTATTGCATCTATTTCTCCCGATATTCCCTGGCATTTGACGGCATTTCATCAGGATTACAGAATGACAGAGAATTCCAACACAACTGCTGAGGAGTTAGTGCATGCCTGTGAACTCGGTCTTGAAGCCGGATTGCATTACGTGTATGCCGGAAATCTACCAGGGAAAGTAGGTCGGTGGGAAAATACGTTCTGCCCCTCCTGCGACCAACTCCTTGTCGACCGTTATGGCTACTTGATCCGGGCTGTCAACGTAACACCTCAAGGTGCCTGCCCTACGTGCAATACCGTGATCCCGGGTATCTGGTCGTAGGTCAGTTGCCCTGGCTTGTCCCTGAAAGGCCGCCCCTAAAAGTACAACACGCGCGATCTATTTACTTCTTCAATGGATAATGCACCAAGCGCGTTGAATACTGAAAGTGTCGGCCTCAACTACCGTTCCATAAGGCGTTATTTGGCTGGCGGTTTTGGTTTTGCGGCAGTGGTCGGTTTCATTACGGGACTACCGTGATGAAATACCGCCATCCACTTCCCACCTCGATTTGCCCAGATTGTGCTGTGGCGTTCTCCCTCTGGAACGATTCCCGGACCCTTAACGAGATAAGTTACAAGCGTGGCGTCGTCGTCAAACTTCACGCTCTTGAAATCGCTTGTGACTGCCTTGGATAGATCAATCTGTTCGACGGTCTTGACGGATCCCGCTTTATCAAACACCCCATCTGGTTCGACCTCAATAGAATCGGGGGACAGGAAAGCAGCAAAAGCATCTGAGTTCTTATTTTTGATAGTCTCCCAAACCATCTTTTCATTTGCGACTGCATCATTACCCGGTTGTGCCACCGTTGCTGGAGTGGTTGCAGCCTTGGCTGGCTTGCTGGGCGTGGCTTGTGGAGGGCCCGGCGTTGGCGCTGTCTTCAGCTCACAATCCTGGTGGTAGATCGATAGCCATTTGCCATCTCGATTTACCCAGGCTGTGCTGGTTCTTTGCGGAGAAGGCGGAATAGTCTGTCCGTTGCTGGTTCCCTTGACCGTGACCGTAGAGGTAACCACAACGGCGTCTTTGTCGATCGAGAGCACTTTCCAATCCGCAAAGGTGATGTCCGTAGGCTCGAATCCTTTGATTCCACTTATTGTGGAGGCTTTGTCGTTGATCCCGTCGCCGGCAACGTAGATCTGATCCGCTGCCAACATGTTCCCGAAGCCCTCATAATCCTTTCGTTTGATTGCATCCCACGCCGCCTTTTCTCGATCCATAATTTCACTCTCGGTCACGCGGCTGGCCGGTTTCGCTGCGGTAGCAACGTTTGTGTTTGAAGTCGTCGCTGACGTATCTCGATTCGTTGGCGGAGCCGCACAGCCGGCTGCAGCGACGAACAGGGAGACGGTTATTAGAATTCTCTTCATTGCCTATAGACTCCTTAAGAAGGATTTGTATAGAACTGTGAGCTGCTTCTATGCCAAAAGCAGTTCGGAGTCAAGCGAGAAGAGGGCCACGTAGAACGCGATTTAACTCGATCTGGTCACCACTAGGGAGGTTATTTCGTTGGTGTTGTGTTCTTTGCGGGACTAACCATAGCTGTCGGCGAGGGTAAAGTTTGCGGAGACGTTATAGTTGTTGCCTGAGAAGTAACTAGTTGCCAGCGATTATTTCGTTTCACGAATACATCCGTAAAGCGGTAGTCCCCACTGAGATCAACGGTCTTGCCATCAGCTGATTTCTGCTTCCCGTTTTTGAGTACGCTGTGACCAGTAACAACGGCAGCGTCCGCACTGAGAACCTGCACTTTTGTATCAACGAAGTCCCAGGAGTCAAAAGTCAGCATGCCAGCTTGAAGGTCCTGAAGCTCTGTCTCCTTGCTTCCCAGGCTGCCATCGGGATAGATCAGAACCACATCGTCGGCATAAGCACGACGCATTGCTTCAACATCGTGCGTCTTCAGGATGCGCGTCCAGTCGTTCTCAATTTCCATCAACTGCTTCTCGATTGCTGCCTTATCAACGACGTCTTTGGCGGAATTTGTGTTAGTAGGCGTCGCTGTTGGCAGAGCGCGATTCTTATCTGACGCGCTGCTGCATCCTGATTGCGTGAGGGCCAAAAATACAATGATTGCGAAAGAGGAAAAAAACGAATCGCTGCGTATCATGGTCCACTCTCCTTTAAGAGTAGTGCATACTAATTACTATAACAACGAGAACATGCGTTTCTATGCCAAAACTTTGGATTCCCGTCTATATTTGGCGGTATGGGCGACTACTTTCCGGAAAGCCCGGCCTGAATTCCGCCCAATCAATATTGACAGCGTCCAACTTTTGGCGATATTGTCCCGCCACTCGAACTCTGTTTGTGATCAGCAGGCAGCCGGTAATCTCGTTCACTGAAACCAAACTTTCGCGACCTGTTGCGCTGGCTCGCCAATCACCGCCAACCACATTTTCTTCGAAAGGAGAAAACGAACGTGATTCACATCTTGCTCAAATCCAGAACACAATTTGGCCAGATTCTCTTGACTGTCGCCGCCGTTTCGCCGCTGATTTTCTTCGTCCCCGGCAATTCTCCGGCACAACAAAAGGGCGCAGCTCTGTTACACGCGACGGAAAATGGACCGGCGTTACGTGAGTATCGCGGAATCCAGTTAGGCATGTCGACTGAAGAAGTGCGCAAAAAACTCGGCAGCCCAAAAGAAAAAGCTGACGATCAAGACTTTTTTGTCCTTAACGATAGCGAAACTGCGCAGATCCTGTACGACAAAACCCACAAAGTAGTCACAATATCCGCCGATTACATGAAAGGCGGTGAGGCAGTGCCGAGCTCGAAGGATTTCTTCGGTGCTGAGGCGGAAGCAAAGCCCGATGGCTCGGTTTACAAGTTGGTTCGCTATCCCAAAGCAGGATTCTGGCTTTCATATAACCGAACCGCTGGCTCCTCTCCGCTCGTCTCGGTAACGATCCAAAAGATCGAGCAATGAGGTCCTCGGGATTTTGACGGGGAGATTTGCCAGGCCCTGTCTTGTCTGGAAACGAACCAAGGGGTTGATCGTTTCACGGGCGATTGTTACCCATTCGCCAATTCCAAGCCCGCGTAACATCCTGGATAGTATTTAACCCTGGAAAGAGCCCTGCCTGCATCCATGTCCCCCGGTCGTCTGCTCTTCGTGGGCCCTCGCTTTTTGCCTCCTGCCCAGGCTTTGGACAAAAAGTACGTCAACAAGGATACGACTAGCTCTTACTGGGAGCGCGGCGTCCCGCGCTACAATGAGCAAAGAGCGGAATTAGGACACTACCCCATAGTGCGCCCGCTGGACGTAGGAATCAACTGCCCCTTATGCTTGGAACTCTATGCAGCTAGTTACGGAATCGGTTTCGAATGACCTAAGTAATCAGCCGATCAAAGCGGAGGACCTTTCTCGCCAAATCAAGGCCAGGGCGCTCGCCGAAGGCTTTGATAAAATCGGCATTGTTCCTGCCTTACCATTTGAAACCGAGCGCCAAAACCTTTTGCAGTGGTTGGGGCGGGGATTTCACGGCGAAATGAAGTGGATGGCCCGCGATCCTGATCAGCGTACCGATCCGCGCAAATTTTTTCCTGAGGCGCAGTCAGCATTGGTCGTAGCCCTCAACTACTACACAGCACAAAAACATCAGGAGTCTTCTACGACTGGAAAAGTTTCTCGCTACGCCTGGGGAGACGATTACCACGAAGTTGTCAAATCAAAGCTGGGCGCATTGCTTTCCTGGCTTAGGGAACGCATTCCGGGCGTGAAGGGAAAAATCTGTGTCGACACCCAACCAATGATGGACAAGGCCTGGGCTGTGCGCGCCGGTTTAGGATGGATCGGCAAGCATTCGAACCTAATCACTCCCGAATTGGGCTCCTGGGTTTTTATCGGAGAACTGCTACTAAACCTTGAACTCGATTACGATAACCAACTGGTTGAGGATCATTGTGGCAGCTGCACTCTCTGCCTGGACGCTTGCCCCACTAAAGCAATCACTGAACCTTACGTAGTTGACTCAAATAAGTGTATCTCTTATGCAACTATTGAGCTGCGTGCAGAACAAATCCCTACCGAACTGGCCAGTAACCTGGAGGGTTGGCTCTATGGCTGCGACATTTGTCAGAATGTCTGCCCCTGGAACAGATTTGAGCAACCAACAAACATTGATGCTTTCAGTCCACGGACAGAAAATATTAATGCTGACTTGCAAAATATCCTTGAGCTGACACCGGAGCTTTACAGTGAGCGCTTTCAGCATAGTCCGATGAAACGTGCGAAGCTTCACGGACTGCAGCGAAATGCGCGCACCCTCCTGGAAGCTAGTGGGCTAACAAACACCTCAGATGACCCTGATGCATAAACTGTAAGGGCGACTGAGGACAAGTGAGGTAAATAAATGAGGTTGCTTGTAATGCTCATTTTTCTGCTCGCCGTTGTGTGCTCTTCATACTCAGCGACCCTCGCACAAAAGCCAGTCACTCCTGCTGACTTAAGGCATCTTGCAGACGACTATTACACCTGGCGAAACGAAAACTTTCCCGTCTCCAGCAGTGATGCAGGACTCCACACCTGGGACAGCCGATTGACTGATTATTCACTTTCGGCCCTGCTGGCGCGCCGGCTCCACGTTAAGGAAGTCCTTGGCAGAGTCTCGGCCATGCAAACTGAAAACTGGAGCAAAGATGATCGAGTGGACTGGCTGTTGTTTCGCTCGCAGCTACAAAGCACAGAATTTTTCGACCGGGTAATGGATTTTGAAGAAACAGACCCACACACTTATGTCAATGAATGCAGTAATGGCATCTTTTCGCTGCTCAAAAAGAACTATGACACACCTAAGAACCGAGCATTGGCTGCCACGGCGCGACTGAAACAGATGCCGTTTATTGTTGAGCAAGCTAAAGGCAATCTGACAAAACCAGTCCGGCTCTACGCCGAACTCGCCATCGACTCTGCACGTTCGATTGATAGTCTTTTTAAAGACAGTTTAATGACCCTGGCAACGGATCTTTCTGCTGACGACAAAAACGAGTTGATCAAAAGCCGCGACGCTGCACTAGTTTCAATTCACGGCTTTGCGGAATGGCTGGAGAAACGTCTACCAGGCATGGTGGCTTTCAAGCCGATGGGTGAAGCGAATTACAATTACCTGTTGAAGAATATTTATTTATTGCCACTGGACGCCCATCAGGTTGAAATGTTGGGCCAGGCAGAACTAGCGCGCTATCGCGGATTAGAATCCATGCTTCCGGATCCATCCTTGGCCGATCCCAGCCCGGCCCGAAGCAAGAATGTGCCCAAAGATCAAGAAGCCTTCTTGAAGGCTTATGAGAGCCGCGAGACCGAGATGGTCGAATTCCTCAAAACGAATCGACTGATCACAATGCCTTCTTACCTCGGGCACTTTGAAATTCGTCAGCTGCCGGAAGCCTTTAAGCCGACGAGCCCGGGAGGTTTCATGAATGCACCAGGTGTTTACGACAAGGACAATAGTGGCTTCTATTTCATTCCTACGTACAATCCTACAAGCAAAAACTTTTATATCCGCGCGGCCATCGAAGATCCGCGACCGATTCTGGGCCACGAAGGGATTCCCGGCCACTTTTTGCAGCTTTCGATTGCGAACCATTTGCCGGATGAGATTCGCCGCCAGAATTTCGACGGCATCTTTATTGAAGGCTGGGCGCTCTATACCGAAGAGATGCTCATGCGCGCGGGGCTGTATCCGGTAAACTCACCCTCACAAGGCCAGATATTGCGACTCTCTCGCTATCGTGCCGCGCGGATCGGCGTCGACGTAAACCTTCACACGGGAAAATGGAGCTTTGAACAAGCTGTGAAATATTTTATGGAGGCTGGTGGTTTGGATCGTGAGGCCGCTACCGGCGAGGCCGCAGGCGCCGCCGCTAATCCTACTCAGAAGATCTCCTATATGGTCGGCAAATGGCAAATCATGCGTCTGCTGGGTAAATATCGAGACCAAAAAGGTAGCGATTTTCGCTTGGGCCAGTTTCATGATGATTTGATCAAAAACGGCAGTCTCCCACTCTCAGTCGTCGAATGGCTCCTGTTGGACGATCGCTCCAGCTTAGACGAAGCCCTTCATTAATCGCCGCCGATAGTCAGCCGCACATGATCAGCCGCAGATGCACGCAGATTTTCGCAGATAAAGTGCAGAAAAGATTGGTTGTGAGCGGTTCTTTGTGGTCGCGTTGTTTTTCTTATCCGCGTTTATCTGCGTTTATCTGCGGCTGGTTAGGTCACTGTCGCGTTTCTGCGGCTCGTTAGGTTCGACGACTAATTACAATTAAGGTAGTCAAACCGAGAGTGACTGCGGCTGATAAGAGACAAAACTGGCAGAAGTGACCTATGACAAAAGCTTGCAGGTAAAGCAGCCAGAGGGTTGTAAGGAACATGAGACCCACAACCACTGCCAACGGAACTTTCACAGTCTTGTAGCCAAAAGCGCCCAGCGTCGCAAGACTGAAAACTGTGAAATAGGCGCCAGCACCCAGGAGCGCAAGCGGATAGCCACGAATTGTGGCGTACTCGCTGCTGAGAACTTCTGAGCAGCCTACGACTATTGTGCAGCGGACACTCTGGCCAGTCAGGTGTTGTACCGTGAGATAGATCGCATCCGCCAGGCCAACGAGCGACAGCAAAGCTGCGGCAGCATAAAAGGAGACAATACGGCGCGCTCCAGCACGGTTCGCTACGTTATCGCCAACCGCGCCAGCAGAATTTGCTTTCATGGCCGAGCGCCGGAGAGTTCGCTGTTGATCCGCGCACGGAGCTTCTCCAGTGCCAAAGACTCAAACGGAACCTCACGACCATTTAGGAACACTGTGGGAGTCCCTTTGACGTCCATTGAATGACCGCGTTTTCCGTCCAGGAAGATTCGCTGTTCCACAATCTCACTAGTATCGTCGCGCTTGAATTTTTCCAGATCCAACCCGATCCGCGTCGCGTAGCCTTCAAAAATCGGGCGCACATCAAATACTTCATGCCAGGCTTTTTGGTTTTCATAAAGCAAGTCGTGCATCTCCCAGAACTTACCCTGCAAGCCTGCAGCCTCTGCAGCATGCGCGGCGGGAAGAGCATGAGCGTGGTTGGGCGTTAACGGAAACTCACGAAAGACAATTCGCACTTTCGACCCATATTCTCGTTCAATCTGCTGCAACACCGGATGCAACAAACCACAGGGAGGACATTCAAAATCGCCAAACTCTTCGAGGGTTACCGGAGCATCCGCTGGTCCTAACGTATGGGGAGGAGTGGCACCTGGGTCGGCAGGAGAGGAAGCTTTCGCTTCCGTTGGGCCAGCGGGTGTTGGGGCGGCGGTGGAGCGAACTGCGTTGCGTTTAAGGTACCAACCCGCACCCAACGCTACACCTAAAACCAACAGAATAAGCAGGAAAGGCAAATGACGTTTCATTGTACTAGCAGAAGCGCAGTTTCTTTCTTTTCAACTTCAGGGACAGTTATTGCGCAACATGACGACATTGTTGTACAGGTTACCGTGAGTCGTGTCTCATTAACAGTTCTTCCTGGTCCAATTTTGCAGGTGAACTAAGAAAGCAATCTCAGGCGGCAGCCGCAGCTAGAGTGGCAGCAAGCGATCGGAAGATGCCGCGGCCGTCGCTGGATCCGAGCAGTTCCTCGCAGGCTCTCTCCGGATGCGGCATCAATCCAAGTACGTTGCGTTCGCGATTACAAATGCCGGCAATGTTATCAAGTGAGCCATTAAGGTTAGCTTTCTCTGTAACGTTGCCTTGCTGATCGCAATAGCGGAACACGATCCGTTCTTCGCGCCTGAGCTCATCCAGTGTCGCATGATCGCAAACGTAATTCCCATCGGCGTGTGCTATGGGAAGGCGCAACACCGCACCTGGATTAACTTGCCAGGTAAAAGGCGTATCAGAAGTTTCGAGTCGCACGCACACGTGCTCACAAATGAAATGCAGCTCGCGATTTCGGATCAGGGCCCCGGGCAATAGTCCAGCTTCACAAAGAATTTGAAAACCATTACAGATTCCCAGGACGATGCGGCCGGCATTAGCAAACTTCTTTACCTCATTCATCACCGGCGAGAAACGAGCGAGAGCCCCCGCCCGTAGATAATCACCATAGGAAAAACCGCCGGGGATGATTACCGCATCGAAACTGGTTAAGTCCGTGTCCCGATGCCAAATAAAATCGACCGGCTGACCGACGTGTTTCGAGATCACGTGATAAGCGTCGTGATCGCAATTTGACCCGGGAAATACGATGACACCGAATTTCACGCTTCGATCTCCACGCGATAATCTTCAATGATTGGATTCGACAAGACGTCGCGGGCCATACGGCCGATGGCTTCGCGCGCTTGATCTTCACCTACTGAACTGTCGATGGCAATTTCAAAATACTTACCCTGCCGAATATCTGCTATACCCTTGAAACCCAGCAATTCAACTGAATGGTGAATGGCTTTGCCTTGAGGATCGAGAATTCCCGGTTTTAGGTTCACATAGACTTTAGCCTTCATTCTCGTCATTGCTCCCTGGCTCTGCTCAATGGTAATAGTAAGACAAAGATTGCGTGATGTGTAGTTGTTGACATAATATCTCGAACCGACGAAGCAATACTATTAGTCCGCCTTTTCAACTTTCGCAAGAGGAGAAACTCATAATGCAAAACCCGCCTCCTGGCCAGGAAAGCTACGGAACACCGACAGCAACGCCGGCGCCACCTCAGGGTGGTAAAACGAGCACAGGCCTTGAAGCGAATATTGCTGCCGCTATTTCGTACATCTGGGTAGTCGGCCTGATCTTCTTCTTTCTTGAAAAGGACAATCGGTTCGTTCGCTTTCACGCCATGCAGTCGATACTCTACGGCGTCTGCTGGTCGGTGATAATGATCGCGTTGATTTTTGTCGGCATGATCTTTACTTTTGTCGGCGCTGCAATTGCCGGAACGGCCGGAAATGGGGCGGGCTCCCTGTTCGGTATCTTCATCTCGCTGGTATGGTTACTCGTCTGGATCGTCCCCTTCGGCTTGTTTGTGGGTTTAATTCTGAGCGCCGTAAAAGCTTACCAGGGATTAATTTTCAAGCTTCCCATCATCGGCAATATGGCAGAAAAAATAGTTAGTAAGTAAACACCAGGTAATGAGAGCACTGACTGTTGCTGCCGTCCTCTTTTTCCGGAATTATTCGTTGCTCGCGCCAAACACCCTTTCAAAAATCGCTGGCACGTTGTGCAGATACGTGTCCAGAGAGAAGACCCGATCGATCTCTGCAGCTGAGAGACATTCCGTGATTGCCTGATCGTTTTTCACCAACTGCTTAAAGTCCTTGCCCTCGTCCCAAACTCGCATCGCATTTCGCTGTACCCACTCGTAGGCCGTCTCACGGGAAACATCTTTCTGCGTGAGCGCCAGCAAGAGCTGACCGCTAAAGATCAGACCACGCGTGGCTTTGAGATTCTCCAACATTCTTTCCGGATAGACTAACAATCCTTCAATCAGGGACGTTGTTTTGTGCAAGAGGTAATCGAGTGCAATACTCGAGTCAGGCAATACCACGCGTTCAGCAGATGAATGGGAGATGTCCCGCTCATGCCAGAGAGCAACATTTTCCAAACCTACCAGACTGTTGGCCCTTATTACTCTAGCGAGACCACAGATACGCTCTGAAATGATCGGATTCCTCTTATGGGGCATCGCGCTGGAGCCCTTCTGGCCACTACCAAAGTGCTCTTGGGCTTCACGGACTTCGGTTCTCTGCAAATGCCTGATGGTCATTGCAAATTTTTCCAGCGAGGACGCGATTATGGCCAGCGTGCTCAGGAACTCCGCATAGCGATCGCGTTGAATAATCTGAGTGGAAACGGGCGCTGGTTTCAGATTGAGCCGGGCGCAGACTTTCTCCTCCACCATAGGATCAAGATGGGCGAAACCGCCTACTGCGCCACTGATTTTGCCAACTGCGACCGTTTCTCGGACACGAGACAAGCGCTCTCTATTGCGGCGCATCTCGTCGAACCAAAGAGCGAAGGTCAAGCCAAAGGATGTTGGCTCGGCATGTATCCCATGCGTTCGTCCGATCTGAGGCGTGTCCTTGAATTCAAATGCTCGCCGCTTCAGTTTCTCTCTTAATGCTTCGATCTTCTTTAGCAAGAGATCAGTGGCATCACGTAACAACAGCGCGTTAGCCGTATCGACTACGTCTGATGAGGTCAGACCATAGTGGACAAACCGCGCTGCGTCTCCAATGGATTCCGCCAGATTTGTCGTAAAGGCGATGACGTCATGGTTGGTAGTGCGCTCGATCTCGTTTATTCTTTCGACCGAAAACTTGGCCCGATTCTTGATCTCAGCTACCGCGCTGGCGGGAATTGTGCCCATGTCGGCGTGGACTTCGCAGACGGCAATCTCGACTTCCAGCCATTTTTGAAATTTGTTCTGTTCAGACCAGAGTGCGCCCATTTCGGGCAACGTGTAACGCTCAATCATGAGAAAGTCAGTCTGGGTTCGGGAGTGTTCCTGTTAAAAGGGTGTAGTGTCCTAATTTGAGTTTTTCTCTGCGCAGTCTCAGCGCAGAGAGTTGAAACTAGCACACCACCTAGAGGGCCGTTGAGTTGACAAAATATCTTGCAAGCAGCCACTGGTGATCATACTCAATTAGGGTATAAGTCTCCATTCCTTCGGCTCTTTCGAACTTCGTTCGATAGGTAACGATGTAGAAATGTCCTTTCAGCGGTCCGCTCGCATTGTTCATTTCTTTGGCTGAATTTAGAGCCCGGCTCTCCACCTTGCCAAGCTTCGTCCGCAGTGTTTTAAGGGTCTGTGTGGATTGCTCCAGAGTGGAATCACGTTTCCATAAATCAGATGCCTCGTTGTAAATCTTCTCATAACGTTCTGCTGAAATATCATCGCTGACTGTACCAATTCGTGCCTCAACGTCCGCGGGAATGCCACGCCGTTCCCGACTCAAACCACAAGCCCCCAGGCCAACAGAAAGCAGCAGGAATAGTGAGTAAAGAGAGAATCGAAGGAAGCTGAAGATGCGGGAGTTAAGAGCGAACCTGCTCATTCTTTGGCTTTCATTTGCGCTATTCCCTCAAACTTCGATCCAGGGCGTTGGCTCACTGGGAAAAGAAAGGCTGATCTGAGTGTCAGCATGAAACAGGGGAGAGCGTTCCTGTAACGCAACTTCGGCCGAAATCTTGGCCAGGTAAGGATTGTTTGCGCGCTGTGACAGGTGAGCCAGCACTATAAAATCGGCGCAGCCGTCAAAACCATCACGCAGCCAATCGGCTATGTCTTCGTTGGAGAGATGACCTAAGCGCGACAGAATTCGCTGCTTCAGTTCCCAGGGGTAGACATCGCAGGCTTTCAGCATGTCCCGGCTGTGGTTCGACTCAATCACTATCGCGGCACAGCCCCGAAGCCTTTCGGTAATGAGGGTGGTAATGTGGCCAAAATCCATCAAGGTAGCAATTTTTACTCCCTGATGCGTGGCTGTAAACCCGAAGTTGTCAACGGCGTCATGAGGGATTGTGAAAGGATGAAACTCAATCTCCCCGATGCGGAAATCTCTGCTTGATTCAATCTGCTCCACGCGATTGTGAATGGCCTTCAGACGCTTCCGAGGCTCTTCGTTGCCTACTGAACGTTCGCTTACATATGCATCGCAAGTCCTGGCCGAGATATAAACGGGGCAATCAACAACCCGGGAGAGTACACGTAAACCACCTGAATGATCACCATGCTCGTGCGTGACCAGAATTCCATCAACCTGACGAATGTCCTCACCCACCAAAACCAACCGGCGTGAGATCTCCTTCGCACTCAAGCCAGCGTCAACCAAAACCCGAGTTTCTCCAGCTACTATGAGAATCGCATTTCCGGTTGAGCCGCTGCCGAGAACGGTAAGCTTCATCTTAAGAACACAGCATCAAAGATTGAAATGGAATAACAAGGCGTGACTCTATCACTGAACCAAGAAAACGGCTATATGTCTCTTCTAACGACAGATTAAGTGAGGTTCGCTTGGTTGTATGCTTTGCTCAGATCTCGAGACGTGAACGATCTACGCGAAACCCATTAAGGCTTCCCAGGGCTCCCAGCGCTAGCGTCTCACTGGTGAAGCAGGCCTGTGCTACTTCCTTTATCTCTTCAGGAGTAATGGTCTCAAGCCTTCGCATAACTTCGTCGGGCGGAATACGCCTTCCATGAATTATCTCCTGCCTGGCCAGTGTGCTGGCGCGTCCGCTTGACGATTCGAGACCCAGCAGGATTGATGAGACAGCCTGATCCTTGGCAAGCTTCAGTTCTTCGTCAGACACGTTCTCCTTCACAATCCGACGAATCTCATCCAGCGAAAGGTCTAGGACTTCGTCCAGATATTCCGGCGAGGTTCCGGCGTAGATTGTAAATACGCCGATATCCGAGAAGGCGCTGCCACCCGCTCCCACCGAGTAGGCGAGACCGCGTTCTTCTCTGATCTTTTGCCAGAGCCGACTCGAGGTGCTACCGCCAAGGATTGAAGCCAGAAGACTGGCCGCGTACCGGTTATCGCCGCGCGCTGTAGGCCACGGCGAAGCAATAATAAGATGAGCCTGCTCCAACTCCTTCTTCTGTTCGATTAGTATCGGAGCAGCTGGCTTCGGAGGGTGGCCGTCCAAATTTCGCTGCGACTCTCGTTTTCCGTTGGGGAACGCACTCGCTACAAGATCAAGCAACCGAGCATGTTCCACATTTCCTGCCGCCGCTACGACGAAATTCGACGGTGAAAAGTCCTGGGCATGAAAAGCGACGGTTGTCTCATGATTAAAAGAAGAGACCGTTTGCTCTGTTCCCTCGATGGGACGGCCGAGTGGCTGATCGGGAAAATAGGCGGCGTTGAACAATTCTCCCAACAGTTCATCAGGCGTATCCTCAACCATCTTCATCTCTTCCAGAATAACTTTCTGTTCACGTTCCAGGTCCTGCTGGTCAAAACGTGGATTGGAGAGGACGTCGGCGAGTAGATCAAAGGCCTGCGCTAATCCGGTGTCCGCAACCTTTATGGCAAAGCCGGTCATCTCATGAGTCGTGTAGGCATCAAGATGGCCTCCAAGGCGGTCAGATTCCGCAGCAATATCCCGCGCACTGCGTCTTGTTGTGCCCTTGAAAACCGAGTGTTCGATAAAGTGACAGATGCCGTTTAGTTCCGGCGCCTCGTGGCGGGAACCACGCCGCACCCATATTCCTGCCGTCACGGACCGGAGGCCCGACATGTGCTCCGTTAAGACTGCAATGCCACTGGGGAGTTTTGTTATCTGAACGCTATCTATCATGCTAAGCGACCTAAGCGACCCAGGTATCCGGGCAAACCTAAACTTTCCTCTTTTCAGCCTGGAGCGGCATCCTAGCACGGGCCAATCCGGCGGCAAAGTGGCCGAGCCAAGCAGCAGTTTGCTTGACACGGCGTTAAACACTGGCGGAAAATGAATGCTTGTTCATTGCTAGGTAAGTCTCCCGGCTGTGTTGGTTTTTCTCTTTACTGAAATGCAACTTCGAATGATGGTTTTAAATGAGCCTCCCTTTGCAGATCTTTTCGCGATGAGAATCGACTCAGAGCCAAGCCGCCTTAACTGCCGCATCCGGAGCTTTAGTTTGGAGGTGTTGCTGTGACATCAAGAGGATTATGCCAGGTTCTTACCTTCGTCATCATTTCTGCTTTGATTGCAATGGGCGCCTCCACCGCGTCTGGCAGAGGAAGCTTCGCAACCATCAGCGGCTCGGTCCAAGACAGTAAGGGTAATCCGCTGACTAGTGCGATAGTTTCGCTCATTAAGGATGGCACCATTCCCGTTCTGAAAGAGGTTCGCACCGATTCCGAAGGACGTTTCAGCGCCAAAATCTCTCCCGGCCGTTACGCTATTCGAGCAATAGCGGAAGGGTTCAACGATGTAGTTTTCTCTGTAGTCGAGGTACGCGCCTCGCAAGCTCTCGTCTATCGCTTCAATCTGGAACCAGTTGGTTCTGGAAAGACTCTTCCAGAGCGACGCAAGGACCGAAATGATGTGAAATGGACTTTGCGCGCGGCGCAAACCAGACGATCCATTTTTCAGGCCCAGGAAGGTGAGAATAGCGATCTCAACGCTGCTCTCGAAGCAGAGGATGCCGAAAACCGCCAGCCATCGCAGACTGACACACGCTCGGAAACACCTGGTTTGAAGTCCAGACCTCAGGGTGTGGTCGAGGCGTACGCCGCCAGCAGCGCCTACGGTTATTTTTACACGGGCATGAATTTCGCCGTCTCCACGCCCGCCACCGAGCATCTCGATTTAATAGTGGCGGGGCAAACCGGCATTGGACCAGGTGCGCCAGCGCGTTTGGAAGCCACGGGTGTCTTTCGTGCGGGCGACCGCCATCGAGTGGCCTTAAGCGTTGGCGGTGCCCAATTCCACAGCCCGATTTGGACAAATATTAGAAATGATCAATCGGACCCTGTGGGCCAATTTTCGGTGCGTGCGGTCGACGAGTGGATTGTCCGCGACGGTGTAGTAATTGTCCTTGGTTTGGATTATTCACGATTTATTGGCGCTGGCGGAGCGCATTCAGTTACCCCACGAGTTGGAGTTCAGTTTGATGCAAATGCACGAACACGAGTAAAGGCTGCTTATGCGCCAGGTGGCGACGAGAATCAGACGCAGAGTGTTGCGGGATTTGAAGAAAGGGAGGTAGTGTTTAACGTATCCGGAAGCAGACCTGTTGCATTCGTCGATGGCCAGGCGGTACTCGAGCGAACTCACCGTCTTGAGTTTGGCATAGAAAGAGTGCTGGATAACAATTCCAATCTGGAGACTACCGCTTTCTTTGATACAACCACAGGCCGCGGTGTCGGACTGTTAAGTACTCCGATGTCCGCTTTCTCAGGTGCGACCGGCGAAAATTTCATCAACATTGCCAATCAACAAGGTGCTGCAAAGGGCATGCGCGTCGTCTACGCCAGACGCTTGAATAGCGTGTGGACAGCAGCGGCAGGCTACTCCTTTGGTCGCGGCCAGCGATTATCGCCAGCAGGCTTTACAAACCCGGCTGAGTTATTCGAGGGAGGGTTCTTTCACACTGCCGCCCTTCAGGTCTCAGGCAGCTTTAACACCGGAACGCACGTAAGGACCGTCTTGCGTTTCTCTCCCGCTGCGACTGTTTTTGCGATTGATCCGTTCGCCGGACGACTCGGAGTTTATGATCCGTCATTGAGCATTCAGGTGACCCAGGACCTTCCTAATTTTGGTCTTCCGGTTCGCGCTGAAGCGGTAATTGATGCCCGGAATCTGCTCGATACTCAGCCCAGCACAGATAATGGAGAAATACTTACCCAGCTAAGCGCCGGTCATCGGTCGTTGCGAGGCGGGATTTCCGTGAGATTCTAATGAGGTGCTTCGGAAAGATGCCGGCCCACCCTTTCCACTAGAATCCTCATTTTTTCCAGTAAGTTCGGCCACTCCAGGTTCGTCCAGAATCTTGGACAAGTCCAAAAAGTTGGATCGCTGGTTCGCTGGACTCTCGCTACTAGTTTCGCTCTTGCTTCTTCCGGCAAATCACAGAACCCCAAATGATACAGGGGTATTTCACTTTCATTGAGCTCTGAGGCAGTCATTGCGAGCCAAAGCCGAACCGGCATTGAAGATAAGAACTTTGGGAACATACCTTGCTTATTTGCAGTTAGATCAGGGCTTAGGGTGAGTCACAAGCTTAACATCGTGAAAAGATCAGTTCTGACAACTCGGGCTTGGCTCCTATTAATTGGAGCAGCATTGCTCGTTACGGCGGGGATATTGAACTTCGGCCAGCGTGCAAGGCACGAAACGCCCCCCTGGGACGGAGTAAAATGGGCAGACACTAAACAGGGCGTTATCGCAGAGACAGTAGAGGCCAATTCATCCGCAGAACGGGCTCGACTGTTACCGGGGGATCGCCTGATTGCCATCAGCTTGAACGACGCCAAGTACGAGGAGGTTGTTCATGCGAGAGACGTTCAAATATACCTGGACCAGGCAAGGGTCGGTGGAGAGATTCACTACTTCATCGAGCGTCCGTCATATCCGGAAGAAAGTCGTCTGTACTACGCCGATCTCGATAATCTTAACGCTATCGAGAAGTGGACGCCACGTGATCTCTATATCAATCTGATTGGCGTTATTTACCTGATTGTGGGCTTCTTCGTCCTCTTCAAACAGGGCGGTCGGGCACCTTTTGTGCTTCACTTTACCTCCCTTTGTTTGGCAGCGTTCGTATTTCATTTCTATTCGCCAGTAGGCAGCTATAGGGACCTGGATCTAGCCATAGCACTGCTGCGTAATTCCGCCTTTATTCTATTTCCGCCCCTCTTTTTACATTTTTGTGCCCTCTATCCCTCCCGACAACACCTTTTTGAAACGCGACGATGGCGGACTACTCTGCTTTATGCGCCAGCCATGATGCTGCTTGCGCTGGGAAGTTTCATCTTCCTGCGCGATGAACTGACAAAAATTCTTCCGCCTCTGCGAAGTATTCCAAACCTTTCGGAGTCCTTCATCGGCCTCTTTTATCGGGTGAGCTTTCTTCATTTTGTGGTCGCTCTTATAACGAGCGCCGGACTCTTAGTACGCACCTGGAGTGCTGCAAAGAGTGCAGTTGTACGGCAGCAAATGAAGTGGGTCGTCTGGGGTTCGCTGTTGGCGATGGCCCCGTTTATCTTCCTTTATGGAATTGGTTATCTACTGGGGGCGCAAAGTGACCCCTGGTTGACCGACGCCGCCGTCTTACCGTTGATTCTGATTCCTTTGGCGTTTGGCTATTCCGTCGTTCGCTATCGGCTCATGGACGTCGAGTTGGTGGTGCGACGACTTTTCGTCTATGCCCTTACAACTCTGGCAATTGCTCTGCTGATCGGCTCAGTCGTTTACCTGGCGGGTTTATACGCATTGGGCGGCGATGAAAGCTTCAGTTCGGGGGAGATTACGCTGCGCGTGGTTGTCGCGATTGTTGCGATGGCTGCGATTGTGATGATCGCAGCGCCGGTTAAGAATTTTCTTCAGGAACAGGTCGACCGCCTTTTTTACGGAGAGCGCTATGACATGCGCAACGGTCTGCTTGATTTCGGCCGCACGTTATCAGCCACGACCGCACTGGATCCGCTGCTCGATTCTCTCGTCAGCCGGCTACAGGAAGTGATGAACGTTGGCCGAGTCGCCATATTCATAGAGGACTCCAATGCACCTTCCGGTTATCGCGTTGCCCGCTCGGCCGGACTGGCCAACGAGATGATCGTTCCACCGGATTTTCGAGAAATGATCCGCGTACGGTCAGCCGAAAATGGAGTCGTGAGAACGGACGATTTGGATCTGATTCCGGAAACCACGGGCTTTGTGAAACGTGCCCTTCACTATTATGTCCCCTGTGTTGTTCGCGGTCGCATGGTGGCGGTAATTGGGCTGGGCCGATCTGCCGATGGCGCCCTGCTCTCCTCGGAAGACGTGGAGATTCTGCGCACCGTTTCCGGCTATGTGGCGGTCGCGATTGAAAACAGTTTGTTGTATCAAGAACAACAGAAACGGGCGAGCGAATTTAAACTTCTCAAGGAATTTAATGAGTCGATCATTGAGTCAATCAATATTGGACTCCTTGCGGTGGATCTCCGGGGGCGAGTGACACGGCTTAACTCTGCTTTGGAACATATTCTTGACCTGCGACGAGATGAAGCGGTTAGTAAGCGCGTCGAAGACCTCTTTTCTGAGGATTTTGCAGATACATTGAAGCAGGTGCTGGGTAAAGACGGTTGGCGCCTGAAAGAGATTCGAAATATCTATAAGATTCGCACGGCAACCCTTCAGGGCCGCACACTGGTGCTCAACATCGCCATCGCCCCTTTACAGGACTCCCATGAACAAACCGGGGCACTGGTGGTACTGGAAGACGTTACCTCTCGGATCCGGCTGGAAGAGCAATTACAACAGCGGGAAAAATTGTCTTCAATCGGACTGCTCGCGGCCGGCGTCGCACATGAAGTGAACACTCCCTTAACAGGCGTTTCATCATACACACAGATGCTGCTTGGGATGTTGCCCGAAACAGATCCAAAACACGCCTTGCTTCAGAAAGTCAGACGGCAGGCCGATCGAGCCACGGACATAGTAAACAACTTATTGAATTTTTCTCGTACCGGCAGTGCTACAGAATTCGGCGAAGTCAACGTTAATCGAGTGCTCGACGACACTCTACAATTATTAGAGCCGCAACTGATCCGGAATCAGATTCAAATAGTACGGGCCTACGATGCGGACGCACCTGCTGTCTTTGGGAATAGCGGCAAACTGCAACAAGTGTTTACGAATTTGCTGCTTAATGCTCGAGATGCCATTCCTGATGGTGGCAAAATTACTATTTCCACCAAACCAACAGGGGATCACTCTTTGACTGTCGAAGTTACCGACAGTGGCATTGGTATTGCTCCCGAGAACGTGTCGAAGATCTATGATCCGTTCTACACCACTAAGGGAGTTGGTCGCGGCACTGGCTTGGGCCTGGCGGTTTCCTACGGCATTGTGCAAGAACACTCCGGCCACATTACTGTCGAGAGCACTCCAGGGCGAGGAACGACGTTTCGCATTACCTTACCGACAGCATACGCAGGGGCACGATTACAGGCAGTTGGCGATTAGGCCTGAGAATCGATCGGACAGGCACGCGTGAGTTGGCTGACAGAGCCACTGCCGTGCCTTTTGTTATGCCCTGATCTCGCCTAAACTAAAGTATTTGTGTATTAGCGTTTTGAAATCCCGGAATATTAAAGTGTGAGAACCGAAAAGCGCATGGCAAAAAAGGGCTCCGTTCTCGTCGTCGATGATGAGGAAATTATGCGTGATGTCCTGGAGACGCTGCTCTCGTCGGAAGGGTATCGTGTAGATCTCGCCAAGACCGGTGAAGAGGGGTTGGAATCCTATGGGCGTCGCGCGTACGACGTTGTACTGCTGGACGTTTCAATGCCGGGAATCGGTGGATTACGCGCGTTGGAAGAGTTTCTCAAGATGGATCCTGACGCAGTGATCGCGATGATCACCGCCTATGCCACCTTTGATACTGCCATAGCAGCCTGGGAGCGAGGGGCTTTTGGCTGCATCAGAAAGCCGTTCCAGAACGAGCAGATCACCGCAACAATCGCCGCCGGCATTAAACGACGTCGCAAAGAGGAGGAACGTCGCACTCTAAGACGGGCGATGAGCCGTGCCGTGGATCGCGGGGCAATCGTCGGTCGCTCAGATGTAATGCAGGAGGTCTTCCGACTGGTAGAGCAGGTAGCACCTGCTCGATCAACAGTTCTGATAACTGGGGAAAGCGGCACGGGCAAAGAGTTAATAGCCAAAGCGATTCACGAAGCCAGCATGCGTGCGGGTAAGCCCTTCGTAACAGTGAATAGCTCTAATATTCCGTCTGAATTGCTGGAATCAGAACTGTTTGGCCACACGCGCGGTGCTTTCACTGGCGCCATCGCGGCAAAAAAAGGTCTTTTCGAGGTAGCTGACGGTGGTTCAATTTTTCTGGATGAAATTGGCGATATTCCTCCGGAAACTCAGGTGCGATTGTTGCGCGTTATTCAAGAGCGCGAGTTCACCCCACTTGGTGATACCTCTCCTCGGCGAGTGGACGTGCGCATCATTGCGGCTACCAATATCGAACTGAAGGAAGCAGTCAAACAGGGAAACTTTCGCGAAGATCTATATTATCGATTGGCTGTTGTGCCTATTGAATTGCCCCCGCTCCGCGATCGCCGGGAAGATATCTTGCCATTGGCCCAACACTTTATTCGCAAGTATAACGAAGAGAATGGCCGCCAGGTGTCTGAGCACATTGCCCCCGACGTGCTCGCGCTTTTGGAGGGTTACTCCTGGCCAGGAAATGTTCGCGAGCTGGAGAATGCGGTGGAACGCGCGGTAGTTATTGCGCCGGGAGACGAGATCTCCCGAGAATGCTTGCGGCCGGAGATCAGCGATCCAGACTCAGTAGCGACGGCTGCACAAGATGGTTCGAGCATGGTGGCAGTACAAAATATCGGTCGAGGCGTAAATTTTTACGATGAAGTACGTCGCTTTGAGATCGATCTCATTCGCCGCGCCCTGGAGCAAACCGGCGGCCACCAATCTCGTGCAGCGCGCTTATTGGGGATGAACGCAACGACATTGAATTCTAAGATCAAGACCTATAACATCAACCTTCGATCGTAGTAATTTTGGCGTTAGACCAGCCCAGAGCGGAGACGTGAGCCTTGCGAAGACGCGAGCTTGATGGCTGCCCAATCGCCGGGGCGCTGCAAATGATTGGTGACAAATGGACCATGCTGGTGGCGCGAGATCTTGCCGCCGGCCCAAAACGTACCATGGAATTGCTATCCGGGCTATTCCCTATTAGTAGCCGCACCCTCGTAGGTCGCCTGCGCGATATGGAAAAAGACGGGCTTCTCAAACGGAGTGACTTGGGTGGCAACCCACCTCATATTGAGTATGACCTGACCGAACGCGGACGTCTGCTGTTACCGGTTGTCGACGCCTTGAGGCAACTGGGACAAGCGCTGAATTGCAACGAATGTGCCGATCGCAAAATCCGTCTGGGCTTTTACTGTGACTCTTGCCCGCATAAGAGTGCTCAAGAACCAGATCAACTGGTATCGCCGCGGCAGATATCACCAAGACGCAATCGAGATGAGTCGATTGTGCTCTTGTAGGCTAATGAGGGCTTTGCACAAACCTACCAGCCACCGCCCAAGCCCAAATTCGATCCAGCTCAATCCTCCGAACCAACCAGCTGCTCTGGATTATTGGGAATCATGCTGCCATCGGGTTCGATTATGGCTCGATGATCGGAAGTGATGTGTTCGCCCGCGTCGGTTACCTCTTCACCCGAAGGCATAGCCACGGGAAGATGGTCCAGAAATCTCTCCGCATCGATTGCCGCCATGCAACCTGTGCCGGCTGCGGTCACTGCCTGCCGGTACACTGAATCCTGCACGTCACCGCAAGCAAACACTCCGGGAACATTGGTCGCCGTTGAGTGACCGGAAGTCCTCAGGTAACCAATTTCATCCATTTCCAACTGTCCCTTAAAGAGATCGGTATTTGGCTTATGGCCAATGGCTACGAAGACTCCGGAACAGGGAAATACGCGTTGGTCATTACTTTTCACATTGCGCAAGCTGACGCCTGTTACTCCATGCTCCTTACTGCCAAGTATTTCATCAACCGCGGTATTCCATAGGAACTCGATCTTTGGGTTATTAAAAGCCTTCTGCTGCATTATTTTCGAAGCCCGCAGCTTTTCTCTGCGATGCGCAACAAAGACTCTGGCAGCATATCGCGTTAAGAAAGTAGCCTCCTCCATGGCTGTATCGCCGCCCCCTATCACCACAAGTTCCTGGTTACGAAAGGCCGGAAGCGGGCCGTCACAGGTTGCACAAGCTGAGACCCCATGCCCACCAAAACCAAATGGCACTTTTGCTTCACCTGGAATTCCCAACCACTTCGCAGCTGCCCCCGTCGCAATTATCAGCGTTTCAGCGCTGATCAAATGATCTGATGTATGGAGAGTAAACGGGCGATTGCTCAGGTCCACGCCGGAAATCCAGGTTTCGAGAAAATCGGTCCCAAAGCGTTCCGCCTGCCGGCGAAACTCTATCATCAGATCGGGGCCCTGAATGCCGTCTGAAAAACCAGGATAGTTTTCCACGTCCGTGGTAATCATTAACTGACCACCTGGTGCCGTCTGCTTTTCCGCGTCGGCGGGAGCGTCGATCAAAAGTGGCTTCAAATTGGCCCGGGCTGTGTAAATTGCAGCGGTTAACCCGGCGGGCCCTGAACCAAGAATTACAACGTCCCGGTGGAGCGCTTCTTTGCTCATTGAGTGAAATTCGGTCCCTTCGTCTGGAGAAGTACAAAGCGAAAAATTCCTACTAATTGCACGAGAGTATAGCCTTTTCAGTTAAGCGTATAGTATAACTAGTGGTAATGAAGTAGTCGAACCAATGCCTTGCGGCTTATTGCAAGAGAGAAGCGGGTAAACAGGAGAGTTGGAAAATCATTGAACTCAGCCAGCGGAATTTCCCATCGTGTTGCATGTTTATGACTAGCCCCTACAACAACGAAGAGAGACGATTTGCTTTGCGCATGTCGCTGCGCCTGCCCATTGTAGTTTCCGGGCGGGCTGAGGATGGGTCTGCCTGGAGCGAGCCCAGCGAAACAGATGATATCTCTACTTCTGGCGCACTCTTTCACCTCAATCAGAAAGTCAGCCGCGGCGAAAGACTGTACCTGCGCGCTCATCGACCAGACGGAGCCCCGATTGAGGTAACCGCTGTGGTTGTGCGCACCGCGCCAGCGATCTACGGAACAGCACGCGTAGGTGTACAGATCGCCGAACCAACTGAAAACTGGTTGCGACTATTTGTTTCCTGGGTGGCGGATGAACAACCAACCAATTCGGATCCGGAAACTCCAACCACCGAGTAATGCCTTTGCTCGACGGTTCTGACTAGTCAAGCGTTGACCATCTCTCCGCCTCGAGGATTTCTCTTCTCAATTAATCTCAGATTCGGGTTAAAGCCATGTCGCAATCTTACGAAACGCTCCTGCTCGAACGTCGCGGTCGGGTTGCGCTTATCACCATCAATCGTCCTGACAAAAGAAATGCTCTTAATATAAAAACTCGAGAAGAGGGAGCAATGCTGCTCGAGGAATTACGAGACGACCAAACCGTCGGCGTAGTGGTTTTTACCGGCGCGGGCCAGAAGGCGTTTGTTGCGGGCGCCGATATTGCCGAGTTTGTGGGTCGCACGGCCATCACTCAACGAGACGTAATGAAAGCGCGCTCCCTGTTTACCGCTATCGATATGTTCCCAAAACCAATTATTGCCATGATAAACGGTTATTGTCTGGGCGGCGGCTGTGAATTGGCGCTCGCCTGCGACATTCGCATAGCGAGCGATAACGCATCCTTTGGTCAGCCGGAAATCAATCTCGGGATAATTCCGGGCGGCGGCGGTACACAGCGGCTGACTCGCTTAGTAGGCGAAGGAAGGGCCATGGAGCTTATCCTCACTGGTGACATCATCGATGCGAGAACTGCACTGGCAATTGGCTTGGTCAATCATGTTGTACCAGCCGATCAGCTCGAAGCGAAAACAATGGAAATTGCCAACCGCATAGCCGATAAGGGACCAATCGCTCTGGCTCTCGCAAAGGAAGCAGTTAAGGTTGCGTCGCGCTCAAATCTGGACGAAGGTCTACGTCGTGAAGTGGATCTATTTGCGCTCTGCTTTTCCACCGATGATAAGGATGAAGGAGTGAAAGCGTTCCTGGAGAAAAGGAAACCTGAATTCAAGGGAAGGTGACTTTAGTAGATCTTGTTCCGGACCATCGCTGTAATCTTCGGCATCATACTCGCTGCAATTGGTGGCGCAATTGCTTATCGAGCATTGTTCCTCGAACCCACGGCAACTTATATCGTGACGAATACCGAAATCCGTAATCTGCCAAATACTTTTAGAGTAGCTGGCGGAATTGCCTTGCTAATAACCGGCGCCTGCATCGCCTTTCTGTCGGCCCGCAAGAAAAGATCGTAGTTGGAGGGCTCCTCCTTAGCAGCCCGCTTGACTATAGAACCGCGCGCGGTAGCGCCCTGTAGCCCTAAACGTAAGGGAATTCGTCACATTCACCGTTCCGCCAGACCACCGTTGCAATATCGGCAGCGCTTCTTATCCAAGACACCGCTCGTCGGATTCTTTTTCTTTTGTGTATTGTGAGGTTCATTGTGAGGACTCCTGGCTTTTGAAAATTGCTTCCTAACGGAGCCGGGTTTCAATTATTCGCCAGCGGATGATATCGCTTGTGAATTACGCGTTTGGAGTCTCCTAAATCGTGGTTTTTCCGGGGCTTTTCTCAGTTCTTAACTACTCACTTTGTCTTTTCCAAGAACGTGGTACTATTTGCGGCGTGAAATCGAAATCAGCAAAACGTGGGAATAATTTGTGGAAATTGAAGGGTATTAGACTCACCGGTCAGACAGTAATAATTCATAACAGACCACTTGGGGCCGTAGCTCAGCTGGGAGAGCGCATGACTGGCAGTCATGAGGTCAGGGGTTCGATCCCCCTCGGCTCCACCATTAGCATCAATAGTTTACAAGCGGTCCAGTCGAGTCCACAGGAAGGGAAGAAGCATTCGATTTTTCTCACACTGTTCACTGGGGCAGTCCGACGCGGCGTAAGAGGTCGGCGAAGCGGGGATCGGAGCGCAGAGGATCTACTCTTGGATCAACTTTCAGCCAACCCATATGTTCACTACGCACCTTAATAGCCTTGTCTAACCACTCGAAGGCCAGGTCTTTCTCACCAAGGCCGACGTAGATAAGCGCGACGCTATGGGGCGAGACGTAACGCTGCTCTGACCATTCCTTCATTTGCTCTATCGCCTTAAGCGCCTCGCTTCTGTTTCCGGACAATGCGTAAGCCTGTCCGAGCGCTGCGAGGACATAGTGGTTATCATCTATTTGCCTCGCCCGATGCACCTCAGTGATGGCCTCGGTGAACCTGCCCTGACTGATTAGCGCCCAACCAAGGTTGGTCCGCGTTATCCAGCTGTTAGGATCCTGCTCCAGCGTCTTTCGAAATTGTGCGACAGCTTCATCGGGTCTGCGCCCCCTGTAAAGCGCGAGGCCAAGTTGATAGTTGTACTCGGTAGAGAGCGGATCAAGCTCAATGGCTCGCTTCGATTCTGTGATGGCTTCCTCGGTCCGCCCCATCAACGACAAATACCAACCGTAGTAAGCATGTGCCGTAGGGTAATCGGGGTTGAGTTCAATCGCTCGCCTGAATTCAATTTCCGCGTTGGGCCAGTCCCAATCGTAAGCCGTGAGCGCAATGGCCAGCGATGAGTGGGCTTCGGCGAGCGTGTCATCTATCGCTATCGCCTTCATAGCCGCCTTTCTCGCGTTAGGCATCACATCATCGGGCGCGACGTGGATATCACTGTCTTCCCAGTAACCGTTAGCCAAACCGGCCCAGGCCAACGCGTAATTTGGATCTATTGCAATCGCCTGATTAAAATATTCAATACCCTTCTTTAATCCGCTCTCGGTCGATTTGGCCGAGTAAAAACGGCCCTTTAAGTAAGCCTGATACGCTTCGGCATTCTGCGTGTAGTTCTTTGCCAGCTTCTGCTCGTCCGTGCCCGACAATTTCAGTCGCAGCTTACTTGAAACCTCACGCGCAATTTCGCCTGGCAACGAAACAAGGTTTGTCATTGAGCGATTGAAGTCCCCGCTCCACAAAGCCGTTTCCGTATCCACATCAACCAACTCTATATGCAGCGTCAAATCATTGCCGCGTTGTACCACCCGCCCATTCAAAATCGCTTGCACGTTAAGTTCTTTGCCCACTTGCTGCGGTGCAACTTCCTTGCCTTTGTACCGAAATATTGAGCTGTGCGCTTTGACCGAAAGCTTGGGCAGTTGCGAGAGACTGGTGATAAGCGATTCGGTCAAGCCATCGGATAAATATTCAACCTCGCTGTTGCCGCTAGCGTTGACAAACGGCAGCACGGCGATGGAGTTGATCGCACCACTGCCTGCATGCATAAAATAGAAGTACGAACCGACTCCCGTGGCGATGATTAATAACGCGGCGACGGCGATGACAACGCTTCGCTGATTCAGCTTAATCGCGCTCGTCGGACCTCTCTCGCCGACAGTCGGGCGCGCCGCTGATTGTCTAACTGTTTGCGCTTCTGCCTGCTCTCCCCTGACCGCCGGACTCTGAGATTTTTGGGGGGAGCGTTGGAGCTTTCTCTCGAATTCCAACTGCTGCTTTAGACTCTGCAAATCGAGCAGCATATCTTTGATCGTCTGATAGCGCTCCTCACGGTTTTTGCGGAGTGCCTTCATCACTACGCGCTCGAGTTCCGCCGGCGCTTCTCGTGAGTAACGCGCTAGCGGCTGCGGGTCTTTCTCGCTTAGAAGCGAAGCCAGCACCTCGCTTGATGTCGACCCCGCGAAGGGCAAGCATCCAGCCACCATCTCATATAAAACGACGCCTATACTGAAAACATCTGTCCGCGCGTCCACCTCTGTTCCACGCGCCTGCTCTGGTGACATGTAGACAGCGGTCCCGACCACCGTGCCGGGGTCTGTCTTAATTATCGCTTTCGTCGCTGCTTCGGCATCAACGTCACTTGATTCGTGCGCCGTGAGTTTGGCTAAACCAAAGTCCAGTACTTTTACGATACCATCCCGGCGAATCATAATGTTCTCCGGCTTCATGTCGCGATGGATGATGCCCGCTTTGTGCGCCGTCGCCAGCGCAGTGGCGACTTGAATACAAATGTCGAGCCCCTCATTCAAGGTCATCCGCGTGCGTGAAAGATGATGGCGCAGCGTTTCGCCGTCTATGTACTCACTGGCAATAAAATGAATGGAATCCGCTTGTCCAATCTCGAAGATGGTCAGGATGTTGGGATGATTCAAGGCGGACGCAGATTTGGCTTCCTGAACAAAACGCTGCAATCGCGTCTGATCAGCCGCGACATTCTCAGGCAAGATCTTCAATGCGACGGTACGCTCTAGTTGCGTGTCATCGGCGAGATATACCTCGCCCATCCCGCCTGCACCGATTTGCGAGCGAACCTCATATCGGCCAAGTTTTGTGCCTCGAGAAAGAGGGAAACCCATAGAAATGGTTTTGGAGCTTTGCTAGGCTCAGTCGCTGACTTTCTCGCCTCTGATTCTATCTGACTTATCAAAGGCTAGGCCAACAAGTCTCTCTGATTTCATTTCATTCTCTGGTGAACATTTGAAATGATTAAGCGCAACAGGGCGACGTCATCTGATGCTAACGACAGAACACGTATAAAAGGTCCTCGGGTGTGCGAGTTGTGTGCGAACGCAATCGCGATGGCTGCAACTTGTAAAAGGGGAAATAACTTAGCATTTTGCCCTGAGTCCGTTGCGTAGTCCCAAGGCCGTCAAAGCGGGCCAATGACCGTTTTCACCCCATGTTCTTGTGGCCAAATTGTGGCCGGATGCGACAACAAACTACCTACACGATTGAGCGAAACAACGTAACGGAACGGGAAACCATTGAAAATCCGTGCTGGCTGCAACCCATTTAATTGTTTTGGTTTAAGAAAATCGCCTGGCTAGAACTGGCAGTCATGAGGTCAGGGGTTCGATCCCCCTCGGCTCCACCAATCCTATCAGGTTATAGTCTCGTTGTTCTCAGCATCCGTCTTTTGACTTTGGGTTATCAGATCATTCACGGTCACAAACTCACTTTAGGAGACCTGTCATGGGTCCTTACAGTCGGTTCAAAACCAATAGTTGCCGTGGTAAATCTAAAGCCCTACACATCTCGTACTCATCACGGCCACTGCAGCGACAAATATCCGCTTTAATAGTTTTGCTGTCGGTAATCTGCGCGCCCATCCACGGCCTCGCGCAAAATAAAGAACCGGACAAGCGCAGTGTTGGCGTGCCGTCCGGACCAGCGCAAACCTCTGCAAATACACGCCGCATCCTGAGCGACAGACCAGAGTTGATTCTCCAAACGGGACACACACAATCTGTTAATGCAGTGGCCTTCAGTCCTGACAATCGCTGGCTGGCCTCAGGCGGTAAAGACAACGTCATCAAAATTTGGGACCTCACCACCGGTAACGTCTTACGAACCTTGGATGGTCATTCGAGCAACATTAATGCCCTCGTCGTGAGTGAAGATGGACAATTGTTAGCATCAGGGAGTGGGAATGTTAAAGATGACCGAGATCTTGGGATCTTCATTAAGGGCGGTATAGTGGGTGGAGAAGACAATACAGTTAGGATTTGGAACGTTCAGACGGGGCGAGAGTTGCAGGTTCTACGCGGTCACGAACTGCCTGTTGGCGCCCTAGCGTTTGGTAAGGACGGTCACGTGCTTACGAGCGTGAGCGGCGATTCACTAAAAATGTGGGACGTTGCGTCGGGCAGCGAATTGGACTCCCAGAAAACAAAATATGCGAAGAGCGGCAGAGAAAAGCTTGCCTCAGCGGGTTCATTTTCAATCTTCGGTGGCCAGAGCAAGCAGCAGAAGCAAGAAGAGCAACGATTGAAGGATTTCAGACTGTCAGCGTCGAAAATCGCCGTAAGTGCAAACGGGCAAGCTGCCGCCATCGGACAACCAGACAAGGCAATCAAGATTTATGACGCGCAAAGCGGACGCGAAGTGCGTGAATTGTCCTTCAAGGCAACTCCGCAAGCAGAAAACTCGAACCTCGCCTTTAGCGCGGATGCACGTCTTGTTGCTTTCGCCACAACGAGTGAGTCAGTCAGTGTCCAGGAGTCTGCCACTGGCCGGGAACGATATAGCGTCAACACAGGGTTCAGCAAAACCTCGCAGCGAGTGCAATTTAGCAACGACGGACGATTCCTCGTAACTGCGACCGCTAACAGTGCCGCGTTAAAGTTGTGGGACGCCACAAACGGTCAATTAATACGCGAGCTAAATGCCGTTGTTGATCCAGCAACGAATTTCCGGGTGATTAGCTTTAGTCGCGATGGCGGTCTGATCGCTGCTGTCGGGCCGGGATCTAAGGCTATCAGAATTTTTGACACTTCCAGCGGTCGCCAAACTTTCACTCTGCAATCCGGTGGAACAGAGGCAGGCTCGCAGTCCCAGCAAGCGGCTTTCATCAAATCAATCGATTCTAAGACGATGGCCATCCTTCAGAAGCGGGATATTACGGCTCCCGAACAAATGATTGAGGCCGTCGAAGCGATGGCTACTCTGTCCAGTGACAAATTTCAGGCGGGCCGCGCTGTAAGCTTTAGTCCCGACGGTCGCTTCCTTATCTCCCGCCAAATGGTCTTAAAGAATCTGCTAACTGAGGTTTGGGATTCTCAGACGGGCGGCCTCGTACCTGCCGCCGATGACGCCGCAATCCGAGATCGGGCCAAGCCCTTCTATAGCCCGGATGGGCGGTTCAGAGTCGCGCCTTTCTTTGCCATGCAGCACCTCAATGATTTCTCTCCTGTATCGGTTTTTTTGCCCGTCGCCAACGCCTGGAAAGACGCATACAAGCAAAGAGTTGATTTGCACGATGGACAGTCAGACAAGGTTCTGCACGAGTTGGATGGAGGTAAAGCGCCCACGATGGGCATCGTGCCGGCGGCTGGTTTCAGTTTCGATGGCAAACTCATTGCCATTACCGGCTTTGAAAAGGAGGAGCGTTCAGTACTCATTTATGAGACGGAAAGGAGACGCAGAGTTAACACCTTTCCCATCAATGATGACGAAAAGAGCGGCCCCGTAACGACTCTTTGCATAAGCGCCGACGCGCGCTTCCTGGCTGCGGGATACGCGACGAAGATCGACATATTTGAAGTAGCCTCCGGTAAGACTATTCGTACGTTGCCACATGCGGGCCGCGTAGTCTCACTCAGCTTCAGTCCTGATGGTCGGTTTCTTGTGGCCCTGGGTGCAAACAACGATAAGGAGGTTTGGGAGACTTCGACGGGAGAAAAGCTTGCGACGCTAGTAAATCTCGGCGGCGCGATTAACAAAGGCGCCAACGATTGGTTAGTTGTTACCCCCGATGGGCTATTTGATGGTTCGCCCACTGCATTTCGACAGATTCTTTGGCAGTTTGGAGGCAATACGTTTGACATAACGCCCGCCGAAACCTTCTTCAACGAATTCTATTATCCCGGACTGCTTGCAGAGGTTATGGCCGGGAAGAAACCTCATGCGCCGAAAAATATTTCGCAACTCGATCGACGACAACCCGAACTGAAATTGATGACTAAAGACGCGCAGACCGGACGGGAAAGCATTTCAGAACGCCACTTGATGGTGAAGATCGAAGTAGCTGAGAAACAAGCTGACAACGATCATAATGCAGGGAGCGGAGCACGGGACGTACGTCTATTCCGTAATGGTGCATTGGTAAAGGTTTGGCGGGGCGATGTGCTGAGAGGCCAACCTTCGACAACGCTGGAAGCGAACATAGCAATCGTTGCCGGCGAGAACCGTCTGTCGGCTTACGCATTCAATCGCGATAACATCAAAAGCATGGACGCTACACTGACTCTCACCGGCGCGAGTAGCCTGACACGGAAGGGTACTGCTTACGTGCTCACAATCGGCATTAACGCTTATTCCAATAAGCAATACAACCTCAAGTACGGCGTTGCAGACGCCGAAGCATTTGGCGAAGAGGTGCAACGCCAACAGCAGCAGATTGCGAACTATTCGCATATTGAAGTTGTGTCGCTGATGGATGATCAGGCCACGAAACCAACTATTCTGTCGGCCCTGCGACGTCTCGCAGGAGTTGAAGAAGGAGCGGTCGCCGATGAGCCTTCACTCCGGAACTTGAAGGCCACCGAACCTGAGGATGCAGTTTTCATTTACTTCGCAGGACATGGAACCGCTCAGGGCCAACGCTTTTATCTGATTCCGCACGACCTGGGTTATACCGGAGAGCGTACTGAACTCGATGCCGTCGGGTTGCGAACCATTCTCGAACACAGCATCTCGGATGAAGAACTAGAGCGGGCAGTTGAAGGCATCGATGCGGATAAATTATTGATGGTCATTGATGCGTGCAATTCCGGGCAGGCACTCGAAGCTGAAGAAAGGCGACGCGGTCCGATGAACTCGAAAGGTTTGGCCCAACTGGCCTACGAGAAGGGGATGTATATTCTCACCGCAGCGCAGAGTTATCAGGCCGCTCAGGAGGTCTCGCAACTTGGACATGGTCTGTTGACTTACGCCCTTGTCGAAGAAGGGCTGAAGCAGGGCGCAGCAGATAGCGATCCCAAAGATAGACAAATCGTAGTGCGAGAATGGTTCGACTATGCAGCGACGCGCGTACCCAACATGCAGCTTCAGAAGCTGAAGGCCGCGCGTGATCTAGGTATAGCTCTTTCCTTCGTCGAACCCGATGCCAAACCGATTTCAGCCGCTCCTTCCGCTGAACGGCGGGTTACCCAAACGCCACGTGCCTTTTACAGGCGCGAATCAGAAGACCGACCATTAATCGTCGCCAGGCGATGAAGCGGGATAAAAAGAATTAGAATCATAGAATGTTGGGGCCAAATTGTGGCCGGATGTGTCAACAAACTACCGAGACGAGACAGTTAGTCGACGTGACAAAACGGGAAACCCTTGAAAATCCGTGCTGGCTGCAACCCATTTAATTGTTTTGGTTTAAGAAAATCGCTTGGCTAGAACTGGCAGTCATGAGGTCAGGGGTTCGATCCCCCTCGGCTCCACCAATACTTGCAATGGTCTAGGGCATCCGCGATGGACGCCCTTTGTCGTTTTCTGTGCCTCTAGGGGCCAAAAGTCGCCCACTCAGAGTGGCGACAGAGCGTTCTTCGGCGTTGAGAAGATTGCCTGATTATTTTAGAGATGCTCCATTTCGTTTTGCATTAACAGCAGAACTTTACATATGCCGGGGGGGGGGATATGTAAAGTTATCCACCTAACTTTACATTTGGTCGCTTCATATGTAAACTTGCTGTCGATGTGACCATGCAAGCCCAATCCTTCAAATCCGGAAGCTATAAACAGCAATACCAATATAAGAGTTTTACGCCAACCCCGGTCAACAAGCTTTTTACCTGGAACGATCCCAATATCGATGTATTACTTGAAGACGCAACGAGGCTGGTTGGCGAATTAAACGCTTATTCTCACCTGATACCCGACGTGGATTTCTTCATTAGGATGCATATCCTCAAGGAAGCTACAACCTCGAGTCGAATTGAGGGCACGCAGACGAAAATTGACGAAGCTGTCTTGCCAGAAAAAGAGATTGCGCCCCACAGGCGCGACGACTGGTTAGAGGTTCAAAATTATACTAAAGCAATGAATCATTCCATTGCAGCTCTTGCAAGACTGCCGCTTTCAATGCGACTGCTTCGCGAGGCGCACAAGATACTAATGTCTAGCTCGCGCGGTGAACATCGAAGTCCTGGCGAGATACGCAAAAGCCAAAATTGGATCGGCGGCTCAAATCTAACGAACGCAGTCTTTATCCCACCCACACACCAAGAATTGCCAGCTCTACTTACCGACCTTGAAAAATTCTGGCACAACGAAAAGATCGCTATCCCTCACTTAATCAGAACCGCAATCAGTCATTATCAGTTTGAAACTATTCATCCGTTTCTCGATGGTAACGGACGAGTTGGTAGACTCATGATAACTTTATACTTGGTAGACAAGAAACTTCTAACCAAACCGACTTTGTACTTATCTGACTTTTTTGAGCGGAATAGAGGAGCATATTATGACGCGCTAACTGCTGTAAGAGCCTCTAACGACATAGAGCACTGGATCAAGTTATTTCTTACTGGTGTTGCTGAAACTGCCGCAGGAAGTAAACAAACATTCGAAGCGATCGTAGCATTGCGGCAAAGATGTGAAGAAAAAATTCTACAACTAGGCAAACGAGCTCCAAAGGGGCAAACACTTCTCAGACAACTTTACACGCAACCGGTAATGAGCGCTAACGACGTAGCAGCGAGGCTAGACATTACCCATCAATCCGCTAGCTCACTTATCAGGTCCTTCGAAGAAATGAGAATCCTCCGAGAAACTACTGGACGAAAGAAGGATCGCCTTTTTATGTTCTCGGAGTACCTCGAACAATTTACTAGCCGGATTTCTCAGACCCAAATAAAAAGACTCAAGCGCAAGGCGAGTTGAATTCGAATCCGTAGAACTTGAAAAGCAATGTGCAACAAGTCCTCGGATTTGGTGGGCTCCTTGGCTGCCTCTAAGGAACTTTGGTCAGCCAAACCAATGCGCCAAATCTTGTGGCCAAATTGGGGCCGGATGCGTTGGCAAACTACCTACACGCCTCAGTGAGATTATAGGTCTATGGCGATTTTGACTTTACAAGTAATCCTTAGCAACCCCCGACGTTCAAAGCATCAAGACAGTCTTGAGCACTTGCAATATTTCTCAAAACGTCCTTGATGCTGGAACATATTTCTCGCAGTCGTACGAGTTCGTTGTCTATACTATTTAGATTGAAGCCAACCGAACTCATGCTCCGAAAGTAGCGACCCGATTTTCGGTTGTCTAGGGGATAGTCGCTTTCGTCGTCGTTTGACGGCACGAGGTTCAGCAGTCGAAAATTATCTGACAAAACGGCATATGGCACGTATCTCGGCGCGACGGTTGTCGGAACTGGCAATAACGGGAATGTTCCTGGCACTCATACGCACACTGGCGGAGTATTACCGGCTGCGGTACGTCCGTGGGATGGCGCTTGGAATGACGGAGGTAGCGCCGTACATCACGGGTGGACTGATGGCGTCACTTGGGGCGTGGGCGGCTGTTGTGGCGTACTTCGTCGGGCGGTACCGAGTGGCTATAGGCATTGTTGTGACAGTCGTCATGGCGATGGTCGTGTACAAGGTGGTGGTCATTGGCGGCTTTCCATAGCGATAAAGGGCATTTGACGCAGCGACGTAGGGCAGCGCCCCCCACTGCGTCCCCGACCGTGGCGTGCCCATGAAAGGATAGTTATGAGTGCTCTAACGACGATACTGCGAGTCGTAGCGGTGGTTTCAGTAGGGCTGATCGCAGGCATCTTTGTTGGCCACCGCACCGGTCTGCACTACGCTGTTCCTAAGCTTAGTGCAGCCAGCTTCGTCCAACTTGGGCAGATCATCAACGCCCATTACGTCAGGTTTATGCCGCCGCTGGTTTTGACTTCACTCGTATCGAGCGTCCTATGGCTTGTCATGATCAGGTCGCATTGGCGAACAACGGAGTTCTGGCTTGTCGGTATTTCGGCATGCGCCATCCTCGCGCTACTCGCTTTAACGCGGGCGGTCAATGTTCCGCTGAACAATCAGTTGATGACTTGGACCGCTGATTCCCCGCCGTCGAATGCACAACAGATTTGGGAGCCTTGGGAGCGTGCCAACACTCTACGTAGCATCCTGGCCACAACGGCACTGGTTCTGGAAACGGTGGCGGTAACGTTAAGAACTGGCGTCTCACGGTGAGGTTGCATGCGACCTAACGATTCGCTTGAACCTAACGCGCAAAAGTCAACAACTTTAAAGCTATCGGCTGTTGCCATGCTGGTCTCCTTACACCGTTAAGTCGTTCTCGGATTTTATGTCCACGGCATTCTGCAAAATCCGTTCAAAGATCGCCGCCGCGGTAGCAATCACGATCGAAGGGAAGGCAATGAAGATCCTCATGAAAACCCCCGCCGGCCGGTCGTCTTTGTCGGCAAACATAATGAAGATCACTGATTGCGTATTCCGGCCCATCGTGAGCACCCATTCCGGTTCATTGTGAGCACCATTCCGGCCCCATCGTGAGCAGCATTCCGGTGCAACGTGAGCACCATTCCGGACCATCGTGAGCACTCCTT